>ERZ840096.1028-NODE-1028-length-33162-cov-13.998248_pt1 | contig 33162 bp, 20 predicted proteins | sample MGYA00519878_ERZ840096 | MGnify/ENA primary metagenome ERZ840096 (study PRJEB31850, sample SAMEA3708865) | human gut metagenome | biome: human gut; feature: human-associated habitat; material: faeces | place: China | collected 2014 ...
CCACGAGCCACGAGCCACGAGCCACGAGCCACGAGCCACGAGCCACGAGCCACGAGCCACGAAAAAGGCTTGTCGCACAAGCGACAAGCCTTTTTCATCTCTCTTATTTACTTACCAAGTCTTCTTCTACCTGGATATGGAGTTCATGCAGCTGTTTTTTGGTAACTGTCGACGGAGCTTCGCTCATGGGGTCGATAGCGTTCTGGGTCTTCGGGAAAGCGATGACATCGCGGATGGACTTGCGTTTGAGCATGAGCATGATCATGCGGTCCAAGCCGAAAGCCAGACCTCCGTGGGGCGGTGCACCGTATTCGAAGGCGCGGAGGAGGAAGCCGAATTTCTGTTCTGCTTCTTCCGGTGTCAGGCCAATAGCCTTGAAGACGCGCTGCTGTACGTCGGGCTGGTAGATACGGAGGGAGCCGCCGCCAAGTTCGATGCCGTTGAGGACCAGGTCATAGGCCTTAGCATAGACGTGAGCCGGATCGGTTTCCAGTTTGTCCAGGTCTTCGTCGCGCATAGCCGTGAACGGATGGTGCATAGCGACATAGCGGTGTTCTTCTTCACTGTATTCGAACATGGGGAAATCGACGACCCACGTGAAGGCGAATTCGTTTTCGTCGATGAGATTCATGCGGCGGGCCATTTCTTTACGCAGTTCGCCGAGAGCGGCTGCGACGATTTTCGGTTTGTCAGCGATCATGAGGACCAAGTCGCCTTTTTCAGCGCCGCAGGCCTTACCGATTTCGCGGAGCTTATCTTCACCAAAGAACTTCTTGATCTGCGATTTAAGCGTGCCGTCTTCGAGGAAGCCGATCCAAGCCAGGCCCTTTGCGCCGTAGTGGCCGACGTATTCGACGAGGCCGTCCAGTTCGCGGCGGGGAATGTCAGCGTCGCCTTTGACGTTGATGGCTTTGACCTGACCGCCGTTGTCGATGACGCTGCGGAAGACTTTGAAGTCCGTATCCTTGACGAGTTCCGTCACGTCGGTGAACTTCATGTCGAAGCGCAGGTCCGGCTTATCAGAGCCGTAGTTTTCCATAGCGTAGTCCCAGGTCATGCGGTGGATCGGGAGCTGGACGTCGTGGCCCAACGTTTCTTTGAAGATGTAGTGTACCATCTGTTCGACGAGGGTCAGGATTTCTTCCTGGTCCATAAAGGACATTTCCATGTCGAGCTGAGTAAATTCCGGCTGGCGGTCGGCGCGCAGGTCTTCATCGCGGAAGCAGCGGGCGATCTGGTAATAACGGTCCATACCGGAAATCATGAGCAGCTGTTTAAAAATCTGCGGCGACTGCGGCAGCGCATAGAATTTGCCTTCATTGACACGGCTCGGTACGAGGTAGTCGCGGGCGCCTTCTGGCGTGCTCTTGCAGAGTTCCGGCGTTTCGATGTCGATGAAGCCGTGTTCGTTGAGGAACGTGCGCATGGCATGTTTTACTTTGTGGCGCATAATGAGGTTCTTCTGCATTTCCGGACGACGCAAGTCGAGGTAACGGTATTTCAGGCGTATCTTTTCGTCGACGTCGATGTTGTCTTCAATGTAGAACGGCGGTGTCTTGGACGAATTGAGGATGCGCAGTTCTTCGCAGCGGATTTCGATGGTGCCCGTCTTCATCTTGGGGTTGATCGTATCTTTATCACGCATGCGGACGATACCGCGTACAGCCAGGACGTATTCTGTACGTACCTGTTCTGCTTTATCGAAAGAAACCTTTTCATAATCCGGCGAAGCGACGACCTGTACGATGCCCGTACGGTCGCGGAGATCGATGAAGATCAGTCCGCCGTGGTCGCGGCGGCGTTCTACCCAACCGGTCAAGACGACTTCTTTGCCGTTGTCCGCTTCACTTACTTCAGCGCAGTATTGGGAGCGGTGTAAACCTTCCATTGTATCCATTCGTAAATCATCCCTTCTTGTGTGTTTCCATATATGCAACAATCCCATCAAGGGGAACGCTGACTTGTTCTTTGCTGGCCATATTGCGGACCTGGGCTTCACCGGCAGCCAATTCATCTTCGCCGATGATGACCGTGTAATCGGCGTTGAGCTTATTCGCCGATTTCATCTGGCCCTTCATGCTGCGGCCTAAGAGGTCGATTTCAGCATACAGGCCCTTTTCGCGGAGCTGCTGCTGCAGTTCAAAGGCCTTGGTCTTGGCAGCATCGCCGAGGGCGACGATGAAGACGGGCTGTTTCTTTTCGACAGGCGGCAAGAGGCCCTGTTCCTTCAAGGTCAGGAGCAGCCGTTCCATGCCGATGGCAAAGCCGATGCCCGGTGTCGACGGACCGCCGACTTCTTCAATGAGGCCGTCGTAGCGGCCGCCGCCGCAGACCGTGCTCTGTGCGCCCAAGGGAGCGTACATGATTTCAAAGGCCGTATTGGTATAATAGTCGAGACCGCGGACCAGGCGCGGGTCGAGGGTAAAGGGAATACCGATGGCTGTCAGATATTCCTGGACTTTGTGGAAATGTTCCTTGCAATCGTCGCAGAGATTATCTGTAATCAAAGGTACGCCCATCTGCATCATTTTTTCGCCGTCTTCTTTGCAGTCGAGGACGCGGAGCGGATTCTTTTCCAGCCGTTCGTTGCAGTCGTCGCAGAGCTGGTCCCGTTTATCGGCAAAGAAATCGAGGAGCTTCTGACGATAGACAGGACGGCATTTCGGGCAGCCGACGGAGTTGAGGTGCAGGACCAGATCGTTCAGGCCCAGTTCCCGGAAGAGCTGGAAGGCCATGGCGATGATTTCGGCATCGACAGCCGGGTCCTTGGAGCCGATTTCTTCGACGCCGAACTGGGTGAACTGGCGATAGCGGCCGGCCTGGGGACGGTCATGACGGAACATGGGCCCCATGTAGTAGAACTTATGGACCTGCGGGTCGCCGTACAGCTTATGTTCCAGGAAGGCCCGGACGACGGAAGCCGTATTTTCCGGGCGCAGGGTCATGCTGCGGCCGCCGCGGTCTTCAAAGGTATACATTTCCTTGGTGACGACGTCTGTCGTTTCCCCGATGCCGCGTAAAAATAATTCAGTACTTTCAAACATAGGCGTGCGGATTTCGCCGAAACCATAGAGCGAGCAGATCTGGCGGATCTTGGCTTCCAGCAGCTGCCACTCTGCCGTCTGTTCCGGCAGGAAATCCTGCGTGCCTCTCGGTGCAGTAATTGCCATTTAAACATCCTCTTTTCCGTATATGATAGCACACAAACGGCGGCGCTGGGCCATTTTCTCAGCCAGCGCCTGCACATATGCATCGACATCTTTCGGCATATACACCTTTTCCAAGGTGTGGCCGTCGCGGCAGAGGAACTTCGTCGCCCCGCCCGGTCCGGCTGCCAGGACGGACTGCCGCTCTTCCATCATTTCAATATTATAGGCACTGACGCTGCCCGGCAGGGCGTAGCCGATATTGGCGAAGCTGGCTGCCATGTACTTCTGGCGGTACATATAATAGGGCACATAGCCGCTGCCGGTCAGGATGGACTGACAGAGGCGGACCATGCGGCCCGTTTCTTCGGCAGGCGGAATAGAAGCCCGCAATTCATGATGGAACAAAGGAGCCCGTTTTTTTAATGCTAACGTATGAATTGTAACATTTTCCGGGTGCAGTTTGCAAACAATTTCCATATTTTCCTGCATATCCGCCACGGTTTGCCCGGGAAGGCCGGCGATGAAGTCCATATTGATGACGGAAAATCCCAGCTTCCGGCAGTTTTCATACATGGTGTAAATCGCTTCGACGCTATGGCGCCGGCCCAGGGCATCGAGGAGGTGCTGCTGCAGGGTCTGGGGATTGACGCTGATGCGGTCGACGCCGACCTGGCGGAGCATGGCCAGCATGTCCGGCGTTGCCGTATCGGGCCGGCCGGCCTCAACGGTCCACTCGCAAGCAGCCGGGAAATTCCGGGCCAGCCGCATCATCATCGCTTCCAGGACATCCAAGGGCAGGCACGTCGGCGTCCCGCCGCCGACATAGAGCGACGTCACTTCCAGATCATAGGTCCGGCACAAGTCGGCCAGGTCGTCGAGGTCGGCCAGGACGGCATCGCGGAAAGCCGTAAGCGCTGCCTCCCCTTCCCTGCCGATGAGGCGCGACGGGAAGGAGCAGTACAGGCAGTGGCTGGGGCAGTAAGGGATGCCGACGTATAAGGCCAATTTCCGCCCCCGACAGGTCACGTAAGGCCGCTGCAGGCGGGCCATGGCCACCAGGTCCCGGGCCGTAGCCGGCGCGACGTGATACGACGTCTGCAAGGCTTTTTCGGCCTGGTCGTCAGTAAAGCCCTGGTCGAACAGGTGGTGGACCAGCTTCGTCGGCCGCACGCCGATGAGCGTCCCCCACGGACCCGGGCCATGGCCGGAAAAGCGGTTGTGCCAGTGGATGAGGCAGTCCTTGAGGGCGTCCCGTGCCCGGACCCCTGGCAAGAGGCGGGCTTCAGAGAACCAGGGTTCCCCGCTATCCTGAAAGGTACAGCTCAGATAGAGGTGGCCGCCGTCATCGCGGACGGTAACGGCCGCCCCGACGTCGCGGATTTCCCGGCCGCCGACATAGCCCAGCGACGCCATGACCTGGCCGACCAGGGCGTGGAGCCCCTCGGGTCCGTCATAGGTATAGGTCTGGACAGACATGTTATTCCGCTTCTTTCGCAGCTGCTTCCTTGGCCGCTTCTTCTGCCCGCTTCTTCTGGCAGTCTTCACAGTAGCCATAGACTTTCAGCTGATGGTCGACGGTGTGGAAGTGGAGGCGTTTTTCCAGGATCGTTTCCAGTGTTTCCAGGAGGTCGTCTTCACATTCCCAGACCTTGCCGCAGCCCAGGCAGATGAGGTGATGATGGAAATGGCCTTCATTGTCGCGGTCATTCAATTCGTAGCGGCTGCAGCCGTCGTCGAAGTCGAGTTTCTTCAAGAGGTCCATCTGGGTGAACAGGTCCAGCGTCCGGTAGACCGTAGCCAGGCCGATGTCGGGCGCCGTCTTCTTGACGAGTTCGAAGACTTCTTCGGCGCTCATGTGGCGGATCGGGCTTTCGACGAAGGCCCGCAGGATGATCTGACGCTGGGAAGTCATCTTGCACTTCTTGAACTTGATCTTTTCTTTCATGCGCTTCATCATGGTTTCCATGATTTCTTTTTTATTGGTTTCTGTTTTCGTTGTTTCCATTGTGCTTCATCGCCTTTTCTTTATATGTATTGTAGAACCATAAATGTTTACACAGAATCTGTAGCACTGCCGTCACCGGGACAGTAAGGATCATGCCGGCTACGCCAAAGAGGGTCCCGCCGATAAGCAGGGCGATGACGATGACGACCGGATGCAGGCTGATGACGGCCCCCATGACCTGAGGCATGATGAGGTGGCTGTCGATCTGCTGGATGACGATATAGAAGATGATGACTTTGATCGGCAGGGACAGGCTGACTGTCGCACTGAGCAGGATGGCCGGCACGGCGCCGACGATAGGCCCGACGATGGGGATCCATTCGGTAATGGCCGCCAAAAGTCCGATGACCATGGGATAAGGTACGCCCATGGCCCACATGCCGAGGAAGGTCAGCGTCGCAATGATACAGCTCATGAGGATCTGGCCGCGGATATAACGGCTCAGGACGTGCTGTATTTCCTGGAAGAGCCCGGCCAGGTGGCTGCGGTAACTTTCGGGGAAGATGTCGACGAAAATCCTGACCATATGGCCGCCGTCTTTCATGAAATAAAAGGTAATGATCGGTACGACGAAAAATTCGACGACGGTCCCGGCAATGGCAAAGACCGACTGGATGAGATTGGTAATGCCGTCGATGCCGTAATTGCCGACTTTGACGAAGGCGTCGTTGATGATCTTCTTGACCTGGTCGGGAATATAGAACTGGGTCTGCTCATTTTCAAGCTGCGTCACCAGAGCCGCCGTCTGGCTGACCAAATCGTTGAAGTTGGCTGCCAGTAAATTGACCTGGACGACCAGCGGTTTGACGATGCTGTTGGTAATGACCGTCACGATGACGATGAGGATGACGAAGGAAATGAGGATGGCTATATCGATGGGTACCTGGCGTCCCGTAAGGCGGCGCAGTCCCTTGATGACGCCATCGCGTATCGGCATGAGGATGAATGTCAGGATCAGGGAGATGACGACGGGCCAGTAGACGGCGTGGACCGTCAGGAACAAGGCCCCGGCCAGGACGGCCAGGGTGACGCGCATCCAAAATTCCGCTCCCTTATAGGCAGTCATGGTTTACCAGCCTCCGTCCAGGAAGGGATTGCCCCGCCGTTCGTCACCGATGGACGTGGCCGGACCATGGCCGGGCAGGACCAGCGTATTGTCGGGCAAGGTCATGAGCTTCGTTTCCAGGCTGTGGAGCAAGGTCTTCGACGAGCCGCCGTAGAGGTCGGTACGGCCGACGGAATAGCGGAACAGCGTGTCGCCGGAAAAGACGACGCCTTCGCCGTACAGGCTGAGGCCGCCCGGCGTGTGGCCCGGCGTTTCCAGGACCGTGAAGTGCAGGTTCCCCAGGGTCAGTTCATCGCCGTCCTTGACCAGATGGTCGGCGGACGTGCATTCGATGGCCTGGCCCATGAACATAGACAGATTATTGTGCGAATTGGAAATGAGGTCGGCATCGCCGGCGCCAACGTAGACCGGTACATTCTTGCGCTGGCGCAGTTCCTGCAGGGCGCCGATATGGTCGGCATGGCCGTGAGTCAGGAAGATGAACCGCAGCGTCAGGCCATGGCTGGTCAGGGCCTTGTCGATGGCCGGATAGTCCCAGGCCGGGTCGACGACCATGGCGTCTTTCGTATCCGTATCGTAGACGATATAACAATTGGTCATGATAGGACCGAGTTCCATATTGATATATTTCATGCTCATATACACATTTCCCCCTTAAAAGGTTTTCTGGCTGTCCAAGAGGATGGTCACGGGCCCGTCGTTCTCCAGGGATACGACCATGTGGGTCCGGAAACGGCCTGTCGCCACGGGTACCCCGAAGGCGCGGACAGCGTCGACGAACTGATTGTACAGGGCTTCAGCCTGTTCAGGCCTGGCCGCTTCGATATAACTGGGACGGCGGCCGTGGCGGGCATCGCCGTACAAGGTGAATTGCGAAATGACCAGCATCTCCCCGCCTTCATCGAGGAGGGAGTGATTGAGTTTCCCCTGGTCATCTTCAAAGATCCGCAAGTGGACGATCTTATCGGCCAGGTAGCGGACGTCATCGTCTGTATCCTTGACGGACACGCCCAGGAGGACCGTCAGGCCGCTGCCGGCCTGACCTGCCAAGACGCCGTCCGACGTCACAGAGGACTTCAAGGTCTTTTGTACGACAGCTCTCATGCCTGGCTCCCTCCCGTATAGCGTTCGACGGCATAGACATCCTTCAGGCGGCGTATCTTGGTGGCGACAAATTCGAACTGGGCCAGGTCCTTGATGCTGATGCCCATGTGGATGGTGACGTTCTTGGTATCGCTGGTCTTGGCGTTGACGCTGAGGATGGAAATCTTCATTTCCGCCAGGGTGGCCATGATTTCGGCCATGATGCCCGTGCGGTCGTAGGCGACGATTTCCATGTTCACTTCAAAGCGTTCGTTGCCGTCGTAATCCCATTCGACGTCGATGAGGCGGTCTACGTCATTCTGGCCGTGGGTGACATTCGGGCAGTCGGCGCGATGGACGGAGACGCCGCGGCCGCGGGTGATGAAGCCGATGATGGGGTCGCCCGGTACAGGACTGCAGCACTTGGCCAGGCGGACCAAGAGGCCCGGTTCGCCTTTGACCAGGATGCCCGTGCCGTTGTGCTTGACAGGCTTCTTGGTCTTGAGTTTTTCCAGGGCTGCCAGGCTGTTGGTCTTTTCTTCCTGCTTCTGCAGGTCTTTCTTGTGCAGTTCCAGGAGCTTGATGAGGACCGTATTGACGGCAAAGCCGCCGTAACCGACAGCGGCGACCAGGTCGTCTTCGGAGCCGGCATTCATCTGCTTGGCCACGCGGCCCAGGCGGCCGCCGACGTTGAGGGCTTTCCAGTCATGGCCCAGGCGCTTACATTCCCGTTCCAGCGCATCCAGGCCTTTGGCGATGTTTTCTTCGCGGTTTTCCTTCTTGAACCAGCTGCGGATCTTCGAGCGGCTTTCGGAGCTGCCGACGATGTTCAGCCAGTCCAGGCTGGGCTTGCCCACTTTGGACGTAATGATTTCGACGATGTCGCCGTTCTTCAATTTATAATCCAAGGGGACGATCTTGCCGTTAATCTTGGCGCCGACGCAGCGGTGGCCGACGTCGGTATGGATGCGGTAGGCGAAGTCGATGGGAATAGCCCCCTGGGGCAGGTCGATGACGTCGCCCCGCGGCGAAAAAACGAAGACTTCGTCGGAAAAAGCATCGAGCTTAAGGGCATTGACAAATTCCTTGGGATTGCTCGTATCCTGCCATTCCAGGAGGTTGCGCAGCCAGCCCATCTTTTCATCGAAAGCGTCCTTATTGGCCGTCTGGTTGCCTTCTTTATACCGCCAGTGGGCGGCGACGCCGTATTCGGCGATGCGGTGCATTTCCCAGGTGCGGATCTGGATTTCGACGGGCTGCCCCCGCGTCCCGATGACCGTCGTGTGCAGGGACTGATAGTTATTGGGCTTGGGCATGGCGATGTAGTCCTTGAAGCGGTACGGCAAGGGCTTCCACAGGCTGTGGACGATGCCCAGGACGCCGTAACAGTCCTTGACGTCGTCGACGATGACGCGGATGGCGAAAAGGTCATAGACCTGGCTCAAGTCGCGGTTATCTTTCTTCATCTTCTTATAAATGCTGTAAAAATGCTTGGGCCGGCCGTTGATTTCGCAATGGATATGGGCTTCGTCGAGGGCCTTCTTGAGGACGTCGATGGCTTCGTTGACGATTTCTTCGCGGACGTGGCGCTTCTGCTTCATCTGGTCGACGAGGTCATAGTATTTATCCGGTTCGAGATAGCGGAAGGACAGATCTTCCAGTTCCCATTTGATATTGAAGATCCCCAAGCGGTGGGCCAGGGGCGCAAAGATTTCCAGCGTTTCCTGGGCGATGCGCTTCTGCTTGTCGCTGCGCATGTAGCGCAGGGTCCGCATGTTGTGCAGGCGGTCGGCGAGCTTGATGACGACGACGCGCACGTCCTTGGCCATGGCCAGGAACATCTTGCGCATGCTGTTGAGCTGCTGATCTTCTTTGGTACGGTAATTGAGACGGCTCAATTTGGTGACGCCGTCGACGAGGAAGGCCACTTCCTTGCCGAACATCTTCTTGAGGTCGTCCAGGGTATACGACGTATCTTCGACGACATCGTGGAGGAGCGACGCCGTAATGGTCGTCGTGTCTATTTTCATATCTGCCAGTATCTGTGCCACCGCCAGGGGATGCAGGATATACGGTTCCCCGCTGACACGGCGCTGGTCCTTATGGGCCTCTTCGGCCAGCTGGTAGGCTTTGGTCACATCATCGCATTTGGCCTTAGGCAAATACGAATGTATCGTATCGATGAGGTGTTTAAATTCGACATCTTTATCTTTAAATTCCATAATATGAAGACCTCCTTACTCCTTGCAGTACAATTCATACGTCGGCGACGCATGGAGATCCATTTTCCCCGCAAGGATAGGAAAATAATAAGCTGGGCCGTCGTCATCATGGCGCACTTTGAGGACGCCGATTTCCCGCAGGACGACGATGGCAGCATAAATGGTGTGGACGTCGTAGCAGTCCCCCTGGGCCGCAGCCAGACGGCGGCGGACCTGCCAGACCGGCATGCCCCAGTCGGGGATGCACTTCTTGAGAGCCATGTAGATATCGACCATGACCGCCCGATTGAGGACGATATGGCGATGGGGCAGGTGGACGTCCTGGATGACCAGCTGCGGCGACGACAGGCCATTGAAGTCGTTCCGTTCGAGCTGGAAGGCCACGTCGATGACATCGCCTTCGACGATGGCGTCACACAGGCCGGCCTGGGACCAGGCCACGCCGGAAAGGCGCGTCCTATCGGCTCCGCGGGCGACGAGGCGGACGTGCTGCTTTTCCCGGCCGATGGGCCGGATTTCTTCTACCACCGCCCCGGTCAGGGAAAAGACGGGCCGGCTGTTGCCCATGCCATACGGTTCCAGGCGGGCCAGTTCGGCAATGAGGTCCAGCGTCACCTCCGTCGGTTCCAGTTCCTTGTCGATGTGGACCAAGGGGATGTAATCAGCCGCCGTCATGTGGGCTGCGGCATAATCGAGCAGGCGCTGGCGCAGGGCCTCGATATTCTCGGCCTTGACGGAAAAGCCTGCTGCCATGGTGTGGCCGCCGAACTGGATGAGCAGGTCCTGGGCATACTGCAGGGCTTCGTACATATTGAAACCGCTGATGCTGCGGCACGAGCCCTTGCCGATGCCGTCGCGGACGGTGATGACCAGGGATGGCCGGTAGTACGTTTCCACCAGGCGCGATGCGGCAATGCCGATGACGCCGACGTGCCAGCCCTGGTGATAGGCGATGAGGACGCCGTCGCGTCCCCTCCCCTGCCCTTCGATCTGAGCGATGGCTTCCTGGGCAATGGTGTGCTCGATGTCCTGGCGCTCTGTGTTGAGATGGCTCAGTTCGGCCGCATCGGCCGCAGCCTTAGCCGCATCGGTCTCCAGGAGCAGTTCGACGCCTTTCGTGGCATGGCTGATACGGCCGGCCGCATTGAGGCGCGGCGCCGCCGTAAAGGCGATGCGGCCGGCCGTGATGTCCCTGCCGCTCAGATTCGACGCGTCGAGGAGGGCCTTGAGGCCCGTCCGCTTCCCCTCTTTCATGGCCGCCAGGCCATAGCGGACGAGAATGCGGTTCTCGCCGGTCAGCGGGACCAGATCGGCAATGGTCCCCAAGGCGGCCAGGTCGGCATAGCCAGGCAGGTCCTCCTGGCAGTGATGCTGCCACAAGGCCCGGCAGAGGACGTAGGCCACGCCGGCTCCGGCCAGCTCCTTGAAGGGATAGGGGCAGCCGTCCTGCTTGGGATTGAGGACGGCCAGGGCCGGCGGAATCAGGTCCGGCGGCTCGTGATGATCCGTAATAATCATATCCAGGACCGGTGAGAACTGCCGGACCAGGTCGTATGACGAAATGCCGCAGTCGACGGTGATGAGCAAATCCGCCTGCCGGCTCAGCTGGGCCAGGGCCCCTTCGTTGAGGCCATAGCCTTCGCTCTGCCGTTCGGGAATGTAGAACTGCGGCGCTGCGCCCAGGTCGCGGAGGACGGAATAAACAAGAGACGTCGACGTAATGCCGTCGACGTCATAGTCACCGTAGATGACGATGCGCTGTTTTTCGGTTATCGCCTGCTCCAATCTGACGACGGCAGTCTCCATGCCTTTCATCTGGAAAGGATCAGCCATATCAGCCAACGTATCATGAAGAAAATGACTGGCTTCGCCGGCATCGGCAATGCCGCGATTGGCCAGTACCTGTGCTAAGACCGGAGAGATATGTAATTGTTCGGTCAAAGCCTGTATGAGCCCGCTGTCCGGACGGCCGAATTGCCATCGTTTCTCCATAGCTATCACAACACATTCTCAGGAATAATCACTATCAATAAGTCATCTCTTATTTTATCACTTTCTATTCTCAAAATAAAGACTAAATCTATCGCTCCTTGCCATTATTTGTTAATTTTGAGAAAATTTAAGATTTGTTTAAATTTGAAGTATAAAAAAAGCGCTGTCGTATAAAGACAGCGCTTTTTGGAGTTTGAAGTTTGATGTTTGATGTGGATGGGACAAACTTTAAAAGCCATTGCCTCAAACATCAGACATCAAACCTCAAACATTTAAGAAAAGGGCCATGCATGATGGCAAAAACCTTCGTGCGACAGCCCCTACTACAAACTCACGATTCGGCCGCTGCCGCCGGTGTGGAGATGGCGTTGTGGTCGGCTGCGGGGTTGATGTCCTCTTTGGAGATGGTCAGGCGGTGCTGAGCGGCCTGCAAGATGAGGTCGGCGGTCTTGACGACGCCGTAGTCACTGGACTTGAGGCTCAAGTCGTAGTTGGCGCCATAGCCCCAATAGGAGTCGGTGCAGTACATGCAGTGGTCGCGCCGTTCGTGATTGACGTGGTTGCGGATTTTCCGCGCCTTGTCGGCATCGACGTGTTCCCGGAGCATGATGCGCTGGATGGCCCAGTCCGGGTCGGACGAGATGAAGACGTTGAACGTATTCGGCCGTTTGCGCAGGATGTAGTTGGCCAGGCGGCCGACGATGACGCAGGATTTCCCAGCCGTCAGGCCCTGGATGACTTCCGCTTCATCGCGGAACATTTCCTGCTGCTTCGATTCATAGCCCGATGCATAGTGGATGTAATCATCATAGACCTTGGTCAGCAAGGGCCCGAGGAGACGCTTGCGGTCTTTGCACCAAGCAGCGAAGGTCTGAGGATGCTCTTTGCGGGTCAAATTGAGGATTTCCGTATCGTAATACGGGATGCCGAGCTGACGGGCGACGAGTTTGCCGATATTGCGGCCGCCGCTGCCGTATTCACGGGAAATCGTAATGACCAAGGGGCTTTCTGTATCTTCCTTGATCCAAGCCGGATGGTTTTCGCGGCCTTCGATTTCGCCGATAGCATGGTGGCGGAAGAGCAGGTGTTCAATCGGCCCTGCCATGGTGCAGCCCAGAAGGATCAGGGCCAAGCCGACGACGGCATTGACCGTAATCGGTTCCGACAAGATGATGGCCGACAAGATCAAGGCGATAATCGGCTTGATGAAGAAGGCAAAGGACGCATTGGACGGACCTGTCAGTTCGATGGCTTTCATGAAGCACAGGTAGCCAAAACCGGTGACGACTAAGGAACAGTAAATAAGGGGCCACACGGTATGAGAATCAATACCGGCCACAATGGGATCGCCGTGGAACAAGAGGATGAAAAACAGGAAAACGCAGCCGATAAGAAAGCTGAAGGCATTTTCTACATTGCCACCCAGTTTTTCAATACGCAGTTTCCCCAGCGTCGTGTAAAGGGCAAAGGAAACGGCAGCTGCCAGTGATACAAGCAAGCCGATATTGCCGCTGCGGATAATAGCCATGGGATTAGCGACGATAACCAGGCCGATAAGGCTCAAGACCAGGGTAATGGCCTTCTTGCGGGTAAAGGCTTCGTGAATAATGAAATACGAGAAAATCATGACAAAAATCGGATTACTGGAGAAGACAATGGCTGCCAGTCCGGCATTGGCCATATTGACCCCGATCTGGAAGAGGATCATGCTGAAACAGATGTTGACCAGCCCGAGGACAGCCAAATACCCCCAATCGGAACGATCGAGGTGGATGCTGCGCTTCTTCACATCGCGGATAGCCAGCGGCATGAGCAACAGCCCGCCGACGAGGAACCGGAGAAAGGTCAGCTGGAAAGGCGTAAATGCCGTCCCAGCAATCTTCAAGGAAATTTCCATCGTACCAAAGGCTATGGCCGTTAGGATAATACATAACGTACCCAATTTAGATGACATACAGAAAGGCCCCTTTCTAAGTGGTTCTTAAAAACACGCTTTATTATATACCTATGGAGAAAGGATGGCAATAAAAAAGACCCCGCATGAGGGTCGAAACCTTCATGCGGGGCCTTTCTTCTATTCTCATGCAGCGAGTGCAATCAAATTAGTCTTCAAAACCCTTCTGTAAACGTACATAGGATTCGCGACGAGCTTTAGCGTCTGCTTCTGTCTTAGCATAGAGAGCGTCTGCTTCTTCCGGGAAGCCTTTCTTAAGGGAAGCATAACGAACTTCACCCTGTAAGAATTCCTGGAATTTGCTGTAATCCGGTTCTTTGGAGTCGAGGCTGAACGGATTCTTGCCCTGAGCTTTGAGATCCGGGTTGTAACGGAAGAGATCCCAGTAACCGCATTCGACAGCGAGTTTTTCTTCGAGCTGGCTCTTGCCCATGCCTTTACGGATGCCGTGGTTAATGCAAGGAGCGTAGCAGATAACCAGGGACGGGCCATGGTAAGCTTCAGCTTCCGTCATAGCTTTCATGAGCTGGTTCTTATCAGCACCCATAGCTACCTGAGCTACATATACATAGCCGTAGGAAATAGCCATCATGCCGAGGTCCTTCTTCTTCGTGCGTTTGCCGGCAGCAGCGAACTGAGCGATTGCTGCAGTCGGGGTAGCTTTAGAGGACTGACCGCCAGTGTTGGAGTAAACTTCAGTATCGAGGACGAGGACGTTGACGTCGTGGTCGGAAGCGAGGACGTGGTCAACACCGCCGTAACCGATATCGTAGGACCAGCCGTCACCACCGATGATCCACTGGCTACGTTTAACGAAGAACTGTTTCTTAGCGAGGAAGTCTTCGAGAACCGGTTTGCCAGCAGCTTCTTTTTCGAGGAGAGCTGTCAGTTTGTCAGCGCGTTCACGAGAGCCTTCGCCTTCGTTCATGTTAGCAGCCCAGTCGCTGAGTGCAGCCTGGAGTTCCGGAGAAGCAACGGCTTTAGCAGCGTCGAGGTTTTCAGCCAAGTCTTTGCGGACTTTGTCTACGCCGAGGAACATGCCGAGACCAAATTCAGCAGCATCTTCGAAGAGGCTGTTTGCCCAAGCCGGGCCATGGCCAGCAGCGTTCATGGTGTACGGGGAAACCGGAGCGGATGCACCCCAAATGGAGGAGCAGCCAGTAGCATTTGCAATCATCATGCGATCGCCGAAGAGCTGCGTGATGAGTTTGACATACGGTGTTTCACCGCAGCCTGCGCATGCGCCGGAGAATTCGAGGAGCGGAGTTTCGAACTGAGAACCGATGACGGTCTTCTTGTTCTGCGGGTTAGCTTTCGGAGCAACCTGTTCCGTACCATAGTACCAGAGATCCATCTTCTGACGTTCTGCGTCGGTGTTCGGAACCATCGTGAGGGCCTGAACCGGGCAGACGTTTACGCAGGAACCGCATTCGAGGCAGTCGAGCTGGTCAACGATGATGGAAACATGATACTGTTTGCCGGATTTAGCTTTAGCAGCCGTCTGGAAGCCAGCCGGAGCAGCTTTGAGTTCTTCGTCAGTCGTGAGGACCGGACGGATGGTTGCGTGCGGGCAAACGAAGGAGCACTGCATGCAGCCGATACATTTTTCAGCATCCCAGGAAGGAACGTGGAGAGCCGGGCCTGCTTTTTCGAATTTAGCAGTGCCGGAAGGCATGGTGCCATCTTCGCGGCCAGCAAATGCGGAAACCGGGAGATCGTCGCCAACCTGTTCGAGCATCGGTTTTGCAACTTCCGTGAAGTACTTCGTAGCCGGGCGGCCTTCGACGACTTCGTCTTTAGCGTCAGCCCAGGAAGCCGGATAGTTAACTTCATGGAATTCTTTGATACCAGCATCAACAGCGCCGTTGTTCATGTCAACGACTTTCTGGCCTTTCTTGCCATAGCTCTTGACGATGGAGTCTTTCAAGTATTTAACGGCATCATCGATAGGAATGATCTTAGCAAGTGCGAAGAATGCAGCCTGCATGACCATGTTGATACGAGTGCCGAGGCCGAGTTTCTGGCCAATAGCGTCACCATTCAAGGTGTAGAATTTAACATGATGTTTAGCGATGGAACGTTTGATGCGAGCCGGAAGTTCTTTTTCCAGTTCTTCATCAGTCCAGGTGCAGTTCAGCATGAATGTGCCGCCGTCTTTAATGCCGCGGAGGACATCAAAACGTTTGATGTAGGACTGACGATGGCAAGCGATGTAGTCAGCTGCGTCGATGAGGTACGGCATATCAATCGGGCGAGTACCGAAACGCAGGTGAGAAATGGTTACGCCGCCGGATTTCTTGGAGTCATAAGCGAAGTATGCCTGAGCATACATGTCGGTGTGGTCGCCGATGATCTTGATAGCGGATTTGTTAGCGCCGACAGTACCATCAGAACCGAAGCCCCAGAATTTGCAGGACGTAAGGCCTGTCGTGTCAAGCGGCATTTTCGGTTCGCGCGGAAGGCTGAGGTTGGTAACGTCGTCGTTGATAGCCAACGTGAAGCCGTTGAGCGGATGTTCTTTCTTGAGTTCTTTGAAGACAGCGAGGAAGTCTTCCGGAAGAACGTCTTTGGAACCCATACCGGTACGGCCGCCGATAACGTCGATGTTGAGGTTTTCTTCAGTTACGAAGCCAACGATATCGAGGTAGAGAGGTTCGCCGAGGGAACCCGGTTCTTTCGTGCGGTCGATGACAGCAATCTTCTTAACTGTTTTCGGAAGAACGTTGAGGAGGTACTTGTTGGAGAACGGACGATAGAGGTGAACGTTGATGGCACCGACTTTTTCGCCCTGGCTCTGCAAGTATTCGACAGTCTGTTTAGCGACGTCGGAGAGAGAACCCATGGATACGACAACGTATTCAGCATCAGGAGCACCGTAGTAGTTGAACGGTTTGTACGTACGGCCCGTGATTTCAGAAATCTTGTCCATGTAGTCAGCTACGATATCCGGCATAGCGTCATAGAACTTGTTGGAAGCTTCTGTGTGCTGGAAGTATACGTCCGGGTTTTCTGCAGTGCCGCGGATTTCCGGATGATCCGGGTTGAGGGCACGTTTGCGGAATGCTTCGATAGCGTCCCAGTCAACGAGTTTCTTGAAGTTTTCGAAGTCCATGACTTCAACTTTCTGAATTTCGTGAGACGTACGGAAACCATCGAAGAAGTTGATGAACGGCAGGGAACCTTTAATTGCTGCCAAATGAGCGACACCACCGAGATCCATGACTTCCTGAACATTGGATTCGGCCAAGAGACAGCAGCCTGTTGCACGAGCAGACATAACGTCCTGATGGTCACCGAAGATGTTCAGTGCATGGTTAGCCAAAGCACGAGCAGCTACGTGGAATACGCCCGGGAGGAGTTCACCGGCAACTTTGTACATGTTCGGGATCATGAGGAGGAAGCCCTGAGACGCCGTGTACGTAGTTGTCAAAGCACCAGCCTGTAAAGAACCGTGGAATGCGCCAGCTGCACCAGCTTCGGACTGCATTTCAACAACGTTGACTTTGTGGCCGAAGATGTTTTTCATGTCAGCGGCTGCCCAATCATCGACATGTTCTGCCATAGGAGAAGACGGCGTGATCGGATAAATTGCGGCAACTTCAGAAAATGCATAGGACACCCATGCAGCTGCTTCGTTACCATCCATGGTTTTAAATTTGCTCATAGATAAAACACGCTCCTTAAATAAAAGTATACTTTCAATATGGAAACACCATACTGATAGGCTTAAGAAAGCTATAAAGACGTTCTGTTGCATCCTCATACGGGCGGCGCGGACACCATCACCCAGGTTCCATGGATGACTTTTGTTCACGTATCGTCCATACACGTCCCTACCTTGAAAAAAATGCGATGAAAAGTGGGAAGGTTCAACAATATTCAAAAAAAGTATTGCTAATATTCTCAATCTGTAATACTATTATAGTGATATTACAGATTTGCACACCAACATGCCTTTTGAAGCTTGCTGACCATCACAAACCGAACGACTTTGTAACTTTTTCTTACAAGTTAATTATATGCCTAAGTAATGCTAAATTCAATAGGAATGTGATGCTAGTTTATGCATCATTCAGTGCTATTTTGTAAACGTATACCAATCGAGTGTATATTAAAGGTCCGATTCGGTGTACACCATCAGTGGAGGTGTTAGTATGGATTTTCATCATCTTAAATACTTTGTCGAAGTAGCCGACAAGAAATCATTCAGCAAAGCGGCGCGGACGCTGCACATTTCTCAGTCCGCCATCAGCCGTACCATCAAGGCCCTGGAAGAAGAGCTGGGCGTCGTCCTCTTCATGCGCAATGCCAAGGCCGTCGAACTCACCGATGCCGGTACGATCTTCCTCTCCCACGCCAAGCGCGTCGTCTTCATGTTCGAACACTTGAAGACGGACTTTGAAAATGAATTTAAGCTGGAACAGGGGACAGTCCTCATCGGCCTGCCGCCGATCACGGGCGCCCCCATCTTCGCCAACCTCCTCGGTGCCTTCAAGCAGGAATACCCGCAGATTGAACTGGACCTCTACGAACACGGCTCGAAGAAAGTCGAAATCAGCGTCCAGGAAGGCCTCATCGACCTGGGCATCGTCTGCACGCAACCGAAGGAAAAGGATTTTGAATCGTTCTTCCTGACCCAGGACCCGATGAACGTCATCATCCACCGGGACAACATCCTGTCCAAGGAAAAGACAATTCCCCTCAAGAAGCTGGCCAATGAATCGCTGGTCCTCTACCGCGACGACTTCAACCTGCACGACGAAATCATCCAGCACTGCAAGAAGATCGGCTTCCAGCCGAAGATCGTCTTTGAAACGAGCCAGCGGGACCTCATGATCCAGACCGTCGTGGCCAACCTGGGCGTCGCCCTCCTGCCGAGCCGCCTGTGCCCGACGAAGGAAACGAACCCCCGCGTATCGGAATCGGTCGTCGTCCGTCCCCTGGTCGAACCGGAAATCATGCACGTCCTCTACGTCATCTGGAAACGGGGCCACTACCTCTCCCATGCCGCTCAGTTATGGCTCGACTTCGTCCGCAATAAGGCCCGCGTCATTTCCAACTTATAGGCGCCATGGACAGACATAAGTCCCCGGCCTTCCTGGCCGGGCTCCGCCAAAAGGAACAGCAGGGCTGTGCCGCCCTTTCCCACCTGCGCCGCCGTTTCTGCCAGGCCTGGCGCAGTCTCCCCAAGGCCCAGAAGTGCGTCGTCCTCGTCGCCCTTCTGGAGTTCCTGTGGATCGCCGCCCTCCAGTTCCAGGTCTATGAGCTGGCAAACACGATCTCCATGCAGCGTGTCCGCATCGCCCAGCTGGAAAAGCAGGCTAAAAAACAAAATAATATGTTATATTCTGCTTCACAAACACTGGATGATATCGAAAAAAAATGGCATCGCCTCAATTTCCGCGTCCTCGAAAACACCTGGCGTATCGAAGAACCCGAAAAAGACCCGGACTCTTTATGAGTCCGGGTCTTTTTTGACATTCTTTTTAATTTTCGATGATGTTCAGGAAGGCTTCTGGTTCCGGAAGGGAATGCAGTATCTTCCAAGGCGCGCACTGAGCCAGTTCCTCATAGGAATAGCGGCCGGTAGCCACGCTGACCGTGCGGGCGCCGATGGCCTTGCCGCACTGGATGTCATAAGGCGTATCGCCGATGACATAAGCCATCTCGATGGCGTCGCCCCAGGCTTTCTTGGCAATGGCCAGGGCATTGCGGGCCAGATCATCGCGGTAGTAATAGTTGAAGGCGAATCCCGAATGAGGGAAATCGAAATACTGGGACAGGCCGAAGACATCCATCTTCATGCGGGCGCCAGTGGCACTGTTGCCGGTCAGCAGGAGTTGCTTATATTCCTTGCGCTGCTGGAAAAAGGCCAGGTTCGCTTCTACCTGAGGCAGGACGACGCCTTCGTCAGCCTTGCGCTTCAGCCATTTGAGGAGCTTCTTTTCGTAGCCCCGGCAAAAAGCGTGGACTTCTTCGTCTGTCGGCATGATGCCCGTCGCTTTGTACAAGAGCTGCTGGCAGATGAAATTATCCGTCCGGCCGCCGGCGGCGATTTTGGGCACGGGCACGTCCGTGCCTTTGAGGTCATGGAAGACTTCTTCAATGGCATATAAGCCGGCCCGGCCTGTATTCAATAAGGTTCCGTCAATGTCCCAGTATAGTAGTTTCACCGTATTCACTCCCTCTGCGGGCACGCACTTGAGTCATTACTGTTTGGATACGATTTCCTTCGTATCGCGGGCGATCATGATTTCTTCGTTCGTCGGGATGACGTACATCTTGACCGTCGAATCGTCCGTGCTGATGAGGGCATCTTTGCCGCGGACGTCGTTGCGCTGCGGGTCGAGTTTAGCACCGAGGTATTCCAGGCCTTCTGCAATGGCAGCACGGTCTTCGATACCGTTTTCGCCGACGCCAGCCGTGAAGGTGATGACGTCTACGCCGCCCATAGCGGCTGCGAAAGCACCGATTTCTTTGCGGACCTGATAATGGAACATGTCGAGGGCGAGCTGAGCGCGTTCATTGCCTTCAGCAGCAGCCTGGCCGAGGTCGCGGAAGTCGCTGGAAACGCCGGAAATGCCGAGGACGCCGGATTTCTTATTCATGAGCGTATCCATTTCTTTCGTCGAAAGGTTGTGGTTGTCCATGACGTTGAGGACGATAGCCGGGTCGATATCGCCGCAGCGGGTGCCCATGAGGACGCCGGCGAGCGGTGTAAAGCCCATAGTCGTGTCGACGCATTTGCCATATTTGATGGCAGCCAGGGAAGAACCGTTGCCGAGGTGGCAGTTGATGATGCGCAGTTTTTCAACCGGTACGCCCATAACTTTAGCGACTTCGCCAGCGACATAGCGATGGCTCGTGCCGTGGAAGCCATAACGGCGGATGTGGTCTTCTTTGTAAAGTTCATACGGAAGGCCATACATGAAGGCTTTAGCCGGCATGGTCTGATGGAAAGCCGTGTCAAAGACGCCGACCTGAGGAACGCCGGGCATGATAGCTTTGCAAGCGTTGATGCCGATGATGTTAGGCGGATTGTGGAGCGGAGCCATAGCCGAGCATTTTTCCAAGGCTTTCATGACTTCATCTGTAATGAGCGTGGAAGCCGCAAATTCTTCGCCGCCATGGACGACACGGTGGCCGACAGCATCGATGGCATCCATGGATTTGATGACGCCACATTCAGCATCGGTGAGGATGTCGAGGACGAGTTTGACAGCGACTTTGTGGTCCGGAATGGACTGTTTGATTTCTTTTTTCTGGCCATTCCATTTGTGTGTCAGCTGCGAATCGGGAAGGCCGATTTTTTCAACCAAACCTTTTGCCATTACTTCTTCATTGTCCATGTTGACGAGCTGGTACTTCAAGGACGAGCTGCCGCAGTTTACAACCAATACGATCATGAAAATTTACCCTCTTTCATTTGTCTTAGAATTATTTGAGCTGGCCAAATACGTGGTCAACTACTTCTTTAGCCAGGGCATCGCCGTCTTTGTACATGTACATGACGTGCCATATCTGGCCATTATCTTCAAAGAAGAGACTCCGCACAGTGAGTTTGGCCGGCTGGCCGTTGAGCGGTTCCGTATAGGAAGCGTTGACAACGGTGGTCTTACGGCCGCTTTCTTCCGCGTCGGTGACCTTCGTTTGCAGATCAGAAACATCCGGTGTCTGTTTCAGCATGGCAACGTATTCCTTTGCCATGGCTGCAGGCGTCGTTTCGCCAGCCGTTTCGGAGACAGCGACGACATTGATGTGCTTATCGTTGTTAATGTACATCATGCCTTCACCATTCTGGCGGCTTACATGTGCCAGATCGAACGGCGTCATGACATACACTTCCGAATTGCCGGCTTTCAGCTGGACATACCCGAAACTGTATTCTTCGAGCATCGTCATGTTGCCGCATCCGGACAACAATACGACAGCTGCGGTCATGGCCGCAACTGCTAATAATTTCAATCCTTTCATGCAATCACCTATTTATGCTTTCTACAGACTAGTTTCATTATAGCATAAAAGATTTATAGCGTCACCTAAAAAAAGCGACGAATTGCAAATACTTTCGCCCTTATCCAGATAGGAACGAGTATATACTATTGACGTTTCCCACCGTGCCCCGTATACTTATAACTATTGGCACGATTTTGTTTAAAACATATAATATAATTCTCGTCAGGCTATACACTTCTGTTATTTTGTGAATTTTTGAACATACAGGAGGCTCTATGAAATCTATCGCCATCATCGCCGAATTCAACCCTTTCCATACCGGTCACGCCCATTTGATATCCCAAGTCCGCCAGGCAGCCGGTCCCGATGCAGCCATCGTCATCATCATGAGCGGCGCCTTCGTCCAACGCGGCGAACCGGCCTTCTTCGATAAGTGGCACCGCGCAGTCTGGGCCATCAAAGGCGGTGCCGATGTAGTCATCGAACTCCCAGCCGTCTATGCCTTGTCCAGCGCGGCCGGGTTCGCCACAGGCGGCGTCACCCTGGCCAGCCGCCTGGGCTGCCAAGGCCTGGCCTGCGGCGTCGAAAACGGCACGGCCGAAGACTTCCTGGCCTTGGCCCGCTGTGCCCACAGCCTGCCGGACAGGGAAAAAGAAGGCCCAAAAGAAACAGCCGGCCGCGAACAGACAGAATACCTGCTGGCGGCATCACCGAAAAAAGGGCGCCTCCTGGAGCAGCCCAATGCCCTGCTGGCCTTTGAATACGCCAAGGCCCTGTTGAATCAGGACCGGCCACTGGCCTTCTGGCCCTTCCCTCGCCAGGGCCATCACGGCGATACGGAACTAGGCCCTGCCTTTGCCAGTGCCACAGCCTTGCGCCAGGCCATGAGAGACAGCGGAGCCGCCGCTTGCCGGCCGTATCTTCCGTCTGCCAGCCTGACCGATGTAGAAGACCAGCTGGCCCAAGGCGCCTTCACCGACGACAACCGCTATGGCGATTTCATCGCCAGCCAGAACCGCCTGCTGACACCAGACCAGCTGCGCTGCCTACCGGCCTTTACAGAAGGCCTGGAAAACCGCTGGCACCGCGCTTTCATGGAAAACGGCAGTTACGCCCAGGCCCTCAAGGCTATCAAGACGCGGCGCTATGCCTACAGCCGCCTCTGCCGAATGGGAGCTTACACCCTCTTACAGCCATCGCAGGACCTCATGGACCGCTCTTATGAAGCAGGGCCGCAATATGCCCGTCTCCTGGCCCTCAACGGGCGAGGCGCGGCCTTCCTGAAAGGGGTAAAAGGACAGCTTCCTGTCGTCACCAGAGTACGTTCCGATGCGCCTGGCCTCTCTCCGCTAGGACAGGAACAGCTGAAATTAGACCTCAAGGCCAGCGACATCCAATCTTTCTGCTTTTCTAAAGAAGGCCAGCGGAAAGGCCATCAAGATTACTATCATTCGCCTCTTTTCTTGCCTATCTAAAAATAAGATTCCATCTATGCCTAAAAAAATCAAGTCCCTTTTATTTTTTACAATTGTTTTACAGCCCAAAATCTGTTATGATATGTATTGTATTTTTAAAAATATAAGGAGGTTTTCTGCGTGTCCCTAAATCTTAATATTTATCAGACCCTGGCTGCGGCCATCGTCGTCTACTACATCGGTGTCTTGTTGCGCGTCAAGATCAGCGTCCTGCGTAAGTATTGCATCCCCGCACCGGTTGTCGGCGGCATCTTATTTGCTATCATGAATTGTATCTTATATACCCAAGGCATCTGGAAATACGAACAGGATACGATCATGCAGAATATCTGCATGATGCTCTTCTTCACCAGCGTCGGCTATACGGCCAGCATCAGCCTCATCAAGCGTGGCGGCATCATGGTCTTTAAAATGGCCATTGTCACGACGATTTTGATCATCTGTCAGAACATCATCGGCTCCAGCTTGGCCATAGCCTTTGACCTGAGCCCGCTCCTGGGCCTGGCAACAAGTTCTATCCCCATGGTCGGCGGTCACGGTACGGCAGCCGCCTTCGGCCCGCTCCTGGAAAGCATCGGTCTCGACGGCGGCGCAACGATTTCCGTCGCAGCGGCTACGTTCGGCCTCGTCGCCGGCGGCGTCATCGGCGGCCCGATTGGCGAAGAACTGGTCCACAAATTCCACCTGGTCAGCTCGGCCGAATCGGAACGCTTCGACCCGTCCTTCAATGCTGGCACCGTTTCGAAACTGAAAGCCGTTGCCGGCAATAAGGAACGCGCAGAAAACGCCATCAAGATTGAAAATAAAATCGGTCAGACTATCGACAACTACCGCTTCATGAACGCCATGGCCCACCTTTTCCTGGCAATGGGCCTGGGTACGCTGGTCAGCGGCTTCTTCAGCAGCATCGGCCTGGTCTTCCCTGGCTATATCGGCTCTATGATCGTCGCCGCCATCATCCGCAACATCGCCGACTTCACCCATGCCTACAAAATCTATCAGCGTGAAAGCGAAGTCTTGGGCAGCCTGAGCCTGACCGTCTTCTTGACCTGTGTCCTCATGAGTCTCAAACTCTGGCAGCTCGCCGATCTGGCCATCCCCCTGGTCGTCATGCTCCTCAGCCAGGCCCTGTTCATGGCCCTCTTTGCTTACTTCATCGTCTTCCGCGCCATGGGCAAAGACTACGAAGCAGCCGTCATGACCAGCGGCGTCTGCGGCTTCGGCTTGGGCGCTACGCCGAACGCTATCGCCAACATGACGGCCATGACCGAACTCTTCGGCCCGGCACCGACGGCTTTCTTCGTCATTCCCCTCATCGGCTCGCTCATCATCGACCCGGTCAACGCCTCGATCATCACCATCTTCATCAATATATTCCACTAGTAGGGGCCGTCCTGAAAGGCGGCCCGTGGCTCGTGGCTAGCAGTTAGCCGCGGTCCCATGGACCGCTTTCGTAGGGGCCGTCCTGAAAGGCGGCCTGGCTCTCCTGCTAGGAGAGCTGTCAGCGCAGCTGACTGAGAGGTTAATCGGTGAACTGCGGCCTACGAATTGCGGTGTCAGTTTGCGGAATTCCCACAAACGGGCCGCCTTAACAGGACGGCCCCTACGGCAAAAGGGCTTGTCGCATATGCGACAAGCCCTTTTGCTGGAGGAACGTCCCTTCCGGTCACACACCGGGAGGGGCTTTTTTTGTATGGAATTTTATTTTGCCATCAGGCTGGCCACTTTATTGGCGAAAGCTACGGGGTCGTCAGGCATGATGCCTTCCAGGAGCAGTGCCTGATCGTAGAGGAGGTTGCAGTAGTCCTTGAAGGACTGGCTGTCTTTACCCTGGTCGTGGACGGCAGTCAGTTTGCCGAACAGTTCATGCTGCGGGTTGATTTCCAGGATGCGGCGGGCCTTGAGCATGGGGTTGTTGGCAGCGGCAAAGGCCTGTTCCATAGCCAAGGACGGGCCGGCAGCGTCGGCGACGAGGCAGACGGCACCGCTCTTCAAGCGGTTGGACAAGCGGACATCGGCCACTTTATCGCCCAAGAAGTCTTTCATATCCTTCAAGAGGCTTTCATTATCCTTAGCCAATTCTTCGTTCTTCTTCTTTTCTTCTTTGAAGGCGTCGTCTTCCAAGTCCAAGTCGCCACGGCTGATGGAGTGGAAGCGGTGGCCTTCGTATTCACCGATAGCTTCAACGGCAAATTCATCGACTGGGTCGGTCATGTAGAGGACTTCAATGCCCCGGTCGCGGAGCATTTCCATCTGCGGCAGGCCTTCAATGGCTTCTTTGTCCTTGCCCGTTGCGTAGTAAATCTTCTGCTGGCCGTCTTTCATGCGGTCGACGTATTCCTTGATCGTGCACAGTTTGCCATCTTTCGACGACATGAAGAGCAAGAGATCCTTCAATTTTTCGACATTATTTTCACCGGTCATCATGCCGCTGTAGACACCGATTTTCAAGGATTTGCCGTATTCAGCCCAGAATTTTTCATATTTTTCACGGTCTTTTTCCAAGTTCCGCTTCAACGTCTTGAGAATGGTCTTTTCCAAGTTGCGGCCGATGAGGCTCAGTTCGCGGCTCTTCTGCAGGAGTTCACGGGAAATATTCAAGGACAGGTCCGGCGAATCGACGAGGCCCTTGACAAAGCGCAGGTAATCCGGCAGGAGGTCCTTGCATTTATCCATGATGAAGACGTGGCGCGAATAGAGCTGGATGCCCGGTTCATAGTCGGCATAGTAGAGGTTGAACGGAGCCTTGCCCGGGATGAACAGGAGCGCCGTGTAATCGACGGCCCCTTCGACGCGGTTGTGGAAGATTTCCATCGGTTCTTCCCATTCATAGAACTGGTGCTGGAAAAATTCCTTATATTCTTCCGGCTTGATGTCCGATTTGTTGCGCGTCCACAAGGGCTGCATGGAGTTCAGCGTCCGCGTTTCCGTGTGTTCTTCTTCCGGTGCGTCTTCGATGACCTTGCCGTCGGCATCCTTCGGTTTTTCCTTGGTCGTGAAGTCCATGGTGATCGGGTAGCGGATATAATCGGAATACTTCTTGACCAGGCTCTGGAGGGTCATCTTGTCGGTGTAGTTTTCTTCGCTGTCATCGCCGTAGAAGTCCTTGCCCAGGCTGAGGATGATCGTCGTGCCGTGTTTCGGTTTCTGACATTCTTCCAGGCTGTATTCACCATCGCCTGTGGATTCCCATTTATAAGCCTGTTCTTCGCCGGCCTTGCGGGTGACGACGGTGACTTTATCGGCGACCATGAAGGCCGAATAGAAGCCGACGCCGAACTGGCCGATGAGGTCCTTGTCCGTGCTGTCTGCATCCTGGGATTCCTTCAGTTTTTCCAGGAAAGCCTTGGTGCCGGACTGGGCGATGGTGCCCAGGTTTTCCATCAAATCCTGTTTGTTCATGCCCAGGCCGTTATCGGAGATAGTCAGCGTATGGGCATCGGCATCAGGCGTCAAATGGATTTCAAAGGCCGTGTCGCCTTCGAGGAGGTCGCCGTTAGTCAACGACTGGTAATGCAGCTTGTCGATAGCATCGGATGCATTGGAAATCAATTCACGAAGGAAGATTTCGTGATTCGTATAAATAGAATGGACCATCAAGTCCAGTAATTGTTTCGTTTCAGCTTGAAATTCATGGGTTTCTTTCGCCATATTCAAACACTCCTTTGTACGATTCTGCCGTAGTGGCGGATACCTTCAGGTACCCTTACACCAATATCATACAGCAAAAAGTCAAATAGTCAAGTATTTTTTAAGAATTTGACCTTTATCGTGTATCCAGTATGCAATTTGAAATAGTGTACCAGATTGTATTATACTATATTTAGCATGTTAGTATGATAAAAAAACAAGTAAATCTATAGAATACCTCATCACTTACACTTCCATGTTAATTCGCATTTCTCCTGGTATTATATCATATGTATCAAAGATTAGAATCAGGCAACAAGCAACCAACAAAAAAAGAACGATGCATCGAGAAAATTTTTCTCTTTGCATCGTTCTTTTTCCTATCCGTTATTCAATGGTTCGTTGAGCTTATTTATTTTTGTTTTCTTTGACTGTGCGAACACGCTGAATCGTCGGATTGCCTGCTTTGTCTTTTGCTATCGTATCGACAGTGAAGTATTCTAATTCATGCGAGAATTCGCTGAGGATCTTGTCGGACAAGACAGCGCCTTTTGTCATGGCACGATACAAGATAGCTGCAAATTCATACCGCGTCATCGGGCGGTCTCCGGCAAAGTTGCCATCCGGATAGCCTTCGATCATGCCGTTGCCGGCCAGCTGTGCTACGTATTCGTAAGCCCAGTGATTCTGCGGTACATCCGGGAAGAGCTGCAGTTTGGATGTATCTATCTTCTTACCTGCATTGGCATCGAGCATGGCTGACTTCATAGCTTCCAATTCACCGCGCAGTTCTTTAATTTCCTTCGCCATCGCTACACGAGAAGTCGATACATGACTGCTTCCGGAACCTAGTTTGAAGCTTACGCCGGCATTAACCATGTTTTCGCCATTACCAAAGGTACCGCCTACAGAGAACATCGTGTCTTCATTCGGACGATAGTATGCCCCAACAGCAGCTGCATTGGCGCCGCGGTAGTTGCCATAGCCTGCCGCAAAGTCCCACTTCGCATCCGGATCAAAATCCAATGGATGTAATGCTGCCAAAGCCGCAGCACCGGCACCGACTTTGTTGACACGGTTGTCGAGGTTGCTGATAGAATGGCTCAGTGACGAAATGTTGGTTGCGTTGTTGGCAATCGCCTGGTTCGTTTCATAGAGCTGGCTACCATTTACAGCGTCCTTGGAGGTTGCGCTGAGTTCACCTGCAGCAACATTGGTAACCTTTTGGTCATTAGCATTCAGGCCTTTATCGCTTACATAGGTCTTGCCATTAACCTTTAAGCCGTCATTGCTGATAGAGGTTTGACCTGCGGTTACAGCAGTTGCGGTTACGCTTACGTCTTTACCAACCTTCAAGCCATCGTTGTTCATTACGGTTTGGCCAGTGGTTACGCTGTCAAGGTTAATATCCTTGTTCAAAGCAACCTTGTATTCTTTGCCAGCGTCTTTATTGGTGCTTTCGGTTACAGCAATGTTATCGCCTTGGGTAACAGTGGTGTGTTTCTTAGCAAGCTCTTCAACATTGGTTACACGATTACCAAGATTCTTGATATCGGTCTTGTTTTGAGCAATGTCTGCTGCATTCTTATCGATGTCAGTTCTGTTAGCTGCGATATCTGCTTTGTTTTGAGCAATATCTGCTTTGTTTTGAGCAATGTCTGCTTTGTTTTGAGCAATGTCTGCTTTATTTTGAGCAATGTCTGCTTTATTTTGAGCAATATCTGCTTCGTTTTGGGTTACGCGTTTATCCAATGCTGCAACATTCTCATTGGTCTGATGCAGCTGGCTGCCGTTGATAGCGTCAGTAGAGGTGCTGCTGATTTCGCCTGCAGCTACGCCGCTGATCTTGCCGTCTTGATCAATGGTTACCTTATCGTTAACCTTAACATTGCTGCCGTCCAGAACGATGGAGGAAGCGCCGTTGGAAATCTTATCGCCGGTTACGTCGATATCTGCCAGTTTTGCCCCTTTATCAGCATATACGCGATCCTGGGTTGCAATGTAGCCGGTGGTTTCGATAGTACCGTTGGTACCGCTGATGCTTACATATTTGCCGGTCAGGTCGCCAAGCATGATATCCTTGTTCAGGTTAACCTTAACCTTAGTGCCATCATGGCTTACGCTGATGTTCTTGTCGCCGCTGAAATCAACAAAATCACCGGGTTTTACATTGGTTGCTTCGGTTGCAACACCGTTGGTAGACAAATTCCAACCTGCATTAGCAGTGTCGCTTACTTTTTTCAGTTGGCTTACGTTTACAGCGTCAGTATCGGCAGTACCTGCTGCTACGCCGCTGATCTTGCCGTCTGCAGCAATAGTCACCTGACCCAGCTTAGCGCCTGTGGTGGTGATTTGGCTGTAGTTGCCGCTTGCATCGCCTACGTACAGCTCACCGTCACGCAGTGCGGACTTACCGGTATATACGCCGTTTTTCAGTACTACGTTGCCGATTTCACCTGCAGTTGCGATTACTTTGCCGTCTTTATCTACGGAGAATTTGTTGTTTGCTGCGTAGAATGCGCCGGTGCTGTTTACAAGGAACGGCATAATTCCGTTTTCTGCCATAGTACCTACGGACAGGTTGTATTTTGCGTTCAGTGCATTGGTCTGGATGGAGTTTACACCGGCCATGTTGCCTTTTTCATCGATGGTTACCTGACCAAGTTTAGCGGATTTCGGAGTGATTTGGCTGTAGTTGCCGCTTGCATCGCCTACGTACAGCTCACCGTCACGCAGTGCGGACTTACCGGTATATACGCCGTTTTTCAGTACTACGTTGCCGATTTCACCTGCAGTTGCGATTACTTTGCCGTCTTTATCTACGGAGAATTTGTTGTTTGCTGCGTAGAATGCGCCGGTGCTGTTTACAAGGAACGGCATAATTCCGTTTTCTGCCATAGTACCTACGGACAGGTTGTATTTGGAGTTCAAAGCGTTGGTTTTAACGGAGTTTACATCAATGTCTTTGTTCAGCTCAACCTTAACCTTAGTGCCGTCATGGCTTACGCTGATGTTCTTGTCGCCGCTGAAATCAACATAATTGCCGGGAGCTACATTGGTTGCTTCGGTTGCAACACCGTTGGTAGCAAGATTCCAGCCCTTGTTAGCAGTTGCACCTACTGCATTCAATTGACCTACGTTTACTGCATCCTTGTCGTTAATGCCTGCAGCTACGCCTGCAATACGGCCATCCTTGTATACAGTTACTTTATTGTTGATGGTTGTGGTATCACCAAACAGGGTAATAGCTGCGCCTTTACCATTGGTCAGTTCGGTTGCTGTGCCGTTCAGAGTAAGGCTTGCACCGTCATTGCTGATGGTTTCGATTCCAGTCAAATCCTTATTCAATTCAACCTTAACAGTGTTAACACCACCTTTTGCATCCTTGCTTATGCTGACATTCTGGTCACCGCTGAAGTCAACATAATCGCCGGCTTTTACATCTTCTGCTTCGGTCAGAACACCATTAGCAGCAAGCTTCCAAGCGCTATTCTTCAATTGGCTTACGTTTACTGCATCCTTGTCGTTAATGCCTGCAGCTACGCCTGCAATACGGCCATCCTTGTATACAGTTACTTTATTGTTGATGGTTGTGGTATCACCAAACAGGGTAATAGCTGCGCCTTTACCATTGGTCAGTTCGGTTGCTGTGCCGTTCAGAGTAAGGCTTGCACCGTCATTGCTGATGGTTTCGATTCCAGTCAAATCCTTATTCAATTCAACCTTAACAGTGTTAACACCACCTTTTGCATCCTTGCTTATGCTGACATTCTGGTCACCGCTGAAATCAACAAAATCACCGGGTTTTACATTGGTTGCTTCGGTTGCAACACCGTTGGTGGACAGGTTCCAGCCTTTATTTGCATTTGCAGCTACCTCTCCGACTTCTTTCAATTGGCCTACATTTACAGCATCAGTATTATAAACGCCTTTAGCTACGTTAGTGATTACTTTATCGTTAGCATTCAAGCCGTCTTTGGTGATATATGCCTTGTCGCCATAGCCTACACCTTTAGTATTATCCATAAAGAACTTGCCTGCATTTACGCTGTTTACAGTCAAGTCTTTCTTCAATGCCAGACCATCTGCAGTAACCTCAAGGTTATTTTCACCTTCTTTAAGTTTAACAGAAATTGCATTGTTCTCACCGTTAATTGCAATGCCATTGCCTGCTGCATAAGTGGTGTCTTTTGCATTTATGGTGTAAATGTCTTGTCCATTTGCTCCTGTAGTTTTATCTACAGATGTGATATTAGTACCTGCTTTTACCTCTGTCTTAGCAGTCTTCAGCTGTGCAACGTTAACAGCGTCGGTATCAGCAGTACCTGCTGCTACATTGGTAATCTGACGAGTAATTTTTTTACCCTCTACAGAACTGCCTACAGAAACAGCACCATTAGTTGCCTTCCAAGCAATACCGGTTTCTCCTTCAGCAGCACCATAGCCAGGCGCGCCTGCATCTGTGCTTGCTACGCTGCCAACGCCCAGAGCAACGCCGCCTTCTGCACTTACGCCAGCACCGTTGCCGATAGCAACTGCATTGTTAGCCGTAATATTATTTTCATGACCTAAGGAAATAACATTACTTCTGTCACTAATTTCATTATCGTTGCCCATTACAATAGAATCGGAAACTTTACTTAAATTATTACGTGAACCAGCTACGAACACATCATGGCTGATGTTATCAGTATCACCCGCAACAGTATTGCCAAAGCCGATAACATTAGTATAAATCTGGTTAGATACTGTATTCATGCCACCAATAACGCCAACAGCACCGGCATCTTTTTTTACATAAACACCACCAAGATCGAAGTCCCAACCAGACATATTTTTATAAGCGTTAGTTACTGTATTACCGGAACCTTGAATAGTAACACCGTTAGAGTTTTCGATTGTATTTGCAGAACCAAAAATACCATTTGCTACGCCGGAATAAGACTTATTATCATTTTTGATTTCACTCTTAGCACCAACAATAGTTGCTGCAGCACCGGAGTTTCTAGTCATATAATTAACTTTGCTATCTGTACCAATAATAGTAGCATATAAAGAGCCGTTGTTAGCATTAGCACCGATAGTAATGGTACCTTCACGGCCACCAATAGCATTAGAACCAATAGAAGTACTCTTAGCACCGGTTACTGCACCGTTACCTAAAGCAACACTCTGTCCTTTTTCCCAAGTGCCATCCTGTGTATAAGCACCATTACCGATAGCAATAGAATTTTTAACTGCAGATGCACCTTTACCAAGTGCGATAGCGTTCTCTGCTACACTAGCATTAGTGCTGTGTAAGGAGGTTTCATTCTTGTCATAAACTACTGCTACGTCTTCGGTTTTAACGTATTTGGAAAGGTCAACATCTACCTTATACTGTGTGCCTGTAGCGTCATCCTTAACTAATGTAGCCTTTGTATTTTTACCGTCAACCAAAGTAGTATGCTTGCCTGCTTTTATGCCATAAGAATTTCCATTAATAGTTAATTCTGTTGCGTTTCCGTTAGCATCTTTCTTTGCCGTAACAACAGAGCCTGTCTTAAATGTTTGAGATTGGTTTCCAACTTCAACAGTTACTGATGTATCTTTACCTTTAACACCACCGTTTCCAGTTAAAGTAATATTATTTTGAACGCTATTCCCATCATTACGTATCAAGGAAATTGTTCCATCCTCCATGGTTACATTTTTAATTCCCTGTTTGTAAAGTAGGTCGTCATTATAAACTAAATCATCAGTAACTTTATTAATATCTCCAATTTTTAAAGTTGTATTATCTATCCGCTCACCACATGTATCCGTATGTTTATTTTGATCTCCTAATAGGGGATTAATGTGTTCTAAATCAGGATTTTTCAACCCAGTTTTTTTATCTGTTGTGGAGGTAAATTGAATTTGTTCATTTCCTCCACTTGAAGATGCATATACAATATCTGCCCCTGCAGCAGTTAACATAGCTGCTGCCATAACAGCCGCTACAGATGCAGCTTTTATACGGCTTGAACCCGTTTGATGATTTTTAGCAAATTCCGAAGCTACAACATAGCAATTTCTTGCTTTATTCCACACGACTTTATATATTTTATTCATATAGATAATCTCCTTTCAGTATGTATTCGTTTCTCACACTATTCTCGGTTATACGAAACCTTACGACTTCTGTTAAACCAATGTTTCCGACAATCATCACAGCAAAAAGTCCGATGCCGGTCTTTGGGGGTCGTAACGATGACGATTTTCCCACATTCCCGGCAGGTAAATTCTTTGCCGCAAACAGCACATTTCATACGAACATGGTCATGCTCCTGTCATTCCATACTGAATGGCAGACAGGTGGTAACCAATAATTGGAAATAACAAACGAATGCAAACATGCCAAAAAGGACAGTATATGCCTACACTGTCCTTCTTTATATCTACATGAAACAAGACGCACCCATTCCTGGGCCTGTTTTTTTATATATGTGCCTTTACTATCTTGTAAATCCCCCCCTGTATATTGTTTAGCCGTCACCTCTCTGCCGATATGCATGATGGCCGTAAAACTAGTTGTAAAGTAAGAAATCATCAGTTTGCACTTGTCAACAAAAATTGGACACAAAACTAAAAAAATCAGGCATAAAAAAC
>ERZ840096.1051-NODE-1051-length-32641-cov-4.281808_pt1 | contig 32641 bp, 24 predicted proteins | sample MGYA00519878_ERZ840096 | MGnify/ENA primary metagenome ERZ840096 (study PRJEB31850, sample SAMEA3708865) | human gut metagenome | biome: human gut; feature: human-associated habitat; material: faeces | place: China | collected 2014 ...
TATGCCGGATGTACCGCCGTTCGGGAATCCCTTCGTTTTCGCTTTCGCTTACCGCTGTTCGCAGATACGGTTGCGGATCCACCCTTTCCGAACTGCGGTCGGCAGGCGAGAACAACAGCCGTCTTGCCAGACTGTCATGGCAGAAACGTCGTCAGCATCGCTCTCTCCGGAAGTACCTCGTTCGTTATCCGACCGAACACGGATCGTAGCCATCGGCATATGGAATTTTAGCAAGACAAATACATACCACCCTACACCGCCTCTCTTCCAAAGCCCCGCCATCCAGACGGGCCTTGCCCGGAGTCCCGCCAAGGCGGGGAAGGGCAAACTGCAAACACGGCACGGCCGCGAGCGAACCGACAGGCAGTCGTGTGCAACGGCTCGAAAAACCGGCGACCGGCGAGGCGTAAAATTATATTATATAGTTGCTTTCAGCAATACCGCAGTAAATAATGGAAGAGGCCTCTCCGCCGCAGCGGAGAGGCCTCTTCCGATTCCGGGAACCGCGCACGTCAATAATTCAACTCCGTGGCCACCGTCAGATCGTCGATGCAGAAATAGGCCGGAGCATTTACGTTCTCGCAGACGAAGTGGAACTCGATCTTGTCCACCCAGCCCAGCGGCGTCAGGTCGACATTCGTCCACTCGTCGACGACCAGCCCCTTCTCCTCGTCGACGAGCTTGAACGCGACCTCCTTTTTGAGCGTACCGTCGGCGTAGCCCCTCATCGAGAGGATCGCGTCGACCTTCTCGGGAGGTGCGATCGTTCCCGCCATATCGCCTTCACCCAAAGTCCACCAGCGGAAAGCATAGGTGCTGTTGCTGATCCAGATGTTCAGCGGGTTGACCTTCTTCGAGAAGGTCACCGTCGGCACGGCTCCCGCCTTTCCCTGCGAAGCATTGTACGAATCGTAGTAGCCCACGGCGAACTTCTTGGAATCCTTCGCTCCGCCCTTGGCGTAGACGCTGTACTGATTTCCGAATCCGGGCGTCTCCATGTTGGTATTGTTCGACACGGTGAATCCGGCCGTGTAGGGAGAACCCCACTGATCGGAATAATAGCACTGGAACGAAGCCGTCCCCGACGTATAGAACGTACCGGAGTACTCCTTGTAGGTTCCGGTATCGCCGGTCACCTCTTCCGCAAGCTTTTCGCCCGTCAGGATTCCGCTGGTATTCAGCGTCGCATCTTCGAAAGTCACCGTTTCGGTCACCAGCTGAGGGCCGTCGGGGCCGTCATCGTCCGAGCAGGCGGCCAACGCCAGCACGGCTGCCGCCATGAGCAGCGTTCGTTTCATCATTTTCATTTCTCTCTTCAATTTATGAATTAGATTAAAAGTGTCCTCAACTCCCCTCCCTGCCGGAAAGCGCCCCGCGACAGGATTTCGGACAGCGAACACCGAAGGGCGTCACACCCCTTCATAACGTATCGGCGGTCGAATATCGTCTGTCACTCGCAGGCGGCATCCGTCCCTTTTCGGGAAAGAGGTCGAAGGCAGGTCTTCTGACTCGTCGCCGGACGGCGCCTTCCCGACATGCGGTCAGTGGCTTCATGCCATCCGAAAAAAATGGACTCACAGCAGCGGGACTGTTGCAGATTTTCACTGCATTCCCTTTTGATCCTATGGAAAGGCGGACTTCCCTGCGGAACCTTCGCGTTGCAAAAGTAGGAAAAAAATTCTATCTTTGCGCCCGTTAACGCTAAAATCAGACAAAACGATGAAACACGCGTATGTTTTTCCGGGTCAGGGAGCTCAGGCCGTCGGCATGGGCAAAGACCTCTACGATAACGTTCCCGAGGCCAAAGCGCTTTTCGAGCAGGCCAACGAAATCCTCGGCTTCCGCATCACCGACATCATGTTCGCCGGCACGCCCGACGAATTGAAGCAGACCAAGGTGACGCAGCCCGCCGTCTTCCTCCACTCGGTCATTCTGGCCAAGGCGCTGGGCGTCGGGCCCGACATGGTAGCCGGCCACTCGCTGGGCGAATTCTCGGCCCTGGTCGTAGCCGGAGCCCTCTCGTTCGAGGACGGCCTGCGCCTGGTATCGAAGCGCGCCCTGGCCATGCAGGCCGCCTGCGAGGCGCAGCCGGGTACGATGGCCGCCATTCTGGGCCTTGCCGACGAAGTGGTCGAACAGGCTTGTGCCGAAACCGACGGCGTGGTCGTGGCCGCCAACTACAACTGCCCGGGGCAGCTCGTGATTTCGGGCGCCGTCGAAGCGGTCGACATCGCCTGCGAGAAACTCAAAGCCGCAGGCGCACGCCGCGCCCTGCGCCTGCCCGTCGGCGGGGCGTTCCACTCGCCGCTGATGGAGCCCGCACGCGCCGAACTGGCCGAGGCGATCGCCGAAGCGCCGATCCATACGCCCGTCTGCCCGATCTATCAGAACGTGGACGCCAAACCCCGGACCGACCCGGCCGTTATCCGCGAGAACCTCATCGCCCAGCTCACGGCTCCCGTCCGCTGGACCCAGATCGTGCGGAACATGCTCGCCGACGGCGCGACGGAGTTTACCGAACTCGGCCCCGGCAACGTGCTCCAAGGCCTTATCAAGAAGGTCGACGCCGAAGCCGCCGCCGAGTCCCGCTCGACGCTCTGAGTTCCGGCGCCGCATCCATATTACAAAAAGAACCGTTTGTATATCAAACGGTTCTTTTTTTACATCGAAAATAAACGCCACGGATTCTTAAAAAATTTCAAATATTCTTCCGTTTTTAAAAATAAAGTTTATATATTTGCAGAAAATAGCAAAAGACTATCGGAACATCTTCTTCCCATGACATCGTTAACAGAATTTTTCAACAAACACGAAGATGACGCGCTCAAAGGCATTTCGCACAAGAACAGCATCATCAAACGGAACATTATCGCCCACATGGCCGTCAACGGCGAATGCACGCTTTCGGAGCTGACCAAGCAGCTGCATATCTCCGTGCCGACCATCACCAAACTGGTACAGGAACTCGTCGAGGAGAACATCGTCACCGACAACGGCAAGGTGGAGACCCCCGGCGGACGGCGGCCCAACATCTACGGCCTGGCCAACTCCGCGATCTACTTCGTCGGCGTCAACGTCGGCCGCGATTTCATGGGCTATGTGGTCACCGATCTGCAAAACAACATCATTCTGGAACAAATGGACCCCACGTTCGAACTTCTCGACCGGCCGCAATGCCTCGACCGCATCTGCACCAACATCGAGGAGTTCGTCTCCTCGTGCGGGGTGGATCGCGGCAAGATCCTCGGTCTGGGCGTCTGCATGACGGGCCGCGTGAATCCGACCACGGGCCGCAGCTACAAATATTTCACTTCGAGCGAGGAGTCGATGCGCGAAATCATCGAAGAGCGGGTCGGTATCCGCACCCTCTTCGAGAACGACACTCGCGCACGCTGCTATGCGGAGTACAGCTGCGGCAAGGCGAAGGACGAGAACGACATGCTCTACCTGCATCTGGGCCGCGGTATCGCCATCGGCATCGTCATGGAGGGCAAACTCTACTACGGCAAGAGCGGCTTCGCGGGCGAATTCGGCCACATCCCCTTCTTCGACAACGAGAAGATCTGCGCCTGCGGCAAGAAAGGCTGCCTGGAAACCGAGGTGTCGGGTATCGCCATCGAGGAGAAAATCTGCTCGCTCATCGAGAAGGGCGTCAACACCATCCTGCGCGAAAAGTACGACCGCAAGGAGCCGATCCACATCGACGACATCATCGCCGCAGCGAAGAACGACGACAACCTCTCGATCGAGCTGATCGAGGAGGCGGGCGAGAAGATCGGCAAGGCCGTCGCTTTTCTCATCAACATCTTCAACCCCGAGACGGTGATCGTCGGCGGCAACATGGCCGCAGCGGGCGACTACATCATGCTGCCGTTGAAGTCCTCGACCAACAAGTATTCGCTCAACCTCGTCTACAAGGATACGAAGTTCCGCCTCTCGAAACTCAACGAGAACGCCAATGCATGGGGCGTAGCGATGCTGATCCGCAATCAGGTCATCGGCCTCTGAACATAAGATTCATCCGCGGAGACTCGCAAAAGGCGATTTCTGTCGTTGCGGGTCTCCGCTTTTTCATCGATCCATGTCTCTCGAAGGAGAACTCACGCGCCTGCGCGCACTCGAAGCCGAAGACGTCGACCTGCTCTACGTGTGGGAGAACGACCCAGCCGTGTGGGGCGTCAGCGGAACGCTCGCGCCCTTTTCGCGGCACACGCTCAGACGTTTCCTCGACGAACAGCGCTTCGACCTCTACGCCGCACGGCAGTTGCGGCTGGTCGTCGAGACACTCGACGGCCGCGCCGTAGGACTGGTCGACCTCTTCGAGTTCGAACCCGTCGACCTGCGCGCCGGCATCGGCATCCTGATCCACGGCGCCGGCGACCGTGGACGCGGGTTCGCATCGGATGCGCTGGACGTACTCTGCCGCTATGCACGGCAGGTGCTCGGCCTGCATCAACTGTGGTGCAGCGTGGCGCCCGACAACGCCGCCAGTCTCGCCCTCTTCCGCCGTGCGGGATTCGCCGAGTGCGGCCGCAAGCGGGAATGGCGCCGCACGCCCGACGGCTGGGCCGACGAACTGCTGCTGCAAAAAATCTTCTGATTTACCTGCTGAAACCCCGCAGTCCGAAAGTGCGGGCAGCCCGTTACGGCTTTTTGCGCCGCAGAATCCGCACCGCCGAGAGCGGCGTGCGGTAAAAACGCCGGATCACGGCACAATCGCCGGCCGTACAGCCGACGAGAATTTTCAGTTCGGCGTCGTGCTTCACCAGATCGACCGTACAGAGCGCACCGGTCACCTGCCGACGGGGATCGCTGCCGATCCAGACATCGATCCCCTCGCCGTCGGCCGAAGTCGTCCCTTTCAGATAGCCGTAATCCAGTTCGTAGACGAACTCCGGGAAATCGGGATGATGCGAACCGCGCGGACGGTCGACGACGATCTCCGCCCTGCCGACCAGCGCGTCGAGCGCCTCCCAGAACGAAACGGCACCGTCCGCGAACGCCGCACGCACCCCGTCTCTATCCGAACCGTACATTCCGCCGCCCATCGTATCACTGCCGGTCATGTCCGCCGTCGCCTGCCGCCGGCAGCTCCTCCTCGGCATCCAGTCCGTCCGCTTCGTCCAACAACCGCCGCGAAGGACGTTTCGCGGTCGGAAGCCCCAACCGGCGCAGCCGTTCGCCCGTACGGACGATGTTGTTGTTGCCCGTGTGGAGCCGCTTGTAGGCGTCGTCATATTTGGCGCGCGCCAAGTCGAGCGCCTGCCCCACCCCTTCGAGCGATGCGGCGAAGGCCACGAACTGCTCGTAGAGCGTCGTGCCGTATTTGATGATCTGCTCCTGGTTGCGCGACTGCTCGTTGCGCCGCCACAGGTCGTCGACGAGTTTCAGCAGCGCGAAGAGATTCGTAGGCGACGAAATGATGACCTTCCGCTCATAGGCGTCGCTCCAGATGGCGCTGTCGTGCTGCATGGCCGCCAGGAAGGCCGGTTCGTTGGGAATGAACATGATGACGAAGTCGGGCGACTCCAACAACCGCTGGTACTCCTTGCGGCTCAGTTCGTTCACATGCTGCCGCACCGACGCGACGTGCGCCGCCAAATAACGCGTCCGCGCAGCCTCCTCCTCGGCTCCGACCCACTCCACGTAGGCCGTGAGCGAGACCTTCGAGTCGATGACGATGCGTTTGCCTTCGGGCAGGTACAACACCACGTCGGGGCGCTGGTTATTGCCCTCGTCGTCCTTGATCGTCACCTGACAGTCGTAATGCACGCCGCGGATAAGGTTCGAATTGTCGAGAATCGTCGACAGAATCATCTCGCCCCAGTCGCCCTGCACCTTGGAATTCCCTTTGAGGGCGTTGGTCAGATTGGTCGTCTCGGCCGTGATGCGGCGGTTAAGCTCCATGAGGTTCTTCAATTCGCCCTTCAACTCGCCGTGCTGCTCGCGTTCGGTCGAATAGATCTGCTCGACGCGCGTGCGGAAATCGGCGATATTCTCTTTGAAAGGTTTCAGCAGCAGGTCGAGCGCTTCGCGGTTCGTCTCCTTGAAATGGCGCGTCTGTTCGCTCAGAATATCGTTGGCGAGGTTGCGGAACTGCACGCGCAGCAACTCCTCGGCCTGCTCCCGCTCGGCTTTGCCCTCCCTGATCTTGCGTTCCAGCGCCTCGGCTGCCGCTTCGGCTTTGGTGCGCGCTTCGATCAGCGTGCGGATCTCGGCTTCGGCCCGCTCGCGCGCCGCGCGCGACTCCCGTTCGGACGCGGCCAGCCGCTCTTCCGCTTCGGCGGCGTGCCGTTCGGCGACCTCGCACGCCGTAGCGGCATCGGCCGCAGCCGTTTTCGCCCGCAACCACGACACGACGGCTGCAATGCAACCGCCGACCGCCGCCGCGGCAATCAGAATCAACAATGTCTCCATACGAAGGCAAATGTACGAAATCGGATGCGTTCCGGCAAGCGTTCGCCCCCGAAGAAATTAAAAATTGGAATCATCCGCATCATCCGTCACGAAGAAACACGGAATCGCCTGCACACAGCAGCGCTTCCGCGCCGCGCGGGCCGAGGCCTTCGCGTACGGAGGCCGCTATTTCGGCCGGCGGCACAGACACTCCCGCTCGGCGTAATCAAGCCGGCGCTTGCTTCTGCACTCGACTTTTCGTATCTTTGACTTCGTCTTAGATATTCCCGCTCGGCAATGTCCAAATAAATTTGACATTGCCCTCGCTTATTCGTATCTTTGCAAAAACAAAACTCCGGCGAAGACGGGCAGCATTCCGCAATCGTTTGCGCACACGGCTCGGCACGATCTTCGTTCCAATAATTCGACTATGCAACGCATTATCGCCCCCTCCATGCTTTCGGCCGATTTCGGCCACCTCGACCGCGACACGCGGATGATCGACAAAAGTGCCGCCCAATGGATACATATCGACGTAATGGACGGCGTCTTCGTCCCCAACATCTCGTTCGGATTCCCCGTCCTGAAATTCATCCGGCAGGCGACGACCAAACCGCTCGACGTACACCTGATGATCGTCGAACCCGAACGCTACGTCAAGCGCTTCGCCGAAGCGGGCTCCGACATCGTGACGTTTCACTACGAAGCCACCAACGCCGCACACCGCTGCATCGACGAAATTCACGCCGCAGGGGCGCGGGCCGGCATCTCGATCAAGCCGGCCACCTCGGTCGAAGTACTGCGCGACCTGCTGCCGTCGCTCGACTTGGTGCTCGTGATGAGCGTCGAACCGGGCTTCGGCGGACAAAAGTTCATGGACGGCGCACTGGGTAAGATCGCACAGTTGCGGCGCACGATCGACGAAGCAGGCTTGTCGACGCTGATCGAGGTCGACGGCGGCATCTCGGCGCACAACGCCCGCCTGCTCTTCGATACGGGCGCCGATGTACTGGTAGCGGGCAACGCCGTCTTCGGCGCCGACGATCCCAAGGCCGAAATCGAACGGATGCTCGACGTATGAAACGGCGGCGTGGCGCACGGTGTTCCGTACGCCACGCCGCATTTCACGACCGCAAACCGTCATTTTTCCAGATGCCGGAGGGTGTCGGCGTCGAGCAGGCCGCGCAAACGTTGCAGCATCTCGTCCGCACGGAACCACTCCGCCCCGTACCCCAAGTTGAATTCGTAGTCGAAACCGGAAGGGTTCTGCCCTTGATTGTGTTGCAGAATGGTTTCGGCCTTGTCCAGCGCCTTCACCAACTTCGCTTCGGGCGTCCGGCACGCCTCGTACTCCTCCCACACTCCGCGCAGCTCCCGTCCCGCCCCTTCGGGCAGGCAACCGGCCAATCGCTCCACGGCCGCGCGTTCCACGCGCTCCTTCGCAGCGGGATCGCCCTGCGCTACGGCCGGAATGTCCCCGTCGTAGGTCTCGCCCAAATCGTGTACCAGCGCGAGTTGCAGCACCCGCAGCCGGTCCAGCCGCGGATATTCGCCGCACAGCACCATCGCAAGCAACGCGAGCCGCCACGAGTGTTCGGCCGTGCTTTCGCGCCGCCCGCTCGTTGTCCAGGCAGTCCGCTCGACCGATTTGAGCCGCTCGACCTCACGGATAAAGCGCAAATATCTTTCAAGACGATCTTCCATTCCAGACGAATTATTCGAGGCACGAAGATACGAATAAGCGAGGGCAAAAGCAAACCCGTTTGCGTTTTGCCGAGCGGGAGTATCTAAGAGGCAACCGAAAATACGAAAAAGTTTGGGAAGCAAATAATCTATTGCTGCGCGGAGCGCACAACAAACGCCGCATTGCAGCGGAGGAGGAAACGGATCGGAAAGTTTATCTTCTCTTAAAATTCTTTTCCTTGTGCTTTTGGATCAAGCCAAAAGCACCGAAAGATCAAGCACAGCGAAAAGTAGCGGGTGTCGACACCGGCGCTCGCTGAGCGGGCACAAAAGACTCCGCTGTTTTGCACACCCGCTCCGGGCGCTCGCGCCGATGACGTCACTTCATCCGCTGCATTCCCGCAGGCCGGAACCCGCTAAAATACGATTTTAAAAGATTCGCTCTTCGGCCAAAGCCCGAAGAGCGGCAGCCCGCACTCCGGAAACAGCCCTGCCGCACGGTAAAAATCCGGCTGCAAACCGATATATCGGATTAAATTCGTTACCTTTGTCGTCGGAATCGCGCACGTGCGCGACACAACCAAGTTTTACCCTGTTCGTCACCCATGATTTCGCTCGATAATCTCACGGTAAGTTACGGCGGCTGGACGCTGTTCGACAATATCTCGTTTCTGATCAATCCCAAAGACCGCATCGGCCTGGTGGGCAAAAACGGCGCGGGCAAAACCACGCTGCTCAAACTCATCGTCGGCGAGCAGCAGCCTACGTCGGGCGCGGTCTCCAAAAACGGCGAATGCACGGTGGGCTACCTGCCGCAGCAGATGAAGGTCGCCGACACGACGACGCTCGTCGAGGAGACGGCATCGGCCTTCAAAGAGGTGCTGGCGCTCGAAGCCGAAATCGCCGCCCTGACACGCGAAATCGCCGAGCGCACCGACTACGAATCGCCCGCCTACGAAGCGTTGCTGCACCGGTTGAACGACGCACAGGATCACTTCCACATCCTCGGCGGCGAGACGCGCGACGCCGACATCGAAAAGACGCTGCTGGGACTGGGTTTCAAGCGGTCGGATTTCGGCCGCGCCACCTCCGAGTTCTCTGGCGGCTGGCGCATGCGCATCGAGCTGGCCAAACTGCTGCTGCGACACCCCTCGATCTTCCTGCTGGACGAACCGACCAACCATCTGGACATCGAGTCGATCCAGTGGTTGGAGGAGTATCTGAAAAGCTACAACGGCGCAGTGCTCGTCATTTCGCACGACCGCGCCTTTCTGGACAACGTCACCACACGTACCGTCGAACTGTCGCTGGGCAAGATCTACGACTACAAGGTGCCCTACTCGAAATACGTCGTGCTGCGCGCCGAACGGCGTGCGCAACAGCTGGCCGCCTACGAGAACCAGCAGCGGATGATCGAGAAGACCGAAGAGTTCATCGAGAAGTTCCGCTACAAGCCCACCAAGTCGAACCAGGTGCAGTCGCGCATCAAACAGCTCGAACGCATCGAGCGCATCGAGGTCGACGAGGAGGACGCCGCCACGCTCAACATCAAGTTTCCGCCCGCGCCCCGCTCGGGACAGATCGTGGCCGAAGTGAAGGAGGCCGGCATGTCGTTCGGGGCGAAACACGTCTTTTCGGGCGCCGACTTCACCATCGAACGCGGGCAGAAGATCGCGCTCGTGGGCCGCAACGGCGAGGGCAAGACGACCTTCGCGCGAATGCTCATCGGCCAGCTCGCGCCGACCGAAGGGTCGATCCGGCTGGGCGCCAACGTCCGCGTCGGGTACTACGCCCAGAATCAGGACGACCTGATGGAGGGCGAATTCACCGTCTACGACACGCTCGACCGCGTGGCCGTGGGCGACATCCGCACCCGCCTGCGCGACATCCTGGGCGCCTTCCTCTTCCGCGGCGAAGAGGTCGACAAGAAGGTCAAGGTGCTCTCGGGCGGCGAACGCTCGCGGCTGGCCATGGCGCGCCTGATGCTCGAACCCTATAACCTGCTGGTGCTCGACGAGCCGACGAACCACATGGACATGCGCTCGAAGGACATCCTCAAACGCGCCTTGCAGAAATACGACGGCACGGTGGTGGTCGTTTCGCACGACCGCGAGTTCCTGGACGGTATCGTCGACAAGGTCTACGAGTTCCGCGACGGCGGTGTGAAGGAGTACCTGGGCGGCATCTACTACTTCCTCGAAAAGCGCAAGCTCGATTCGCTGCGCGACGTCGAGCGCAAGGAGGCGCCCGCACCCGCCGCCGCACCGAAAACCGAGGCGCCGAAGCTGACCTACGAGCAGAAAAAAGAGCAGGAGAAGCTGCTGCGCAAACTACGCCGTGCCGTCGAAAGCATCGAGACGGAGTTGGCCGAAACAGAACGGCGGATCGCCGATTACGATGCCCGCTTCGCCGCCGCGACCGCCTACGACGAAGCCGACTACAAGGCCTACGACGACCTCAAAGCGCACTACGACCACCTGATGCACGAGTGGGAGAAGGCCTCCTACGAACTCGAAATCACCGAAAACGGCTGATCTCCCCGATGAACGTACTGCTGCTCAATGCATCGCCCCGCCCCGCGGGGATCGTCTCGCAGGCGCTCGACGCAGCGGCCTCGACAGCCCGGCAGGCCGGAGCGGAAACGGTCAAGGCCGAGCTCTACCGTGCGCCGATCGCCCCCTGCACGGGATGTATGCGCTGCCGCGCGACCGGCGTCTGTCCGCTGCCGCACGATGCGGCGCACGAGTTGGGCGAAGCGATCCGCCGCGCCGACCTGCTCGTCGTCGGGACACCGACCTACTGGGGCGGGATGGCCGCGCGGCTGAAACTGCTCTTCGAACGGCTCGTACCGGTCTTCATGGGCGAATCCCCGCGCGGAATTCCGCAGCCGCGTCTCAAAGGGCGGCAGGCCGTCGTCATCGCCGCCTGCACCACGCCATGGCCCTTCAATCTGCTCTTCCGCCAGAGCCGGGGCGCCGTGCGCAGCGTGCGCGAAGTGCTCTCGACGGGAGGCATGCGCATCCGCTCGGTCGAGATCGCAGGCACCAAAGCACTCGACGGTCATCTGCCCGAAGCCGCCAGACGCAAAATCGAACGGCTCGTGAAGCGGGCCCTGAAAACGAAATGACATTACGCTATGGATAACAACCTGATTTTCGGCATCCGCCCCGTGGTGGAGGCCATCGAAGCCGGACGGGAGATCGAAAAACTCTACATCCGCAAAGGCGCCGAAGGGCAGCTGATGACCGAGCTGCGCGACCTCTGCCTGCGCCACCGCGTGCGCGTGCAGGAGGTGCCCGTCGAGAAGCTCAACCGGCTCGTGCGCGGCAATCACCAGGGCGTCGTGGCGCAGATCGCCGCGATCGCATACGTGCAACTCGACGATATCCTCGAACGTGTCCCCGACGACGAGACGCCGCTGGTGGTGGTCTTCGACGGCGTGACCGACGTGCGCAACTTCGGCGCGATCGCCCGCTCGGCCGAGTGCGCCGGCGCGCACGGGCTCATCGCGCCGCTCAAAAATTCCGCGCCGGTCAACGCCGAAGCGATCCGAGCATCGGCCGGCGCGCTCACGACGATCCCCGTCTGCCGCGTCGGCTCGATCCGCAACACGATCAAAACGTTGCAGGCCGAAGGATTCCAGGTGGTCGCCGCCACCGAAAAGAGCCGCAAACTGCTCTACGACGCCGACCTGCGTCGTCCGACCGCGCTCGTAATGGGCGCCGAGGAGACCGGTATCTCGAAGGAGGTGCTCAAACTCTGCGACGAACGACTGGCCATTCCGCTCATCGGCCGCATCGAATCGCTCAACGTCTCGGCCGCAGCGGCCGTAATGCTGTTCGAAGTCGTCCGCCAACGCATCGGCGCAGCGACCGAGTGAACCCTCGTCCGGAAACACCCCTAAATCCGCAATAACCATGAACCGCCTGAAAAAATTCCTGACCGACACGGCCGACTCGCTGCTGCGGGTCGCCCTGCGCTATCCCGTCGAGGCAGCGCTCTGCATCTACGCCTGTATCTTCGGCGCGATCCAGATCGAATGGAGTTTCGACTACCATATGCTGCTCGCGGCCGACGGCGCCGCCACCGAAATGCGGCAGCTGCCCGACGGCGTCTTCACGATGCTGCCGCTGACGATGCTCGCGACGCTCATTGTCCACACGCTCGTCGGCCGGGCCTCGCGGGCATGGCGCACGCTCTACCTGCTGGTACCGCTGCTGCTGACGATCGCCTCGTGGCTGCTGGGCAAGGAGTGGTTCGGAACGAGCCAGTTTTTCATCACCTCGGCCGTTCTCGCGCCGCTCGGACTGCTCATGGCCCGCCGCACCCTGCCCAACGGACCGTTCGTACGACAAACGTTGGGATACATTCGCGCTGCGGTCGTCGGCGGGATCTTCGCGCTGACGGCCATGCTCTCCGCGATGGCCATCTACCACTCGGTCATCTACATCTTCAATATCCCGGCGTCATGGGAAGTCCGTAATCTCGTCGACTCCTACATCGTCCTCTTCTCGTGGGCACTGCTCTGGCCCCTGACCGCATTGGCACGACTCGACGGCTACCTGTCGGATGAACCGCAGGGCACGAAAACGACCGACACGCTGCTCAACTGGATTCTCGCGCCGGCGCTGCTCGTCTACGCGGCGATCCTCTACCTCTACTGCCTGCAAATCCTCTTCACGTGGTCGCTGCCCAAAGGGGGCGTCGCCTATCTGGTCTTCGGCTTCACGATGGCCCTGTTCACGGTCAAGGCATTGCAGGAACTCGTCGTGCGGCGGCGCTACGACTGGTTTTTCGACCGCATCAGCATCTTCGCGCTGCCGCCGCTCGTGCTCTTCTGGGCCGGCGTCATGCAGCGCGTCGGCGACTACGGTCTGACCGACTGGCGCGTCTACCTCATCGTCTGCGGCGCGATCATGACCGCAGCCGTCGCACTCTTCGCCGCACGCCGCACCGGACGTTACTACTACATCGCCGCAACGGCCTTCGTCCTCTTCTTCCTGACGGCCTACATTCCCCGCTTCTCGGCCACGGCGTTCTCGCTGCGGTCGCAGACCGCGCGCGCCGAGCGGCTGGCCGGCCAAACGGGGCTGCTCGACGAATCCGGCCGACTCGATCTGTCCCGCATCGACGAACGCGACACGGCGCAGCTCAAACGTTATCGCGAGCTCTACGCCTCGCTCGACTACCTCGACGACCACGATACGCTGCTGCTGGCCGACCGCTTCGGCATCGCCCGCTCCCGCGAACTCCTCGGCTGCTTCCATAGCGACCGGATCAGAGACTATATCCAGTGGGGCTACGAACTCGATACCGCCGAAGCGGCAGCCCTCACAAGCTCCTACTCGAACTCGGAACTCCGTGCACCGCTCCGCATCGACGGCTACCGGTACTGCTACGCCCCCGTCTCCTTCTCCTACAACAACGGAAGCTCGCGTTATACAACCTCGGGCGACACGCTGCGGCTCTACCTGCCCGACGGACGGGAGCTTTTCCGCCGTTCGTTCGACGAGCTGTTCACGGAGCGTTGCGACCAGCTACTCTACTGGCCCGACGACGAGCCGCTCTACACGGCCGACAACCTCTTGTTCTACCGCACCGATTCGCTGCTCATCTCGTTCAGCTGGGCCGAGGTATCGCGCGGGAAGCACCGTTATGTCGCTCTGAACGTCGACAAATTCTATACGAAATAGCCCGGTATTGGAAACCAAACTGCAACACCCCCTGCTGGGTGAAATCGTCCTCTGCCAGACCCGCCGTGCACGCCGCATCTCGCTTTCGGTGCGCAGCGCAGGCGGCGTGCGGCTGAGTTTTCCCTGCAACGTACCGCGCGCACGCGCGCTGGCCTTTCTGGAATCGAAAACCGACTGGGTGATCCGGACGCGCGACCGGCTCGCGGCACGCGCTGCGGCGCATCCGGCACCCGCCCCGTGCGACATCGAGGCATTGCGCAGCGCCGCCAAGGCCGAACTGCCCACGCGCGTCGAAGAACTGGCACGGCTGCACGGGTTCCGCTACGGACGGGTGACGATCCGTGCGTCGCGCACCAAATGGGGCTGCTGCACGGGCGACAACAACCTGTCGCTGAGTCTCTTCCTGATGACCTTACCCCCGCATCTGCGCGACTTCGTACTGCTGCACGAACTCTGCCACACCGTCCACCACGACCACTCGCCCCATTTCCACGCACTGCTCGACCGGCTTACCGGCGGCAACGAAAAACTCCTCAGCCGTGAGCTGAGGAGCCATTCGATACCGGCACGGTAGCCGCGCTATTCGTACTGGCCGCTTTTGAGACGCATCACCTCCTCCTTGGTCAGGAAGCGCCATGCGCCGCGTTTGAGATTCTTCTTCGTAAGGCCGGCGTAGTAGACGCGGTCGAGTTTGCGCACCGAGTAACCCAGCGACTCGAAGATGCGCCGCACGATGCGGTTGCGCCCCGAGTGGATCTCGATGCCGATCTCGCTCTTGTCCTCCTTGACGTAGGCGATCTCGTCGGCGTGGATCTCGCCGTCCTCGAGCGTGATGCCCTCCGCGATACGATCCATGTCGGCCCGCGTGAGCGGCTTGTCGAGCGACACCTGATAGATCTTCTTCTTGCGGTACGACGGGTGCGTCAACTGGCGCGTCATGTCGCCGTCGTTGGTGAAGAGCAGCAGCCCCAACGAATTCTTGTCGAGCCGCCCCACCGGATAGATGCGCTCCTCGCAGGCGCCCTTCACCAGATCCATCACCGTCTTGTCGGCGTGGGGATCTTCGAGCGAAGTGACATAGCCCTTGGGCTTGTTGAGCACCAGATAGACCTTCTTTTCCCCCTCGATGCGGCTGTCGTTGAACTTCACCTCGTCGGTCGGCTTCACCTTCGATCCCAATTCGGTCACGATCACGCCGTTGACCGAAACCAGTCCGGCCTGGATATAGTCGTCGGCCTCGCGGCGCGAGCAGAGTCCCGACTGGGCGATGAAACGGTTCAGGCGGATTTCGCCCGTCTGCACGTTGGGATTATAGCGGGGATAGCTCTTGGGCCGCACCTCGCCGCGGCGATCGTCGCGCTTGAATCCGCCCGCGGACTTCGGACCGTAACGTTTCGGCGCACCCGCACGTTCGCCGTGACGGAAATCCCCCTCCTGCTCGCCGTAGGGGCGCTTGAACCCGAACTTGCCGGCGGATTTGCGCCCGTAGGCGGGCTTGTCGCCGTATTTCGACGCACCGAAGGGTTTCTTCCCGTAGGGACGCGGACGATCCTCCGCCGCGGAACGCTCGCCGCCGTAGCCGCCCGAACGATCCGAACGGGGCCCGTCCGGACGGCCCCGGTAAGGCCCCGAAGGCCGGCCTTCGCCATATCTGGAACCACCGGACGGACGGCGCGGGCGCTCGTCGACGGGTCGGTTGTCTTCCGTGAAGTGGGGATTGTACGAAGCACGCCGTGGGGCATGTTCGCGCGGGGTGTCATCGGCATCACGCCGGGGACCGGGGCGACGTTCGATACGTTCGGCGGTCGTCGTGCGCTTGCGCTTGTCGCGTGCGAAACGGTCGAGAACCACCGTCGAGTCGCTGTTGTAGTCTTTCATTTCGATTCAAATTAATTCGTGGCAAAGGTAATCTAATTTTCGCAGATTGTCCGCACAAATCGCACCAAATCAGCCGCCACGGCGAAAGAATCAGCATTTGTCCGTAAAAATGCTTCGCGCGTATCTCCGCGGGCATTCCTAAGGCCGGTCGTCCTCCGCCGGAACGGCGCGGAACCGCATGGGTTCCACCCGCACAGCCGGCCGTAAATCCGCAGCGGGCTGCCGGCATCGCACCGTCATGCAAATATATTTGGTTCTGCCCGCGGCTTGCACTATCTTTGCGACACGTTAAACCCCTCGTTTATGAATCGGGAAATCCTGCGGCTCGCGCTTCCGAACATCGTTTCCAACATCACCGTCCCCGTCATGGGCATCGCCAGCACGATGATCGCCGGCAATCTGGGCGGCGGCGACACCACGCGCGCGATCGGATCGCTGGCCGTCGGCGTTTCGATCTTCAACTTCATCTACTGGAACTGCTCCTTCCTGCGCATGGGCACGAGCGGACTGACGGCGCAGGCCTACGGCGCGAAGAACCACCGCGAATGCACCGCCACGCTGGCGCGCACGCTGCTCGTCGCGGCCGTATTGGGCGCACTGATCCTGCTGCTGCAATACCCGCTCGGCCAAACGGCGATCTGGGCCATGAACGGCGACGAACTGGTCGCCGAATACTTCTACGCCCGCATCTGGGCCGTACCGGCGGGCATCATGCTCTTCGGCCTCAACGGCTGGTTCATCGGGATGCAGAACGCCCGCATCCCCATGTGGATCGCCATTCTGCAAAACGTCGTCCATGTCGGCTGTTCGTGGTTCTTCGCCTTCCGCTGCGGGATGGGCATCGCCGGCATCGGTTACGGCTCGGTCGTCGCCCAGTACCTCGGCGTGGCGCTGGCCGCCGTGCTGATCGTGGCCAACTATCGGGAGTTCATCACGCGCATCGACTGGTCGGCGGTCTTCGACATGCGGCCGATCCGGCGCTTTCTGGTCGTCAACCGCGACATCATCGTCCGCACGCTCTGCATCGTAGCCGTCTACACCTTCTTCACCGGCGCATCGGCCCGCATGGAGGATCGGACGCTGCTGGCCGTCAACACCATCCTGTTGCAGCTGTTCACCCTCTTCTCCTACATGACCGACGGTTTCGCGCAGGCGGCCGAGGCGCTCACGGGACGGTTCATCGGCGCACGCGACGGGCGGTCGCTGCACCGCTGCATCCGCAACTCGATCTTCTGGTCGCTGGCCGTCGCGGCGGTCTTCGTCGGCATCTACCTCGTCTGGTGGCGCGACCTGCTGCACGTCTTCACCCTGAACAGCCCCGAATCATCGGCCTACATCATCGCAACGGCAGGCGATTACATCGGCTGGATCATCGCCATTCCGATCGCCAGTTCGCTCCCCTTTCTGATGGACGGCATCATGGTCGGCGCGACCCGCACGCGGGTCATGCGCGACTCGATGATTCTGTCGACGATCATCTACTTCGCCATCTTCTTCGCCTTCTCGCCACTGATCGGCAACAACGCGTTGTGGTGCGCCTTCCTGCTCTACATGCTGCTGCGCGGCGTATTGCAATACTTCATGACCCACCGTTTGAAGGACATCTACCGGCAGGCGGACGCCGCCTGACCCATACGGAATCCGCCCCTGCGAAAGCTCGTGCATCGCAGGGGCGGACTTATCCGGACAAGAGGGGGCTATTCCTTCATGCAGCGTACCTGCGCACCGCAACTGCGAGCGGCCGATCCCAGCAGTTTCTTCTGAATCGTTTCCAGTACGAACGCACCTGCCTTCGGACTGTCCGGCGCATAAGGCGAGGCGCTCCAAACATACCAGCCGCTCTTCGTAAAGCGCGCGGCACCTGTCGTTCCGAACAACATGCCCGCAGCCGGATAATAGATCTCCTGCCCCTCGACCGTAAAGACCAATCCATCTTTGGCGGAGACGTTCGTCCCCTGCTTGTACCACTGGGAGAAAGGGGCATCGGCCGTCGGAGCGAAGGCCGTCCAGACGAAGCGATGCGACACCCGGTAACCGGGCGGACAAGGATCGTAGATGCTCTTCGCCCCGACATCGGACAGCGCATCCGTGCAACCCCACAGGTCATCTTTCAGGCGGTCGCCGGCAGCGACGTAATACCAGTTGGGATAGGATGCGCCGGTGCTTTCCGGAATTTCGGTGATGAAATTCATCGGATAACGCACCGCAGCCTCCATCGTAGCGGCTGCACCCAGCCGTTCCCCGTCGGCCAGGTGCCAGCCCGGAGCGGTATCGAACGCCGCCGAAGCCGCCGAATCATCCGCAAGTTCGGCGCCCGCCGCATCGTAGACGGCCATACGCTCCTGCGACGAACGGAACGGCACGAACGGGTCTTTGCGGCCCCACTGGTAGAACAGCTCGACGCATTGTCAGCGCCCAGCCAGGCGGCAGCGAGCGCTCCCAGATTGCGATCCATGACCGCCGCTGCGCCGAGACCCTCATAGGGAAGCGCATACCGATGCAGCGACCCTTCCAGATCGGCCGACGTCAGCCACAGATGCCAGCTCCATAGAATCGCACCGTCGGCGTCGCAGGCCGCAACGACGGCATTGCCCTCCACGAAGGGATCGGCCGTCGTAAAACGGATGCGTCCCTCCTCGCCGAGCGAAACCTCCCCGATCAGATTCGGCGCTGTCTGCCACAGCAGCTTCGCGGTCACTGGCCGCAGCGCTTCGGGAACGATTCCGTCCGCCTTCCCGCAGGTCGAACCCGCGGTGTAGGCCGCATCGGGCGGCGTCACCGCACCGTTGCCCATCGTCGTAGCGTCGAACTCGTAACGTCCCGCCCGCGCCACGACGTAGCAGTTGGCCGTCGCCGAGGCATCGAGCGCCACGGGCGCCGGTTCGGTAGCCGCATAAGCGATCGGATTGTAGGTCTTGATATGGTTGGCCGCAAGCACGACCTCCGCCTGCGACGTCTCGCGCACCATCTGCCCGCCCTCCGTATCGGTGATCGTGAAACGCCAGCCCCGGTAACTGCCCGGCGGAACGACCAGACAGAAGACGACGGGATCGCCTCCGGAGAGCGCTGCGCCCCCGGCACCGCAGTCGAGCAGGATCGACGGATGTCCGGCATCGACGGAACGTATCGTCCACCCGCCGGCGGCCGTCCATTCGAACCGCATTCGTCCGGCAAGCGGCGCACCGTCGAGCGCCGTCAGACGGATCGAGCGGATCGTCGCCGTTCCGGTGAGTTGCAGCCGCACCACGCCGCAGACCGACGTGAAGCGGAGATCGTCCGCACGTGTGCTTCGGGCGGTCATCGGGCTGATGCCCGCAGCGAACGTCCCCGAACCTCCGAAGGGCTGCACCGCAGGAAGCGTCGTCGTCACGCCCGCACCTTCGGCGACAGCATCCGGACGATAGGGATAACAGGCGTAATAGACCGCGCTTTCGAAAGCCTCGCCGGTGAAATCGGCAGACGTCCCGCCCGCAAAACGGTCGTCGATCGCATAACGGCGGCACGTCGGCGAATCTTCTCCCCACAGCGCGATCGCATCGCCCGCCGACCACCGCACCTCCGTGCCGCGCGGGCCGCCCAGCGACGTCCGGGTCTCGTCGACCCGGGCATGTACCTTCATAAGCGCCGGTGTCTCCTCCGACGGACGCAGCGGCGACTGCGTCTGGTCCGGTTCGATCCGCTCGCAACCGACCGATGCGAGCAGGATCGCAACGAGATAAAACCGTCTCATCGTCCCGACCCTATAAATCCTCCCACGGGTCTTCGACCATCGGCGTGTTACCCGATTCCGACGACGCTGCGAAACCGCGTTCCGCGACGCACTCCGTCGACCGTACTTCCGGAGGCAGATAACCCGCCGCCAACGACAAATGCTCCCGACCGGTTCCGGTACAGGTTGCCTGCAACGTATACCGAGCGCGGAAAACGACTGGTGAAAACGAATGTTCGCACATAACTTCTTTCTGTTAAAAGTTGAATTTTCTCGCTTTGTTTTCTCGCCTCGGCATAACTCGAACAAGTTCGGCTTTGCACGCGGCTTATCGAAAACGTTGATTTTCATTCTTCGTTTTCTCGCCTCGGCATAGCCCGAACAAGTTCGGCTCTGCACGCGGCTTATCGAAAACGTTGATTTTCATTCTTCGTTTTCTCGCCTCGGCATAGCCTGAACAAGTTCGGCTCTGCGCTCGGCTTATCGAAAACGTTGAACAAAACAAAGATAATAAAATTAACAGAAAAAAAGTCTTTTTAGATTATAAAACAACCTTTTTATTTTATTACAAACGTGCGATACGAAAGCTCCGCTTCGGACATTCATGGAAGCGTGTACGGGAAAAGCAAGGCCCCGAAAAGCCGGAGAGGAGCTGCCGGAGCTTCGAAACGGGATCGACGGATTGCCGACCGCGCCCGTCGCCCGCCATCCCTCTGCCAGAAAGCTCCCGGTACCGATACGGCGAAGGCCGGAGACGGGATGTGAGATCCCGTTCTCCGGCCTTCTGTCGAAAGACGAAAGAGTTCCCGTTATTCGAGACCCTTCATCTTTTTGAGCAGCTCATTGTACTCATTGTACTTGTCCATCATACCCGGTTCGTCGCGCAGACGGAAGCTGATCGACTTGATGTAATCGACCGTATCCACGTCGTCGGGTTTGAGCTGATGCGCCTTCTCGAAGTAAGGCAGAGCCGCCATGTAAACGACGTTCACCTCTTTCAGGTCGGCATCGTACTCCGACTGGCTGCGGTAATTCTTCTGCCCCATCTCGGTGTTCATGGCGTCGGCCTTGACCGTATAGAACAGGCCCAGATAGTAATTGCCCTCGTAGAGGTCGGGCTTCAACTCGACGACCTTCTTGAACGAATTGATCGTCTCGTCGTAGTTCTTCAATTTGTAGAAGACACGGCCGCGGCCGAACCAGAGGTCGACGTTGTCGGGATCGCTTTCGAGCGACTTGTCGATCATGCCCACCAGGTCGGCGGGATCACCCACGCCCTCCTCCGAGGTATAGAGCTGCATCAGGCCGTCGAGAATCTTCTCGTTCTTCGGGAACTTCTCGATACCTGCCAGCAGTGCGTCCTTCGCCTTGATGAGGAAGGCCGCATCCTTGTCTTTCTGGCCGTAATAGCTGTGGAACAGATAGTAGTAGACATCGCCCGCCTCGTCGGTATAACCGGCGGCCAGCGCGTCGTTGAGCGCCTGTGCACCGCGCGCGAACGATTCGGGATGGTTCGCTCCGTCGACGGTCAGCAGATAGCCGGCATAGTAGAGGAGCGCCGGATCGGCCTCGCCGAAAGCGGGGCACTGCTGCGCCTTGTAGGCGGCCAGATAGGCCTCGGCGCCCGTAAGGTATTCGCCCGCTTCGATCGAGACATTACCCAGAATCGAGGCGTAATTGGAGATCTGCTCCAAACCGTTCTTGATCTTCGACGCCTGCTTGGGATCCAGCTCGTAGGCCTTGTTATAGGCTTCGATCGCCGTATCGAGGGCACCTTCCTTGATCTCCTGCAACTGCTTCCATGCCACGATCTTCCCGTCGCGCTCGTAGGCGATGAAATAGGGATAGTTCCATGCAATGGCTTTCGAACCGTTGAGCGTCACCTCCTCGGTGCTCGTGGGATCGCCCACCGAAAGTTTCAGCAGCGTCGTCTCCATCGGAGCGAACAGGTTGGCCGTCGGTTCCGCTGCGGCGTCGTAATAGACCCTGCCGCGATTGATCCACGTGGCGGCCTTGGCGTTCTTCTTGGGATTCGCGATGTCGGCATCGCTCTTCTCGAGTTTGGACAACGTCGCCTCCTTATTCACTTTCTGCGCTTCGGCAGCCGGAATGGCCAGCAACGCAGCGGCTGCGGCCATCAAAATGAATCTTTTCATACTCGTTTTAACTAAAATAATTGGTTTATCTCCTGATGTATCTCTTTATTGCTCGGCGGCAGGCGTTTCGTCCGTCGCTGCGGGAGCGGGATTCTCCCCGCCTTCGACCGCCGCCAGCTCCTCCTCCTCGCTGCCCGGAACGGCCATTACCGAGGCGATAGCGTCGCCCTCGCGCAGGTTGATGATCCGCACGCCCTGCGTAGCGCGGCCCGCCACGCGGATCTGCGACACCGCCGTGCGGATCGTGAGACCCGACCGGTTGATAATCATCAGATCGTTGTCGTCAGTCACGGCCTGGATCGAGATCAGTTTTCCGGTCTTCTCGGTAATATTGATCGTCTTGACGCCCTTGCCGCCGCGGTTCGTGATGCGGTACTCGTCCAGATCGGTCCGTTTGCCGTATCCGTTTTCGCTGAGCACCAACACGTCCTGCCCGCTGTCGGGTTCGACACAAATCATGCCGACCGCTTCGTCGCCCTCTTCGAGCGAGATGCCGCGCACGCCGGCGCCCACACGGCCGATCGGACGCACCGTCCGCTCGTTGAAGCGGATCGCCTTGCCCTCGCGCGCCGCGATCATCACCTCGGCCTCGCCGCTGGTGAGCTTCGCCTCGATGAGCTGGTCGCCCTCGCGGATGACGATGGCATTGACGCCGTTGCTGCGCGGCCGCGAATAGGCTTCCAAACGGGTCTTCTTGATCGTACCGTCCTTGGTACACATCACGATATAGTTGTTGTTGACGTACTCCTCGTCGTCGAGGCGCTTGACGTTGATGTAGGCGCGCACCTTGTCGTCCGGTTCGATCTGGATGACGTTCTGGATGGCGCGTCCCTTCGACGAGCGCGTTCCTTCGGGAATCTGGTAGACCTTCAACCAGAAGCAGCGCCCCTTCTCGGTGAAGAAGAGCATCGTGTTGTGCATCGTGGCCACGTAGATGTGCTCGATGAAGTCCTCGTCGCGCGTCGCACTGCCCTTGGCGCCCACGCCGCCGCGGTTCTGCGTGCGGTATTCGGCCAGCGGCGTGCGCTTGATATAGCCCATGTGCGAAATGGTGATGACCATTTCGTCGTCAGCGTAGAAATCTTCGGGATTGAACTCCTCCGAGGCGTAGACGATCTCCGTGCGGCGTTCGTCGCTGTATTTCTCCTTCATTTCGAGCAGTTCGTCCTTGATGATCTTCATCTGCAACGGTTCGCTCCGGAGCACCTCGTTGAAGTAGGCGATCTGCTTCTGCAACTCGTCGCGCTCGGCCGTCAGCTTGCCGTGTTCCAGCCCCGTCAGCGCGCGCAGGCGCATCTCGATGATCGCCGAAGCCTGCAACTCGCTCAGGCCGAACTTCTCCATAAGCGCCGTCTTGGCCTCGTCGGGCGTGCGGGCGGCGCGAATGGTGTGGATCACCTCGTCGATATTGTCCTGAGCGATCAACAGACCCAGCACGATGTGCAGCCGCTCCTCGGCCTTTTGCAAATCGAAGCGCGTGCGGCGCACCACCACGTCGTGCCGGTGCTCGATGAAGTGGCGGATCATGTCGCGCAGGTTGAGCAGGTAGGGACGGCCGTGCACCAGCGCGATGTTGTTCACGGGGAACGACGTCTGCAACGGCGTATTCTTGTAAAGCGTATTGAGCACCACGCTCGCCACGGCATCCTGTTTGAGGATGATGACGATGCGGAGTCCCTGACGGTCCGACTCGTCGTTGATGTAGGAGATGCCCTCGATCTTCTTGTCGTTGATCATGTCGGCGATCTTCTTGATCATCTCGGCCTTGTTGACCATGTAGGGAATCTCCGTCACCACGATGCACTCGCGGCCCGACGCCGTGTGTTCGATCTCGGTCCGGGCGCGCATCACGACGCGTCCGCGGCCCGTCATGAGCGCCTCGCGGACGCCCTCGTAGCCGTAGATGATGCCTCCCGTCGGGAAATCGGGGCCCTTGACGTACTGGAGCAGCTCCTCGCACTCGATGTCGTGGTTGTCGACATAGGCGCAGCAGGCGTCGATCACCTCGCCCAGATTATGGGGCGCCATGTTGGTGGCCATGCCCACGGCGATGCCGCTCGCGCCGTTGACGAGCAGCAGCGGAATCTTGGTGGGGAGCACCGTCGGCTCCTTCATCGTATCGTCGAAATTGTTCGTCCAGTCGATCGTCTCCTTGTCGATGTCGGCCATCACCTCGTCGGTGATCTTGCGCATACGCGCCTCGGTGTAACGCATCGCCGCAGGCGAGTCGCCGTCCATCGAACCGAAGTTGCCCTGACCGAAAATCAGCGGATACCGCAGCGACCACTCCTGCGCCATGCGCACCATGGCATCGTAGACCGACGAGTCGCCGTGGGGGTGGAACTTACCGAGCACGTCGCCGACGATACGGGCCGACTTACGCGTCGGTTTATCGGAATAGAGCCCCAGTTCGGCGCTCATGTCGTACAAAATACGGCGGTGCACGGGCTTCAGACCGTCGCGCGCGTCAGGCAGGGCGCGCGAAACGATGACCGACATCGAGTAGTCGATGTAGGCCGATTTCATCTGCTGCTCGATGTTGACGGGGATGATACGCCCCTCCAAACCGGCATTCTTTTCTTCTTCAGTCAGCATGTCTTATCTATTCGTTTTCAACTGTCGTTCTCCGTGTCGGCGGACGGTCCGCAGGGATGCGGAAATCCGCATCCGCAGATTTTCCGAAAACATCTCCCGTCGCGCTCCGATCCGGCTTGCCGAACCCCTATTAATAACAAGCAAAAATACGATTTATTTCGCAAACGGGCAACTTTTAGGGGTAAAAATTCAATCTCTCGACATGTCTTCCGACCGAAACCCTCCGTTTTCGGCAGGTTTCAGCCGATCTGAGCGCATTCGGCATCCGCCCCCGACAGGAGGACGCGGGAAACCGGCTCTTCACCGGCCGGCAAAGCGGCGAATTCCCGTCCGCAGGAGTTGCGATTGCGCGGAAGATTTCGGAGTTTTGTTCTGCTAACCTCCGACGAACCATGAACCGATTCTTTTCTACGCTGCTGCTTTGCGTCGCCACCGCGCTCTGCGTCGCCGGCGCAAATCCGCCCGCAGGCGGTCTGCCCTGCCTGTGGCATTTCGACAAAGCCCGTCACGCCGCGCACGCCGCGACCTTCGTCGACGAAGGGTACCTGACGGCCGACGGCCGCCCCGGAGCGACGCTCCGCTACCTCCGCGCCGACGGCAACGCCCCCGGCGGCTTCGTCCGCACGCTCGGCAAATCGCATAACCCCGCCGTGCGGGGCGGAGCGGCGGGCGACTGCTGGCTCTTCGCCGTACCGGTCGACTCGCTCGGCCGCGGCGAACGCATCGGCATCGATTTCCTCTTCGGCAACGACGCCTCCGCCCCGAAATACTACCGGCTGGAATATTTCGAACGGGGACGCTGGCTTCCGGCCGCGCAGCTGCGGCGTGCGACGGAAGATCCGGACATCCGCTACACCCACCGTCTCTTCGCCTCGGGCAAAGGCAACTCCTACAAGGTCTTCGGCACGATCCGGCTGCGCGACGCCCTGGTGCGCGATACGCTGCGCATCCGCTGGGTGCAGGCTGCCGACCTGCGCGCCGACGACGGGCGTCCGATCCCCTCCGACAGCATCGGCGCCAGCGGATTCTGCAACGCGCACGGACTGGGCGCCTGCATCCGCCGGTTGGGCGCCCGCCCGCTCTCCCGCCCGCGGAGCGTCCTCTTCATCGGCAACAGCTACACGTATTACAACCTCGTGCCGGGGATCGTCCGCGAACTGGCCTCCTTCGAAGGGCGCGACCTGCGCGTCGAGATGTTCACCATCGGCGGCTGCACGATGGAGCGCCACCTCGAACAGGCCGACTGCCGCGATCTGATCGAACGGGGCGGTTACGATTTCGTCGTGTTGCAGGATCAGAGCCTCCACCCGGCGCTGATCGGCACCCCCGACGACCAGGGGATCGCCGGCCGCATGGAGGCGATCGTCGCCCACATCCGCACCCACAACCCGAAGGTCAGACCCTACGTCGAGATGACGTGGGGACGGCGCGACGGTTATACCGACCGGAAATTCGACTACGACTTCCTCCGAAGCTACGCATCGATGCAGGAGCGCATCCGCGTCAACACCCTCGCCGAAGCCGAGGCCGTCGGGGCGGGCTGCATTCCGGTCGGCGTCGCATGGAGCCGCGTGCGCACCGAACGGCCCGACATCGAGCTCTACGCCGCCGACGGTTCGCACCCCTCCTACGCCGGCTCCTACCTGGCGGCGGCCGTGATCTGCACGACACTGACCGGAGCGCCTTTCGGTGCGGCGCCCTCCGACGGCCTGCTCGATCCCGACACGGCGGCCTACCTGCGCCGCGTGGCGGAGCAGACCGTGCTGGGCGGCGAATAACCAAACGGCAGCGGGGTTTCGGAACGTTCCGAAACCCCGCTGCCGTCTCCCGCTCGCCTCAACGGAAATCGATCAGCTCGTAACCGGCGTAGTCCGCCGCATCGAAGCGCCGCACCTCGGCCGACGGTTCGATCCGCCGGATCTCGATACGCATCCGCTCGCCGTCGAGATCGTAGATCACCGCACGCGGCGATCCGTCGGCGGCGACGTCGACCGTGATCGAACTCATCGCCGCCCCCTTGTCGACCGGCGTGAGCCGCAGACGGCGCACCTCGCCTTCGGAGGGCAGCAGTTCGCTGCGGAAGGCGTCGTCCAGGAAATCGAACGCCCGCGTCGGGTTGCCCAGCAAGCTGCGGCTCTGCGTGTCGACGACGTCGACCACCACCTCGCGCTTCGAGGGATCGACCTCCCATTTCGAAACGCCGTCGGAGTAGGCCTCGGCATCGCCCACGCGCATGTAATAGCGGTCGCCCTCGACGGCATAACTTCCTTCGGCGGCAAAGTCGTCGCCTTCGACCGCAAAGGTCACCGTATAGGCCTTCATCGCCCGGAAACGGGCCGCCAGCTCGCCTGCGACCTTCCGCGCAGGCGCATCGTCCGCCGCACGCAGCGGCAGCAAGGATACCAGCGCCGCCAGACACAGCGCCCACCGGAGCAGACCGCCGGGCCGGACTATCGTATTCGATCGTGTCGTCATCGTCAGAAAACACCCAATTCCTGCAACTTCGCTTCGAGGCTCGGCAGGTCGTGATAGAGAATATCGCGCGGTTTGGCGCCCTCCTGCCGCCCCACGATGCCCGCCCGTTCGAGCTGCATCATGATCCGACCGGCACGGTTGAAGCCCACTTCGTAGTTGCGCTGGATCATCGAGGTCGAGATCTGCCCCTGCGACACGGCGTCGCGGGCGATCTCGGCGAATTTCGAGTCGTATTTCACCGGTGCGGAGCTCTCGCTGCCCAGCGCCGCCTCGCCGCCGCCCGAGTCGGGCGTATAGTCGGGCAGGTTGTAGGCCGACGTATAGCTCTGCTGCTTGGAGATATACTCCACGATGCGCTCCACTTCGGGCGTATCGACCAGTGCGCACTGTATGCGCGTCAGTTCGCCGTTGTTCGAGAAGAGCATGTCGCCGCGGCCGATCAGCTGCTCGGCGCCCGGACGGTCGATGATCGTGCGCGAGTCGATCATCTGCATCACGCGGAAAGCGATGCGCGCCGGAAAGTTGGCCTTGATGCCGCCCGTGATGACCTTCACGTCGGGACGCTGCGTGGCGATGATGAGGTGGATGCCCACCGCACGCGCCTTCTGCGCCAGCCGCATCACGGGGCCCTCGACCTCCTTGGCCGTCATGATGAGGTCGGCGAACTCGTCGACCACCACAACGATGTAGGGCAGGTAGCGGTGTCCTTTGAGGGGATTGAGCCGCCGCGCGGTGAACTTCTCGTTGTACTCCTTGATGTTGCGCGCACCGGCGTCCTTGCACAGCGACAACCGGTTCTCCATTTCGATGCAGAGCGAGTTGAGCGTATAGACCGCCTTGCGCGGATCGGTGATGATGGCCTCCTCCTCCGACTCCATTTTGGCAAGGAAATGCCGTTCGATCTTGGCATAGAGCGAAAACTCGACCATTTTGGGGTCGATCATCACGAACTTCAACTGCGCCGGATGCTTCTTGTAGAGCAGCGAGGTGATAATGGCGTTCAGTCCCACCGACTTGCCCTGTCCCGTGGCACCGGCCACCAGCAGGTGGGGCATTTTCGCAAGATCGAAGACGTAGTTCTCGTTCTGGATCGTGCGGCCGATCACCACCGGCAGTTCGGCCTTCGCCTCCTGGAATTTCATCGAGCGCACGGCCGAATACATCGACACGATCTGCTTGTTGCGGTTGGGCACCTCGATACCGATGGTCCCCTTGCCGGGGATCGGTGCGATGATGCGGATACCCAGCGCTTTGAGGCTTTGCGCGATGTCGTTCTGCAAATTCTGGATACGCGAAATCTTGACCCCCTGGGCCTGTACGATCTCGTAGAGCGTCACCGTGGGGCCCGTCGTGGCCTTGATGCGCTGAATGGGGATGCCGAAATTTTTGAGCGTCTCCTCGATGCGCGACTTGTTCTCGTAAATCTCCTCGTCGGTCACCTCCGAGTCGGAGAGGTAATCTTCGAGCAGCGCGACCGACGGACGGCGGTAATTGACCAGATCCTTCAACGGGTCGTAGGCTTCGGTCGTGATCCGGTGTTCGTCCAACAGCGCATCGTGGTGCTCCTCGACGGTCACCACCACCCCTTCGGGCGCATCGCCGGCCGCCGCGGGCGCACCCGCATCCTTCACCGTGAAAGGTTCGTCGTCGTCCAGGAAAGGATTCTCCTCCGCATCGGCATCCTCCGCCCCTGCCGGAGTATCGGCCGGCACCGCACCGCCCGTATCGTCCGTGCCGTCCGAAAGGTCGATCTCGACGAATTCGTCCTCCTCGCCCGCCAGCCGCGACGGCAGCGGCGCTGCGTCCGCACCCTCCGGCTCTTCCGCGCCGAGCGTATGCTCCTCGAAGGGATCGTCGTCCGTGACGCGGTTGCGGGCATAGTAGTCGTTGACGGTCTGCACGCCGCCCGAAACGGGAGCCACGCCCACAGGGTGCACGACGAAAGGATCGTCCTCCTCGCCGTCGGCCGCGACCGCGGCCTGCGCCCCACCGGCAGCAGGGCTGACGGCCCGCTCCCGCTGCGGCTCCTCCTCCGCGACGGGCGCTGGCGGAGGGGTCGGCCGCACTTCGCGCACGCCGCTCTCCGCAGGCGCCGCCTGCTCGTCGTCCTCCTCTTCCCGGGGACGGGAGACGACGAGCGACTGCAACGACGGCACCTTCTGCGCCACCGTTCCCACCAGCTTGCCGCTCTTGTCGACCAGCACGTTGCCGGCGCGGTTGACCGTATTGATGAAATTGCGGTTGATGAAGACGCCCGTCAGAATCCAGCCGCCCAGCAACACGATGAAGCACCCCACCATACCGATGCTTCCGCTCAGCAGGCGTCCCATTTCGATGCCGCAGGCGCCGCCCCAGCCGCTGTTGAACATTCCCCACCCGTCGTCGAAGGCGACGCCGAGCGTCAGCGACCCCAGGATCAGCACCAGCAGCGAGCTGAGCACCGAGTGGTGGAAAAGGACGGGCCGCCGGCGCAGGATGCGCGCGCCCATCATCGTCACGATGATCGGGACGACGATCCCGAACAAACCGAACGAACGGCCGACGAGCATCTCGGCCGTCCATGCGCCCAGACGGCCGCAGGGGTTGTCGATCGAATCGTCGAAATTGGGATTCTCGCTGCCGATGCCGTGCAGCGCGCTGTAATCGCCGCGCCAGTCGAAGTAGTAGAAGACCACCGACGCCACCAGAAAGATTCCGGCAAAGAGCAGCAGCAGGCCGAAAATCCACCGCGCGCTCTCGCCGTCGGAGCGCGTTGCGGAGGCCTTTGCCGATTTGGATTGGGTCGATGCCATGTCAGTGTTCGTTTATCGATACAAAAGTAACGATCATTTTCCATTTATGCAACGTCGCAGGCGAAAGCCTTGCGGCGCAACCGTTCGCCGTAGGCCGCGTCGGCGAAGGTCAGGAAGCCGTATTCGGGACGATGCCCCGCCTCCGCACGCAGGCCGCGGGCGTCGAGCAGCTGGGCCGTGCGGCGCGCCACGGCGGGCGCAGGATCGATGATCGTCACGCCGCGCCCGGCCGCAGCCCGGCGGATCGCTCCGATCAGGAAGGGATAGTGCGTACACCCCAGCACGATCTGGTCGGCGCCGCGCGCCAGCATTCCGGCCATCGCCGCCGCCACGGCGCGATCCGCCTCGGGCGTCTGTTCGAGGTCGTTCTCCACCAGCTCGACGAAGCCCCGCCCCGGCTCGGCGATGATGGTCACGTCGTGGCCGTAACGCGCCGCCGTGCGGTGGAACAGGTCGCCTTCGAGACTCCGTTCGGTCGCCAATACCCCCACCACGCCGCTGCGCGTATTCTGGCAGGCGGGTTTCACGGCAGGCTCCATACCCACGATCGGCAGCGCCGCATAGTTCGCCCGCAGGAAATCGATCGCGGCGGCCGTCGCCGTATTGCAGGCCACGACGACCAGTTTGCACCCCTCCTCCACGAGCCGCGCGACGGCTGCATCCGCAAGCGCACGCACCTCCTCGCGCGGGCGCGAGCCGTAGGGGCAGTTCTTGCCGTCGCCCAGATAGAGCAGCGACTCCTCCGGCAGCAGACGCCGCACCTCGCGCCAGACGGTCAGCCCGCCCAGTCCCGAATCGTAGATTCCTATCGGAGCGTTATTCATTCCCTTCGAGATAATGTATGATCCGTTCCACGGCCTCCTCGTCGCTCAGCGTGTCGCAGTCGAGCACGAGCGCCGCCTGCGCGTAGTAGGGTTCGCGCTCGGCGATGTTGCGCCGCATGAACTCCACCAGCTCGGCATCGCCGAGCCCCTGCAATTTGGGGCGTTTCGCCCGTCCGTAGGGCGTCAGCCGCGCGGCGATCCGCTCCGCCGAACGGCGCAGATAGACCGTCGTACCCGCCTTCGACAGCATCTCCATGTTGTCGCTCCACGTGGGCAGGCCGCCGCCCGTGGCGACGATGCAGGCCTCGCCGGAAGCCGCCACGCGCTCCACCACCGAACGTTCCAGTTCGCGGAAGCGCTCCTCGCCCTCGTAACGGAAGATGTCGCCGACCGACGCCCCCTCCATGCGTTCGACCTCGGCGTCGGTATCGACGGCGCGCACCCCTGTACGGCGCGACAATTTACGCGCCAGCGTGCTCTTGCCGCACCCCATATACCCCACCAGAAAGACCTTCGTCGTCATTTCGGCCGTTTTTTTCGGATTCGTCCTTTCAGAACAGGTTGAGCTGCTCCACGTCGATCACGTCGTCCTGATCCCCGCGCGGGCGTTCGATCGTGAACTCCACGTCGTCCGTCTGCGGCGGCACCGCCGCAGGCCCCTCGGGCAATTCGATTCCCGACGCTGCGCCGACCTCATTCGCCGCAGCCGCTCCCGTCGCAACGGCCGGACCGCCCGCAGGCGCGTCACCGGAGCGGTCATCTCCCGTCGCAGGATCGGCCGGCTCCTCTTCGGGTTCTTCGGGCTCGACGAAGTGCAGCGACGCCACCTCGAAGGTCGTCACCCGCTTGCCCTTGGCACGGTGGCTCTTGACACCGACGAAACCGTCGACTTCTATGCGCTCCGCAGGCCGCGATGCCTGTGCTCCGGCATAGGTCACTTCCAGCTGCGCTCCGGCACGTCCCGTGCGGCAGACGAAATCGCCCGTTCCCTCCTCGTCGAGGAAGAACTGCGTCTTGTCGCTCGATTCGATCGGGAAGCGTTTCAGATAGTAATAGTTCTGCTCGCGGTCGAAATAGCAGACCGCATAGACCCGCTCGGGACGGTAGCGTTCGACCAGCACCGTATCGTCGGGAAAGTGCTGTTGCAGGTCGTAGCCCGTGATATAGTAGGTGCGGGGCGTCCATACCAGCAACTTGTCCTCGCCCTTGAAGGCACCCAGCGCATAGCCCCGCCCTTCGGTGTTGAGCCGGTGCACGTCGTCGTCGAACCAGATTTCCTGGCTGCCGAGCGTCGACGTGCCGCGCTCCTTCATCACGATCTTGTGGATGCCGTAGCGCGAAAAGAGGTTGCCCTGGCTCTGACGCCCCTTGATGGCCAGCGTCGAGAAGTCGAGATCGACGATCACCTTCTTCAACCGCGGGCGCGGCTTGAAGTAGACTTTCAGCACCTCGGCCTCGCCGTTGGGGTTGACCGTCATGTAGAGGATTTCGCTTCGGGGCGTTCCCTTCGTGATGTCGTACTCCTTGTCGCGCGTGATGCCCTTGATCGCGCAGCGCTTCATCAGGATCGGGCCGTTCTTGCCGTCGCGGTAGAGGACGTTGTAGATCGTCCGCTCGTCGTTGCGCTTGAAGACGCCGATGTAATAGATATTCTTGTCGAAGAAGGCCTTGTCGCTCACCTTGGTGATAATGTAGCGGCCGTCCTTCGTAAAGACGATCACGTCGTCGATGTCCGAACAGTCGCACACGAACTCGGCGTCCTTCATCGACTTGCCGATGCCGAAGAATCCCTCGGCGCGGTCGACGTACAGCTTGGCGTTCGTGACGGCCACCTTCGCCGCCTCGATCGTATCGAACGACCGCAATTCGGTGCGCCGCTCGCGGCCCTTGCCGTACTTCTCGCGGATGCGTTCGTAGTAGGCCACGGCGTAGTCGGTCAGATGATCCAGATCGTAGCGCACGCGCTCGATCTCGGCCTCGATCGCCTTGATCTCGTTGTCGGCCCTCTCCGAATCGAACCGCGAGATGCGGATGAACTTCAACTCCGTGAGGCGCTGCACGTCGTCGAGCGTCACTTCCCTGCGCAACAGCTTCTTGAAGGGCGCCAGCCCCTCGTCCACCGCCTCGTAGGCCGCCTCGCGGGTCTTGCATCCCTCGATGAGCTGGTAGAGCTTGTTCTCGATGAAGATGCGTTCGAGCGAAGCGGCGTGCCACGCCTCGTTGAGTTCATGCAACCGGATTTCGAGCTCCTGCCCCAGCAGCGCCCGCGTATGATCGGCCGAACGGCGCAGTATCTCGCTCACGCCCATGAAGTGGGGCTTCTCGTCCCGGATGACGCAGGCGTTGGGCGAAATCGACACCTCGCAGTCGGTGAAGGCGTAGAGCGCGTCGATCGTCTTGTCCGACGACTCGTCGGACGCCACCTGCACGATGATCTCCA
>ERZ840096.1060-NODE-1060-length-32452-cov-3.343303_pt1 | contig 32452 bp, 22 predicted proteins | sample MGYA00519878_ERZ840096 | MGnify/ENA primary metagenome ERZ840096 (study PRJEB31850, sample SAMEA3708865) | human gut metagenome | biome: human gut; feature: human-associated habitat; material: faeces | place: China | collected 2014 ...
AAGGAGCGCCTGATCCACTGGGTCAGCCGCGGCTGCATGGACGTTGACGGCGTGGGCGAGGAGCTGGTCGATAAGCTGGTCGAGGCCGGGCTGGTGCATGACGTCGCGGACTTCTACCAGCTGGATGTCGACACCGTCGCCGCGCTGGACACAGGCCGTGTCGTTAAGGAGGGACACAAAAAGGGTGATCCCATGTATGGGAAAGATGGCAGACCTTTATTTAATGCGGACGGAACGCCGAGGCTGTATAAGGCCGATAGAGTTGTTAAAAATGCCGGAGAGCCAATTCTGGTTGGTCCCAAGATCGCGGCAAAAATAATGGACGAGCTTAACAAGTCTAAGCATTTGCCACTATCACGAGTGCTTTTTGCCTTGGGAATTAGACTGGTAGGAAAAAGTGTGGCAGAGCTGCTTGCCAAACACTATCTAACGATAGACGCGCTGATTCTTGCGGAGCCTGAGGGAATGGCGGCAATTGACGGGGTTGGCCCAGAGATTGCCAGGAGTGTAGCCGAGTTTCTTTCTATTAAGGACAATACGGACGTTCTTGATAGGCTGCGCAGGTCGGGATTTAATCTGGAGGAGAATCTTTCGGATTCCATCGTGGCCAAATCCGCTGAAACGGGCGTTTCAGCGGAGCTCGCTGAGCAAAGGCCTCTCGAAGGTTTAACTTTTGTTCTCACGGGTACTCTTGAGAGGCGAACTAGATCTGAAGCGGGTGACGCGCTTAAGCTGTTGGGGGCGAAAGTTTCAGGGTCAGTTTCGAAAAAAACAAACTACGTAGTGGCAGGGGCTAACGCTGGATCAAAACTAAGCAAAGCACAATCTTTGTCAGTGCCTGTGATCGATGAGTTGCAGCTTGATCAGATTCTATCTACTGGCTCGATTCCCGAGTAGGGGAGGTTTGGGATGGCTATGCTGACTTTTTTTGACGTAGAAACTCCCAATAGGAAAAATGATCGCATAAGTGCCATTGGGCTTATTAAGACCACCGATTCTGGTGAGGTTGTTGATTGTGCTTCATTCCTGGTAAACCCTGAGGCTTCTTTTGATGACTTGAATATGGAGATGACGGGAATTTGTCCGGCGCTGGTAAAAGGGGAGCGTACATTTGAGCGGCTTTGGGAGGACTGTCTGTCGGATTGGTTTTCTAATTCAATTGTGGTTGCTCATAATGCTGCGTTTGACCTGTCAGTTCTATGCAAATCTCTTATGGGCTACGGCTTGAAAAGGCCTGTACTGCCCTACCTCTGCACGTTGAGCATGACAAAGTTCGTTCATCCTGAATATGAAAACTATAAGCTGCCATCTGTTTGCAAACATCTGGGTATAAAGATGGGGACCCATCATCAGGCGATGGACGATGTTGAGGCTTGCTATCAGATCTATATGGCGCTCTCTGAGGAAATCTCTCCTAACATTTTCGTATCCGATTATGTCTTTGATGATTATTCGCCTTATGTTTATCACAATAAGCGCCCCCGCGCTTATTGTGCGGAGACCGAGCAATATCGTGGGCTCATAAAGATGGTTGAGCAGTTGCTGGAAGTTGGCGAAGTATCGTATGAGTCCGCCATGGATGTTCTTGGTTATATCGACGCATGCTCTTCTTTGGAAAATGACCCGACCGTAGAGAAAGTTCGCTGTTTTATTTCAGCGATTGTAGCGGATGGCGATATTGACCCGTGTGAATCAGAGGAATTGATTGCCCTGCTTAAAGGGATTGACAACCCGCTCTCGTTGCGGGGAGGCTGACCTTGTGATAAAGGGAAAAAAGTTCTGTCTAAGTGGTTCGTTTGAGCATGGCTCCAAAGATGCAATGAAGAATTGGATAGAAAGTCAGGGTGGGGAGTGTCTTCCATCGGTTACTAAGAAATGCGACTATGTGTTGGTTGGTGGCTGCGGCAGTGAAGCTTGGACGACCGCCCATTATGGAAGCAAGATAAAGAAGGCGATGGACTTGCAAAACAGGGGCGTTCCTATCCAGATTATTGGAGAAGACCAATTGAATTTGTAGCCTCGGCGCAATAGCGTCGATACCGCCCGTGGCTAATGACTTTGACGCAAACTGACTATCTAACGCATCTATCGGGTAGAGTGAGAGATATAGTATCTAACGCGTTAGATGGGGGCGCGGATGAAGATGGTGGAAAGCGAGGGGTGCGAGTTCAAGCGCTCCGTCACTCCTCGTCTTGCAAGGGAAGTCATAGCGTTCTTGAACGGTCGCGGCGGCGTCATATACGTAGGTGTTGAAGATGATGGCACCGTTTCCGGCGTGGGCGATTCTGCCGCTGCGATGCTCGCCGTTGAAAGCATGGTGCGAGACGCCATCCAGCCAGATGCCACGGAATTGATGAGATGCAGCGTTGTGTACGGCACCGGCCTCAGCGAGGAGCGGCATTCGAACGGCGAGGCACAGTGCGTTCGCATCGACGTCTCCGCGGGGGTGTCCAAGCCTTACTTCCTGCGGTCAAAGGGGCTGACTCCGCATGGCGTCTACGTTCGCCAGGGAACATCGTCGATTCCCGCAACCAATACCGCGATTCGCAGAATGGTGCGCGAAGCGGATGGGGAGCGTTTTGAGGACCTGCGTTCGCTTTGCCAAGACCTCACGTTTGAGAAGGCCCAAAGCCTATTTAAAGCGAACGGCGTTGCGTGGGGAACATCGCAAATGCGATCGCTTGGGCTCTTAAGCGATGATGGGGTTTTCACCAATCTCGCGCTACTGCTTTCCGACCAATGCCCATCGTATCTCAAGGCGGCGTGGTTTGACGGTACGGCGGCAGGTCAGTTCTCGTTCAGAAATAGGGGCGAGTTCACCGGGTCGATATTCCAGCAGATGGAAGACGCGTTTAGATTTATCGATGATCGAAATAACCTGGCGTCTAAAATCGAGGGTCTCGAGCGCATCGATATTCGCGACTATCCGGTGGACGCCGTGCGCGAGGCGCTGATCAACGCGGTTGTCCATCGCGAGTATTCCTTTAGCGATGCAACGTTGGTGAAGATGTTCGATGACCAAATGCAAATCGTCAACTTGGGCGGCTTGCCAGACGGCATTGAGCTGCAAGACATCGAGGCAGGAGTCTCAAGGCTCCGAAACCCTAAGCTCGCAGGGGTGTTTTTTAGATTGAAGTTGATCGAGGCATACGGTACGGGCATAGCGAAAATACGGTCTGCATATCGCTACGATGTCAAAAGGCCCCAGATCTCGTTCTCTAAAGGTGCCTTCACTATCGCGCTTCCTAATCGTTCATACAAGAATGCCTTGTCGAACGGGGAAGATACGGCAAGATCGGGATTGCGGGGCACGGGGGAGCCCTTCGAGGTTTCTGGCGAGGGGACGTCTTCGCTCTGGTTGAAGAGCCGTACCGCCGCTGGCGAGCCAAGCCCGCGTAACGCGTTGCGCGAAGAGGGCGGCAGCAAGCATGCATTGGCTTCGTTTGACTTGAGCGATATCGAGCGCACCGTTCGCTTCATCGAAGTCGAGGGCGAGGTGACGCGTAAGCAGATAGAAGAGCTTCTTGGCGTAGGTCAGACCACGGCGGGCAAGGTCTTGCGTGGTCTGGCAGAAGACGGCGTTATCGTCCAAGAAGGGCGAGGGCCCTCAACGCGCTACCGTTTCGCCGGGTAGCTAGTTGCGCTCTGCAATCTGTGCCCTCGCGTCAAGTTTCGGTATACTTCTTGTGCTTGATTCAAATCACAGGAGGTACCCATGCCCGTCGAGCCCAAGCCGATGCACGACTTGCCCGCCCATCACCTGGTCCCGGACGCCCTTACACCGGAGCAGATCGAATCCAAGGCGGAACACGTCGCCATCAGCAAAGCGAACATGCCCCTCATCAAGCTCTTTGTGCTCGCCATGTTCGCGGGCGCGTTCGTAGCGTTGGGTGCGGCGTTCTTCACCGTGGTTATGGGGGACGCGCAGATGGGTTTCGCGGCGCAGCGCGCGCTGGGCGGCCTGTGCTTCTGCCTGGGTCTTGAGCTGGTGCTTTTGTGCGGAGCGGAGCTCTTTACGGGCAACGCCCTCATGGTGTTGGGCAAGGCATCCGGCAAGATTTCCGGACGAGGGCTGGTTCGCAACTGGTCCATCGTGTGGCTGGGCAACTTTGTGGGCGCCCTTATGCTGGCGGCGCTCATCTTCATGTCGAACCTGCAGGGTATGAACGGCGGCGCCGTGGGCGATGCGATGGTGTCGCTGGCCGTCGGCAAGGTCGCGCCCGCGTGGCATACGCTGTTCTTCAAGGGCGTGCTGTGCAACCTGCTGGTTTGCCTTGCCGTGTGGATCGGTTTTGGCGCGCGTACCACGGCGGACAAGGTTCTCGGCATCATCTTGCCCGTCTCAGCCTTTGTGGTGATGGGTTTTGAGCACTGCGTCGCCAACATGTTCTTCCTGCCCATGGGCCTCGCCGCCAAGGCCGCCGGCTTTGGGGCGGCGGTCGCGGGCGCGGAGTCGCTCACCGCGGGCTCCATGCTCTACAACCTGTCTGCCGCAACCCTTGGTAACATCGCGGGCGGCATCCTCATCGTTGGCGTCGGCTATTGGATCGCCTACGGCCGCGAGGCCCACAAGCATGAGACCGAGGTCGAGAAGCTGGCCGAGTAGCGGTAAGGGTTCCTCAAACAAATCAGCCGTATTGACGGGTTCGCTGTGGCGCTATCTTGCTGCGACGAACCCGTCTTTGTTTGTTGAGATGCAGCCGGGTGCAAAGTGGCGAGCGACCGCCCGCGCGGACATGCTGACCACTTACCCTTCTGGGCCGCTTTAGCGCGCTGATGTGATACGTTGACGCCATCAATGGGCCTGATCGCACGAAAAAGCGAAGGGCAGAGGAGGAGGCGCAGGCAGTATGTTCAGACGCATTTTCAGCACCATCGCCAGGCGCGTCGCATCGTCGCGCCTGCTGCTTGCGCTCATCATCGTCCTACAAGTGCTCTACTTGTTGCCCGTGCTTAAACAAACAACCATGGGTGGCTGGCAAGACTCAATCGCATCGACTGAAGTCGAGTCCATTCGCATGTACCGCTCCAGCCAGTCGCTCGACCTAAACGGGTATCCAGAAGATGATGCGGTGGGTTCGTGGCACCGCACGAACGATATCAAGATGGCGCAGGCGGCAGATAAGCTGCTCGACCGCTGGGACGCGGGCGACGCGAACGGTTACTTCGCTGCTGCGGCGGAGTATTACCAGATGAGCGCCAAGGTGCAAGGCTACGCGGGTTCCGTTTACAACCTCGATCGCGCGGCGTTTTACCAGGCTCTGGCAGACTCCGGCGCAACGCAGACCTATGCGGTGTCCAGCGATGCGCCGGCGCTCCTGTACGCCGCTATGGGTGGCAAGGGCCTCTTCATGTTTCCCAGCGGCGCTATCCCCGTTGTCTACTCGCCGCAAGGTGACGGCATCTATAGGTATAACAGCCAGGTCGAGCTGCTCTTTTGGACGGTGCCGCTGCTAGCGGTATGCGCGCTTGGCGCCTCGACCCAAACCAAGCAGCGCCTTATGACGCAGGCTCCGCTTGGCGCGCGCCGCCGCATGCTCTACGGAGCGGTCTCCTCTGCCTTGCTGGGCCTTGCCGTCTTGGCCCTTATCTGCGCGCCGACGTTGATCTTGCAGGCGGTTCGCGCGGGTGTGGGCGATGTGTCCTATCCGGTGGTGGTGGGGTCCGGCGCTTCGCTGGTGGTCTCCACGGTGGGGGAGGCGCTGCTCAAGTCCGCTGTGCTCTACATGTTGATCGCGTTCACGTTCTCGCTGCTGGCGCACCTCAGCGCATCGGTGTTCGATTCCGTGGCGCCGGCCGTGGTCGCGTCGCTGTGCATGATGGCGCTGCCTCTGGCGCCGGGCTACTACGGTGAGTTCTCGTCCTATCGCGAAGTCGCGCCCTGGCTGCCCTCAACGTATCTGTGGGTGGAATACGCCGCGGGCTCCATCGATTCGGCTATGATGCCCGGCGCGCGGCCCCTGCTGGGCGTCTCCTTTGTTCGCGGTTGCGTGTCGCTTGGCGCCGCGACGTTCGCGCTTTCCGCTTTGCTCGCGCTGTTGGCTCCGGCGGGCGCGCTGGTGAGTTGGTCCTCGCGCCTGCGCCGCGCCGCTTCTCACCGCACGGGTTCGCGTGATACGGCGATGGACAAAGGTGCTGCGAGCCCCGGCATGGCGGCGGGGTCATCTCATTCCCCATCATCCTCTTCCCGCCCTGCGCTCCCAACATCCTCGTCCCTTTCCGTCTTCGCATCCTACACCGCCGCGTTGGCGCGCATGCTGCTCAGCGGTCCGGCGCTCTACGCGCTCGCCCTTATCATGGCGGCGGCGTTAGTGGTCCCCGCGGTGTTCTCGGTCGATACGAACGTGCGCGACTTCTCGGTCGAGTCCTACAAGAACATGCAGCTTCGCCAGCTCTACGCGCAGCTTGAGTCCGGCGCATATGCGCAAGATTCGGACGAGTACCATATGCTGCAGCGCCAGGCGGATGCATTGAGTGGCTACGTGTATAGCGAGACCTCAGCCAAGGGGTACGCGAGTTTGGCGGAGTATGAGCGCCTGCGGCTTGAGGCGGCGGACCTGCCGGCCCTTGCCCAAAACGACCCCGTGGGCGACCCCTTGCGCGTGGAAGCGAAGATCGCCCTGCTTGAAGGATTGGCGGCGTCTGACCAGCTTGAGCTTTACAACATGAGCACCCGTATGCCGGGATCCTTCTACCTGTCGTTTGTGTTTGGCGCAGCGCCCTTCGCGTTTTGGCTGGCGCCCGCATGCGTGACGGCGCTGTTGATTGCGCGGTATCGCTGCCGCGGATCGCTTATCCAGCAGGCACCCGTTTCCTTTACGGTCGAGCTGGGAGCGGGTTGCGTAGTGGCGTCCGCCATCGCGCTTGTTATGCTGGCACTGGTTGTTATTCCGGGGACCGCGTACGCCACCATGCGCAACGGCGTGGGCGAGATGGGCTATCCCGTGGTGTTCATCCAAAGCGGCGGCGTGGTGGCTACCACCGTAGCGAGCGCCCTTATGTCCGGCGCCGGCGTGCAGGCGCTGGCCAGCGCGTTTGTGGTGGTGTTCCTGGCCTGCATGGAGCGCGCGACCAGGAGTTTCCGTAGCGTGTGCGTCGCTGCTGCGGCTACGTTGGCATTGGCAGCGCTCGCCGTCAACGCGTCTGCGCTGGCGCCTGCGGATAGCATCGCCTCGGTGGCCCTGGGGTGGCTACCGCTTACGTATCTGGATGTGGCGCGCGTGGTTGGCGCCGCAGGTTACGGCCTTATCTCCGGCTGCGGCGTCTCCGCCTTTGCGGCCTGCATCGTGCTGGCGGTCTCCTTGCCGGTCATGGCCGTCGCGACGTACATGGTTGTCCGTGCGCAACGCGCCCGGTCCCTGCGCGTGCGCGATGCCTCTTGCGTGATCAGAATCTGATATTCGTCCAACTTGGCGGCAGCGCTGGCTGCAAAGCGGTGCCCAAGACGTTATTGGATCTCAATCACGGGAGCGCTCATGCTTTCTGTTACAAATCTCACCCTGTCCTACGGTGGACGCGTACTGCTGCAGAACGTGTCCTTTGACCTTGAACCAGGTTGCATCATGGGCCTGGTGGCGCCCAACGGCTACGGCAAGACCACGTTGCTCAAGGCTATGGCCAACATCAAGGCCGCCCGCGTCACGGGCGCAATCGCGGTGGACGATCTTCCTGCCAACCAAGTTGCGCGTCGCCGTGCGCGCGTGTTCTACGCCCCGGGCGAGGGCACCTTACTTTACCCGGGCATGACCGTGGGCGACCACCTGGACATGACGCACAAGCTGTGGCGCTCCCAGCGCTCCATCGACGACGTCGCCCGCACCTGCAAGGTAGACGGCTTTCTCAACAAGCGGGTTCGCGCGTGCTCACAGGGCATGCGCCAGCAGCTCACGCTGGCCATCGCCTATATGACGGGCGCGCGCTACCTGCTGCTGGACGAACCCATGAACGCGCTGGATCCCACTAACGTGCAGCTCAATTCCGCCATCATGCGTTCGCTGGCCCAGCGGGGGACGGGGATTATCATGTCGTCCCACATCCTTGATAACGTGGACCAGCTCAGCGATAAGATTCTTTTTGCAAAGGACAAGGGGCTGGTGCTGTTCGACCCGTCAGCGCCCGCCGTGCCGGCTTCGATCGCGGCATCGCCCGCGCACGCCACACCGCGCGCCGGGGCTCACTTTGCCTCCGGCCCCGCCTTCGCCTCCAAGGCGATCGATATCTATAACGAGCTCTACCTGTAGCATAAGGAGATTGAGATGAAGGAAATGATGGGGGCAAAGAGCCCTTCGGCTTTGTGGACGGCCGAGATTTCGCGGCGCGGCTTGTTGTGCGCGGCGGGTTCGCTGGCGTTTGCGTCGCTGACGGGTTGCTCGCGCGGCGCTGCGGGCGGTGGTTCCGGCAATGGCTTGGCGGGCAACGGCGATGACGATCCTTCCGACCTCTCCGGCGTTACCATCACCATCGAGCCGCCCGCCCCGGCAAGCGAGGTCATTATGGTCGAGAACGCCTGCCGCCTGGCGGAGGGCGAGCCCACGGCGGAGGACACCTTACTGCGGGCGTTGGGGTACAGCGAGCCGGCGTTTAGTCTGGCAGATAGGCTGCCAGATGGCATGACGCGCGACGACGTCTACTATTTCGATTTGATGGGGATGGGTGCGGGCGAGGTAAAGAACTCGCAGATGCCCTGTGAGGTGGCGGAGGATACCACGTTGCCGGAAGGGTTCACCTATCTGGTGGTGGACGTTTCCATTCGCAATCCGCTGGATGAGAAGGTCAACTTCAACACGGCAGGGTGCATGCTGGGCGTCTATAGCGCAAACGACGATCCGGCGCTTACGTTTGAGGGAATCGATGCCAATACGTACCCGCGCACGGAGTTTGACCAGGTGGGCTACGCGGGCGAGGGCGCCTTCAGCATTTTCACGGGTGCTGACAATCCCTTGTGGGTGAGCGGCTACGATGGGCCGGGTCCCATGCAGCCGGGAGGTCCCGTAGGCGATTTCTGGCGCGATTTGTGGATCATTCCGCAGAAGCGCTACCAGTTCTATTACGTGGTGTCGGACGAGGACCTGCAGCGCGAGGGCCTTGCCTGGCTTATCAGTCCTCGTCCAGATATCGATGGCGCGCACACGTACGCCTACAAGGTTGAGCTAGCGTAGGCCGCGGACTTACTCGTCCAAACAGTGCTCCGCGATGCGGCGCTTCAGCTCGTCGATGCCCGCGCCGGTTTGCGAAGAGGTGACAAAGATCTGCTCGGCGGGCAGTTCCAGCTGCTTGCGGATGCTTGCCAGCTGGCGGGCCTGCTGGGCGCGGCTGAGCTTGTCCGCTTTGGTGAGTGCTACTACAAAGTTGAACTCGTTCTCACGCAGGTAATCGACCATCTCAAAGTCGAGCTTGCTGGGATCGTGGCGAATGTCGACCAACGAGACCACCAGGTTGAAGCTGCGCTCGCTCTCAAGAAAATCGCCGATAAGGACGGCCCAGCGGTCGCGCTCTGCCTTGGAGCGCTGGGCGAAGCCGTAGCCGGGCAGGTCTACAAAGTGGATGCCGTCCGCCTCGAAAAAGTTGATGTTGGCGGTCTTGCCGGGGGTGCTTGATACCTTGACCAGGCCCTTGCGGCCAAACAGCTTGTTCATGATGGAGGACTTGCCCACGTTGGAGCGACCCACAAAGCTGACTTCCGGGCAGGTAGAGGGCGGAATCTGCGACGCCTTGCCGTAGCTGGCGACAAAGTGGGCGAGGTTGTAGTTGATGTTTGCCATAGGTTCTCCTGAGGGTAGGGGCGGGGCCCGGGTTTGCGAGCCTTAACGGCTCTCGAGGCCCAGCTTGGCGGCTAGGCGGCGGACGATGGCCAGGGTGAGGGCGCTGGCGGAGCGGGCGTAGTCCTCAAGGTCGAATTCGCGCTCGCACAGGGCGTCGTAGGACTCGTCGCAGTTATCGGAGATGGCACGCAGCACCAGGCAGTCGATGCCGTTCTTGGCGGCGACGTGCGCGATGGCGGCGCCCTCCATTTCGGCGCAATCTGCCTGGGTGGCGGCGACTACCTGGTCGCGCAGCTCCTTGCCAGAGATGAAGCGGTCTCCGGTGGCGATGGTTCCGCGCAGGTAGCGGCGAGGTTCCGCATCGGTGTTGTTGCGGCGGAAGAAAGAGGCGTCGGCGACGGCGCGCGCTTGCGTACCCTGGGCGATCTCCTCGTCCGATAGATTGGCATCCATGAAGCCGTGCGAGATCAGGGTCTCCTCTGCAAGGTCTACCAGGAAGTCGGTGGATTCGAATTCCTCTAGGCCGGGCTTGGATTCGGCGATCAACGCGGTATCGGTATCGATGTAGCGCAGGCGCTCGCCGATCACCACGTCATCGATGTGCAGCGCGGGGTTGAGGCCGCCGGCGATGCCGCTGAAGATGATGGCGTTGGCGTTGTACTTGGAGATGAGGTGCTGCGCGGCGGCCGCGGCGTTGACCGTGCCCATGCCGGCGGTGGTGCTCACGATGTTGAAGCCGTGGTACTCGCCACCGATGATCTTAAGACCGGCCTCCTCGCAGACGGTGCCGTGCTCGATGGAGGTATAGATCTGGCGAACCTCTTTTTCCAGGGCGCCGATGATCGCGATGGTTGGTGTCATAATGCTCCTCGCAGGTAGGTGCTGTTTTTTGCTTTGCCTATGGTACCAGCACCGCGTGGAAAAAATGCGATGCGAATGGCGGGCGCTCAAGTCGTTCGCGATGCTTGTCGGCGCGGACGAAAAATGCTTCTCTCGAAAACACAATATCACCTATATTTCGTCACAAGTTGGTGCCTGGCTGGGTATAAACTCATAGCAGACAGAGACCAAAGGCAGTTGATCCTATAATCCCTGTCCCTCATCTTTGAAGACCTCCGACAGTGGCTCCAACTTTTCGCCGGAGTTCCACAGTTCGGAGGTCATTTCATGAATCGAGGAATCAAATGACGAAAACAGCTGTTCTTATTGATGGTAATTACTTTCTTAAGCGCGCCAGAAAGCTCTGGGGGGATGTTGACCCGGAAAGCAGGGCAGCGCAATGTCATGCATATGCTTTGCAGCACATCGCTATTCCTCGAAAAAAGATAGTCGAATGTGGTGACCGTTCTCTATACAGAATCTTCTATTACGATTGCCCTCCTCTTTCAAAGGGCACTTTTAAGCAGCCGTGGAGTGCGCACAATACGGTGTTTAGCGCGAAGAACCCATCGAATGTTTGGATGTCGGATTTTCACTCTATTCTAGGATCAAAGCGTAAAGTGGCAATGCGGATGGGGGAACTTCGTGCCGCAAACGCTCACTACAATCTCAAACAGGAGTCATTAAAGAAGCTGTTAAGCGGCGAGCTCCTAGTCTCCGATCTTCAGGAAAATGACTATACGCTTGTTGGCCTTAAGCAATCGGGCGTTGATATGAGAATAGGACTCGATGTTGCCTCTCTCGCGCATCAAAGGCTTGTTGATCAGATAATTCTCGTTGCTGGAGACACTGACTTTATACCCGTGGCAAAAGCCGCTCGCAAAGCGGGCCTCGATTTTCTTATCGATCCGATGGGACATCGCTTGCCTCATGATCTCGTGCTTCAAACGGATGGGGTTGAGGACATTAGCATTGATTTTGATCCTCGAAATAATCAATTGAGGTAAATTGCCGATATTCGAACAACGACCGTGCGCTGACTTTGTTTGCGAGATGTAGGGGATGATGCTCAGCCGAAACGAGTCGTTCGGTTTGGCTGTGGCAGCTGAGGTGCTCCAGGTGGGGAAATCTTTTTATGCAAGATCAAAATGGGGAAATGCTGGGCTACAGAAGTTCAGGTGGCTATACACATACGTAGCTTAAGAGTTAAAATCCGTCGTTTGTTAACGAGCGTGAGAATGGGAATCGCCTCAGAGACGACTAAGGGACGCCCGGCATCCCTGAAAGGGGGTTAGAAGGTAGCGTTGTGCGCCGTATCTGAGCCAACCTTACCCACCTCGTGGTCCTCAGCTGCCATCCAGATGGGACACGGTTTTTTCTCGCTCAATTTACATGTATACAGTAGTAGAAAAACAGCAGGTAGCCAATCAAGTAGATGTATATCGATAGTCTGGGCCTGCTTCCCGGCGCGACCGCAGGCATCGACCGCAGAGTTCTTCTCGTTGAAGCCCTCCCAAAGTCTTTTTCAAATGTCCCTGCAAGGGATTCAGGGTGCCTGCCGTGGGTTTGCTGTGCGACAATCCCAAGGGGCGGCGCTGCAAAGGAATTGCGGTGCAAAAACTCGAAAGCGTCCAGGTGCTTGAAGGCCGGCGCGCAAGATGGCGTTTGTGCAGGGCGCTAAAGGAAGGCGGCTATATGGGTAACGCGAGCGGTGGGGCAAAGGGTAAGTCCACGGCGGATCTTTCGTCCGCACGCGTGTCAATCTGCGTTGCGCTTCTGGTGGTAATGGGCTTTATTTTGGGTTCATCCGAGTTCATCATCATTGGTATCGAGCAGCAGGTGGCGGATGCCTTTGCCGTGCCGCTGTCCAGTGTGGGAGGACTGGTGAGCATCTTTGCGCTTGCGTACGCCATTCTTACTCCCGCGCTGGCGTTGACCACGGGTCGATTCCGCCGCTACACGCTCTTGATTATCTACTCCCTGCTGTTCTGCGCGGGCAATGCGCTCGCCGCGATCTCGCCCACGTTTGAGATGCTGTACGCGGCTCGCGTGGTGCTGGGCGCGGTCTCCGGCGGGCTTTTGGCGGTGGGCGTTACTTATCTGCCCGAGCTTTTGGGTCCCAAGCGCACGTCGTTTGGCATCTCGCTGGTGTACGGGGCGTTTTCCGTCGCCATGGTTATCTCCACGTCGCTGGGCAAGATGATTGCGGAGGTTTCTAGCTGGCGCGTTGCCATGTGGGCGGTTTTGGCGGTATCCATCGCGGTATGCGTCGCGCTTGTGGCCATGCTGCCGCGTGCGGGTGAGACGGATGAGCCGGCGACCGTTCGAGATCAGATCGGCCTTTTGGGCGAGCCCCAGGTGTTGGTGGGCATGGCCATCTTCATCTTTGGCGTTGGCGGCGTGTACGTGCTCTATGCGTTCATCACGCCGTACCTGGAGCGGGTGCTGGGAATGAGCGCGCTCCAGGCTTCCGGCACGCTGATGGTCTACGGTGTCATGTGCATCATCTCCAACATGCTCTCGGGCATTGTTGACGCGCGCGTTGGGATGAAAGGCCTGGTGCCGGTGTTCTTGCTGCAGGCGGGTCTGCTGTTTGCGCTTTATCTTCTGGGCGCAACCATGCCGGCGGCGCTGTTGGTGATTTTGGGTCTGGGCATCTCCATGTATGTGCTCTCGGTACCGTGCATCTCCATGTTCATGCGCGTTGCGCGGCAGCGCCATCCCAAGGCCATGATGCTTGCGAGCTCAGTCGAGCCCACGGCGTTCAACATTGGCATCGGCTTTGGAACGGCGGTGGGGTCCGCGGTGGTGGCGGGGCCCGGTATGGCGAGCGCGGGCGTGGTGGGCGCCGTCTTCTCGCTGGTGGCATGCGCGCTTACGCTGCTGACCATGCGAATCGATCGCCGACGTGGGTAGTCAACGCTGCGACAAGGAGTTGCTCCCCCGGATTCTCTCCCAAGGTGTGTTCGAAGCTTCGCTTCTCAGAATACCTTGGGAGAGAGTCCGGGGGAGCTCTTGTGTGACACTGACTTTCATGCGGGGAATCGGCACGATGTTTGAATTGGATTAGCCGCTGTCAGGGACGAGGTACTCCCGCATTCCACTTTTCGATCGGAATCGAGTCCGATTGGCGCGCAATGGGGCTAGGTAAGCGCGCTCGGATCCGATTGAGTAAACGGGGTGAACGCTGCTACAGCGGAAGGCCCCCGGCAGGTTCCCCTAAGGTGTTCTGAGACGCGCAGGCGTCGAACACACCTAGGGGAACCTGCCGGGGGCCGCACCTGTGCTCTCGTCCACATATGCACGTTACACATGCGTGTGCGCAGCAGGTTATGCCTGGTAATCGTGCAAGACGGCCTCGATGTTGTTGCCCTCTGGGTCGTGGACAAAGCATGCGTAATAGCCGGAATGGTAGTCGCGCGGGCAAAACGGACGCCGCGACGCGTTGAAGCTGCTCTACCCTCAGATGTCGATATAGATGCGAACGTTTCGGTGGACGAGGCCATGCAAGTAGGCGGATGCCAACAGAAGCCTCCTCGCTGTCAGTCCTCGGGTGCTTGCGGGCCTCACGCGCGTGAATGCCAACCTGGCGGAATGACAATTTCCATGGAACCATCGATGAGGCTGGCGTAAGGATCGGCGGCATCGTCCAAAAGCAGACTTCCTTAAGTGCAGACTTTTGCATATCGGTCTATCTGCAAAAGTATGCTGACTACCATGGACGAGAAAGGGGACCTTAAAACAGGTCCCCTTGGTGGTTCAGATGTGCGTCTGGTCAGCCCCTTATAGCGCGAGGCGCGCTTGCGTTACAGGTACTCAATCTGGGCGCCTTCGGTGTCGCAGGTGAGGATGTGCGTCTCGCAGGCGGGGAAGTTCTCGCGCAGGCGCACCTGCAGGAACTTGGCGACGATGGTGTCGTCCGTAGCGGCCATAAGGGTGGAGCCGGAGCCGGAGATCCACATGGTCTTGGCGCCGCCTTCCAGGCAGACGCGGCGAATATCCTCGTAGTCGGGGATGAGGGCGCGGCGGTAAGGCTCCTGCAGGCGGTCGTCGTTAGCGGCGGCGACCAGATCGAGGTCACCGGTTTCAAGACCGCGCGTCATGCCGGCGATGCGGCCCATCTGCCACACGGCGGTGGACAGGGGCACTTCCTGCGGAACAACCTTGCGGGCATCGCTGGTGTGGACCTCGTAGGGTGGGATGATGGTGATGAAGCGCAGGCGGTCGCTAACCTCGTAGCGCAGGCAGCGCGGCAGGTCGCCCTCGGGCGTGAAGGAGCACACGGCGCCGCCCAGGATGGCGGGGGCGACGTTATCGGGGTGGCCCTCGACGGCGGTGGCGATGCGAACCAGCTCGGCGCGGTCAACGGTGTGGCCGGTCAGCGCGGCTGCCGCCATGATGCCGGCGACCACGCAGGTGGAGCTGGAACCCAGGCCGCGGGCGACGGGAACCTCGGTCTCTATGTGCAGCTTCACGGGGAAGGGCTCAACGCCCCATTCGCGCAGCGCGTCGACAAAGGAGACGTAGACCAGGTTGTTTTTGTTTTGGAACTCCTCCGGGCAGCCGGTGATCTGCAGCGTGTCGGCGCGATCGAAGGTGAAGTGCGAGTACAGCGACACGGCCATGCCCAGCGTGTCGTAGCCAATGCCAAGGTTGGCGCTAGTGGCTGGTACGGTGATCTTGATCATAGGGAAAGCTCCTCGTCCAAATGCTAAAGCTTAGAAGCTGCCTGCTCCACAAAGCCGCCCATGCCGTCGATATCCACCACGGCATCATGCAGGACGGGTTTTTGCTGCAGCTCGGAAAGCTGGGCGGGGGCGACGGTGCCGGTTGCCTTCTCAAGCACGTTCATGCAGGCGAAATCGTCCGGCGGGCAGAACAGGCCCAGCGAGCCGGCGACGGCGCGCGGGAACTTGTAGGGGCTGGCGGTGGAGAGGACCACGCGGGCTTTGGCGTCTGGGGCGGCGGGAACCTGGCCCAAGACGTGGTAGCCGCAGGCGGTGTGCGGGTCGATGAGGTAGCCGTTGCGATCCCAGCAGTCCTTGATGGCGGCGGCGACCTGGTCCTCGTCCGCCCAACCGCAGCCAAAGACGGCCTGGATCTTTGCCAGCAGCTCCGCGGGCACATCGTAGGAGCCCTGGGCGAGCTGCGCCATAAGGTTGGCTACAAGCTCGCAATCGCCGTCTGCCAGATAGTAGAGCATGCGCTCGAGGTTGGACGAGATGAGGATGTCCATGCTGGGCGAGGTGGTGGTGTAGAAGGGGCGCTGGCGATCATAGGTGCCGGTGGTGAGGAAGTCGAAGAGCACGTTGTTCTTGTCGCTCGCCACGATGAGCTTGGCTACGGGCAGGCCCAGGCGCTGGGCGTAGTAGCCGGCCAGGATGTCGCCGAAGTTGCCGGTGGGCACGCAGAACTCAACAGCGTCGCCGGGCTGGATCTTGCCGGCGCGAAGCAGCTGGGCGTAAGCGGCGAAGTAGTAGACAACCTGGGGCACCAGGCGGCCGACGTTGATGGAGTTGGCGCTGGAGAGCTGCACGCCTGCGGCGGCCAGGCGGTCGGCGAGCTCGCGATCGGCGAAGATGCGCTTGACGGCGCTTTGGGCGTCGTCGAAGTTGCCGCGCACGGCGCAGACGGAGACGTTGGCGCCCTCCTGCGTGCTCATCTGGAGTTCCTGCACGCGGGAGACCTTGCCCTCCGGATAGAAGACGGTGATGCCGCAGCCGGGAGCGTCCGCAAAGCCGGCCAGCGCCGCCTTGCCGGTATCGCCGCTGGTGGCGGTGACGATCATGATCTTATCGGCAGCGCCTTCGGCGTTGGCGCTGGTGCGGGCCATGAGGCGGGGGAGCATCTGCAGGGCCACGTCCTTGAAGGCGCTGGTGGGACCGTGCCAGAGCTCCATCACGTAGGTGGAGGCGCTGCCCTGGTCCGCCTCGCCGGCGACGCCCTTGAGGTCGACCACCGGGGTCACCTCGTCGGAGGCGAAGGAGCTGCCGTAGGCCTCGTCCACGCACGCCGCGATCTCGTCTGCGGTGTAGTCGGGCAACAGGGTGCCCAGCACCTCGCGCGCCAGCTCGAAGTAGTCCTTGTTGGCAAGGCCCTCCAGGTCGATCTTGCTCTGACCCAGTTCATCGGATACGTACAGGCCGCCGTCGGGCGCGATGCCGCGGCGGATGGCCTCTTTAGCGCTGAGCTGCGCGGTGCGGGAACGGGTGCTGTGGTAGGTCGCCATAAACGTGCTCCTTATGGGTGCGTGGGCGCCATGCGGGCGCTCGTAAAACGTTGCTGCACATGGTATCAGAGCATACATGCGAGCCGTCCTGCGGAGCGACGGGCAACATGCCCGTTCAGCTGCAATTCACATGACGTTCTTTGTTTGGAAACAAAAGTGCGATTATGCATGAACGCTCTTCTATGGTTTAGTAGACTAAACATCCATTGTACTTGCTCACGCTAAAGTAACGCCTTGCGAAATATCGCGATCCGGTGGTCTTTGGCGCGAGGGCACCGGGAAGGATTTCGCGTTCACATGATTAAGATCACCAAGTTCGGCGGCTCTTCTGTCGCCGATGCCGAGCACTTCAAGAAGATCAAGGGGATCATCGACGCAGATCCCGCCCGTCGCTTTGTGGTTGTGTCCGCGTGCGGTCGTCGGTTCTCGGGTGACTCCAAGGTCACCGACCTTTTGTATCTGGTCGACGCCCACGTGAATTACCACGTGTCCTGCGATGACCTTCTGGCAGACATCGGTCAGCGCTATTTCGATATCGCGGACGAACTTGGGCTTTCCTATCCCATCCGCGAGGAGTTTTCCGCGTTTGCCGAGCGCGCCAGCAAGGGCGGCTACACCACCGAGGAGCTGGTAAGCCGCGGCGAGTACTTTACGGCTCGCTTGATGGCCGAGTATCTGGGCTTGCCGTTCATCGACGCCACCGACATGGTCGCGTTCCACCACGATGGCACGCTATCCATGAAGCGCACCGCCGAGCTGGTCAAGAAGAACGCCCGCGAGGGCGGCTTTGTCATGCCCGGTTTCTATGGCGCCACCAAGGAGGGCAAGGTCAAGCTGCTCGATCGCGGCGGCGGAGACATTTCCGGCTCCATCTTGGCCCAGTGCCTGGAGGCGGACCTGTACGAGAACTGGACGGACGTCTCGGGCTTCTTGTCCGCGGACCCGCGCATCGTCGAGGGCGCGCAGCCCATTCCGCGCATCACCTACGAGGAGCTGCGCGAGCTCTCCTACATGGGTGCGAGCGTGCTGCACGAGGAGGCAGTCTTCCCGGTTCGCGACGCGGGCATTCCGTTGGTTATCAAGAACACCAACGCGCCGGAGGACCCCGGCACCATCATCTCCGAGACCGCCAAGGAGGGCGATTCCGAGCCCATCATCACCGGCATCGCCGGCAAGCGCGGCTTCCTTGCGATCAACGTCGCCCGCGACCGCACCAAGAGCCGCATCGGCTTCATGCGTCGCGCCCTGTCCGTCTTCGAGCGCTACGGCGTCTCCGTCGAGCACATGCCCACCGGCGTTGACCAGTTCGCCGCTGTGGTGCAGGCGTCCGATGTGAAGGATTCGCTCTACTCTTTGATCTCCGATATCCAGGAGGAGGTCGAGCCGCTGGAGATCGAGGTGGTCGAGAACCTCGCCCTGATCGCCACCGTTGGCCGCAACCTGCGCGGCCGCCCCGGCATATCCGGCCATCTGTTTGGCATGCTTGGCCAGGAGGGCGTGAGCGTCCGCATGATTACCCAGGGCTGCGATGAGATCAACATCATCATTGGCGTCGAGGAGAAAGACTTCGACCTGGCTATCAAGACCATCTACAAGGCGTTCTCCGATGAGAACGGCATTGTGAAGACGTCTGATCTGGAGCCCGTCCGCGCGCCGTTCTAAGGTGCGCGACGCGCTTCGCGTCCGGACTAGCCGGTTATTCAGCAGGTCATCGTCCAAATAACCCGCGCCCGTTCAAAACGGCGTCGCCGTGGCCGAAGGGCCGCGCCGGCAAATGCCATCATTTCCCTTAACTAGGAGGTAATCGACATGAAGCAGTACACAGTCGCCATCGTGGGCGCAACCGGTGCGGTGGGCACGCAGATGCTCCAGTGCTTGGAGGAGCAGGAGTTCCCCGTTGGCGAGCTCAAGCTGCTGGCGAGCCCGCGCTCTGCCGGCAAGAAGGTCGAGACCCCCTGGGGCGAGGTTGTGATCGAGGCTGCCGCTCCCGAGTGCTTTGACGGCGTCGACATTGTTCTGGGCGCCGCCGAGGACGACGTCGCAAAGGCGCTCTACCCGGAGGCCGTGCGTCGCGGCGCCGTGGTTGTGGACAACTCCCATGCTTTCCGCCTGGACGAGGGCGTGCCGCTGGTGGTGCCCGAGATCAACGCGGGCGACATCGCCTCTCACCACGGCATCATCGCCAACCCTAACTGCGCCACCATCATCGGCCTGGTTCCCACCTGGCCGCTGCACCAACTGGCAGGCGTGAAGCGCATGATCGTCTCCACCTACCAGGCCGCATCCGGCGCCGGCATGCCCGGCATGCTGGAGCTTGAGGCTCAGATTGGCGCGATGGGCCGCGGCGAGGAGATTCCTGAGCCCCGTGCGTTTGCCGCCCAGCTGGCGAGCAACCTGATTCCGCAGATTGGCGGCGAGAAGTTTGAGGGCTTTACCTCTGAGGAGATGAAGCTGCAAAACGAGGGCCGCAAGATTATGCACCTGCCCGAGCTGCGCGTGAACTGCACCTGCGTGCGCGTGCCCGTGCTGCGCTCCCACTCCGAGAGCATCACCCTTGAGTTCGAGCGCGACATCACCCTGGAGCAGGCGCGCGAGGCGCTGGCCGTCGCCCCCGGCGTCAAGTTGGTGGACGACCTCGAGGCCGAGAGCGCGCACGACCGCTGGCCCATGCCGCTTGATACCTCTGACCAGGATCTTATCTACGTTGGCCGCGTTCGCCGCGACATCTCCAACCCCGAGGCCCTTCGCGGCATCACCTTCTGGTGCTGTGGCGACCAGATTCGCAAGGGTGCGGCGACCAATGCCGTCCAGATCGCGAAGCTGCTGACCGAATAGCGCCTGCGCGCTGAGCGGTAGCCGGGGCGGTGTCCGTCGCGGCTTAGCCTTCCAACAAATTGCTTTTTCTGATAACCGCGCGTTGCCTTATTGCAGCGCGCGGTTTTTGGTAATCACGTGCCCGGGGCGCCTAATACATCATGCCGAAAGCCCACAGGGGAATCACGTTGCCGTAGCCGTATTCGATATCGTCCTTCACGATGTAAGCGCCTTCAACGCCGGCAACCTGGCTTTGCCCCTTATTCTTTCCGCCTACCTCGAACGTGAAGTCTCCGATGCGGAAATCGGAGACGGGCGAAGCGACGACATCGTGCCCCACGCGCGTCTGATTCAGGAAAAACGTTTCGCGCACGGTTCCTGAATCGCTCCCACTGCCGCCCAGGCAATACAGGATGTTCGGATTGTCCAGATAGACCTTTTCAGCCTTTCCCAGCCCGCCCAATCCGCCTGCACCGCTTCGCAGCTGCGCAATCATGCCGGCCTTCTCGAGGTACAGCAGGTATTCCTCGATCACGTTGCGGCTCACCTGCAGCTGCTTGGCCAGGCTTGACATGTTGGGCTTGAACGGAACAAGCGTACTGACCACGGATAGCAGCTTCTTGAGCTTGCGCCCGGTTGCCGCCGTCATACCCGCGAACAAAGGGATATCCACCTCGAGTGTGCGCGAAATAACCTGCTCGAGCTCCGTGGGGAAGTCGACGTCCGTGCCGAACGGATAATATCCGGACTGCAGGTAATCATGGAAGTACGGAAGCGGCTGCATGAGAAGAGGGGTTTCGGCCCTATGGGCCAGCACGTCCTCAAGCGTGAACACCGGCAGTTCAATTCCATGCCGGATGGCAAGATACTCGCGGAACGACAGTCCCTGCATAAGATAGCGGGGAGCGCGGCGGCTGAGGTCCGCCTCGCCCTTCTCGATGTCCAGGATGGAGGACCCGGTGAAGTACACGTGGAGCTGGGGGAATGCGTCGTACATGAGCTTGAGTTCGCGTGACCAGCCAGGATATTTGTGCACCTCGTCGATGAACAGGTACATGCCGCCCGCCTTGGAGAACGACTCTGCTGTATCGAATAGCGTATGCGTTGAGAAATATAAGTCGTCGGCGGAACAATACAGCGTATCGGATAGATCATGGGCGTTCTTGATACGCTGTAAAAACAGCGTTGTCTTACCCGCGCCCCGTGGACCCACCAGGCCCAACATGCGATTGTCCCAGTTGATGCGGTCGTACATGTACCTACGGAAGTTCTGGGGTGCATACGCCAGTTGGCGACGCATCTGCTCGTAAAGTCTCTCCATGGGGCCACCTTCCTTGAGATAACATGCACTAAAGTAGTGCATTAATTAAGAAAAGATGCACTTCTATAGTGCGATATTTAGGGGAAAGTTACTATATAGCCTATTATACTGCACTACTATAGTGCATCTATAAAGCTAATATGCACCAATATAGTGCATTAATGTGGACTTGAGTGAGCGCAAAAGGGAACTTCCGCAGCGTAGGGCGCCATGGCCGTCCGTGTCCGCTCGGGGGCGTTTTGGCGCATCAGATTCTCTGGGCGCTGCGTTGCGAATGAGATGGAATTTGGAGAGACCGAAGGGGATGGAATAGAGTTGATTTAAGAAACCCGTCAAGTATGCTTCGCTCGTGCCTTTGATGGCCACCCCGCGCGTTGACCGCTGCCCGCACTTTGGTCGCCCCGCTCCCGGCCCTTGGGTTGGACGAGCTAGCGCTTGTCCGTTGGCGTGACGGCGCGGACAAGCAGGTCGATGAGCTGGCTGACCGGCATGCCAGCGGTGTTGGACGCCCAGACTGAGATGGCTGCGAGCAGCCCGGACAAATAGAATTCGCGCAGTATTGCCTTATGGTCTTCGGGCATGCCTTGGGCGGGCAGGATGAAGCGGTCGAGCAACGGGGCCAAGATTTCCTTCAGGCGAATGCCAAAGGACGGGTCGCCGTGGGGGCCCATCAGCTGCGGGACGTACCCGTCATAGCGTCGGGCGAGTTCCAGGATAAGGCCCATATGTTGTGAGAAATCCAAGGTCTCCTGACGCATGAGCCCCTGGTCGACCAAGCGTCCGACATCGTCCAGAATCTCCTGTTCGATTTGCTCGAACAAGTCGTATACATCCCGGTAGTACAGGTAGAAGGTGGCGCGGTTGTAGCCGGCGCGGTCGGTGATCTCGCGCACGGTTATCTTGCTAGTGGGCTTCTCCCGGTACAGGCTCCAAAACGCCGTGCGCAGGTTGGCGCGCGTCTGCTCGGTCACGGCTGGCTGCTTCTTCATGTTTCGCCCCTTTACGCAGGTTTGGGCGGCCGTGCGGATGGGTTGTCGCGCCGCGCCGCCGCGCGCTTCCATCCACTCGACAATCCTCGCCGGGCTGTCGAGTGGATGGCGCCTTGCTGTTTGCCCTCAACTATACTGAACAATTAGACAACAGGTTGTCGAGCGATGCCGCCGCGCACCGCTCGCGGGCATGAACGGGGCAGTGCGATGGCCTACATAGAGTTTTCAGACGTCACCAAGGTATACGGTTCGGGCGAGGGCGAGGTCCGCGCGCTCGACGGTGCCAGCTTCGAGGTCGAGCGCGGCGAGCTCGCCGTGATCTTGGGCGCGTCGGGCGCCGGCAAGACCACGGCGCTCAACATCTTGGGCGGCATGGACACCGCGACCAGCGGGCGCGTGGTGGTGGACGGCCACGACATAGGAGGGGCGAGCGAGGACCAATTGGTGGAGTATCGCCGCGCGGACGTGGGCTTTGTGTTCCAGTTCTACAACCTGGTGCCCAACCTTACGGCGCTGGAGAACGTTGAGCTTGCCTCGCAGATCTGCCCGGACTCGCTGGATGCGGCGGAATGCCTCGCCAAGGTGGGCCTCTCAAAGCGCACGGCCAACTTCCCGGCGCAGCTCTCCGGCGGCGAGCAGCAGCGCGTCTCCATCGCGCGCGCCATCGCCAAGAACCCCAAGCTGCTGCTGTGCGATGAACCCACCGGCGCGCTCGACTATCAAACGGGCAAGCAGGTGCTGCAACTGCTGCAAGACACCTGCCGCCGCGATGGCATCACCGTGCTCATCATCACGCACAACTCGGCGCTGGCGCCCATGGCAGACCGCCTCATCCGCTTCAAGAGCGGCCGCGTGACCTCCATGGAGAAAAACGCGAACCCCGTGCCCATCGCCAACATCGAGTGGTAGGTACGCGCCATGTCACGACCATCAGCCTTCGCCACGGACGTTCGCCGCACCATCACCGGCAACCTCAAGCGGTTCATCTCCATCTTCATCATCTGCGCGCTGGGCGCCGCCATGTTGGTGGGCCTCAAGGCAGCCTGCGATGATCTGCGGCTCACCGCGGATTCCTATTACGACGACCAAAACCTCTTCGACATCTCCGTGCAGTCTACGCTGGGCCTAACGCAGGGCGACATCGATGCGCTGGCGAATTTGGACGATGTCGACGCCGCGGAGGGCTCCTACACGGAGACCGCCTACACGCAGGTTGACGGCTCGAGCGAGAAAGTCGACCTCAAGGCGCTGTCCGCGCAGGGCCTCAACCAGCCCCAGGTGGTGGAGGGCGAGCTGCCCCGGGCAGCCGATGAGGTCGCCGTCACCACCAAGTACGCCGACGCCGCGGGCAAGGGCGTGGGCGATACGCTGACGTTCTTCTCCAAGGGCGAGCGCTCCTCGTCCACATCGACCGCCGCGGGCTCTGGCGATGCTGCGGATTCCGGCGACACTGCGGCCGCGGATGAAGAGTCCGGCGAGATTTTCAAGCGCGGCACCTACACCATCACCGCGGTGGTGCGCGATGCCATGGACGTCAATTCCGATACCTCGACAATGGGCTTCCGCACGGCGAGCTCGACCAAATACGCCTTCTTCCTTACGCGCGACGCGGTCGAGGACCCGAACGTGTTCACCATCGCTTACCTCTCTGTTGCGGGCGCGCGCGAGCTGCCCAGCTACTCGGCAGCCTATGAGGACCTTATCGCCAAGGTGAAGGACGAGGCCGAGCAGATTCGCGAGGACCGCGAGGATGCCCGCACGTCCGCGGTTAAAGATGAAGCGATGGACAAGGTGGACAAGGCTGAGCGCGAGGCGCGCGAAAAACTCGATGACGCAGCAGATAAGATTGGCGAGGCGCAGCGAACGCTCAATGGCGGCTGGGATCAGCTTGCCGCGGGTAAGGACGAGTACTCCTTACAGGAGAAGCTTGCCTTGTCGCAGCTTGATTCCGCAAAGAAGCAGATTGAGCAGGGCTATGCGCAGCTGGCATCTGCCAAGGCGGAGCTCGATTCGAGCGAGAAGACCGTGGCCGACGGGTTGGCGCAACTGGCCGCGGGCGAGGCCCAGCTTGACGATGCGCAGGCGCAGGCTAACGCGCAGATCGCCGCCGCCCGCGCGGAGCTGGAGTCCAAGCAGGCGGATCTGCAGCATCAAAAGCAGCGGATCGATGATGCTGCCGCGCAGATCAAGGCGATGCTCGAGCAGATGGGCGCCGCCGCGTATTGGCCGGAAGACCTGTGGAATACCGTGTGCACGCAGGTGGACGAGGAGCAGTCGGCCGCCGCGGTGGAAAAACTCGTCCAAATGATCAACACCCAGATGCAGGCGTACGGCGAGCAGAGCACCGCGCAGCTTAAAAGCGCGATCGAGCAACTGAACCAGCAGCTGGAGGGCCCGCTTGTCCAGATCGACCAGCTTGAAGGGCAGATAGAGCAGCTTGACCCGCAACAGCCGGGCTATGAGGAGGCCAAGGCGCGGCTGGAGGCGGCGCGCGATGCGATTGCAGAGCAGATCGCCCCGGCGCGCCTGCAACTCTCCGAACTGCAGACGCAGTACGACCAGGCCCTTATCCAAATAGAAGAGCAGGCCAAGACCTACGTTGGGCTGGTGCAGGGTCGCGCCGCCGTGACCCTGGCAGAGCCGCGCATCGCGGGCGGCTTTGTGGAGCTTGACCAGCAGCAGAGCTATGCGGACTCGCAGTTTGCCGCGCAGCGCGAGCAGCTTGCCGCCACGCGTTCCCAGCTTGAGGCGGCGTCCGCGCAGATCGCTGCCGGCCGAGCGCAGATCGAGACGAGCCGGCGCAAGCTCGATTCGTCTGCCGCCACCTTTGAGACCGAGCGCACGTCTGCTTTGCAAAAGCTGCAAGACGCCCGCGCCGTGCTGGAGTCAAGCGAGCTTGAGCTCAAGGACGGCCAGGCGGAACTCGACGCCAGCCGCGACGAGTACAACGAGCAGCGCGCCGACGCCGAGCGCGAGATCGATGACGCGCGCGAGGAGGTCCGCGACATGGAGGGCGCCGTGTGGTACATCCAGGACCGCGGCGCGCTACCCAGCTATGCCAGCGTGGACTCGGATGCAAGCTCTATCGAGGCTATCGCCACGGTGTTTCCGGTGATCTTCTTCACCGTGGCCGTGCTCATCAGCCTTACCACCGTGACCCGTATGGTGGAGGAGGACCGCGGGCTCATCGGCCTGTACAAGGCCCTGGGCTACTCGCGTGCGCGCATCCAGTCCAAGTACCTCATCTACTCGGCAACCGCGTGCATCGCGGGCGGTATCGCGGGCGATGCGCTGGGCTTTTTGGCGCTGCCGGCCATCATCTTCACCATCTTCAAGACCATGTACGCCTTGCCGCCGTTCCAGTTCCACTTCGATCTTGGCAGCGCGCTTCTGGGCGTGGCGCTCTTCGCCGTGGGCATTGTGGGTGCCACGTTCGTCGCATGCCGTCAGGTGCTCAAAGAGACCCCAGCATCGCTCATGCGTCCCAAGGCGCCCCGTGCCGGCGCGCGCATCCTCCTGGAGCGCATCACCCCCATCTGGAAGCGCTTGGGATTCCTCAACAAGGTGACCGCGCGCAACCTGTTCCGCTACAAGAAGCGCTTCTTCATGACGGTCTTTGGCATCGCCGGTTGCACCGCGCTGCTGATCTGCGGCCTGGGCATTCGTGATACCGTGATCTCACTCAAACCGCGCCAGTACGGCGAGGCCGGCGTGGTCCGCTACGACCTTATGGCCGTGACCGCGGACGATGATTACGCCGCTGCGCGCGACGAGCTGCTCGATGCCGATGAGGTGGACGAGCTGCTGGGTCTTCGCATCGACTCGGTGACCGCGGAGTTTGGCGGCGTGCGCGAGAGCGTGCAGATCATGGTGGTGCCGGATGGCACGGACCTCTCGTCCTACCTTAAGATGGAGAGCTTGGACGGCCGCGCGCTCACGGTGCCCGCGGGCAGCGCCCTTATCACCAAGAACGCCGAGCAGGTGTTGGGGTTCGCGCTGGGCGATAGCGTGACGCTGCAGGACTCCTCGCTGCGCCAGGGCGAGGTGCGCATAGAGGACATCGTCCTTAATTACCTGGGCAACTTTGTCTTTATGGACCAAAGCACGTACCGCGACGCCTTTGGGCAGGACGCGGCGCCCAACGCGTTTTTGGCGCTGCTCAACGGGGACGATGGCGCGCAGATCGCCTTTGCGGACGAGCTGGCGGCCGACGACCTCTTTATGACCGTGTCCAGCACCGCGCGCATCGCCAACGACTTTTCCGAGAGCTTCAAGATCATCGACGTGGTGGTCTACGTGGTGACCGTGATGGCGGCGGCGCTGGCGTTCGCCGTGGTGTTCACGCTCTCGACCACCAACATCTCCGAGCGCGAGCGCGAACTGGCCACCATTAAGGTGCTGGGCTTCCGCCGGCGCGAGGTGTACCGCTATATCAACAAGGAGACCGTCATCTTGACGCTGGTGGGCATTGTTGCGGGCTTTCCGTTGGGTTACGCCATCACGCGCGCGCTTACGGTGATCTTGAGGATGCCGTCGCTGTACTTCGACACCCTTGTGGAGCTGCCCACGTACGCGATCGCGGCTGCGATGTCGCTGCTGTTCACGCTGATCATCAACGCGATCACCAATCGTTCGCTTGACCGCGTGGACATGGTGGGCGCGCTCAAGAGCGCGGAGTAGCGCAGGGCCGCGCAGGGTTGCATGCTACGCCTGCAACAGAGTCTGCAGGCCGGTTGCACATAGACAACGAAAGTGGCGGGGCGAAGCTGGGAAACCGGTTTCGCCCCGTTTGTCCAGCAATGAACGTAATCGCCGAACGTTCGCGGAATACTAGCGCACGTACGTGTTACCAAATATCTACAACCCGCGCGGACTGTGTAGAATAGACGCGAGATCGCTGCTGGATGCTTTGTCCCGTCGCTGCAAGGGGACTTATGGGTATCCAGCTTTTGGCGTGCCGCTGCATCGGGCGGCGCGATTGGGAAGATAGGGTTGACCATGAGCAAGTTCGTCATTGTTGCGGAGTCGGGCGCGGATATTCCCGTCGAGGTCCGCGAGCGCTACAACATCCACATCGTTCCCATGCATGTCATCATTGGTGACGAGACCATGGACGACGGCACCGTCAGCGGGCACGAGGTTTACGAGCGTTCCCGCGCTCTGGGCGTCATGCCCAAGACCAGCGCCGCCACGCTACATGGTTTTGTGACCATGTTCGATCGCCTTCACGAGGAGTATCCGGATGCGACCATACTGCACGTGGCCTACTCGTCCGTGACGACGTGCAGCTACGCGTCCGCGCTTACCGCCGCCCAGGGCCGTCACTACGTTGTTTCCATCGACACCAAGAGCGTATCTATCGGCCAGTCGCTGGTGGTTGTCCGCACCGCGCAGTTTATCGAGGAGCACCCGGACGCCACCGTCGATGACGTGCTGGCGTTTATCGAGTCCATGCGCGATCGCGTGCTGCTGGGCTTTGTTCCCAGCGACCTGGCGTACCTGCGCGCGGGCGGGCGCCTGTCCAATACGCAGTTCCTGGGCGCGCACCTGCTTAAGATCAAGCCCGTTATCGAGCTGGTTGACGGCAACTTTGTGGCGACCAAGAAGCTGCGCGGCTCCATGAAGCGCGCCGCGCTGCGCTTTATCGACCACCTTATGAGCGAGGGCACGGTGAACATGGAGCGCATCGGCTTGGCGTATTCCGACGGCTTGGGTCAGGATATCAAGGATGCCGTGGAGGAGTACGTGACCAAGCTGGGCTTTAAGAGCTTCGACTGGGTAGAGGTTGGCGGCATGGTTTCCAGCCACTGTGGTCCTTGTGCCTTTGGTGCCGTGATGGAGAAGCAGGCGTAGGGCGAGAAGCGGACGCGGCGTGCACCTGGTTTTCTAGCGCTCGTCTGGAATGATTCTTGCAAAGGGCTCCAGACGCATAATCGAGTCATGTGAGGCGCTGCGGGGCGAACCCGTGGCGCCTTTTCCTTGGATTGGAGCATGAGGTTCCTGCCGTGCCGGATCGGGATGGCAATTGAAAGGCTTCAGGCGGGGAATACAAGACCATGAATGGCGTTTTGGCTCTAAAAAGGGGTCGAGTGGGAGCGCGCTGGGGTCGATATGCCGGCAAAAAGGTGGTTTGGGCTCTCGCAGAAGGGTCTTGATGATGGTTCGAGGTGCCGATGTTGGGGTTTTAGCCCGCCTTGAGCGCTCAGCGTTAACCCGATGGCTCATTTGCAGCGACGCGCCAGCCCGCCTGGAGCACCTCATTGACCAAGCTGAACAATAGGGGTTTTCTGCGTATAAGAAATAACGTATATAATCGCTGAAATATAAGAGATAATTGAATACCATCGATTTAACGCTGCCTGATGTGCCGCTGGGCGAAGAGCGATGCGGGCACAAGCCGGCGGTTCGCGCGAGCCATGACGTTGCGGGCGCCGTCGGTGCGGCGTGCGTATGCGTCGATGGCGGCAAGGGCGCTGCCGAGTAGCGCTGGCAGATCGTTTGTTAGCTGTGCAGCTAAGCTTTCGCCGCCATAGCGCATCGCGCACATGCCCCGGCTTATCTGGAAGAGCGCGGTTGTCGCTGCCGTATCATCCAGTGCGCTAGCGATGGACCTGGCGATGTCTTCTTCCGTGTCGCAGGGGCTCCACGTTATGCCGGCGTCGAGGGCGGCGTCGGTCGCCTCTGCCCATGCGGAGGCGATTGCGCGCGCGGGGTCGCTTGAGGCGTGGCGTGCGGCGTGCATGCGGCGGGCTTTGCGAGCGCGGCGGAGCAGTGCGGGTGAGAGCGCCACCGCGGCAGCGACGAGTGCGCCGCAGGCGTAGGGCAGCAAGCCGGCAAGCTTGGCTGCTACCGATGATAGGGTTTCTGCGATCGCCGGCAGGAGCGAGGACGCATCATCGTTGGCGTCTCCGTTGTTGCCGGCAAACGGGGCATCGTTATCACTCGGGCCGGCATCGCTAGAGTTCGGCGCATCCTGATCATCTGCCTGGTCAGTGGGCTGATTGCCCTCCGCGTCAACGGGTGCGTCGAGGGCGGGGTCGCTCTGGGCGATGGAGGGCGTCACGTCAAAAGAGACCCAGCCCACGTTGTCGATGAACGCTTCCGTCCATGCGTGGAGGTCATGGTTGGTTGCCTGGTACGTTACGATTTCAACGCCGTTTTCCAGGGCGATCGCGGCGCCGTCCGCGTTGGCCCGGTAGCCCAGGACCAGCCGCGTGGGAACGCCGAGCGCGCGGCCCAGCACAGCCAACGCGGAGGCGTAGTGAACGCAGTAACCCCGCCGCTCCTGGAGCAAATTGGCGATGACTTGGAGGTTGTTGGACCCGCTGCCGTCCGGCGCATCGACCGAGTAGGTAAAGTCACCGTTTGCAAAATAATCCATCAGGTAGCGCATGGCTGCTATCTGGGCTGCTTGCCGCGGGGAAAGGCCGTCCGCGTTCAAGGAAGTGTCGGCATCGCGCCGTATGGCGGGAACCTCTGCGATGCTGTTTGCGCGCGCGGTGTCGATAAACTCTTGCAGCTCATCTGGCAAAGCTTGGTCTAGATACAGGTAGCCGCGATCCGGTTGTCCCTGCGAAAGGGCGCTGGTGTCGCCGTCTTCTTGCGCAACGACTTGGGCATTCAGACGGCTGGCGATGCTCGCGATCTGGTCAAGCTGGTCAGGCTCGCTTACGGGGGCTTGGTAGGCGCAGGTTGCCGTATAGCTAAAGCCCCTGGGGACGTTGGAGCCGTCGCGCGTCCCGGCGCCGCCGTCTTGTGACCACATGAGCTTATCCATAGCGGCCCGCGCGTTGTCGCGCTCCTGCTCGCCGGCATCGTCCATATCATCTGCCAGCGTTATGTTGAACGAGTTAGAGGGAACGGGCAGGTGGGCGCTCGATACGTTATCGAGCGAGATGGTCGCCTGCACCGTCTTCACCTCGCCGATCGCCGCGCTGTTGAGGCGTTCCGCATTGGCGAAAGCGGAAAGCGCGGGCGATGCCTCGTCTAGGGCAACGCCCGTTGCGGCGGTGTTTTGGCCCATCACCCACGTGCCGCTGTTGAACGATCCCAGCGTGGTGAGTCGCAGGTAGAGTGACCCATAGGTCTTCACGGTGCCGTCACTTGCGCCCGTCTGCGCAACGTCTGCCTGGTAGGTCAGCGCGATCGATTTGCCCGGGCGCGTAAGGTCGCGCTTGAGGTCGAGCACAGGGTTGATGGCGCCGTTGGATAAGATGCCCTGCCGGGGGATGATTTCGAACGGCGAGGCCGGGCTAACGCTGATGGCGGCGGGTGCCGCTGCCGCGGCGGCGATGGCGACCATGCTGGCGATGCTCGCGCTTGTGATGGAGCGGACGAGGAGGCCCTTTGATCGGGGGGGGGCGTCCGCGCACATCGCGTCCTTTGGCAGGTGGGAGAGCGCGGCGAGGATGAGCCCGCAGAGAATGGTCGCACCCGCTTGCGGCAGGTGTGCGGACTCGCCCATAAGTAGAAAGGCGGCCGCCTGGGCGATAAGGGGAGCTGCGGCGACAAGCGGGCGGGATCGCCGGCTAAGGAGCAGCGGCCTGAGCGCCATGGCGATAGCGCACCAAATGATGACCAGAGCCGCGTCGCCCGCAAAGCCAACGTTGATGGGCGCCCATTGGCCGTAATACAGCGTGCCCACGCCGATGGTAACGATATTGATGATGGGGGCGATGGGCCCGTCAAGCTGCAGCGACCCTAGCAAGGCGGGCTGCTCGTAGATCTGTTTGAAAAGGGCGAAGTCGGCGCGTTGGCTCAAGGTTTGCCGTGCTGTGATGGCGCCGAACGCCAGTAGGGCGACGGTGGTGGCTGCAAGCAAGGCGATGCGGGCCGCCTGCGCCGCGGATATGGGAATACGCCGCGGCTTCGACGTGCGCCGGGTGTTCGCTGCGGACGAGGGCGGCAAGGCTTCCATGAGGGCAGCCTCTGCGCACACAAGGCCAAACGCGTAGAGCGCGGTCATGTTCCATTCGCCGGGCGAGAACATCTTTCCCATGGTTTGCACTAAAAGCAGCAGCGGGTAGAAGGTCGCGGCGCAAATAAGAACGCCGTATAGCGTCCGTGCGATGGGATGCGTTTGCGCCGGAGCTGCGTCTGCCCCTGCGTTTGCGTTCGCGCCTGTGCCTGTGTCCGCGCTCTCTTGCTCATCCTTGTCCTGCGCTGCGGCTTTAGCCTCGATGGCGGTTATCAAGTGCGCCAAATCGCTTGCGGCGAGCGCATGGGCAATCTGCGAGTTTTCATCTACGGTGATGAAGATAATCTGCCCCGCGCGCACGGCATGGGCGGTGTCGACAACGCGCTGCGCTCGCGCGCGTGCATCCGTCGCGTCTTGCGTCGGCTCTGGATACAGCGCCGCGCAGTAGCGTGAAACGGATGCGTCATCGTCCAGTTGAACCTCGCCGTCTGCAAGGAAGGCATGCAGCCGGGCGGAGCCTGTTCTGCCCGAGCGCTGGATGGATTCCCAGGTGGCGAGCGTGTGGGATGCGAGCACGTCCGCGTCTGCGGGGCTGGTTGCGGACGAGGTATCGGGGACCACCAGTACGCGCGCGTGCGTGATGCGGCGGCGCTCAAATGACATGAGCCTGCCGTGGTGGGCGGTCTGGCGCCAGGCGATTGCGTTCATTTGGTCGCCGCGTTGGTAGGGGCGCACCAACGAGGTGTCGAGCTCGCTGGCGACCTGCGCGCCGGGGCCGACTTGCGCGAGCGCGGCTGTGCCCGCGGCACCGCTTGCATCCACGTTGGTGGGCGGGCGCAGAAGCTCGCCGTCCATGGCGGCGCGTGCGTTGGAGCGCCACAGCCATAAGGGGCCCGTTGCGCTGACAAGCTTACTGCGCGCCTGGTAGACGCCGCGCTCACGGGGAGGCAGCCCAAGGATCAACGTGGCGACGACGCGTCCCATCTGGTCGATGCGGTCGTAGGTGACGCGTTCGCTACGATCTGCCGCTGCGTGGGCGATTCTATGCACCATGCGGGCTGCTCTGTGCGTGTGCTCCGCTTTACCGCGCCATTTCTCGTCCAAAAACGCGGACAGCGCCACGCCCAGGGAGACGATGTGCGAAAGCAGGATCGCCAACGCGCCCGCCATGCACGCGTCCGAGCCCGTCTGCACGGCGACTAGGTAGAGGACGGCGCCCAGCACCGCCGCAGCGCACCCATACGCCGTGGGCGCGAGGACGGGCGGCGTATGTGCGGGACGGCGCTTCATGGCGGCCTACTTGGCGTCTCTGGTCGCGTCTGTCGGTGCGGGCGGATTTGGTGCAGCCCAATTGGACGAGGGCGGATTGGGGGCCGGGACCTGCTGCAGCACGCGGGCCAGCGCGTCGCGCTGCTGGTCGATAGTAGCGGTGCGGGCGTTCATGCTTGCAAAGCGGATGCGGTGCGAGAGCACGGGCAGCGCCATGGCGCGGACGTCGCCGGGGTAGACCGCTTCTTGCCCCAGCGTCAGCGCTCGTACGCG
>ERZ840096.1097-NODE-1097-length-31425-cov-7.054989_pt1 | contig 31425 bp, 28 predicted proteins | sample MGYA00519878_ERZ840096 | MGnify/ENA primary metagenome ERZ840096 (study PRJEB31850, sample SAMEA3708865) | human gut metagenome | biome: human gut; feature: human-associated habitat; material: faeces | place: China | collected 2014 ...
CCGCCCTTTGCAAGGGCGGGGGACCGTTGCGCTTGCGCAATGGTGGTGGGTTAGCCGCGTCAGCGGCGTCTCCATTCCCAGCCAAACGCCGCCGCGTTTGGCGTCCTTTGGCGTGAAACTCCCGGCTTGAGACAGAAAAAGGGGCTGTTGCACGCATATTTTTCACGTGCAACAGCCCCTTCTTATTTACTTCACCCTATTCCGCAGGGTCCCGATCCCTTCGATGGAACATTCCACCACGTCCCCGCTTTTCAGGAACCGGGGCGGGTTCATGCCGATGCCGGTGCCGGCGGGAGTACCGGTGGCAATGATGGTCCCGGCCCGGAGGGTCATCCCTTTGCTCAGTTCGCTGATGATGTAAGGGATTCCGTGGACCAGCAGTTTCGTGTTGCTGTCCTGGCGCAGTTCCCCGTTCACCTTGCAGGTGAGATGGAGCGCCGGCGGGAAATCAAATTCATCCGCCGTAACGATGCAGGGCCCCATGGGGGCAAAGGTGTCCAGGCTCTTCCCGAAATACCACTGTTTATGGGCCACCTGCACGTCCCGGGCGGTTACATCGTTAATGATGGTATAGCCGAACACATAGTCCCCGGCATCCTTTTCCGCCACATCCCGGGCTTCCTTCCCGATGATCACCGCCAATTCGCATTCATAGTCCAGTTCCTTCACCACATTGAAATGGCCGTCGATGTTCCCATCCGGATCCACCGCCCGGTCCACCCGTTTGGAGAAGTACACAGGTACCTGCCGCTGGACGATTTTTTCCGGCACATATTCATCAGGCAGTTCGTCGTCGTGGGATTTGTAGTTGATGCCCAGACAGATAATGTCATTCCGGGGATGGGTAATGGGAGCCAGGAGCTTGACCTGGTCAATGGGAACCGCACCCATGTCCACCCGGGCAATAGCCAGCAGTTCTTCAAAATCCGCCTGCTGGATCAGTTCATACATATTGTTGTACTTGTTGGCCGGGATCACAAATTTTCCATCCTCGGAAATGATCCCCACCTGTACATCGCTGTCGTATTCGAAGGTAACGATTTTCATGACTCTCCACTCCCCTAACCGATTCCACGGTACAGTGTTTTCATTTCTCTGTATTCATTGTACAATGTTTGTGATAAATTGTATACTACTTTTTGATACGTTTTTATAATCCTGGAAAGCCGCATTATTACTGGGATTTCACGATTATCTTTTCTTTTGTGTTCTTCTGAAACAGTTTAAGAAATATAATTCCGTGCAGGTTATGTGCAGTTTAACGGCGCTTAATCCAGAACCGAGTTGCAATCATAGCCCGGTGCGGGGCCAGTTCCGTGCGCTGGATTTTCCAGCCCAGATAAATCTCCCATCGCCAATTTTCGTTAATGGGGGCTGTGCATTTAAACACCCATGGGTTGCGTCCGTGAAGGGTAACGCCGTTGAACGGATATGCAAAGCGATTGCCGTAAATGAAATAGCCGTTTTCCGGGCTATCTAAATATATCGGCGCAGAAACAGGTGGAAACACATCTTCTCCAAACCAGTAGTAGGCGAAGCCGTAGGCACAATTACGGTACAGCCAGTGTACCCGGCAGAAATACCGTTTAATCTTTTCGCTTATTGTGAATGGCTTAATAAGTAATTCCCGATAAATCGTCTGCCCGTTCATCTGGATTGTATACGCTTGATAATGCTCGTCCCAGTCGTACTGCAAGAATTTAGGCATACGGCCTATATCCGTCTTGTTGTCTAACGTATCATCCCAAGTGTTCCAGAGATTCAGAAACCCCGGAAGCTGGCCTTCTTCTGTCCCGGACAGAACTACTAGCCAGTTAATTAAATAGCAGAACACCATACACAAAATCTGTAATGGTGCGTAGATAAAGTATTTCATTATTGTACCCCTTGTCCATATTCTATGATTACCCAACCGTTAGCACCAGCAACCCCATTTTTATCCCGGGTTGAAGATTGGCTTCCAGCGCCTCCAGCACCATTACCAGCATTGGCACCAGCAGTTCCTTCTTCCCCTCGCCTTCCTCCAGCACCACCCCCAGCTGTAATTGACCCCACTGAAGATGAACCACCAGCATTACCGTTTCTGTTAAATCCACCAGGTGCACTACCACCCGCACCTACAATTACAGAAATAGTTGAGTTGGGAGTAACATTGAATGTTGAATTAACCTTTGCCCCATTGCCACCTTTTCCTCCCCTGTCCCATCCGTCATCTCCCATCGCTGATGTACCACCACTTCCGCCAGCCCCTGCGACTTCTACTCGTAACTTAGTAACGCCTGCCGGAACGGTAAAGGTATAACTGCCGGGTGTGTTGTAAGTTACCTTCTTATATTCAGGAATCCCGGAAGTAGCTATTGCCCATATCGTTCCAGTATGTTCCTTGACTCTTCCAGCAGTAGCACGGGAGTCAGACGTGGAACAGAGAGGGATATAGCCGGTAGTACCACTAACCTTGATATAGCTGTATGCACTTCCGGCCTCTCCTGTATTATCGTAAATAGGGACCGCCCAGGTGGCAGTCCCTTTCTTAATCCCTAGATGTTTTATTACACTCATTTAGTACACCCACAATTCTGCACCATTTGGAAACACAAGGTGCCCATCTGTGTTGTAGTTGGCTACACGGGTAAAGGTTATATCTTTTACTGCTTTACTTCTATTACCACCACGGTAATATAACGTTCCATCTGGTTGAGTAAGCCAGAGTTGCATTATTTCATCGCCTTTGTCGGCAGGCAAATTGAGTAACTGCCCATATTGGGATGGCTGATTTTCAAAGTTTCCCAAAGCGGTAAAGTACCGCATAAACAAGCCCAGTGCTCCCCACTGTGCATTTGTCAAACCCGCCATGCTAGTTGTATCCTGGCTGTGAAGGGCTTCCCATAACGCCGTTTTAGCTACTGCACTGGATTTTAGATCACTGACTTCTATCTTTGTGGCGTAACTTTTGTTCACCTCGGAGAGTGCCAATTGTACAGCATTGACGGCAGAATTCGCTACAAACTTAGTTGTCGCAACGCTGTTGTCTTCGGTCCCCTCGTTAACCGTAGGTGCCGTTGCGGCTCCGGTTACGCTCAACGTTGCCGTTGTGACTGCATTGGCAATGTCCGTTTTTTTTACATAGGTGTTCCCTATGTTATTTCCGTTGGCGTCTGCCGTGGCCTTTGCCGCAGACGTTGCACTGGTGGCAGAGTCAGCCGTAGTGGCGTGGGCAACGTTGTTCACGGTAGCAGATACGGTGGAACCGTCTTTTTTGACGAAATTCAACGTTGCATTGGAATAGGTGACGTTCATAAAAGCCCCGGCAACGCTGGTGTTGGTAGCATACGGAGACAAGTCAACCGTCCCGCCTAACGGGTCCCAGTCCGTGCCGTTCCACGCTACGTTTTCGCCTGCTTTAATTCCATGATTGGTGTCCGCCGTTTTGACGTTGTATACGTCCCCAGGATTGCGATTAGTCGTAGGCAGGTCAGCATAGGTATTAACGGAGCCAGCATACTTCATAGCGCCAGTGATTTTGCTCAATGCGCCGTCCACGTCTTCTTTAACCGTTTTTGCCTGTGCGAGGTAGCTGGCGGCATTCGTCTCGGAGCTGGCGGCGTGGGTTTCGCTCGTCTTGGCGTTCGTTTCGCTCGTCGCCGCCGCCTTGGCGCTGTTGGCGGCCGCCGTTGCAGAACTGGAAGCCGCAGAAGCAGAAGACGCCGCACCGCTGGCGGAGGTTGCCGCCGCTGTCTTGCTGTTGGCGGCATTCGTCTCGCTGGCCTTGGCATTGCTGGCGGAAGTGGAAGCCGCAGAAGCGGAGGACGCAGAAGCCGTTGCACGGTCCTTGCTATACAGTGCCCAGCTTTTAGCAGATTGTGTTTTCCCGGTTGTGCTGGACGTGTCCGCCGCACCGTCCGGAGAGGTTGTCGCTTCTGCCCAGTTCTTTGCCGTGCTGGCCTGTGTACCAGCGGCGGTTGCACTGTTGGCGGAAGCTGTCGCAGAATTGGCCGCCGCACTGGCGGAGCTGGCGGCGTGGGTTTCGCTCGTCTTGGCGTTCGTTTCGCTCGTCGCCGCCGCCTTGACCATGTTAGCGGCGTCAACCAGGGGCTGAATAGGCGTCTTGATCACATTTCCGTTAATGTCCGTTAAGGTCATGTTCCCGTCGGAATCGGTAGAGGCGGAAACAATGGTGCCACGGAGCCACTTATTAACCCATTCGGCTTCCGTCCCGGAATACCCGTTCTTAACAGCGATAGAATAAGCAGACAGCCCGTCCTTCCCGTCAACGCCGTTCAGCCCGTTTTTACCGTCAGAACCTGCCGCCCCAGTGTCACCTTTTTCCCCTTTCAGAGATTCAAGCCACGCCGTTTCGTTGCCGGAGAAGCCATTCTTCACTGCTAATTCGTAGGCGGACAAACCATCACCCCCCGGTTTCCCATCCGTGCCATTGGCCCCATCTTTGCCATTGGTGCCAGCAAGTCCGGTTGCGCCAGTGTCGCCCTTGTCACCTTTTTCCCCTTTATCGCCTTTGAGGTAAGCAAGCCATTCCGTTTCCGTGCCCGTGTACCCATTCTTTTGGGCAATGTCATAAGCAGAGAGCCCTTGTTCCCCTCGTGGCCCGGCTACACCATTGCCGGTGCTGGGAAGTCCCACCGTAATAGTATTGTCGGAGGAAATTTCTACCTTGTATTCGCTCATGTTACCCCCTCGTCACGTCCTTTAAAACTTCGCAAGGCCACACGCCTAGCGTGGCAACCATGCCGTCTGCACGGTATTCAATGTCCATCACATATTTGCCCGGCACAAGGTTTTCCGTGTCAGCATGTTTAAATTCAAATTGGTTATTGTCGCACTCTTTTCGGATAATATAATCCTTACTGTTGATATGTTTCTTGATTGAAAGCGTGGCCGTATACGTGGTGTACTCGGCCCCGTCTTTAATGGATTTCAGTCGGATTTCGCCGGTATCCCCACGAGTGATTTTCAGCCCGTCTTCCAGTGTGAATTTGAACATCAGTTCACCACCCCATATATTGCTAGAGCCGCAGACGTTGCCGCAACGATGCTCCAGAAATTTCTCTGCCGTTTAGCCGTGGCTAATTTACTTTCCATCAACTTCTGGTAGGCTTTCAAGGATTCTTCTGCTTTCTTCTGCGAGTCCTCGGCTTTCTTCAATGAGGCTTTTAGTTCTTCCGATTGATTCTTTGACTTCTCCAGCGATTCTTTCACTTTCGCTAACTCGTTTTGACACGCCGTCAACTCGTTCTGCTGTTTCGTCAATTGTTCTTCCGATAGATTCAACTCGTTGTTCAGCGTCTCGGATATTTCTTCCTGTCTCTGACTGATGGACAGTAACTTCTGGTACTGTTCCTCGGTCAGAAGCCGGGACCCAAAACACGTAGGCGGTAACCAAAATAAGCAGAAGCACAACGCCAGTGACAGCAATTTTAATTTTCTGGCTTTCATCCAAAATTTCACCCCCATATTTCGATTTTAAGGCCGATAAAATTTCGTTCGAATATAGTTAATAGCATAACAAGATAAAAACGTTCATAAGCTAAATACGTTGCTGTATGAGCGTTTCACCGTTTTTAGGAACTTTTATCAACCTTCATCGTTGCTTTTCATCGCTTCGAACCGGTTTTTCCACCAGTTCGCTTTCCCTCTGATTACATTTCCGCCGGTTCTGGGGTCTTCATAGTCGGTAATCCATTCCGGGCTTTCGTCGGTTCCCAGGAATTGAAGGTCCCACCGCTCGCACCCGTTGTTCGGTCCGTACTCGTCACCTTCTGGTAATAGTCCGTCAATGTTGTCCGCCGCTTCCCCATGTGTCAGTACTCTGTCTTTGTCGATGGTCAGCCAGAGAGCCGGAGCCAGCACGGAAACAACTTGCGCCATTGCGTCAATCTGTTCTTTCGTCGGAGGGTTTTTGCCCAGATCATCGGTAGTAGCACCATAACCACAACAAAGTGTAATTCCGATAGAAGCCGTATTCCGGTGCCATGTATGAGATAATGTTTCGGAAAAGTCGTCTGTACTTGACCAAATGGACCCGTCTTTATCAATGTTGATATGGTAATCATCGTACATCTGTCCATAGCGGCCCGCCGTCCAATGAAGATAAATCTTCACATCCCTGCCCATGTTCCGTGCTTGTTCCCATAGCGCAGAGTGTGCCGCTTCACCCATCGTCCGAATGTCTTTCAGTGTGACTCTTTTCATCCGTCTGTTCGTTCTCCTTTTCCAGATAATCGGGAATCCCGTTCCCGTCCTCGTCAATAAGGGCTTTCGCTAGAAATCCGACAGCCGCAATGAAGGCCGTTCCCGTGATTGTTTTCAACAGTTCATTCAGTGCGGGGAAATCAACCCGTCCTTTGTAGTACCAGACAAACACCCACCCACTTATATATAGGACACATACAAGCAGAATAAGCACCATCAGAATAATGACAAGGGCCCGGGGCAATCCCCGGACCCTCATCTTTCCTGTTTTGTCCAGTGTTCTCAGAACCGCCTGCCGTACCTTATCAAGCGTTTTCATTCGGAAGCACCATGAATTCCTTGTAAACGGTATCCATCACGCCGTTTTTCCCCAAACCTGCATAGGCGGCGTGCATTGCTTCGAAAGCCCCTTTATCATCGCTGGACGCATATCCCATCTTTTTATGGTGGTAATACGCCTGCAACATCCTGTCACGGAGCAGGCTTTGAAGTCCTCGTTTAATAAGCTCGTATTCTTGCTTTTCCGCCGCTTTGATTTCCCGGTAATTTTTGTAGCGGGCCCATAGGTAGCCGCCTACAGCCGGGATAACGGAGCCCAGAACAATGTTGTAAATGTCTTCCATGCTTCACCCCATCTAAAAAGGACCCTGTAAAAGGCCCCTACCTTCTATTATTGTACCTTGTTTTTAGCCTTCTTTTTTGCCGCATTGCGAGCTTTTTGCGCCGCCTTTTTGGCATCCTTGAAGGGGTCACCGGATTTCTTCCCCGTGTTTTTCTTCGGTTTCGCCAGCTTCCTGTCCATCGCAATGGCCCCCAAAAGCTGACGCAGATCCCGTTCGGAATTGGGATACAAGAAGTACTGTACAGAGTTTGCGATACCATCAGTAACCATGTCTGGAGAACCGGTTATTCCGTTGATAGCCCTGCCGCCGTCCCGTACAAAGTCCGCAAGGGTCTTCTGCCCATCCCGTTTTACGAAATGAGAAGCGGTTACACCCGCATCAGACAGCCGGACAAAAGAGTCCAGTGCGCTGGTCATTTTGGTGGACGTGCCAAACATTTTGGCGTCCGGTTCAAAAATGGAGCGAGAAATAGTCCGCCAAATATCCCGGAGGATAGGAACTGTAGCCGCTTGATTGTCCATGGAAGTTTGAGCATACTTCCGGAGCCAATAGGCCGCATCCTTCTTCTCTTTGTCGCCGGTGCCGGTCACAGCGTCCATTACACCACGCACGCCCATTTCGATCATGCTGTTGACCATGACACCAAGCAGGAAATAATGGGCCATAGGTGCGAGGAACTGGGAAGAAGCATAGCGCCGCCAGCCGGTCTTTCCTGCCGTTTCCGCCGCCTGCAAGCCTGCATAGTACTTATTAGCGGCCATGTTGTACAAGGCGTTCTGGAAGGTGTAGAACATGGTCAGTGCCTTTGCCATTTCGCCGCCCTTCTGGGCCCGGGAAAGGTCCTTCATTTCGCCGGAGCCAATTACCCGAACAACTGCCCGGTCACCTGCCGCAATGGCGGCTTTCTGTGCCGTTTGGTTGTCGTGGCCCAGGTTGATTTCCTCGTTTAGCACCTTCCGATATTCGGAAAACCACAGCGGATATGCAAACATGTTATCGGTGAATCCAATGATTTTGAATCCGTTTCCCATAATCGCTTGCGTGATTTTAGAGGCGTGGAGCTTTTTGTTCTGGCTTTCCATTGCTTCCCGCAGGTTCGTATCCATTCGTTCGGACCGTTGAGCCATGAACGGAGACAGGGAGTTAACCAGCCGCCAGTTGGCGGAAGGATGAGCCCAGAACGTCTTGAAGGCGCTCATGAAGTTATCAACGCCGCAGTACATCATCATTAGCGGAGCATTGGCCACGTTCAAGAGAGCCGTAGAAGTGCGGTAGGCCAGTACAGCCGCCGTCGTGCGTGTCCGGAGCCGTTTCACCAGCTTGTCATACCATTCCCGCCCCTCTTTGGGAGGTTGCCAAATATCAGAAGCCCACGCTTGCAAGGCTCGATATTCTTCCATCCCCATGGAGTCAATGACTGCTTTGCTGAATTTCCGGTCATTGATGAGCCGGTTCACGTCCAGAGCCGTTTCTCGGAAGGCAATGTAGTGCATCATTTCACCGCCCTTGTTGCCGATTACATCGAAAGACAGACTCAAAGGACGGTCCGTAACCGTCGTGGCCCGGGACTTCGTAAAGCCCTTGCCCTGCCCCATACGTGCCACGCCGGGAGCCATGCTTTTCAATGCGTCCATCTGTTCCAGATCATTCGCCCGAACGGACTGGTCAGCATCGTACACAACAGGATAGTAACCGCCGCTCAAATGATAGGTGTTACCATCTTTGCCTTTTACCGTAAAAGCTTTGTGTGCTAATTTCCCCAGAGGAATCCCGGTTGTGCGTTCCTTGACTCCGGATTCATCATCATAGTGTGCGCCCATAAGGTTCCAGATTTTTGTGACCGTAGACCAGTCCCGCTTGTCCAGTTCGGATAACACGTCGTTCAAATACGCACTGACTTCAATTTCCCGTTTCTGGAGGGAGGAGAATTCCTGCCCCACCGGTTCGTTGTCGATTACCCGTTTAAAGCCGGATTCCGTGCCGCAAGTGAGCGCCATGCACATAATCTGTTCTTTCGTAACCAGCCGGTTGCCGAAACGGTAAATACGCTTGTTCCGCATATCGTCAAGTTCTTCCCCGGTATATGCTCCGAACGCATCTTTCAGCCCGGAAGCGAATTCCGCCTGTAGAAGGATTTCGTTGTTTGTAGCCCGCATAACAGGGTCATACAGGGTCTTAATGGCCAGTCCCGTGCGGTTTCCGCCCTTCTTGCCAATGTACCCATCCATTCTCTGGAAAATGGTCAGCGGCGCAATGAGCTTCTCAAAAGAGGTCCCGAGGAACTTCTTCACATCCCCCAGGTTGCGTTTCCGCTTATCAGTCCAACGGTTTTCGTCGTAGGGGTCCGTCTTGATATGCAGGCCATTGTGAAGCACGAGGTTTTCCGCCAGTTCGTTGGCCGCTTCGGCAATTCGTGCGCCCTTCTGCCCGTCCAAGTCAATCACATGGAGTTTGTCTTTCTGGCGGCTCATCTTGTACAGAGCCTTCATAACGGTGTTTACGTATTCCCAGCCGTTGGGAGACAGCTTTTCCATTCCAATGCGCTGATTTTGCGCTCCCAGAGCGTCTAACCATTGGGGAATCTTGACTTCGGATTCCTTCTCATTGGGAGAGCCAGTCAACCAGAGGAACAGTTCTTCAAGCTTCGGAATTCCTTTAGAAGGCGGAAGCCCGTCATTTCTGGCCAGCCCCAGTACGTAGGCTAAATGCTGATACCAATACCGTTCATCCGGAGGCATACGCTCATTCCCTTTTTGCAAGGTCTGGATATTCTTCTGGATTCTGGCGGCCTGCTGATCAATCCGCTTTTTCAGCCGCCCGGATTCAGTGACCATAGCCGCAAGCAACAACTGCTGTTGTTTAGCGTTGGCCGCTTTACTCCATTCGCCCACGCTCATGAGCCGGAACACTTCGTATTGCTTCTGTCCCAACTTTTTCGCCCACAAGGCCACGTTTGTAGCCTGGTTGATAGGGAGGGTAGACAAGGATTGACGGGCCATTGCACGCCGTTCAGACACGGTTTTCAGTACGGTATCACGCACAATACGGATACCCGCTTTCATATTTCGCATCTCTGTTTGGGCTTCTTTGACTTTCTCGTTCCGTTGGTCTTCCTGCACTTCCAGCTTCTCAGAAATTTTTCGTGCCTTTTCAGCCGCTTCCTCCGCTTCTTTGTTGGCCTTTTCCGTTACTTTGTCTTCTCTTGCCTGTGCTTTGGCGGCGGCTTCGTCTTCCCCGGCAATGTAGGCTTTAGCCTTTGCGGCCAGTGCTTCATACTCCAAGGCGTGCAACATCTCTTGATATTCAGAGTCCTGCACCGCCTTTTTGGCATCCTCGTACAATTCGTTCTGATCAATCCGGGATTCCTGCATCTCTGCCCGGAAGCCTTTTAACTGGGATTCCAGAGCGGCTTCAAAACTGCCGCCACGTTTTTCCAGTTCCGCCCGGTACTCTTCCGGAGTAAAGCCAAAGTCCGCCAGTACGTCCAGATCACCGCCGTTCATGCGCACCATTTCGTCCGCCCGCCAAAATTGGTCTTTCCCCATTTCTTCGGCAATCTCATTCCGTTTGGCGTCAATGGCTTCCGCAATGTCTTTTTGGTCAGCGGCTTCCAGGTCTTTCATTGCCTTTTCAAGCACCTTTGCTTCGGCTTCTTCTTTGACTTTTTGATACCACCGTTCCCAGGTTCTGGCGTTCTCGTCCAACATGAGCCTCATACCGCCGGCCCGTTTAAAGTCGTCTACCATTTGTTCCTTCATAGCCATGGAAATTTCGTCTTCCGTAGCTAACATACGGTCCATTACTGCCGTGACTTCTTTCGTGGGCTTTCCGCCCAGCTGTTTGAAATCACGATAGATAGCGGTCAGCCAGGTTTTAAAGCGGTTGAAGATACCGTGCAATTGGGGAGCCGGAGCCTTGCCAGTACGGAGATAGGCTTCGAACCCACGTGCGAACTTTTCATGCTGTTCAACGGAAATATCTGCATCCAGCTTCTTATTGCCGAACCATTGTTGCAAAGTCATAAAATCTTCGACGAACTGCCGGGAAGCGTTCTCGTTGAGTGCCAGCTTCTGCATGTTGATTAAATACCAGTGAGCGGATTCATGCATGAAGGTGGACTGGTCCGCCGCATCGAACAGGGAAATCATATCACCGGTGACGGTGGTCTGCCCTTGAATCTGTGCTTGTTGCTGGTTGTATTTGTCTATGATGGAAATGGCCTTGTCGTCAAAGACCACGAAACAGCGACCATCACGACGGCCATTATAAGTTATACCCTTCACACCAGATTTATTCAAAGCCCGGGAGGCTTCGTCTCGTCCGTTGTAGGCTTCGGCAATTTCCTCATAAATGTCCTTCCCAGAAAGTCCGATAGCGGTAATATCATTCCCCAGAGAAACGACCCTTTCCGCAAGTCCCTCGTTTCCGTGCAGAGATTTAACAAGATTTTCCCATTGTTCATCTGTAATATCACTGCCGGAGCGCCGGTAAAGAACGTCAGCAAGATAGTTCTGTACAGCTTGAAAGGCGCCGTTGCCCCCGTGTTTTTTGTCGCCCCCCATAGCTTCATTGTAAATATCCGCAATTTTCCCGGCGGTATAAGCACGTGGAAAGTTAAGCGTAGACAGGCTTTTCAGCACATCATAAGGTTGCTTGAACAAAGGCTTATCTTCATCAAGAAGGGTATTATCTTCCGGAATGTTTACTTCATACAGTCTTGCACCTTGCCCTGCTCCAGCGCCTTTACCGTCTTTAAGAATGTCTGCGGCTTCCAGAAAAGCCCGTCCCTGTTTTTGAATATATTTTTCTTTGCTGTTTAGCCGGCGTACCGCCTGCTCCCGGAGTGCTTTTTCCGCCTTGTCCTTTTGCCCATTACTGTTCAGAAGTTCAGTCAATGCATATTCAAGAGGGCTTCCGTCTTCGACTTCATCACCGCCAGAAACGAACGTACCGTCTTCTTCCTGCGTATAATGCTTTCCGTTAAAGTTAACATAGTTTCCCTTGTAGCCGAACACATCCTTGTAGGCTTCGGAAATTTCCCGGTTCTTCGCAAAGTACAATCCCCAGCCGTGAACCTGGTTTCCTTCTCCACTGCCCATTGCGCCAAGGTCAAAATGCTCAAAATCATAGGGAGAACCGTGCCAAGCCGTTTGGTTAAATTTTGGTGAAATATTAGCGTATGTATATCCTTGATTTCCGTTAGCAATGATGGTTTTTACCTTATGCCCGATAACAGCATAAATGCCGTTTGCATAATTAATTTCGCCGTTTGAATTAAGATATGGAACCCCGCTTTTATCATTGACACCATTTAGTAAATCTGCTATAGTAATCGTATTAGAAGGCGTCTTGCGGCTATTGCTACCGTTTGGTAAGTGTGTCGCAATGGCGCCTTTTTCTACTATTACGTCATAATATTGTGCGTCTTCTATATCAAAATTTCCTGCAGGCCCTTTTTCTTTTGCAACAATACGCAATCGTCGGATTTTCTGTCCGTCTCTAATAGCGGCAAAAAGTTCTATATAGTCGTTGTCTGTTCCATGGTTACCGTCTGGGTGCTTTTCCACATACACAGAATTTGATAATACTTTATCAAGTATGGATACTGCTTTTTTCCTACTACTATCAGTACGCAATGGGTTTCTAGAACCACCAACCAGGTGTTTCCCGGATTTCACACTAGCTACTTTTCCTTCTTTGTCGCTACCCAAAATTTGAAAGGTTTTCCCAATTAAGTTTTCAGCTATGTTTTTCTTTTCATATGCGCTGTTTACATTAACTTCTTTTAGGTTTGTAACATCTAAAACCGGAACAAGTGTATCCACGTCAATATAAGGATTTGTTACCGGTTGATTAAATCCACTGTCAGCCACGCCGCCAGCCGGGACAATGTTCAGCCCTTTGGCAACATCTTCCGCCGTAGTTTTCCTCCCCTGCCGGGTCCACTCTTCCGCCAGCCGCTGGCACATACGTGCGAATAAAACGCCGTCATGCCGTGCGGCCTGCTGTACCTTTTTGTTCGGAGAAGCAGAAAGCAGGTCCGTAGTACGCTGGTACACCCGATAGGCTTCGGGAGTCATGCCCCGGGTGATAGTGGTTTCCACGTTCTGGATTTTGGCAATCTTGTCCTTCATTCCACGCAAGGTTGCGATGGTGTTGGCCATCTTATCCAGCCGTTCTTTGTTGGCCTTAAACTCTGCTTCGATACGGCTCACTTCGTCCGTGTCGCCATGATTAGCCGCCAGATCATGTGCAACGCCCAGAGAACGAGGACCGCCACGTGCCGCTCCGGTCAGAACGTCATAGGCGTACTGTTCTTTCTTTTCCACCGTCGGGGTCTGGATTCCGAAATAGTCCGTCCACCATTTCTGCCGAGACTGTCCACGATTCTGTACCACACGCATATTCCCGGTGCTGTCTGCATGTCTGTCTTCGACTGCACGCACGCCGGACAGCCCGTCCTTGCTGTCTTCTTCATCCCGTTCCCACACTTCACGGAGAACGTTCTTGTATTCCTGCTCAGCATCCCGGAGGGTCTTTCTGTAAGCGTTCTGCACATCGTTGGGGCTGGCAGAGATGATTTCCGCCGCCAGCGCTTGTTCATCCTCATGCTGGAAATTCTCTTTCACAATGGTGGGGATGATTTCCTGCACTTCCTGTTCGTCCTGTTCCGCCAGCGCCTTCACATTCTGCTGGAAGCGCTTAATGGTGTCCTTCTGCCGTGCGGTACAGTTAATATCCGGTGCGGAGGTGGTCATATCTACAATCTTGTCATTAGCCGGTAAAGCTGTCTGGCAATAGACTTCGGTGGGCACTTCTAAGTCACCTTTAGATTCAATGACTTGCTGAATTTCGGACGGAGAATACCCGGATTGCTGGCCCAGCTTCTGAACCAGTTCTGCCCCGCCTTTTTCGTTCATCAGCATTTCCACGTCTACATAGACGTTAGGAACCCCAGCCTTTTCCATTTCCGTCTTGATAACCTGCATGTAGGCTTTGGGATTTTCCTTGAACAGTTTGTTGTCCTTCTGGTTCTCTTGAATATCCCGGAGCATCTGCCCGGTAACAGCGTTGTCAACTTCCTGCGCCGTCAGTTCATTATGGAGCCGGGCAATGTTGACCAAGGAGCGCACGCCTTTAATGTTGGAAAGCACGTCACCGCCGATAATCATACCGCCCACAGAGGGAACTGCTTCTGCCATTGCGTCAACGGAGTTCCCAACGATTTCGGCTACGGATACGGGTTTTTCCGTTGTCTGGGGATGGGTGGCAATAATGGCGTTCTTGACAATATCACCCGTTGCACTCTGGTAGGCTTCTTCGAGGATTTCTTCTTTTGCCCGAGGCGCCCAGGATTTAACCGCCGTAGAAAGATACCCTTTCAAGCCGCCCTTAATGGCTTCTGCATTGCCCTTGTTCCGTGCGACAATATCTTGAATGGCCGCACGGTCAGCGCCGCCCAGTGTGGACATAATGGCGTCATAGTTCCAAAATTCAATGCCGGTTTCGACACCGGTTTCAATCGTGGCCGCCAGCTTTGCTTCTGCCGGGGTCAGCGTCCGGGAGCCGTCTTCATTCTGATAGGACAGGTACTCAATGTACTTTTCGCCTACCTGCCGTCTATACATGCCCGCCATGGTGCCGAATTTGAAGGCATATCCGCCGATTTTTCTGGCAATAGGAGCCGGAGCTCCCATCATATAAGCCCCGCCGCCGAGGACACCAGCCGCTATAGCACCTACAGCGGCATCACTGCCCATTCCTGCTACCTGGATACCCGTCTGTGTCAGCACGCCCAACAGAGGATGAAGGGTAGTCTGGGGAATCATCTTTTCCAGTTCTCCAAGACGTTTGGTCAGCACCTGGGCCCGTGCGGTTTCTTCTTCTGTCAGCGTGCGGCCTTCCAGATAGGCTTTCCCGTAGATATTCGCCCGTTCATCAGCGTTCGCAAATTCTTCTGCCACGAGAGCCGGAACCTGCGTCACACTCTGAATGGCCTTTACGTCTTCTGCGTTTTTCAGCATAGCTTCAAAGGTATCCGGAGAGGCGTTGGCCAGAGAAGGATAATATTCCGCAAGATATGCCTTGAATGCTTCGGGGTCATTCCGGTCTACATCATCGCCCACACGCTTGTCAATTTTGAACTGTGCCAGAATCTGTGCGCCCTTGATGTAGGCGTCACGATCACCGAAAAAGATCCCAGAAGAAACGCCGTAAGCCCGTGCCAGTTCTTCGGACATACGGTTCTTTTTTGGCGTATCCCACTGGAAATTGAAATTGTTGTAGATTTCGGTTCCCTTCACCCAGTTAGCGGTGAAGGCCAGAGTGCGTTCCGCCCCCTGCTGGTAGGCATCCCCCACGAAAGGTCCAAGAAGGCCAGCATGGAAGAATTCGTCAACAGGGTTGCTGTTAGGAGCAACAGGGTTCTGGATTTCGTCAATTGTCTTCTGGTAATCTTCCGCATTGTCTGCGGCCCGTGCAGAGGCGGCATTATCTGCCGCCTGCACCATATTCCCCGCTGTTTTCCAGGTAGGAGTATTCAAAACGTCGTTGATAGACTGCCGTGCGGACGCAAGCATATTGCCCACGCCTACCGGCTGTGCGATTTCTTCGTTTTGGTAATTTTGGTACTGTTCCTGCGCCTGTTCCGTTGCTTCTTCTGTTCTGGGAGAAAACGCCGTAGTCAGAGCGTTCTTTACCGTGTCTCCAATTTGTTCCAGCCGGGAAGGTTCTTCCGGTTGTGGTTGCATGAACGCCGGGAGGTTGTCGGGGTCTACCGTCCGAGCGGCAATGAAATCATTATTTAGTTTTGTGCTTTTACCGCCAGCTTTCGCCGCCGCAATTGCTTCTTCTACACTATAAGGCATCAGTCGTCCTCCTCAATAGGCACGCTTCCAATAGCGTCGTCAATTTCTTTATCGCTCAAATAGAACGGTTCATCCACATTTTCGGCATAACTCATACCGTTGCTTTCGTCCCGGTTGTAAATGCCAAAGCCGTTGTACAGAGCGTTCTTTTTAACCTGTCTACGTTCGTCCCCTGCTTCTCCCACATCAATCTCTACAGGTTCTTCCCCTGCTACCAGAGCGTCATAGGCATCACCCTGGGACACCTGCCGCCCTGCCTGCCGCTCGCCGACAATGTAATTCATCATATAGGGTACCGCATATTTGAAATCCTCAGCAGAATGTCCCTCGTTCTTCCACCGCTGTTTCAGAAGGCTCATATTAATGTCACCGGTGGAAGCGACGGACCACATTTTCATGTAGCTATTAAATTCGGAACTGCCTTTGGGAATCCCCATCAGAGTCAACGCCGTTTCAGCCTGTGTCTGGTTTACGGTCCCATCCGCAATCTGTTCTGCCCAAGCGGCCTTCCGTTCTCGTTTCTCTGCCGCCGTCATGCCACCAGACCCCCCTCTACTGCGTCCGCTTCTGGTCAGCCCTGCCGCCGCCAGCCCTGCATTGTAGTAGCTATTGGCCAGCGTGGCCACGTCACCGGATTCAAGGCCGCCCGTACCAATGGACCGTTGTACCACGGATTCATATTGACTTCTGTCCGTAACATGGTTAATAACAAGGTCCCCCAGCTGGTTCTTCAACGCTTGCAGGGCTTCCTGCTTAACCTTCCGGTCCTGTGCATCCAGAATATTGATTTCTCTTTGTGTGGCCGCATATAACTTCTCTTGTTCTGCAGGAGACAGCGCCCGCTTCTTTGCAGGTCCCATTCCGCCGCCTTGAAGCTGGCTCATGGATACTACGCCTGCAATGGACCAGCCTTCCCCGAAAAAGGACGCAATGGAACTGGGGTCCTGGGCAAGCTGTTCCGTATATGCGGAGCCACCGGAACCTCCGCTATTGTAAATCCCCGTTCCAGTCCATACCGTATTGTGTGCTTCTTCTTCTGCCGGAGAATTAAGGATAATCATATCCCCAGGTTGAAGGTTTTTAATGGCATCTGGGCCTGCGTGCCAAATACCTTTTTCCCGCCCGAACTCTTTCAGTTGTGTGGTGTTGGTCATGATCGGTATATCCGGGTTCAACTCATGAGCCGCCACCGTTGGCCAGTATACGCAAGTAGTCCCGCCAATATCTGCGAGATAAGAAGGCTTCCCAACATATTTATCTACCAGGCTACTAGCAATCTGTGCGCCCCAGTTCCCTGTAGATGGTTCATCAATCTGCATTTTAGCAATGGCGTCACGGAGGCCTTTGGGGTCCTTTCGAAATTGCTGTGCTAACTGCTGGCTTTGAGTAATCATGAAATTCTGTTCTTTTTGTTGGTTGTTTCGTGCCACGAACTGCCGGATATAAGCAGGGTTCACCATAGGTCCAAACCGGTTGATGATATTGTCAACCGCCTGCATATCATTGTTAGCAGAAGCCTGCCCCAGAGCATCTGCAACGGTTTTCCCCACGACTTCTTCCGTCTTGTCCTTGCACCATTGTGCGCCGTAGTCTTTTCCATTGGCCCAAATAGAATTTCTAATGTTGTTCAGTTCATTCTGAACAAATTCTGGTTTCTGGTAGTTGTGGGAAATGGCAATCTGGGACGTTTCGATGGTGTCGTTCATGACAGCCGTCTTGTAATTCTGGGCTTCTCTATATGCCTGTTTTTGAGTGTCCTCAATACCTGCCATGGTATAGGCATCAGCCTTCTGGGTAAAAAGATCCTGTGCTTTTTTATATCGAGGCACCATCTTGAACACTTCGTCCCGGATTTTCTTTTCGCCCTCCGTGTAAAGCTGTGTCACGTTTCTGGCGTTCTCGTTCTTCAAATACGCAAGGCCGGAATCTTGATTGAACATCAAATCATCCATGCGGCGGTTGTACTCGTTCATAGCCTTTGTTACGTCCGCCGTCATATCATCTTCGGCCATTTTCAGACCGATTCCGACAGCATTGCCCAGAGCATTGATTCCGCTCACGTCAGCGCCCCACGCCCTGGGGTCAGAAGGGTTAGAGACAGGGTTCCCTCTGCCGCTAATCGTATTCGGTTGTACAGTTGGTGCATAGTTGGTTAATTTCATCGTACCACCCTAGCCTTCTGGTATTTGTACAGAGGATTCTTCCAGTTCCCGAAACTGCCGATAGACAGCGGTTCGTCAAGCCGCCCTGCACTGTTCCACGGATTTACGGTATAGCCGTTCACCCTGGTATCCCCGATCTGGAAGCCGCCCGGAGAAGCCGTCTTCCCACCGCTGGCGCCTTTCATGCCGTAGATGGACAGCGCACCACCCGCCAGCGTGGACAGCATCCCCAGCCGCCCTTGCTGAACAGCATTAGCCGCCGCACTTCTGTACGCATTAGCTTGATTCAAGTAGCCAATCTTCTGGTTCTCCAGGTTCCAATTTTCCAGTCGGTTGCTGTAAATGTCATTCCGCTGGTTCTGCAACAGGTTCATGGAATCTTGATAATAAGCATCATTGGAAGCCCCCAGAATATCAAGCCCGGAGCCGACTCCCGTCAGCCCCGCCGCCCCTTGTGCCGCCGCAATCTGGCCACGTACTAGGCGTCTTTTGTCGTCCAGCTTGCTTTGCTGGTATCCATAGGCATCGGCAATGTTTTCTGCCTTCCGGTCATTGATACGCTGGTTCTGCTCCATGATTTTTGCGTTGGCGTCCGCCGCCTGTGCCTGGGCATTATAGGCAGCTTCCTGCGCTTTATATTGTTGTCGTTGGCCGTACAGCTGTAAGCCCGTCATTGCGGCTGTAAGGCCAGCAATTACTCCACACATAGTTTCTTCTACCCCCTAATGACAAAAGGGACGAACATACCGTCCCCCAGCTTCACGGATTCTAGCAATTCCGCCCCCATATGTTTGATGAATGTCAACGCTTCTTCATTTTCCACGCCGATAAAGTTTTTTAATTCGTGGCACCGGGAAAGATATTCGTCCATGAGTTTCCGCCCATAACGCACCATTTCCCGTTTGTGGTGGCTTAACTCCTTCGTCCCTAGGCACCATACACAATAGCCCGTATCGCACTCTATAGCCGCCGCCCCGGTCACACACAACAGTTTGCCGTCTTTGTCCCGTGCTTGATACAGCACGTCAGAATAAAGCATGGAATAATAGGGATATTCCCAGGTGTCTTTGTGGAGCTGTACCATCTCCAACTTGTCTGCTAGCCGGAGATTGTCATACAGTTCTTTCGCAATGGCTTCATAGTCTTCTTTTCGCACGGGTCTAATATCAACCACCAAAAGTCACCACCCTAATTACGCCGCTCAGCTCGAACGGATACGGTTCGTCTAGTTTGATATAAACACGCCCCAGTTTTTCGTAGCCGCCTGTTGGCTGGTTAGGCACCACGGTTTCCAGATCACCGCTATACAGTCCTGCTTCCGGGTATTCGATAGGGTCAACAAAGGTGGAAGTGTTGCCAATTTCCCCGCCCCTGCTTCTTGTCAGCCGGAGAATGGCTTCTGATACTTTCTTGTATTTCCCCTGCACCGTTTGTCCGGATACTTCGAGGTTAGGCGTTTCGATTTCGCTTGTATAACGGAGCCCTACGGTAGCTTTAGAAACCTCTTTTGGAAGGGTAATACCGCCATTGGTATCCACGGTAATATCCGCAAAATACTCGCCATCTGCCAGAACATCCACCTTCCCACCTGCGAACCGTTCAAGCCCTGCAATTTCAGAGCTACGTTGTTCATTTCTCCATTGTTCACTGCAATCCAGCATGGAATATTCCATCCAATCTTCGGTATCTGGATAATCGGAAAAATATTCAATGAAGCGTTTTGTGGTACCATTGACCGTCCGTTTCACCGCCGTATAAACGGTATCACGATAGCCGGAGACAAGATTTACTACAGATTCAAATTTCCCGTCTGTATCCACGCTGGACCAGGCATAAACCTTCTGGTTTGCCACATACGTCAAGATATTCATTTGCCCATCGCTGGTAATGAAGTACAGCATGGAATTAGGGTCCTGCTGGTACGCCCCATCAATCATCTGCCGGTTTTCCGTCAAATGTTTTGCCAGAATGGAAAGGTCTGCACCGTCGTAGTTGTCTGTGTCGTAACTATAAGCGAAATCTCGGACGGAAGTCCCCCGCCGCTGGATATAAACAATTCGTCCGCCTACCAGAATGGGTTCTGCGTTTTCGCACCCCCGTGCGGACTGCACCCTGGGAGATACGGAAGTAGGCGTAACCGTACTGGAACCCGATATAATCCACTCGTTGCCATCCGTGAAAAAGAACAGATCAGTGAACGCCACAATATGTTTAATTGCGTATTCTTTCCTGTTGACCAGAGAAAGCATAATAGCGGAGTCGTCAGTTACTTTCCCGTCAGCTTTTTCCACGGAGAAGTTGTAATAGTCGCCCGTCCTGCTCATCCATACCGCATATGGATACAGCTTGTTAGCCGCCAATATAAGCCGGTCCTGGAAGAACCCAACACATCTGGGGTACCCATATTCCGGACACCAGCATGACATACTATAAAGCGCCGTCTTATCAGTGCTTCCGAACTGCTTAATAACCTTTGCATTTGCTTGTGTTTCACTGACGTATCCGGTAATTTGTGCGTATCCCTCGTGGGTATAGGTCATTCTGGTAAGGTCAACAGTAACCGTGCCAGCCGTTGTGGTTGTTTTAATTCTAATGTACGTATATTCGTCTACCGTGCCTGTTTCGCTGGCGTTGAAATCCCCATTGTTGTCAGCATACTTTGAAGTGTACACCCGGTACTGCCGCCACGTCTGTCCGTCCGTAGAGGCTTCCAGCGTGACCGTACCGCCCCATTTCCCGTGTGTTACACATTTCCATGACTTGCCAACAAGAACAGCCGCTGACGTAGCACTGCCGGTGCTTTCAAGCGTAACAGTTTGAGAGGGCATGTTGTGGTACAGCTTAACGCACGCACCCACGAGCCCAGTTCGAAACAGTCGTGTGGAACTGTTTAAGGTTATGTCACCCGTTACCCCGGAAGGCCATAAACCGTCAGCAGAGTAATTATTGTCCCCCTTAATATCACAGGAAATATTCACGTAGCCGCCCTGGGGCTGTTTTTCAGAATCAATTTCCCCTTTCCCGTGCCAGGCAAAAGAGCCACCGGCAGGGCCACTACCGTAGCTGGCTCCGTTTGTGGTGTGTCCAGTAGGGCCTCCATCTCGATAATCCGTGTGATAGCTGGCGCCCCCGCCACCACGTGCGCTTTGTCCGTTGAAAGAGCTTGCTCCGCCGTCTGGAGCACTGCGGTTATAATCCCCTTCGTACCACAGGTTTACCGGTTTTGAACCTACCACCCCACGATAAACGCTACCGCCTTGTAATGTCATGGTAAGTGTTTTAACTTCTGCCGAACCGCCGTTAGCTACCCATTGCCCCCAGCCATCACTGCCATGGGAATTAGAAATCCCTGCACCACCGGAACCTGCAATCACCACCGTATAAGTACCTGTAGTAGGAGCCGTAAAGATAAAACTGCCTTGCGTTGTAAAGCGCAAATTCATCTTAATACTGGGGTTATATGTAGGGACGTTCCCATTCAGTCCTTCACTGCCGTTTGCTACGTCAAAATAAGGGTTGCTAATATCCATCTCTGACAGCCGCCAATCAACGTCTGTATAGCGTTGCAGGAGCTGAACATTATGCGTGCCGGAAGCAATGAACAGTGTGTCAGCACTCTGGGCGAAGCGCAAGTTATCCAGATCTTCTTCCGTGAAAGGCGTAGCAACCTCCACATTCATATAGGTATTGTCTTTGTAGACTCGGATATAGCCCACACCAATTTCAAGCAAGTAGGATATACTGGCGTTGTAGTCGAATTCTCGGAGGATACATTTCTTATCAGCGTACTTTGTTTCCGCCACAAACCTAGTCCCAGGACGCCGATAGACAGCCCCATAAGGCTTTACGAAACAGTTCCTTGCTTTCAGCAGAGCGGAGCGGAATTTGTCAAGATCAGTACGGTTAGCTACGTCCGGAGAGATTTCCCCAGAGTTGAAGGAAGGCTGGAAGTCATAATATTGTTCCTTCTGGCTCATCAGAACCTCCCGTCAAAATACTTGTGAGGCAGAGAAGGCTTGTGTTCCCGTTCCCGTGCCGTGCGCAGTTTCGCTTGATACAGCGCAGTTTGCATATACTGTAATTCCGTCTGGGCCTTGGCTTCGCTCCCGGTCAGCGCCTGGGCCATTCCGTAGGCAAGATAATGAGCAAATGCTTCAATGAACTCTTCGGAGAAGTAATTGCAATCCGTCTCATCTGCTACATAATCCATATAGGCGTCTTCCAGGTTACAGCAGATAACCTTCGTCCCTAGTCTGTAGTCAACGCACTGGACAAAGAATTTTTCTCTACGATCATCTTTTTTATGTTCATCGCCGTTGTAGACTTTGAGTACCTGTAAACATTCTTCCGGGTACTCATAGACATATTTCCAGCCTTTCACGCTGTCGCCATAGTCTTCTGCAATAGGCGTTAATTTCATGGTTCGTTGGGCAAATTCCCAATTATAGTCTTTCAGTAGAATTTTCCGGTATCTGTCGTAGTGTAGCTTGCACGTTCTGGACAGTTCGTTGTTTTCAGAAAGATTCTTTATCATCCCCTTGCCCAGGAAATTTAAGGCAAGGTTGCAAATATCTACTTCGTTCATATTTGCTCCTTATATAAAGAAAGAGGGAAGGCGTGAACCTTCCCTCTGGTGTTTAGTTAATGGGTACAATATCGGTCAGCCCTGCGGTGACTTTGCCGGTGGCCGTGCCGGTCAGTTTAATTCGCACATACTCTTTACAGCCATAAGGCAGATAAGCCTTGGTCACAATGCCTTTATCGTCCTTGGCGCCAAAGAAGGTGGCAAGGTCTACCGCATCACTGAAATCAGATTTGGAAGCGGTCTGAACAGTTACATCCAGTTTCCCGGAGCCGCCTGCCAGCTGGACCACTACATACAGCGGGGCAATGGCATCACCGCCGCCATGGTTGTAAATGCCAGGAGAAGCCTTGCCAGACGCAAAACCGGAAGCCGCTTCCCCATCGAAGAACATATTCTCTTTATCAAACAGCATATCTTATTACTCCCTTCGGTTAAAACCCTGCTTCGGTGTCGGTCATGCAATCCATCTTCTTGACCGGGATACCGGAGAAACGGAGCAGGGGCGGTTCGTTTTCACGCATTTCACGGGTTACATGAACGTTGTTCTTGTTCAGCAGGAAGGTTTCGAGGTAGGAATACAGAGTATCCCCCACATACATAATCGGACTCTTGGGAAGCTGAATGCGGTTCTTGGCGAAGATAATCTTGTTCATAAAGGTTGCTTCCTGTGCCGCCGTGAAAGCGGACAGCGCATCAACGTCAATGTTACGGATTGCCGCCACAGAGCGCACATTCTGAACCGCAAGGCCCACCTGCCAGCTGTACAGGGTCTGCACCGCACGGAAGGGGTTGCCGTCAGAATCGTACACATCAGATTCACCCAGGTCTTTGGTGTTCAGCCCTGCGGTCATACCTTTGGGGTAGATACCAGTGACTTTTCTATCGCCCCAGTCAACGATCACTGCGCTGGTGTTGTGGCCTTTAGTATTTTTGGTGCCTGCGGAAATCACCTGGTAGCCTCTGGTACCCTTGTCACCGTCTTCCACCGGATAGCGCACTAGCAGGCCGTTAAAGGTGTCGGTGTAGGCAGGGTCGGTCAGATCGCCATAAATAAAGCACTTGGCAACGAACTGCCCCATACCTTCTACGTGTGCATCATCCTCAGAAGCACGATAGGCTTCGGGGTTCGGTTTCCCTTTCAGCAGCAGAGTATCAACGCAAGAGCGGTCTTCCAGGTACATACACTGGTCAATTACCTGCTTTACGTCAGATTTCGTCGGAGCCGTACCACGGTTAGCACGTCTGATGGATGGAGACGGCAGGGAGGTCCGAATAGTAGTTTTGTTCCCGATAGGCAGGTCCCCTTCTGCAAAAGGCATATCTTCCAGAATGGGGTTAGACTGTTTCAGGATTTCAATGATAGGCTGGAAGGCGTTGTTTGCCCCCAGTCGTTTCTGGATATCATTAAGAGTTACAGCATAAGACATAAGTTATGCTCCTTTCATTTGTAGCTTTCGAAATTGGTGTTCGGGTATCGGCTGGAATGGGAAGCGCCTGCGCTGGTGTCCGTAGCGGCGTGGCCGGAATCTTCCGCCACCATACGCCCAACTGCGGCCAGCGCTTTTACGATTTCCACCCGATTGCCGATACCGCCGATATTGAGAGCATTTCGCAAGCCGGGAACCAGCGGTTCCAGCTTGTCTAAGGCGGTACCCACATAAGAAATTTCTTCGTTATATTTTGCGCCCAAGGCATTTTTAGTTTCATTGGCCCACGCTTCCTGCTGTTCAATCTGCTGTGCTTCATAGGCTTTCACCATGTTCTGTGCATAGTTCATTCCATATTTCGCCAGCGTATTTGCCTGTTCATTGTTCAGACTCAAGCCCCTGGCAATGTCGCCAAATTCAGCAGCGGCCTGCCGGTCAAGTTCCACCCCTTCCGGAATAGATGGAGTAAAGTCATAAACAACAGGGTCAGCAGGTTTTTCTTCTGCGTGGTCCCCTGCGTTCCCGGCCAGCGTCCCGGCAAGTTCGGCATTTTCTACAGGTTTATTTTCAACAGCTTCCTGCGTAGTCGTATCCGGTGCGGTGTCATTCTGGACCGGAGTGTTTTCTTGTGCGTCCATTTAGCCCTCTCTTTCTCGTTCAGAAATCATGCGTTCGGCATCTTTCTGAACTTTAATGTATTCCAGTTCCGCCTGCTGGCGGAGCTTGATACCATCAATCCCCAGTGTTTCCACAATCTTTCTGTTGACGTTGATACCCACGGACCTCTTGCCCTCATTAAAAAAGGACTGGCTGTTCCCCGTGAATGTCGTGGCGTTCACATAGGTGTTGTCGAACAGGCGCATAAGAAACCAGCGCCCTCTGGGGTCTTTCAACATATATTGATAGGCTTCGGCATCCAGCCGGGAAATTTCTTCCTGAAAAAATCGCTGGTGCCAGTAATTAGCCTTGTTCGTGTCGTGAATGGTTTCGTATTTCATAGGTTAATACCCCATACCCATCCATTCCTGCAAGGCGGGGTTCCCATCATTAGCGGCTTCGGTGGCGTTTTTGGCGGCCTGCGTAATGTTCGGTGCGGCCTGTGCCACCATCATTGCCTGTTGTTCCTGCTGTGCTTGTGCCTGCGCTTCCTGTTCCGCCTGGATTTCCTGTTCGATTTCTTCGGGGTCTTTCCGCATTTCGGCAGGCGTACCCAGATAGTCCATATACTTGGAAACCGTTTTAATAGCGTTCACACTCTTCAACGCTTCCGGCCACGCCTGCGCCATCTGCATCACAAACCCAATGGTTTGTTCAATGTTCACCACGCCGCTCATCTTCTGCGCCTGGGCAAGAGGGCTGATGTACTCAACCTTAACTTCTGCGTCAAAAAGCTCCCGCATCTCGTCCGGGATAGGCGGGAACACGTGCGCCCGGTCCAAAATGTTGTAAACCCTGTCGATGATCAGATTGAGAAATTCCTCTTGAAGGCGTTCCACCACCGGTCCTAACTGGGACAATTTTTCAGACTGTCTAGCTTGCACTTCCTGCGCCGTCATATTGTGAGTGCCCAGGTTGTCCAGCATCATAAACAGGTTAGCGCTGTATGCTTCTTTAATCCGGTCTTCCGTCCGCTGGATTTCCTCTGACAGATAGCTCAAATTGGTTTGTACATTAAAGAGCGGCTGTACAGCACTGTTCATGTTTGTGGGGGTAAATCCCCCTGGAATCATGTTTACGCCCGTCATAGCGAGTTCTGCGGAGCCCTGCATGGGAGGTTTAACACTCAACTCAATAGCTGTTAAGTAGTCCTTTTTAAGCACCTGCAAGGCTTTGCTGTCGCCTTCTGCCCACCAGCCGGGGCCAGTCGCATAGGGCTGATTGCTGGTCACATTGTACCGTGCTACGGGACAGGGAAAAGATTCAAAGCCGCCAACATAGAGGTATTCCTTTTCATTGGAACCATCCAGCCAATAGACGGATTTAAACGGCATGTTCAGCCGGTCCAGTTTCCCCGGCAGGCTGTCGTTGTTGGGTTCACAAATCCAGTTGACAAGGAACTTCTTCTCATATCTGGTTTCGCCCCTGTCCACCATTGCTTTCAGATTTTCCGGCAGTGCGTCCTTTCCAAAGTAGTCAATGAGTTGGGGCAGGGTCAGCCGGAAGCGCCGTGCAATGGTGTTCACTAGTCCGTTTCCATCGGTTCCCAGGTAGTAGGTGCCAATGGTCATGGGAACAAACCGCACACCCTTTTCACGGTCCATAAACACGCCCAGGGGGCATTGGCCAAAAGGCAGTTCCATATACACGCTGTGAACGGAATTGTAGAAATTTGATTTCGCCAGCACGCTTTCCACGATTTCCTGCCGAACATCCAGAATCTTTAAAGCGTCCGTGTTGTCATTCAGTTGGCTGTTAGAAAAAGTGAATTTGAACCATTTGCGGGAAGGTGGCGTCAGTCCGGACAGCACGCCAGCCGCAAACACTTGGTCACACATCCATGCTGTCCCGTGCGCAATGTTTGTATCTCTGCGGCGTGCCGGGTTTGTCCTGTCCTCGGTATCGTCAAAATGGCCAATGAAAGGAAGTTCAAAATTTCGGATTTCCTTCCAGCGGTCTTCCCACCGGAGCCGTTCATTCATCAGCGCCTTCATTCTCTGGTTCAGCTTCTGCCGGTCCGGGGGTTCACTTCTAATCTGTTTATCCCCGGTGGCCGCACTGGCCAGAGTGTTAATCACTTCCATTGGCATCACCCCAGAGTGGTTTTACCGCCCTGCGCACTCCCTGCAATGGTGCTTTGAGTGCTGGTTCTGGTGGACGCATAGCCACGCTTCTTTTTGTTGCGTGCTACTTCTTCGCTCAGAGCCGTACCTTCGTCCTGGGCATTAATTTCCGTCATAGTCGGAGCTGTAGGAATAGGTTCCGGAGCCTTTATTTCCTGCCGTACAATTTTCGGGGTAGACGGTCTCTTAAATGGATTTCCGCACATTCCATTTCACATCCTTCCAAAAACATCATAATCCGTCCTGCACATCGCCTGCGTGGGGTTTCCTAGGCCGTAGTCCTGCCTGCGTGCCACCGGCTGTGCAAAAGTCAAAGCCAGAGCATCTGCCGTGTCCGGAGAGCGCCCCAGCATCTCTTTGATTTCGTCCTTGCTTTTTAGTTTCATCCGCCCCCTAGGGTCAAACCCATAGTAGACGTTCGCTAACTCTTCTCTTAGCTCTGCATCGTCCGGGATAGCGCCGCCGTCTTTTTTAATGTAATCGGCGCACCGCGCGTACATTTCCGTGCGCTTATTAAAATATCGGCTGTCATCATTGGCTTTCCCGCCGAAGGCTACCTCTATCACGCTGTACCCTAGCTGGCGAACACGATCAATCACCCCGGCACCCATTGCGCCAGAGTCGATAAACACCGCATCTGGTTTAAATCGGTTGATGTAGCTGATTACCGTCCCGGCAAGAGTCATTGTATCAAGCCCCATAAAGCGTGCTGGCGGCATCACAGACAGCCCACGCCGCATCACGATACAGCTTTTATCGCCGCCAAACCGTGCTATATCAACCCCCATGACCTTCACGGAGCCGCCTAGATGATTTTCGTTATATATCCTATCTACAGCCCTCTGGATGTCATCGCCGCCCAGTAAAGCATCAAAAGCGGCAACGGTAAAGTCACATTCCATTTCCTGTTGGTATTCCACGTCGCTCATAGAGTCACGCATGGACGCCAGCTCTGCCTTGTCAATGACGCCGGTTTCACTGGCTTTGTACAAGCAATGATACCAATCATCGTGGGTCAAGGCCTCTTGATACTTCTGGAAGAATCCGTTCTGTCCTTTTGGCGTTCCGACAAAAACCGCCCAGCCCTTGCGGTCAGCTAGAGCCGGACGGATGATTTCGCCCCATAAGTTTTCTTTGATTTGCCCATATTCATCGAGGATTACGCCGTCAAGGTACATCCCCCGGAGTGCATCGGGGTTGTCAGCGCCCATGACGTAAATACGAGCGCCCGGACTGTCTGGATAGATAGACGGTAACTCCACATAGTAAGACGAATTGTTGACCTTAACCCCCGGAATCGGTGCCGTATAGAACTTTATATAAGCCCACGCAACCAGAATGGCCTGCCGTTGAAACGGAGCTATGTACGCATACTGTGGGGCACGCCTGCGGCATCGCAACGCCTGCTTGATAAGATGATTTACCACGCCAACGGTTTTCCCGAACCGCCGGTGGCACACCAAAACACTAAAGCGGTGCGACTCCAGCCCAGGGTGAATTTCTTTTTTCCATAGCGGCCTAGGCACGTATGGGATAGTGACATGTTTAGCCATCATCATCACCAGCCCAACCAATTGTCAGTGCCACGTCACCTTCCACCTTTGTGCGGCGTTCGTAGACATTTTCCATTTTGTTGTAAATGTCAAGAGCTTTCAACCGTTCGGATGGTTTTCCGTGCAAGATCATTTTAGCAAGGATTTCCTTGCGCTGGTCAATGGTCAACAGCATAGGGTTTTCGTTTTCCCTTTTGGCGTAATGAGCGTCTAGCCATTCCTGCACACCGGGAACGCTCATCACCCTCTTTTTCATTTTGCTGGAATTGCTACGGATTGTAGCCTGCCCTGCTTTCGGATGGGTTTTTGCGTATGCGGCTTCCATTTTTTCGCCTTGCGCCAAATACATCAGAAATTGTATTTGATTTTTGTTTAGCCCTAGCTTCTTTAATTCTTCCATTTGTACCACCACACAAAAATAAAAAGGACTGTACCTCAGTACAGCCCCTATCACCCTTGTTATTATTTTACCACAATATATTGCCAGAATTTGCCGCAAATGCTTGCTTACACGCTGGCAACAGCTGGCTTTTATTTTCCCTTCTTCGGCCTGCCGGTCCCCACCCTACGTTTTCCCAGCACCAGCGGCGGTACGTCCTCTGGGTTCACTGGCGTTCTGGTCCCGTCTTGAGACTCGATCACCAGCCGACAACCGCACGCCTTTAAAAAGGCTACTAAAAAATCAACACTACACTGGAGGACGGGAAAGAGGTGTTCCGTCGCGTTGAGGATGATCGTTGAATTATAAAAACTAAAGCCGAGGGATTATTCCCCCGGCTTTTTCTTTACAATTCTGACCAGCCCAGCGTCAAGAGCCAAAAGAGAAAGCTCTTGTACGAAGTCGGAGCACCAGTTATACACCGTCCTCTGCCCAGCTGGATAATTAATGCTGATATTTAACGTCGGCTTTTTGTCGAGGTACCTAGCCTTGATTACGGCCCGCTTGTCATCGTCAAGCTGGCGGAAAACACTGTCGATCACGTACAGCCATTTTTCCGGCCGGTATACCTCTTCCACATTCCCACGCCCGTCAGAGATCAGCACAGCCCGGAGCGGGGTAAAGTGCTTTATCGCCTGGGCCGCCGTTGGGTCCGACACAAAAGCATGACCGCCGCCCCCTTCCATCACGCCCTTCCGCCCGTCCATTTCCGCCCGTGCGTCAATAACCGCCTTCCGCAGTTCGTCGTAGGTGTAGAGCCGCCGTTCAACCGTTTTATAAATCTTGTCTTTAATCACTGGCGACCACTCCATAAATGTATTCATAAGGGATGAACAGATATTCGTTGTATTCGTACCCTACGAATGGTTCAAACTGGACCACATCCCCCGTCCCGAACGCCGGAAGAACCTTGTTCCCCCGGCTGTCCCTCATAGTTCCCATTCCAACGACCCGTCCCCGGCTAACTTCTCTTTTGTCGTATGGGAGCAGTAGCCCATGGGAGTCCACCTTTTCCCGTTCGATCATAACATAACCAGCATTGACCCTTAACTTCATTTACGCCACTCCCTTAATGCCCAGCACGCCCCCAGAACTACCCCGAGAAAGACCAATTCAGCATAACTCCAGGGCCGCCCCAGGATGATAAGAGCGAATAACAGCCAAACCTGCCACACATCCAGCTTCATTCGTTTTCCTTCTTCATTCGCCACATAGCCCGTGCGATGTTTGAATAGACCGAAACGTCCCCAAGGGATTCATCCTCTTTAGCACCGAGTTTCCCCGACTGATAGAGGAAGGCCACGTGTTTCGCCATGTACATAAGCAGGACTTTAAAACAGTCGTCCAGTGATTCCGGGTCCAACCCTTCTAGCGCCGCCCCGCCCCGGAAGTTCGCCAGCGGATCACCCTGGGCATACTGTTCGGCCTTTTTCTTGTACAATGCTTTTTCTTCGTCAAAGATTTTCAACACTGTTTCCGCAAATTTTCCACACGGTTCCTGTTTATGTTGATACCTGCTATGCGGATTGCGCACAAAGTCTTTGCAGGTTTCCAGCCCGTCTGTGTCTCTCCACAGGCAAACAGTTCCGTTCAATTGACATTCATCACAAATGCTCATTTCAACCCCCATTCCTTCTTCAAATGCCCCATAGCCTGTTCACCTTTCAATGCGTCTCTCAGCCTTGTAAGGTTTTCTATGTCGTTGTCAATGCTTTCCACCGCCATTTCCAGCGTGATTTCCGGTCCACGCTTACCCCGGTCATGGACCCTCAGCAGGTTCAATAGGTCATACCGCCCATACTCGTACAGCTAGCACACGTTTCTAATCTTTTTCCGGACTTCCGGTTTAATCTTCATAGTATCCATTTTCTAATCTCCCTTTCGTCATGGGGTCCAGCATCCAAAATTCTCTCGTCTCATCGCACAGCCACACCGGATACAGAGATATTTCTGCTCTAGGATTGTTCTTGTCAATTCCCTCAATGTTGGTTCCCTGCCAAGACAGGATAAGCCGGTCATTTTCCATAACTCCAGCCGCTTCCAGCAGGTCCGCTGTTGCCTGCATGAGTCCTACAAGGTCCGGCCACGCCGCCCGAGATGGCATGTAGTAATGCACGTACAGTTCGCACGGACGGTCAATTGGGTAATTAAGCCCTAGCTTTCGTCGCTGATTTTCCAGCTCCGGAACTGCCACCGCTTCATAGGCTTCATACGCCGCAGAAGGACGGAACCTGCCCGGTCCACAGTACCTTCCGGAATTCTTTTTTGTCACCGGACGGCCCGGGATTTCAAAACAGTAGACCCTTTTTAACCGTCCCAGTCCACAGAGTCCACGGCCACCCCAAGGGCTTTTGCTACAGCTTTCTTTTGTTCTTCTCTCCATATGTACTGTTTCCTTTCCCGTTTATATACGATGTCGTATGTCAGTCCCGCCCGCCTTGCCAGTTCCGGACAGCTCCAGCCACGCCGGAAACGCAGTTCCCGTACCGTTGGTTTCTCTTCTACCGGTTCCAAATCTTCCCCAGAAAGGCGTTTTTCCAGCCTTCTTATAATCTCTTTCAGCCGCTTGATTTCTTTCTTTTGGCATGAAATCTGCGCATCACGCTGGCCAATGCACTGGGCTGATCTTTTCACGTCTTCCTGTAGCATCTTAATCTGTTTGTATGGGTCTTTTAGTTCCGGAGGCGGGGGCAGCTCACTACTTGCCCCCGGGATAACATAGTCATCGGGTGTGTAAAATATTTTGTGTAAACGCAAAAGCGTCTTGCTCAAAATTAATTTA
>ERZ840096.1124-NODE-1124-length-30834-cov-10.477956_pt1 | contig 30834 bp, 20 predicted proteins | sample MGYA00519878_ERZ840096 | MGnify/ENA primary metagenome ERZ840096 (study PRJEB31850, sample SAMEA3708865) | human gut metagenome | biome: human gut; feature: human-associated habitat; material: faeces | place: China | collected 2014 ...
CCGCACCTCGCTCGCCGTATCGGCACTTAGAATTATGCGGTATTGCCCTAATTTCAAACTTACTTACGGGTTTTTCTATGAAATTTTCTCAAAAACTTGTCTGCATCATGCTGCTGGTCATCGCCGCGTTTTTTGCCGTGGGCGGTGCGGTGCTGGTCAACGGCAGCTTTATGGACCGCCTGAGCGCAGCCGCCGAGCAGGAACAAAGCATGCACGCCATGCTGTGCGGCGTGGTGGAGGATTACTACCTGGACCAGACCGGCCGCGGCGAAGATACCTGCGGGGATGATTTTATCACCGCCGCCACCTGGCGCGCAGGGGATCTGGCCCGTGGGGTTTATTCCCAGGGGCTGTTCCGCGCATCCGCTGACCCCGCCCAGGACGAAGCCTATGCCATATACGGCCTGCAGGACGGCCAAAGCATTTTGCAGTACGGCCCCAATGTGACCCGCACCTACCGCAGCGATCTGCTGGGCGGCCTTGTGATGGTAACCACCTTTGATGTAACGGAGATTTTTGCCGCGCGCAACCGCAGCCTGCAGCGCTTTTTCCTGCTGGAAGCTGCCGTGGTGGCCGGGGCTGCCGTGGTGGTCTGGCTTGTCAGCCGCCGCCTGACCCACCCACTGACCGTGCTGACCGCCGCCAGCGCCCGCATTGCCGCGGGTGATTATGCCTTGCGCACCAGGATGCACACCGGGGATGAGCTTGAAATCCTGAGCCAGGGCTTTGACCAGATGGCCGGTGCCGTGCAGGACAAAGTGGAAGCTCTGGAGCTTTCGGTCCAGCAGCGGGATGATTTTGTGGGTGCGTTTACCCATGAGCTCAAAACCCCCATGACCGGCATCATCGGCTATGCCGACCTTTTGCGCAGCATGCAGCCAGACCCCGAAGAACAGCGTGAAGCCGCCGGGGCCATCTTCCATGAAGCCCAGCGGCTGGAAGCCTTAAGCGGAAAGCTGCTGCAGCTGATGGGCCTGGGTGAGCACGCCCCCCAACTGGTACCCGTGCAGCTGGATTCTGTTTTTGCCGAAGCGCGCCGCGCCGTTGCCCCTGCTCTGAACGGCTGCATTCTGACCATGCAGTCCAACGGCCTGACCGTGCAGGGAGATGCCGACCTGCTGTGTGATCTCGTCATCAACCTTGTCACCAACGCCGCCAAGGCCAGCACCCCCGGCAGCGCCATTGCGGTCTGCGCCGAACAGGCAGATGGTTCCATCCGGCTGACGGTTCAGGACCACGGCCAGGGCATCCCGGCGGACAAGCTGCCCCGCGTGGTGGAGCCGTTTTATATGGTGGATAAATCCCGTTCCCGCCGCCAGGGCGGCAGCGGCCTGGGCCTGGCCCTGTGCAGCCGCATTGCCCAGGCCCACGGCGGAACGCTTGCCATGGAAAGCGAGCTTGGCAAAGGCACCACCGTAACCGTCACCCTGCCCGCACCGAACCAAACCGCCGCCGAACTCGCACAGGAGGAACCCGTATGAAAACCACAAAACGCGGCAAGCTGCTGATGCTGGCCTGCGCCGCCCTGGTGGCTGTGCTGGCCTGCCTGCCGCTGCTCTGGTTCCGCGCACAGGATGCCCGTATGTTCGGCACCGTCAATCAAAGCTCTAGCCTGTATGAATCCCGCGAGGTCAGCGGGGATGATTTTTATCTATTACAGCAGGTCAAAAACCGCACCCAGATGAACCGCACGGACTGGATGGTTTCCGCCGGGCTGGACGGCACAGCAGCCCTGTATACCCCTGCCGGGAACAGCCGCTACAACATGACCTCCAGCGATACCGCCGCTGATTTTGCCGCCAGCCTGCTGACCCAGCTCCATGATGCCGAGGTATTGCCGGACACCTGGTACCATGTGGCAGCCGATAACCTGAGCAGCTACAGCAGCGGCGAGCTGTATACTTCCAGTGATTCCCTTGGCATTACGCGGCTGCTGCGCTACCCCCATGCCGCCTATGATGAAAGCGACCCCGAATACAACGAATCCCCCACATTCGCCCTGGATTATGATAATAAAACCGGCCGCCTGCTGAACCTGTGGGTTCAGGCCCCGCTGGACGATCCCACCCTGCTGTCCGGCAGCCCGGCATTGCTGAATATCTCCGACCTGCTGAACGCCTGGGTGCAGTGGGAGGGCCTTACCGACCTGGGCGACTGGACCGTGCCTTACGGCAGCGATTACGCCGAAACCGGCCTGTACAGCGCCAGAGGCAACGCCCTGCTGACCTGTGTGTACGGCTCCTTTACCCTTGACGATGTTCCCCGCGCCTATTACAGCATGCAGCTGACCTGGCAGCCCTATGCCCCCACCCCGCAGCCGGGCAGCACCGATCTGCTGCCCGCCGAGCCGCTGCCAGAAACCAGCGATTATTATTACACTGACGTCATCGCTTACCAATGGGACGATGACCGCGCTGCCGCTGTGTTTGATTATGATGCCAACCTGATCCTTCGCACTAACCTGAGCACCGGCGTGCAGACCGTGTTCTGTGATGTGCCCGGCTGCACCCATACCACCAGCAGCTGCCCTGCCCGCATCACGGACCAGATGTATTCTCTGGTTCCCGCCGGGGATTGCGTTTACCTTGTTTACGGCACCTATTCGCCCACAACGGCAAAGGGCGCTTCCGGCGCGGATATCAACGCCATGTCGGACGATGAGATCATGCGCTGGGCGCGCGCGGCAGATGCCGGGGTTCCGCTGGCCCTTTATACCCAGGAGCTGGAGCCTTACACCCAGGAGGATGTTACCGCCGCCCGCCGCCGGATGCAGAACGCCTTTGGCCAGGGCCGCATTGAAATGCTGGACGGCACCACCCGCACCGAGCTTGTCCGGCTGGATCATGACGCCGTATATATCGGCGGCTGCGATTCCACCTATTTATACGGCATCATGCGGAGCCAGCAGGGCGAAGAGCCCACCCGCTGGTTCCGCATGGAGCGCACCACCGGCCAGTACGAAACCATGCCCATCCCGGATACCGACCACCTCTGCGGTGTCTGGAACAACCAGCTTGTGCTGTTCCGGGAGCGCTGCGCCGAACCGTTCACTTCCGATAAAATGTCCGATTACAGCCTGGCCGGCAGTTATTCTTCCCGGTTCCAGAACACCAGTTATGACGTTGTGCTGTACGACCCCGTCACCGCCCAAAGCCGGCGGTTATACAGCCTGAACGAAAATTCCGGTTCTTTCACCCATGCCGCGCTGTACGGGGATTCTCTCTATCTGAATACCAGCATTTGGGAGAATCCGGATGATACCCCGTTCAACGCCATCCGGCTCAACCTGCGCAACGGGGAGCAGACCGCGCTGGAATCCCTTTTGGGGATCGACCGTTCCGATTATCCTTACGGTTATCTGTTGGGTTCTTCCACGGTTGCCAACCTCTACTCCCAAAAATGGGGCACCATGATGCTGTTTCGCTCCAACAGCGGTCAGGGCGGCGAAAGCCTGCTGCTGAACTTTGCCGCCGGCAGCGTGTTCCACACCAGCTGGCAGGCAGGTGAAAGCACCTATATTGCCGCCGAATCCCCTGTAGGCCAGTTGTTGCTGCTTTCCTGGGTGTATGATGATCTTTCGGACAACTGGTTCCAGACCTACCAGCAGTACCTTGCCCCCGCCAGTGATCCCACCATCATGACCCCCGTTGCCATGTGGGAACCGGGGCAGTAAACCTCCGCCCCGTAGGCGGTCGTAACCAATTTTTTACCAGTGTAAATTGATGGTTTGTTCACGGTTTGTTTACGTCGCGGTGGTTGTTATTGCCGGGGCAGTGTGGTATACTCACCCCCAAGATGTATCTGAAAGCAAAGAAGCCGACGAATTTTTCGCCTTTTCAGCTACACCCTAAGAAAGGGGGAATCTGCATGAAACATCTGCGTTCCTTTTTTGCGGTGCTACTGGCCGCAGCCGTCTGCGCGGCGGTGGTGCTGTTTTCCGGCTGTGGGGCATCCGTTCAGGTGCAGCAGCTTACCATCCCCGGCGAGCGCGGCAGCATCCATGCCACGCTGACCACCCCTGCCAATGCCGAAAACATGCCTGCCGTGGTGATCTGCCACGGCTTTACCGGCAACCGCCAGCTGGACGGCCACGCCAAGCCGCTGGCCAAAACGCTGGCCCAGCACGGCATTGCCAGCATCGCCATTGACTTTGCGGGCAGCGGCGAAAGCGAGGAGCCGTTCACCGCTTACACCCCCGCCAACATGCGGGATGATATCACTTCTGCCATCACCTACCTGACCGACACTGTGGGTGCCGACCCGGAGCGCATCGGCCTGCTGGGCCACAGCATGGGCGGCCGCGCCGTCAGCGTCTACCTGAAAGATTCCATCAAAGCCGCCGCCCTGTGGGCACCGGCGGATAACACAGGGCTGGACGGGCTGGAATTTCTGGACCACAGCGCCGAGGGCCGCCAGGCTATTTATGACGGTGCCATACAGAACGGCGTGCTGGACCTGCCCAAGTGGGGCGTAACGATCAGCGCCGATTTTGTGCAGCAGGTTGCCGACCAGGACCCCACCGCCAGCCTGCGCACCTACAACGGCCCTCTGCTGCTGGCTTATACCGCCGGGGATGCCGAATTGCTGAGCCAGGCCACTATTGACCTGACCCGCCAGGCTGCCGCCGAACACAGCGGCCCTCTGGTGGACCTGACCGGCCAGTATGAGGACGCCACTCACAATTTCACCGCCGCATCCGGCAAAAAAATCGACGATTTCTCTGTCCGCCGCCGCATCGAATCCGCCACCGCAGAATTTTTTGAAGAATATCTATAACCCATCCCTATTTGCCGCCGCCCCACCGGGCCGCGGCATTTTTTATGATAATTTTAAGGCAATACCGCATAATTCCTAATTAACTCCTAGCTCCTCCCTCCTAACTACTTCCTTCGCCCCACCGCAATTTTACAACTCCGCCCCCTTTCCGCCGGGGGCAAAATGTGATATAGTATAGAGGTATAGGATTTTGTCAAAAAGGGAGGGCTGAAATGGCACCCATTATCCATACCGTCAACCTGCGCAAGGTGTATGCCGTGGGCAAAGAACGGGTCGTTGCCCTGAACGATGTTTCTATCTCCATTGAAAAAGGGGAATTCTGCTGCATCGTGGGCCAGTCCGGCAGTGGCAAAAGCACCCTGCTGAATCAGCTGGCCGGGTTGGAAAAACCGACCCGCGGCAAGGTATTCATCGGTTCGCACGAGATCAGCGCTATGACCGAAGATGAGCTGGCCAAGTTCCGCCAGGCACACCTGGGCTTTATTTTTCAGAGCTACAACCTGCTGCCCACCATGACGGCGGCCGAAAACGTTGCTCTGCCGCTGATGTTCAAGGGCATTTCCCGCTCCCAGCGCCTTGCCATGGCCCGCAAAGAGTTAAAAAACATGGGCCTTGGCGGCCGTGCCGAACACATGCCCACCGAGATGAGCGGCGGCCAGCAGCAGCGCGTGGGCATCGCCCGCGCCTTTGTCAGCAAGCCGCGCGTGATCTTTGCGGACGAACCCACCGGCAACCTGGACTCTATCACATCCAAACAGGTGCTCTACCGCATGCTGCAAATATCCAAGCAGATGGGCACCACCTTTGTCATGGTCACCCATGAACCGGAGCTGGCCTCCTGTGCAGACCGCATTATTACCATTCTGGACGGCAAGGTGCAGTCCGATTTGGTGCAGGATCCCGCCACAAGGGAGCGCAACCGCGAAGCTCTGTTCGCCAGCCTGGAGGGCAACATGCGGATCGGCGGCGACTCTGCCAGCGGCGAAGTTCACCAGAAAACCGCAGCCGAGCTTGCCTCTTACGCAGCCCCTGCTGCCGCAGTCCAGCAGCCCGAACAACCCAAACCGTAAATTTTGCCCACTCATTCAGGAATATCAAAGCCATAGAAAAAGATGGAATCAATTTAAGGAGGACCCCGGAGTGAAAAAAGCTTCCCGTTTTGCCGCCCTGCTGGCGGCCGTCATGCTCTTCGGCAGCGTGGCTGCCATGCCCGCCCTTGCCGAAGACGTAACCTCTGCCCCTGTACCGACAGCAACCGCCGAGCCTACCGTGACCCCCGCCCCGACGGACAACGGCCAGAGTGCCCCCAACAACAGCGGCTCGGCCTACATCATTGCTCAGACCGTGACCGATGCCGCAGGCGGCGAGATCACCACCATTGACCGGGACAGCCGGTTTAACCTGATTCTGCGCGTGGCGGATTACGGTGCTTACAACAACTTCATTCCCGCGGACCAGATCTCTGCCCGCATCAACTCCTCCGTGTTCACCTTTACCGGCAACGCCGAAGTTGGCCAGCTGTACGAGGAAACCGACGCCAACGGTGCCGGTTACTACAGCTATGTACTGCTGTTCCGCGATGTGATCTACAACGGCGGCGGCAACAGCGTGCCCATCAACCTGAGCTACCTGAATTCCACCGTGGCGATGCAGCAGCTCAGCGTTACCCTGGGCCAGTGTGTGGACGAAGACCCCGATACCCCCAACCTGATGATCCGCGCTTCCAGCTACGGCAATGAAGCGGTTGTGGCCGGGACGCCCTTTACCCTGACCCTGACCCTGTACGCCACCGGCGGCCAGGAGAACCTGAACGATGTGGTCATCTCGCTGACCCTGCCGGACGGCATCACCATGACCAGCGGCAGCCTGAGCAGCTATCTGGGCACCATGGCCCCCAAGTCCACCCGTGATGTCAGCTTCAGTCTGACCCCCAGCGCCGGCTTTACCGGCGGCGTGGCCAACATTACCGTGAACAGTGTGGGTACCGGCGCGGACACCAACAAGGCCGTTACCGGTATGTCCACCACCATCTCGGTTCCGGTATCTCAGCCGGACCGCTTTGAGCTGGGCCAGCTGGAACTCAGCGACAGCATTACGCTGGGCGATTCCGCTTCCGTTACCCTGAACTTTGTCAACAAGGGCCGCAACGCCCTTTCCAACCTGGAAGCCACCCTTTCCGGTGACAATCTGGGCGCCGACACCACTGTGCAGTACATTGGCAACCTGAACGCCGGTTCCTCCAACAGCGTGGATTTTGACATGACCCCCACCCAGGAAGGCACCTGCAACGGTACCATCACCCTGACCTATGAGGACGCCAACGGCACCCTGAAAACCGTCAGCAAAGATTTTTCCTTCTCTGTTCAGCCGGCCATGGACTACGGCAATTCTGGCGATATGGACTCTAACATGGATGACATGCAGCCCCAGCAGACCGGCCTGCCCCTGTGGGCCTATCTGGCAATCGGCGCTGCTGTGATCGTGGTGGTAGTTGTGATCGTTGTGGTGGTACGCAAAAAGAAGAAGGCCGCCGCACTTGCCAAGCTGGAGGAAGGCAACGATGAAGATATCTGACCAGATCGGGCTGGCTGTCACCAACCTGTCCCGCCGCAAGGGCCGCACGGCACTGACCGTTGTGGGCGTCGTTGTGGGCATCTGTGCGGTTATCGTTATGATCTCCATGGGCATTGCGGAAAGCCATAACAACGACGAAATGCTCAAAAATATGGGCGGCCTGACCAAGATTGAGGTATACAACTACGGCAGCCAGAACATCAATGGGCAGGAGGTCAAGCTGGATAACGAAGCCGTCCAGCGGTTCCGCAAGATCGACCACGTTACGGCTGTCACCCCCTATTACCAGCCGAACCTGAACCTGTATGTAGAAGCAGGCAAAAACAACCGCTACCGCGCCAGTAATGTATGGAGCGTTCTCGGCCTGGACCCGGACACCATGCCCCTGCTGGGCAACAAGCTGGAAAGCGGCGACTGGCCCAAAAGCGGCGTGAATTACGGCAAGGATGTGATCCCCGTTGTGGTGGGCAAGGAGTTTTTGTATCAGTTTGAGGATACTCGCCGCAGCCAAAACAGCTCCAAACGCCAGCGCTGGAGCGGCGAAACCGATGCCAACGGCAACCAGCTGCCGCCCTTTGTGGATGCTACCAAGGATACCTTTACCCTGACCCTGACCAATGGTGACACCGAGAGCCCCAAGACCCAGAGCTACAAGCTCAAAATCGTTGGCGTTGTCTCGGAAGAATCCGAGGATTACATGCTGCAATACGGCATTACTTTCCGCCTGAACGACCTTCTGATGCTGAGCGAAGCCTACAGCAAGCTGGCCAAAACGGATTTTAACCCCAAAAAAGTGACCTATAACGAAGTGTACATTAAGGTCGATGACATCAAGAACGTGGATAAGATCTGCGATACCTTAAAAGAGGAAGGCTACCAGATCAGCTCCATGGTGGATTACCGCAAGCAGATGCAGCAGCAGACCGCACAGCGCCAGCTGCGCCTGGCGGGTCTGGCGGCCATCAGCCTGTTTGTTGCCGCGCTGAACATCGCCAACACCATGACGATGGCCATTTACGAGCGCACCCGTGAGATCGGCGTGATGAAAGTTCTGGGCTGCGAGATTGGCAACATCCGGCGGATGTTCCTGATTGAAAGCGGTATGATCGGCTTTATCGGCGGCGTAGCCGGTACGATTTTAAGCTACATCATCAGCTTTGGCATGAACAACATGACGATGATCGTATACGGCCTGAACACCCTGCTGATGAAGCTGGGCATCAACGCCACCATCGACCTCAGCTCCCTGATGGGCAGCAGCGATTCGATGTATTACGGCGGTGGATTTTACATGTCTGATTCCGGCAGCGGAACCGTCATGTCCATCATTCCTTTCTGGCTGGTGCTGGCTGCCATCGGCTTTGCCGTGGTGGTGGGCCTGCTTTCCGGCATCGTTCCCGCCAGCCGCGCCGTTCGCATCAGCGCCCTGGAGGCCATCCGGCACGATTAAATCAAATGCGCCTTCCCGCAAGGGAGGGCGCGTTTTTGTTTGAATGAAAAAAGAATAAATAATAATAAAGAATAATTTCGGTGGACCGCGCCGCAGAGAGACATCATAAAATTGTACCACCTGCCCACGTTACGGCCCGCCCCACGGGACGATGCAAGCATCGTTCCCTACAAATCTCTTTTTCTGTTCGCGGCAAAATTTTATCTTTCTTCCCCTTCAATACATTTTCTTCCTCGTCATCATACAAAAAACGCGCACAACGCCCGATATTTATCGGCGCTGTGCGCGTTTTACTAACTCCTAACTCCTAACTTTCTCCGGTATCTGCGCCCCAATAATTGCCGCAAACATCAAAGCACTCCCTGCCAGTTCTACGCCGGAAAGGGTCTGGCCCAAAATCAGCCAGCCGGCCAGGGCGCTGAACACGCTTTCCATGCACATGGCCATGCTGGCAATGGTGGGGTCAAGTTCTTTCTGGCCCACAATTTGCAGTGTGTAGGCCACACCGCTGGACAAAATGCCGCAGTAAGCAATCGATACCGCCGCCCCCTGGATCTGGGCAAAGGTCGGCGTTTCAAACACAAACATAAAAATAGTGGAAAGGACCGCCGTTGCAAAAAATTCCGCAAAGCTCAGCTGCACACCGTCCAGCCTGGGGCTGTAATGATCCACCAGCATAATCTGGAACGCAAACAGCAGCGAGCAGAGCAGCAGCATCCATTCGCCGCCGGTCAGGGTCAGGGTATCGTGCCCCGCCAGGCACAGCAGGTAAAGCCCCGCCAGGCTGATGCAGGCGCAGATTCCCAGTTTGACCCCCGGCCGCCGCCCAAAGAACACCCCCAGCAGCGGTACCAGCACCACATACAGCGCCGTCAAAAAGCCCGCCTTGGCCGTGCTGGTGGTGCCAATGCCGATCTGCTGTGCCGCCGAAGCCGCAAACAGCGCAATGCCGCAGAACACACCGCCCCGCAGCAGCATCCGGCCGTTGATCCAGAACGGAACACCGGGATCCGCTTTGCGGGCCTTGCCGCGGCGCAGCAAAACCAGCACGATCAAAAATGCGCAGGCCAGCCAGCTGCGGGCCGCCAAAAAGGTATACGGCCCCACATAGCCGCTGCCCACACTTTGCGCCACAAAGGCTGTGCCCCAGATCAGCGCCCCCAGCAGAAGCAGCAGGGTGTTGCGCAGCTGTTTTTTATCAAAGTTCATCTTTTGATTCCTTTTTTTGTTTCAGTCATATCCGCAAAATGCCCCGGCGTCGGTCTGCGTTGACCGCTGCGCCGGGGCACGCTTCATTTTTGGTTATTCTGCATCCGGGGCAACCAGGTCGTCGCTGCCAATGCCCTCAATTTTCACGCCGCCGGTAATGTAGAACATACCAGAGTCATAGCTGACATTGGCCTTGTACAGCCTGCCGGGGGTCAAGCCGGAGATGGTATAGGTGCTGCACTCCCCGCCGGTCGGGAAATACACCGTGGTGCCCGCCACATAGGAAGTGGTTGCCTTATCCTCCGAAAGTTCCCACAGCGCCACCTTGAACTCCAGAATACCGGTGGATTCGGTGGTGGCATAGCCCGTTACCTGCACGGTATCGGAACCCGCCACAAAATACTCAGTGTTGCGGTTCTGGATGCTGTTAAACGCAACATACAGCGTCCCATCCTGCACCTGTTGGTTCCAGTGGACCGAGGTATCCTGCAGCCCATCCGGGAAGTTCACCTCACCGCCGGGCTGCGCCACAATTTCGTCCGCCTCATCGTCATCGGAACCTTCTTCACGCAGGCCCAGCATGTCTGCTGTTTTCAAAATCAGATTGCTTGCTACTTCCTTGGGGCTGCAGGCGGTCAGGCTGAGCGCCAGAACCGCTGCCAGCACAAGTGCAGCTGCACGTTTTGCCAGTTTCATCATTCATTGCCCTCCATGGCAGGTAAAGCTGTTTGTAACCCTTTTATTATATCCCAATTCGCCGGGCAGAACAAGTGCTTCTTGGTGAAAACCTGGTAAAACCTAAGGCAATACCGCATAATTCTAAGTGCCGATACGGCGAGCGAGGTGCGGCAGCTGCTAAGCCAAAAGCGCAGATAATACTGGATGTCTTATCGAGCATTTTGGCAACGCAGATGCCGTGCCGCAGCCGCCGAAGCGGTGCTTAAGCCGCTAGGCGGGAATTGTGCGGTGTTGCCCTAACCCCTATGGTGTGTTATCCGCGGGTGCCCTCAACGCTGGAATCGGTGCTCCAGCCCTGCAGGTCAGTGGGGTTGATGGAGCCGTTCCAGCGGCCATCGTTCTGGGCGTCGTTCCATTCGTTCCAGGCTGCCTCGCTGCGGATAGCTGTACCGCTGCGGAATGCTGCATCCCACGGGTTGGCGGAATCCGGGTCGGTGGGGTCCCAGCCGCGCTTGCTCTCGTCCGTCGGGTCGGTGTAAATGGTGCCGGGCTTTCCCATGGGGCCGGGGTCATCGGCGTTATCATAGATCACCACGCGGGTGCCGATGGGGCAGTTATCATAGATCCACTTTACATCACAGACCAGCAGCCGGATACAGCCCAGGCTGGCCTGGGTGCCCAGCTGGTTGAACTGGTCGTACTCGATATCGTCCTTGTGCTGGCTGTAATACGGCACAGTGTGGAACAGATAGGAATCCCAGATGCGGGTAGCGTACTGGCCATAGCTCGGCCCGGCCAGCAGCCGCCAGTCATAATTGACCGGCGTTGCAAAGAATCCCAGCGGGGTATCCGCGCCGCCGGAGCACACCATGGCCATATACGGCTTGGTGTAGTTACCCTCATCGTCCAGCGCCAGTACCGTCACGGTAGAAGCCGCGCGGTTGACCGCGATCATATAGGGGCAGCCATCTTTGGCACTGTATTTCAGCCCCTCGCTCTGGTAAAATTCATCGGCAGCCAGCTGTTCCATCAAGGCTTTGCCGCGCTCATCCCAAAGCGCTGGGTCCACCACCTGTGGGGCATCCTTGGTACAGTTTGCGGACGCCGTTGAGGTGGCATCGGCAATGCGCTGTTCTTCCTCGGTCATGGTGGGCTGTTCCTGCTGGCTGTCGCCATCCGTGGTGCTGTCTGCACCGTCGGGCGCGGCGGAGCTGGAATCCCCCTGGCTCTGGTTGGGCTTGTTGGTAATGGTGCCATCGGTTTTTACCAGCAAAAAGCAGCCTGCGCACACCAAAATAAACACGGCAATGCAGAAAATCAAGGTGATCAGGGCATGCACGCGGCGGTTCTGTTTGCGTGAAACAGCGCGGCGGCGCTGCATATTGCTGCTCCTGGCAGCGGGTGCAGGGCGGCGCTTGGGTCCCTGCGCCGGACGTTTTTGTTGCGGCATTGTGCAGACCTCCCGTTTATGGTGTCAAAATCGTATGTTTCGGGCTTTGCTTCCCACTGCGGGCGGGCGCGGCCCGAACGGAATTCATTTCCCGTATTCTTCCGCCACAAATTTTTCCAGTGCGGCAAAGCTGCGGCGGACCTTCTCGGTATCAATGCAGTACGCCATGCGGAAGTAGCCGGGGCAGCCAAAGCTGTCGCCGGGAACCAACGCCAGGTCATACTTCATGGCCTTTTTGCAGAACGCATTGGCGTCCTCCTCCAGCGCTTTGGGGAAGATATAGAAGGTGCCGGAGGGTTTGACCACGGTAAAGCCCAGCTTTTTCAGCTCGGCGTAAATCAGCTCCATGTTGGTTTCGTACACGCCCAAGTCGCTGGTTTCGTCCAGGCATTCGGCCACGGCCAGCTGGATCAGTGATGCCGGGCAGTTGTGGCCGGTTCCGCGGCTGATCTGGCCGCACATGGGCACAATATACTCGGCGTCCTCGCAGCGCGGGTTCGCAGCCACATAGCCGATGCGCTCGCCCGGCAGGCTCAGGCTCTTGCTGAACGAATAGCAGGTCAACGTATCATCATAGAACTTGGCGGCGTACTGGATGGGCTGCCCGCCGAACATGATTTCGCGGTACGGCTCATCCGAGATCAAAAAGATTCGGTGCCCATACTTGGCGCTGGCGGCGCGCAGGCGGTCGGCCAGGCCGGTCAGCGTCTCGGCGCTGTAGGCTGCGCCGGAGGGATTGTTGGGGGTGTTGATCAGCACGGCGGCGGTGTTCTCATCCAGCATCGCGTCAAATGCGTCAAAGTCAATCTGGAAATCCTTCGTGCGGGGCGGAACGACCTTCAGATTCAGGCCCGCGCCCTCCACATACGGCTTGTATTCCGGGAAGAACGGCGCAAAGGTGATAATATCCTGCCCCGGCACCGCCACGCAGCGCATGGCGTGGGCCAGCGCACCGGCAGCACCCGTTGCCATAAAGATATGCTCCATACCGTAGTCCATGCCAAAGCGGCGGTTCAGGCTTTCGGCCACCGCCTTGCGCACGGCGGGGATGGTCAGCGTGGGGCTGTAGCCATGCAGCGTCACCGGCTCCTTGGTCTGCAGCAGATCGATGCAGGTTTTGGTAAAGTGCTCCGGGCAGGGCACCGAAGGGTTGCCCAGCGAATAATCAAACACATTTTCATAGCCGATCTCGGTCCCGCGAGCCGTGCTCCACTCGGAGATTTGGCGAATAACGGACTTGCCGCTAAGCATATCTTTATAGCGCTGCGCAATCATTTCACAGTTCCTCCCACCGCCATTTTGCAGTTATTTCATGATAACGTCATACAGTTCATCGCTGTTTTCTGCCAGGTATTCCGCCCCGGCCGCATTCAGTTCCTCCCGCGTGCGGAATCCCCACACCGCCCCGCAGCAGGGCAGGTTCGCATTGTGGGCGGTTTCCACATCCACGTTGCTGTCCCCCACATACAGGGTGCTGGCCGGGTCGGCATGCAGGGCCTGCAGCAGGGCGTTCGTGCCCTCGGCGGCGGGCTTGGGGGCCACGCCGGTCATCTGGCCGCGCACGATCGTAAAATACTGCGTGCCGAAATAATCCTTGACGACCTCTTTTGCCAGCGCATCCGCCTTGTTGGAAAACACCGCCAGCTGCACGCCGTTCGCTTTCAGCTTTGCCAGCATTTCGGGGATGCCGGGGTACGGTGCGGTGGTGTCCCGCAGGTGCTGGCCATAATCCCGCTTAAAATCCGCCAGGGCCGCTTCCAGCACCGCCGGGGTGCGCTGGTCTGCCGGGGCCAGGCGCTCCACCAGTTTAGGGATACCGTTGCCCACAAAATAGCGGTACGCCTGGCGCTCATGGGTGGGCCAGCCATATTTCCGGCACAGCCGGTTGCCGGCATCCGCCAGGTCAGTCAGGGTGTTCAGCAGCGTACCATCCAGGTCAAACACTACAGTTTTATACATTTTGTAATATCCTCTATTTTCTATACACATTCTAACTTTTCCCACTGATACGGCAAAAGCCACACTTCTATTATAGGAGCATTTTGCCAAAACGGCAACCGCTTTTGCCTGTTGTTTTGGAGCAAAAGTGTAAATTATACAGCGGCAGGGTGCAATATCACGTAAAGTGTGCTACTATATATTTGTATTGCTGGCCGGGAGTGATCCAGCCAAGGGGAGGAAAAAAGATGGACCTGTTTCTTTCAATTCTGAAATCCGTCATTTACGGTGTGATTGAAGGCATCACCGAATGGCTGCCGATTTCCAGCACCGGGCATATGATCCTTGCCGAGCAGGTGCTGAAGTTTGGCTATACGGAAGATTTTATGGAAATGTTCCGCGTTGTCATCCAGCTGGGTGCTATCCTGGCTGTTGTGGTGCTGTATTTCCACAAGCTGTGGCCGTTCTGCAAGGATAATGGCCGCGATACCGGCTTTGCCGCCCACCTGCGCTGGCCCGTGGTCCGGCTGTGGTTCAAAATTATTGCAGCCTGCGTGCCCGCCGCCGTGCTGGGCATTCTGCTGGACGACTGGATGGACGCCCACCTGTATAACAGCGTGGTGGTTGCCCTGATGCTGATTGTGTACGGCGTTGCCTTTATCCTGATCGAGCGCCGCCCGCGGGTGCCCACCACCACCAAGCTTTCCCGCATTACTTACCCGCAGGCGTTCAAGGTTGGCTGCTGGCAGGTGCTCTCCCTGATTCCCGGCACCTCCCGCAGCGGCTCCACCATTCTGGGCGGCATGCTGTGCGGCATGTCCCGCCCGGCTGCCAGCCAGTTCACCTTCTTCCTTGCCATCCCGGTCATGGCCGGTGCCAGTTTGCTCAAGCTGGTCAAGTTCTTTGGCAAGGGCAACAGCTTCACGCTGGATCAGACCGTTGTGCTGATCGTTGGCTGTGCGGTTGCCTTTATCGTTTCCATCATCGCCATCCGCTTCCTGATGGATTACGTCAAGCGCCACACCTTCACCGCGTTCGGCGTTTACCGCATCGCGCTCGGCATTGTTGTTCTGGTGATCTGGGGCGTACAGACCTTTGTGCTGAAAGCGCCCGCCGCCGTGTAACGGCCCGGAGTGTATCTGAAATCGAAAATCTCCCCGCTGCATCTTGTGCATCCGCACATTGCAGCGGGGAGATTTTTTCTTGCTATTTTTGTTTTTAAATCAGAGGAATCCTGGCTGACGTCTGCTTATCAGCTTCTTACTTTTCCACCTGGAACAAATTCTGCTGACTGGTTGCTTTGGCACCGATGTTGTTATACTCCAAATAGAAGTACCCATGCACCCAGGCATCCAGCTCTGCATTCTCGCCGTAGGTGTGGGTCACGCCGTCCGCGTCCATATAGTCATTGGCGGCTGTCACCACCGGGGCCACCTGCTTGAGTGCCAGCAGGTACTGGTAATACGGGGTCAGCGGCAGCCCGGCATTTTCCACCAGGGTGGGTGCCAGCATGCACATATCCATGCGGTTGTACTCGTCGGTGGCGCTGGTCTGGCCTGCGTTCTCCAGCGGGTAGTTTGCCCAGATCAGGTAGGGCGTGCTGCGCTCCAAAATCTGCAAATTGTTCTCATCGGTAAAGGTATGGTCGGCCACATGATCCACAAAGCTGGGGGCGTGGTCGCCTGCCATGGCAACAATCACCTTGCGGCCGGTCTTTTCGTACTGCTCGGTCAGGTATTCGGTCAGTTCGCCAAAGGCACGGTCGGTCATATAGATGTTGCTCAGGTATTCATCCATGATGGAATCATACTCGCCGTAATCGGTTGCGGCATGCACGATATCCTCCTCCGGGGGGTTCATATCGTAATCGCCGTGGCTCTGAATGGAAACCAGGAACACAAACCGCGGCTGGTCCTCCGGCATTGCTTCATACAAACCTTCCAGGTCGCGGTAAGTGGCGCTGTCGGTCTGGTAGGGGCGGCTGCCATAGGTTTCCTTGGTCGGAAAATCATCCTGGAAGTGGGTCTCGTCAAAGCCCAGCGTCAGCCAGGCAGAATCGCGGCGGTAGTTGGAGTTGGTATAGGGGTGGGCTGCCAGCGTGGCATACCCCAGATCTTTCAGGTTGCTGACCAGGCTGTTTGCCTTGTGCAGGTTCAACCAGTTGAACGGTGTGATGGAGGGCATCAGCATCAGCGAGTTGGAGGAAAGCATCTCGTACTCGCTGGAGTTGGTGCCGCCGCCCACATGCGGGCTGATGGTGTGGCCGTAAATGGAGTTGGGCAGGTTTTTGGTCACCTGCATGATCTCCTGGTCGGCCTGCAGGTCCGTTACCAGGTCAAAGTCATAAAAGCTTTCGGACAGGATCAGGAACACATCGGGGTAGTCCTGCTCGTTTGCCGTTTCGGGGCTGGCCTGATAGTCCTGCGCCATTGCAGCGGCCTCGGTGGCGGCGTCCTCGCTGTAGCCGTCCGGCTGCAGGATGGGGTCCACCATCAGGCTGGCGGCTTCAATGCTACCCGCCAGGTAGCCGTACTTATAATAGGTTTCCTGCCAGGCCCAGCCGTAAGTGGCGGCGGGCTTGATGGGGTTGGGGCTGAAATACCCCAGATACAGCACCGCAAAAATGCCGCAGGCGCAGGCCAGCGCATGGGCGCCGCGCTGTTTCCAGCTGCGCTTATGCTTGCCGGCCAGTTTGACCTGCACAACGGCAGCCACCAGCACCGGGATGTACAGCAGCGCAATGGTAATAACTGTCTGGGTAATGTGCAGGGTATAACTGCCCATCACCTCTGCCGCGGTGCCCAGGTTCAGGATGTCCTGCGGCATCAGGGCGGAACCATGCAGGTCCCGCGTGTAATAGTTGACCAGCGCCAGCACGGTAAAAATCAGGCCGGAAACGCCGGTTGCAATGCCCCAGCTGCCGCACAGGGCAAACACCACCAGCGTCAGGCAGAACGCCGTCAGCGCATTGAGCGGTGCGTATACCGGCCACTGCCCCGCCATGTAGTTGGCAGTTACGCCGTCAGAAATTTCTAACTGGTAGCGCGCCACAAAGGCCGCTGCCACAGCCAGCGCAAATGGCAGCACCGTGCCAAGCCAGAAGCGCTTGTTTTTTAATGCTTTTTTGATGTTTTGCATGGGTATCCTGTTCCTTCGCTTTGTTTGTTCATTAAGTTGCGGTCAACATTCCGCGTCAACACGCCGAATGTCCGGTATGCCCGCAAAAGGGCATATTAGGTTAGTATATCACATTTTATGCCGGTTGTGAATCACCGTTTTTCGGCCAAATGCTGCCACTTGTTCCAAATCCGGCCCGCCCGCGCAGATTTTGCATTTACCAACCTACGCTTTCATGTTATAATATTAATTAATCATCATTTTACCCCATAGACGGAGGCTATTCTATGAAAATTCCTGCAAAAGGTTTTACTCACGGCGGCAAGTTCCATGCAGACGATGTGTTTGCCACAGCGCTGCTGATGATTGTGCGGCCGGATATCAAAGTAACCCGTGGTTTTGTTGTGCCGGATGGTTTTGACGGCATTGTGTACGATGTGGGCTGCGGTATGTTTGACCACCACCAGGAACCGCGCGAAAGCCGCCCCAACGGCGTGCCCTATGCGGCCTTTGGCCTGCTGTGGCGCGTGTTGGGTGCCCAGCTGGTGGGTGCCCACCAGGCCCGCCTGCTGGATGAAAATTTTGTTCAGCCCCTGGACTTGAACGATAACACTGGCGAACAGAACTCCCTGGCCGATGCCATCGGCAGCTTTAACCCCGTGTGGGATTCCGGCGAAGATTCCGATGCCTGCTTCTGGCGCGCCGTGCCCTTTGCCAAGCAGGTGCTGGAAAACGAGATTGCCGCAGCCAACGCCGTGAACCGCGCGGACGAGACCGTCCAGAACGCCTACAAGAACTCCAAGGACGGCATTGTGGTCCTGCCGGACTACATGCCCTGGAAAAACGGCCTGTACAAAACCGATGCCCTGTTTGTTGTCTACCCCAGCCAGCGCGGCGGCTACAGCGCCCAGTGCGTAACCGATTACAAGACCCGCCGCAGCAAGGTGCCGTTCCCGCCCGCATGGGGCGGCCAGCCGGAGGAGATCCTGCGCGAAAAGAGCGGCCTGGCTCTCAAGTTCTGCCACCCCAGCCGTTTCCTTGTCACCGCGGAAACCAAAGAGGATGCCATTGAGGCATGCCGCCGTGCCCTGCGCGCCGCCGGAAGGCCGGTGAGCGCACAGTGAGCGCCGAAACTCTAGAGCAGTTTGGTCCCCGCCCCAGCACCGCGGCGGACTGCCAGCCAGACCCGGCTTCCGCCTGGGTCTACATGGTGCGCTGCGCGGATGGCAGCCTGTATTCCGGCTGGACCAATGACCTTGCCCGCCGCCTGCGCGCCCACAAGGGCGGCAAGGCCGGTGCCAAGTATACCCACGCCAAAGGTGCCGTTAAGCTGACCTATGCCGAGCGCTGCACCGATAAAAGTGCCGCCCTGAAGCGGGAAGCCGCCCTGAAAAAGCTGCCAAAACCCGAAAAGGAAGCCCTTGCCGCCCAGTGGACCGCTGAAAACACCATCACCCTGCGGGATGCCGCGCCGGAGGACGCCGCCGCCGTGGCGGAGCTGTACAACTGGTATGTCACCCACTCCACGGCCACTTTCCAGTATGACCTGTGTACCGAGGAATTCCAGCGCGAAAATATCGCCTATGTGCAGCAGCGCGCGCCGTTCCTGGTTGCCGTCAATGCAGCGGGCAAGCTGTGCGGCTTTGCCTGCGCTCACCCCTGGCACAGCCGCACAGCTTATGCGTGGGATGTGGAGCTAACCGTTTACTGCGCCCACGACTGTGTGGGCCAGGGGGTTGGCGGGCGGCTGTACAAAGCCCTGCTGGACGGCGTGCGCCAGCGCGGCTACTGCAACGCCGTTGCCCTTGTGACCGGCCAGAACAAAGAGAGCTGCGCGTTCCATAAGGCGCTCGGCTTCAAAAAAATCGGCGTGGAACCCCGCACTGGGTACAAGTTCGGCCAATGGCTGGACCTTGCCTATTGGTGGATGGACCTGCGCCCCGGCCAGGAGCCTCCGGAGCCGGTGCGCCTGGGGCGATAAAACTGCATAACACAAAATTAAGCGGGGCACTGCTGATTGGCAGCGCCCCGCTTTTGTTATAAAGATTTGTAGAGGACGATGCCTGCATCGTCCCGCATACTGAGCTGCAACCATGGTATCCTGTCATCAACATCCTATCTCCCCGCCGCGCGTTTTTGTTTTCCACAAGAAGCCCCTCTGTTTGTGGAAAACCGTTCAGATTCTTTTCACTTTTCCCTGTCGTTACGCGGTCTGCATTCCTGTTTTTGCCCACAAACTGCCCTTGTTCACGCAAAGTTTACCGGAATTTCCAGCTATTTCATGCCTTGTTCATCCGCAGTTCATTTTTATTCTTCATGATAGAATCTATCGGGGGCCCCTATTACCGCCCCCAACTGGAGGAATTGTTATGCACGAAACCCAACAGCCGCGCGACCCCAAAAAGACGACCGGCATTGTATATGCCGTGATCCTTGTGGTGTTGCTGCTGCTCAATTTCTGGGCCTTCCCCGCCATGATGAAAGGCCAGGTCAAACAGGTCGATTACGGCACCTTCCTGAACATGCTCGAAGGCGGCGAACTGAGCACCGTTGAAATTCAGGACCAGCAGATCTATTTTGTGGACAAAAACGATACCACCTACTGCACCAACTCCATTGCGCAGGACCTGCAGCTGGTCAACCGGTTGGAAAGCGCCGGCGTTTCCTTTGGCAAGGTGTACAACCAGACCACCTGGGTGGATACCCTGCTGGGCTGGGTCATCTCGCTGCTGCCCATGATCATCCTGATCGTCTGGTTCAACCGCATGATGCGCAAGCGGGTCGGTGAAATGACCGGCGGCGCCAACAGCATGATTTTTGGCGGCGGCAAATCCGGTGCCAAACAGTATGTCGTTGAGGATGGCAAGTCCATCAAATTTGCCGATGTTGCCGGTGAGGACGAAGCCAAAGAGAGCCTGCAGGAAATCGTTGACTTCCTGCATAACCCCAAGCGTTACGAGGATATCGGTGCCAAAATGCCCAAGGGCGTTCTGCTTGTCGGCCCCCCGGGCACCGGTAAAACCCTGCTGGCCCGCGCTGTTGCCGGCGAAGCCGGTGTTCCCTTCTTCTCCATTGCGGGTTCTGAATTTGTCGAGATGTTCGTCGGCATGGGCGCTTCCAAGGTGCGTGACCTCTTCAAACAGGCCAACGAAAAAGCCCCCTGCATTGTCTTTATTGATGAGATCGATACCATCGGCAAAAAGCGTGACGGTGCTTCCGGTATGGGCGGCAACGATGAACGCGAGCAGACCCTGAACCAGCTGCTGACCGAAATGGACGGGTTTGACGCCGCCAAGGGTGTTATCATTCTGGCCGCCACCAACCGTCCTGAATCCCTTGACCCCGCTTTGACCCGCCCCGGCCGCTTTGACCGTCGTGTGCCCGTGGAGCTGCCCGACCTGAAAGGCCGCGAAAGCATCCTGCGCCTGCACGCTCAAAAGGTCAAAATCGGCCCCGACTGTGACTTTGCCGTGGTTGCCCGCATGACTCCCGGTGCTTCCGGTGCCGAGCTGGCCAATATCATCAACGAAGCCGCCCTGGGCGCTGTGCGCCACCACCGCATGGCCGTTACCCAGTACGACCTGCAGGAAGCCGTGGATACCATCCTGGCCGGTGCCCAGAAAAAGAATAAGATCCTGAGCGACAAAGAAAAGTGCATCGTGGCCTACCACGAAGTCGGCCATGCCATGGTTGCCGCCCTGCAGAGCCATTCCGCCCCCGTGCAGAAAATCACCATTGTGCCGCGCACTTCCGGCGCGTTGGGTTTCACCATGCAGGTAGAGGACGGCGACCACACCCTGATGACCAAGGAAGAGATCCTGGCCAAAATTGCCACCATGACCGGTGGCCGTGCCGCCGAAGAAGTGGTGTTCAACTCCATCACCACCGGCGCATCCAACGATATCGAGCAGGCCACCAAGATGGCCCGCGCCATGATTACCCGCTACGGCATGACCGACGACTTTGACATGGTTGCCCTGGAAACCGTGAACAACGCCTACCTGGGCGGCGATGCCAGCCTGGCCTGCAGTGAGCGCACAGCCGCCACAGTGGACGATAAGGTCGTGGAAGTCGTCAAGCAGCAGCATGAAAAAGCCAAACAGATGCTGATTGAAAACCGCGGCAAGCTGGACGAGATCGCCAAGTACCTGTACGAGAAAGAAACCATCACCGGCGAAGAGTTCATGCGCATCCTGACCGCTGTTCCCCAGCTGCCCACCGGTGCCGTGGAACAGTAAAGGCAACACCGCACAATTCCCGCCTGACGGCTTAAGCACCGCTCCGGCGGCTGCGGCACGGCATCTGCGTTGCCAAAATACTCGATAATACACAAAGTATTATCTGCGCTTTTGGCTTAGCAGCTGCCGCACCTCGCTCGCCGTATCGGCACTTAGAATTATGCGGTATTGCCTAAAATCTCCGCTCTGCGCGTTTTCTTTGTAAAATAACGGTGCCCCCGCCCTATGCAGTTCATTTACCGCACGGGCGGGGGCGTTTTGTTGTAATTCCGTAGGGGCGCACACCATGCACCCATCCGTTTTATATCATCACACTACAGCGCTTTCTCACAAAGCACACCATGTAATAGCGCCATTTTATGGCCAGCCGTTACCCATTTGTAGGGGCCGCTGCTCACCTCTTTCCGAAAAACGCAATAAAAATGCTGTCTTTCTCCACATCAGGGAAAGGCAGCATTCTTCTTTATCCGTTCAGATCTTCGCCGTTGCTGGCAATCACATTTTTATACCATCCAAAGGACTTTTTCCTGTGCCGTGCCGCCGCCCTGTTCGAGTACCGGGAAAAGCACCAGTGATCCTGCCGGGCTTTATTTTGCCTGTGCGCCCTCTGGGAAGATGATCTTGTTCACAAAGAAGAAGATCACCATGGAAATGCCGCCATTGAGCACGGTGGTGCCAATGTTGTAGATGAAATCCGGCACCAGCAGGCCCGCAACCGCCACCCACACGCAGTTGATGGAGTTGACGATGCAGGTGATCAAGCAGAACGCCACCACATACCAGGCGATCTGCTTGGCCAGGTTGCCCTTGCTGCGGAACACAAAGTTGCGCTGGATGGGAAAGTTTATGCATTCTCCCACCACCATGGCAACCATGTAGGCGCAAAAGTACGGCAGACCGCCATGGGCGGAATCATACCCTAGGATGTTCCACTGGAAGGTTTCGCCAAACAGCGTGACCGGGATGCCCGGCCAGCCAAAATCCACCACCGGCAGGCTGCTGAACGCCGCCGGCAAAAATTGCAGCAGCAGGTATTTGAACACCGTAACCAGGTTGGATACGATCACAAACAGTCCGCCTTCGCGCACCCACTTGGCTGCGGCGGGGTGTTTTGCCGCAAAATTATTCCATAGCTGCATAAATAGCCCCTCTCTTTCCTCAGCTGTTGCGCAGGCGCTGTTCCAGCTGTGCGTTCAGTACCAGGTTTTTCACGGCTTCTATGATCACCCGCACAAGGCCGATGATCCAGAATCCCTGTAATTCCATCACAATGCCATCCACCATGCCCATGCTGATGGCACCGCTGGTCATTTTGGCCAGGGCACGCAGCGGCATGTTGTACTGGAACAGCACATTCAGGTCCGGCTTGCCGCGCTTGTAGCTGGCGTTCAGCAGTGCGGTAAGCACCAGCCAGATCAGCCAGCCCAGCGGGCTGCGGCTGTGGTTCAGCTCGCCCAGGGTCATGTTGCGGTCAATTTTAACTTTTCCCTGCTGCACCGGGCGGCCCAGCAGGGTGGCCCATTCGTCATCCGGCACGCTCTGCACCTTGCCGCTGGTATAGTGCGGCAGATGCTTGCCCGCATAGGGGTTGGGTGCGCCGGTACCGGCCACTTCCACCACGGCGGTCAGGCGGATGTCCGTACTGGACGCGCCGACCCGCAGCTCATAGCTGCCGCCTTCCACTTCCCAGCTGTCGGTCTTGGTGTTCCAGTAGCGGAATGCCTTGTCATCCAGCAGGATGGTCACGGTCTTGCTTTCGCCGGGCTGCAGCTGCACCTTGGCAAAGCCTTTCAGCTCCTGTGCGGGGCGGAACACTTCTGCCCCGGGTTTTGCCACATACAGCTGCACGATCTCTGCTCCGGCGCGCTTGCCGGTGTTGGTTACGGTCAGGGTCACGCCATTGGACGCGGCCTGCAAATTGCTGTAGGCAAAGCTGGTGTAGCTTAACCCATAGCCAAAGGGGAATGCCACCGGCACACCGGCGGTCTGGTAATAGCGGTAGCCGACATACAGCCCCTCGCGGTACTGCACCATGCGGCCCGGCCCGGCAAAGTTATCCTTGGCGGGGGTATCCGCATAGGCGTTGACCCAGGTTTCGGCCAGCTTGCCGCTGGGGTTCACTTTGCCGGTCAGCACATCCAGCATGGCGCCCGCCCCCGCCTGGCCGCCCAGCGCACCATACACCAGGGTACGGCAGTGTTTGAGCCACGGGGTTTCCAGCGAAGCCCCTGCGCTGAGCACCACAACGGTGTTGGGGTTGGCCTGCTGCACGGCCTTTAACAGTTCGATCTGGTTGTCCGCAAGGCGCATATCGCCGCGGTCCATACCCTCACTTTCCTTGATTTCATCCAGCCCCAGGCAGAGCAGCACCACTTCGGCCTTTTGGGCCAGGGCTACAGCCTCGGCCTGTTTGGCGGCATCCGGTTTGCCTTGGCGGTCAAAGCCGGGGGCAAAGCCCACGCTGGCCAGGCCGCTCTCTTTCAGGCAGTCCAAAAAGGTATCCACCTTGATGGAGTTGACCGCGCTGGAGCCAGCGCCCTGGTACCGCGGTGTCTGGGCAAAGTCGCCGATCACGGCAACTTTTGCTCCCTCGGCCAGCGGCAGCAGGTCGTTCTCGTTTTTCAGCAGCACAATGCTTTCGGCTGCGGCGCGGCGGGCCAGGGCGTGGTGAGCGTCCGCATCAAAGGTGCGGCTGTGGGACTGCACGGCGGCATGGGTATCAAACACCAGCGTCAGCAACTCGTCCAGCCGGGCGTCCACATCCGCTTCAGTAATTTTTCCGCTCTGCACAGCCTGCATCAGCTCGCGCACCGCGTCCCCGCCGGGGGCGGGCATTTCCAGCGTGGAGCCGTTCTGCACGCCCAGGGCATGGTCATTGCTGCCGCCCCAGTCCGTTACCACAGCGCCGTCAAAGCCCCACTCCCCGCGCAGGATGTCCATTAACAGGTGGCGGTTCTCGTTGGCGTAAGTTCCGTTGATGAGGTTATAGCTGCTCATGATGGTCTTGGGCTTTGCTTCCTTGACCACGATCTCGAATCCGGTCAGGTACAGCTCCCGCAGCGTGCGTTCATCCACCACAGAGTCCGACGCCATGCGGCGCAGTTCCTGGCTGTTGACGGCAAAGTGCTTGGGGCAGGCCGAAATACCGTTGGACTGGATGCCCCGCACATAGCTCGCGGCCATTTTGCCGGAAAGATACGGATCCTCGGAGAAATACTCAAAGTTGCGGCCGCAGAGGGGGCTGCGCTTGGTGTTCAGGCCCGGCCCCAGCAACACGGCAACTTCCTGCGCGGCGGCTTCTTCGCCCATGGCCTGGCCGATCTGCTCGCCCAGGGCGGGGTCCCAGCTGCACGCCACAGTGGCTGCCGTGGGGAAGCAGGTGGCGGGGACACTGGGGTTCAGGCCCAGATGGTCCGCCGCGCCCGCCTGCTTGCGCACGCCGTTGGGGCCATCGGATAGGGTGATGGACGGGATATTATTTTTCGGCAGTGCACGGGTCCCAAAGGTAGTAGCGCCCGAAAGCAGCGCACATTTTTGTTCAAGGTTTAATTTTTGAATGATACTTGCGTTTTTCATTGAACTTCGGTCCTCTTTTAATAAAAGCACAGGCCCGCTGACCGTGCAGCGAGCCTGTGTTCTATAGCAGGATCAGTTGCTGCGTTATGCGTTTGGCTTATGCATCAACTTCTTCTTTCTTGCGCTTGGCGTAACCCTTTTTAGCAACCAAGATCTCCAGTGCGATCAGTGCCAGAACACCAACCACATCAACACCGATCATAACCTTTTCCCAGGTAGCCATACCGGGGTTCAGGTTTTCGGGATAGTAAGCACGGGAGTTTGCAACGGTGTACAGGATGTTCTTGCAGGCCTGGCGTGCGCATACCAGTGCGGTTGCGCTGGTGGTATCCGTCAGGTGGTTGGTCTCGGTATCGTAGTTGACCAGGCAGAAGTCGCCGCCGTTGCGGATCAGGTGGTCAGAATCCTGGTAGCCGTAAACACCGTAGTAGTCGGTCAGAACCATGCCGACAAAGCCCCATTCATTGCGCAGGACGTTGATCAGCAGTTCCGGGCAGTTGCCTGCATAGGTGTTGCCAATGTAGTTGAAGCTGGACATCACTGCGTGGCAGTCAGCGTTCTTTACGCAGGCTTCAAAAGGCTTCAGGTAAATTTCGCGGATGGCCTGCTCGCTTGCCCAGGTGCACAGCATGCCGCAGCGGTTGGTTTCCTGGTCGTTCAGGGCAAAGTGCTTCATGAATGCGTACACGCCCTGGTCCTGGCTTCCCATGATCGCATGGGAAGCAATTGCGCCGGAAAGCACGCCGTCCTCAGAGTAATACTCAAAGTTACGGCCAGCAAATGCAGAGCGGTGAATGTTCATAGCCGGTGCATACCAGCCGGAAACACCCATATCGTCTGCCATCTTGCCGATGGATTCGCCGAAGGAATAGGCCAGATCGGTGTTCCAGGTTGCTGCGATCATCACAGCAGACGGGAAGCCGATGGAGCCCTGCTGGGTAAAGTTGTTGTTGATGGAGGCAGGGCCGTCACAGTCGATGGCCTGAACCTTGCCCACGGAGGAAACGGCAACGGACTGGTAGCCGCCCAGGGCGATCAGGCTGTCCATATCAGCAACCGTCAGCTGGTCCAGGAAGCTGTCCCACTTTTCATCGTCGTATGCCACGCCAACCATGTCAGCCAGCTGGATGCCGTTCTTTGCGCCGGTGGTCGGGGCCACATCGTCCGGATTGTTAAAGTCGTTCGGGTCGTAGTTGGAGTTGTTGTAGAACGTAGCCTTTGCTTCAGCAGGCATGGAGTAGTCTGTGGGGGCAGCGGTAGCTTCGGCATAGTTTGCAAAGCCGTCTGCGCGGGACAGGTAGGTCACATTGCCCTCGGCAAAGTCAAATTCGTTGGTGGCAACGGTCTGGTCGCTGGAGCGGGGGTTGGACTCGTTGTAAACAATGTCAGATGCGACCGTGTAAGTCTTGGAATCGATCACATTGTGGGAATCGCTGTTGATGCTGATGATGTAATCGCCCTTTTCCAGCACATAGCAGCCCTTGCCGTGTGCATCGTAAGAAGCCATATCTTCCGCCTTGAAGGTGACCTGAACATTTTCAGAAGCACCTGCGGCGATCTCGCTGGTCTTTGCAAAGCCGATCAGGTTTGCAGAGGCTTTTTCAATGCCGCCATTGGTATACGGCGGGTTGTAGTAAACTTCCACAACGTCCTTGCCGGACACGCTGCCGGTGTTGGTGACCGTCACATCAACCGTGATGGTGCCATCGCTCTCGGTAACGCTGTTCAGCGTCTGGGTAAAGCTGGTGTAGGACAGGCCGTGGCCAAAGGGATAAACAACCGTCTTATCGTAATCGATCAGGCCCTCTGCCGCAGCGGTCTCATAGAACTTGTAGCCAACGTAGATATTTTCAACGTAGTTGACAAAAGCGGGGGTAACCTTGGTGCCAAAGGAATCTGCCTCGAACTCGTTCATGTTGTCATACAGCATGTTGCCGAAGTTGTTCCAGGTCGGGGTGGCGGTCAGGTCATACACAAAGGTATCAATGGTGCGGCCGGAGGGGTTCACATCGCCGCACAGCACAGAGCCCAGTGCATTAAAGCCGCTCTGGCCGGTGCCTGCGCACCAAATCACGCTCTTGATCTGGCTGTGGTCCTTGACCCAGCCAAGTTCCATAGCGTTTGCGCCATTATAAACAACAATTACATTATCAAAGTTCTTGCAAACGAGATCTACCATGTCCTCTTCCGTCTTGGAAAGCTGCAGGTAATGCTCGCCCGGCTCAAAGTCATTGTAGCTGTGGCCGGCATCATAGGTAACGGTGCTCACGTCGGTGGGCAGGTCAGCGCCTTCGCCGCCAACACGGGTGATTACAATCATTGCCGTGTCAGAGAATGCCTTTGCATTGTTAATCAGGTCATCGCTGTACTGGGCTGCTTCCGGTTCCGGCAGGGTCCAGTCCTGTGCAAACATACCAACTTCCGGTCGGTCTGCGCGGTAAGCGGTATAGAAATCGCTCAGTTCAGTGTTCAGCTCAAAGCCTGCGTTCGTCAGGCCCTCCAGCAGAGAAACCGTGGGGTAAGCGTCCGACAGTGCGCCGGAACCGGTGCCGCCGTAGCAGGGGTTGGTAGAGGCCCAGCCAAAAACATTCAGTTTGCTGTTTTTGGCCAACGGCAGAGTCCCTGCGTTATCCAGCAGCACAATGCCTTCATCAGCAATATCCTCGCACAGTTCTGTGGCAAGCGCGCCATTTTCCTCACTGACCTTACCGCCGCCGGTGGCAAGGGTGACCATGGAGTACATGGGGCCGACAAGAATCAGGTTTACCGTAACACCCAACGCAAGTACAATGCCCAATACTGCATTAAAACGGATCAGATACTTTTTGGACTTTTTCATCTTGCGACATGCAATCATTGCCACAATCAGCAACACAGCCACAATTCCAAAGCCAATCAAATATCCTTTGATGGAGTTGATAACGTTAATAACGTCATCCATGTTGATTGACAGCATTTTGTTATTCCTCCTCTTTTTGTAAATGTTGACATTTCTTTTGATGGCGCGCTCATCATTTCGTTTAATATGATACCAAATAAAGAGAAGATTTCACACAATTCTACATAAGTTGTTGTTTTTATTACATGTTTTGCAAATGTTTCAAAAAAGTTTCAAATTTTATTGTCTAATTTACATAATTAAAAAGTTACTATTTGTGCATTTTGTCTTCAAACAAAAAACGGCCATCCATTCAGCTTTTCTGCGGCAGCAGCACCCGCAGCGTAAACCACTCGTTTTCCCAGTGCAGCGTCATAGTTCCGCCGCGCTTTTCGGCGGCGGCGCGCACACCGCGCAGGTCGCTGCCGCCATGGGTGTTGCGGCGCGGCAGGCCGTCCGCGCCCAGCTCCACTTCCTGCGCGCAGTAGTTTTCAAACCGCAGCATCACAAAGCCGTTCTGGGCGTACACCGCCACTCGGATCAGCCGCTTTTCGTGGTCGGGCTCGGTCTCTACGCTCTCGGTCGCATTGTCCAGCGCCGTACCCACAATCGTGCAGATTTCCCCTGTCTCCAAAAAATCCAGCAAATGCCCGTCCGCCACGCAGGTCATCGTGATGTGGTGCTGCTGGCAGTACAGGCTTTTGGCCGTCAGCAGGGTGTCCAGCACCGGGTTGCCGGTCTTGTTCTCCGCCTCGTACTGGCGGATGCCGCTTTCCATGGCCGCCAGCGCCACATCCTGCTTGGCGTGGTCCCGCTCCGCCCGGATGGCCGCAATCTGCATTTTCAGCTCGTGGTAGCGCCGGTTGATCAGGCGGATGTTCTCCTTGCTCTGCTTGTACTGCTCGTACTGGCGGTGCAAAACGCCGTCCAGCTCCGCCAGCTCGCTGTGCAGGGCGGCTTCGCGCAGCTGCTCGTGCTGCACCGTCAAAATCAGCACCCCGGCCAGGTCCACCAGCGTGCGGATGTAAAACATGTTCATGTTGGCTTCGCTGCCGTTGGCAAAGCTCAAATTGCTCACGGCAAATGCGGTCAGCGCCATGACCACTGCCACAAAAGTTCCTGCGGGCGTTATTTTCAGCTTCCCGGCCGGACCGGGGCGGCGGTTCTCCACAAACAGCATGGCGGTAAAAATGCCGCCGTACACCACCGCCAACAGCAGCAGCGAAAGCGGCTCCGCCCCGCCGCGCTGCGGCCACAGCACGCAGTGCAGCTGCCATTCCACGCTGGCCGCCAGCTCCGCCAAAATAAAGGCTCGCGCGCACACATAACCCGCTTCCAGCAGCGTAATGCTGCGTGTGACCCACAAAAACAGCAGCATGGAAAGAATCGCCATTGCCATGCAGGGGATCCACCACGCCAGCGGAACTTCCCCCGTGGCCTGCAAAAACGCCCCCAGCAGCACCGCCCAACCGGCTTCTACGCCCCAGATCACGCGCTGATCCATCCGCGGCGGCAGCCTGTGCGCATACAGCAGCGCCGCCAGCACTTCCGCCAAAGCGGTGTACAGGCGGGGAATATCCGGCAATGTCGTCACTGTCCCGCACCCCCAATATAATCCGCCAGCCCCGCCATAAAGGCCTTGCGCCGCGGGCGGCTGATCTGCAGCGTATACGGACCAACCTGCACCATATCCTGCTGCACGCCGGAAACCTGCGCCAGATTGACCAGATACCCGCTGTTGCACCGTGCAAACGCCCGGCCCACCAGCTTTTCCTCATAGTTTTTCAGGGTGCCCGGCACCATAAAATCTTCTTTTTCGGTGTAAAAATGCACCTTGTGGCCTTCGCTTTCCAGGTAATAGATTTCCGCCGCGTCCAGCCGCCGCATGCCGCCGTCCACCGCCACGGCCAGGTAATGCCGCTCCCGCTTTTCCAGCTGCCCCAGCGCCTTTTGCAGCTGCTGCGAAAACGCAAAGTAGGGCACCGGTTTCAGCACATAATCCAGCGCCCCAACGGCATATCCGCGGATGGCATACTGCGCCATGTTGGTAATGAACACGATCAGCACCCCGCCGTCCCGCTCCCGGATGCGGCGGGCGGTCTCCATGCCGTCCAGGTGCTTCATCTCCACATCCAGAAAGATGATGTCGAACTGCGGGCGGTAATCTTCCAGAATCTCCATCCCGTCCGCAAACTCCGTTACCTCAAACGGCGTGCCGTACTGCCGGGTGTACCGCTGCACATACCCCGCCAGCTGTTCCCTCACCGCCGCCTCGTCCTCCACAATCGCAATCCGGGTCATCTGCTGCTCCCCTTTCTCAACACCACACTGCGGCCCCGCACAGTCCACACCTGGTGCGTCTTCTTAAGGTGTATCTGAAAACAAAGAAAATGACGGATATTTCACAAGCGCAAGACGGATTTAAGGCAAAGAGCCGCGGGAATCCTTTGTGGATTCCAAGGACTTTTAACGCAAAATCCCGATGCGTTTGTAGAAATAGACGATATTTTCGACTTTTCAGCTGCACCATAGATTGTTTTTAGTATAGCACATACAACCATACACAGCAAATGCGGGGTGGAGCAGTTTGTTTGCCCTCAAAGCGTTTTGTCGGTCGGGGCTGCCAGAGCAGGCCAGCCCTGGCATGCCACAAATATGCAGGTTCATTGCGAATTGTGCCTGTGTGCTGCAAGTGATGGAGCAATAAATCAGCGGGAAAAGCATCACGGAAATCGATGCGCATCTTGAAACCACTGCTCTGCCGGAAAAGCTTCCTGCACCTTGCCGTTTGTGCGCTCCGCCCCCTTTCTGCCGTCGTTGACTATTTCTGCCTTTAGTATATAAGATCAACAAAAAAACGCCTCACACTTTCGTGTAAGGCATTCTTTGGTGCACCATCAGTGGGCGCGTCAAGAATTCAGTCCGGCCCGCTTGTCGGCCTGTAAGGCCT
>ERZ840096.1126-NODE-1126-length-30741-cov-16.849247_pt1 | contig 30741 bp, 29 predicted proteins | sample MGYA00519878_ERZ840096 | MGnify/ENA primary metagenome ERZ840096 (study PRJEB31850, sample SAMEA3708865) | human gut metagenome | biome: human gut; feature: human-associated habitat; material: faeces | place: China | collected 2014 ...
TCGTCCGGTAGGTGTCATCATCCTCCAGCTTCAAGTCCAGCCCGCCGGGCTGCTCTATGCCGCCGTTGATGCTTACAAGATGGTATTCGTCATTTTTTTCGATGCTCGTCACCGCATTGTTCACGACCTGATTCCATGCCGCACCCTCTTCGTGGAAGGTGATCTTGTCGCCAACGGCAAGGTTTTCAATATCTTCTTTTTTATAAAGGTCGTAGCTGAACACCTTTGCAGTCAATTTACCGTTCTGCACACCGGAGGTAATGGAGGCAGAAACAAATGTGGTGGTCTGCGTGTCATCAAGGTCATCCAGTGTCCATGTCAGCAGATTGATTGGCTCTGTAACGCCTTCTTCTGCCACATGGGACGAGGCCGGCACTGCACTGGATGCGGGGGTGCTGGCGGGGGTGCCGGAGCCGCCGCAGGCCGTCAATGCGATGCCAGCAGCCAGAACAGCCAGAATCTTATATTTCAGGTTCATAAAAATACCTTCTTTCTTGACGCGGTAGATTTATTCCGCTACAATAAAAACGAATCAAGAACCCATTCTATTGCAACTGATTTTAAGATAGAGAGGAATTTCCCGTGAAAATTTTAAAAGTAAAGTGTCTTGCCCCCACCCGGCTGGACAATTATCTGACCCAGCAATACCCCGCCCTGACCCCCGGCCGTCTGAACAAGGCGCTGCGGGAGAACAAGATCAAGCTGAACGGCAAAAAGCAGCCGCTTTCCACCCGCGTGATGGCGGGCGATGAGATCAAGCTGTTCATTCTGGACGATGTGCTGGACGCCGACCGTCGGGTGGAAGGCCCCGCATGGAAGAACGCCCGCACCCCGGCGCAGGTGGTGTACGACTGCCCGCAGATCCTGATCGTAAACAAGCCCGCCGGTGTTGCGGTGGATGGCCCGGAGGACGACACCCTGCTGAACCGTGCGCTGCTGTACCTGAACAAGCAGGGTGAATACAAGGAGAACGACCTGTACACCCCCGCCTTGTGCCACCGGCTGGACACCGGCACCAGCGGCCTTGTGATCATTGCCAAGACCCCGGAGGCCGAGGAGCTGTTCCTTTCCGCCATCAAGAACCGCGAGGTGCAAAAGACCTACCTCTGCGTCACCTTTGGCCGTCCCATGCCGCCGGACGCCACCTTGGGCGGCTACCTGCTGAAGGACGCTGACCGCGGCATCGTGAAGATTGTGGAGGACAAGCAGCCCGGTGCCAAGGAGGTGGAGACACGGTACGAGACCATCGCCGTCTCCGGCCGTCTGGCCCTGCTGAAGGTGCAGCTGATCACCGGACGCACCCACCAGATTCGCGCCCACATGGCAAGCATCGGCTGCCCCATCCTTGGCGACAGCAAGTACGGCAACAACAGCGCCAACCGCGAGTTGAAGCTGAAGTATCAGGCGCTGTGCGCATGGGAGCTGACCATGCCCCGCTTCACCCAGCCAGACTTTGCCTTCCTCAGCGGCAAGACCTTCCACGCCCCGAAGCCGTGGTATTACCAGCAGGTGCTGGACGGCACTTTGAAGTAAGGTTTCATCATTGATTGTGAGGAATTTTATGTCACTTCCAAAATATAACGAACTTTACACCTTGCTTTTGACCGCATTGCAGGATGGAAACGCTCATACCATGAAAGAGGTGCGAGATTTTATTGCACAGGCACTGCACTTGACGGAACAGGAACTTGCTGAAACCTTACCAAGCGGCACGCAAAGTGTTTTTACCAGTCGTTCCAATTGGGCAAAAACATATTTAAAGAAGGCTCAAATGATCGAATCCCCCCAGCGGGGCTATGTCATTCTCACTCCTGCCGGAAAAGCTCTCTTGGAAAGCGGCGTACCTATCACAAATTCTGTTCTGGCACAAAAATGTCCTGATTTTTTGGAATTTTACCAACATAAAAACCTCAGTAATTCCATTATCACATCAGATGAAACACAAGAAGAAGCTCCCGAAACACCACAGGAAACCTTTGAGCGGGTCTACTCTTTGATCAACGAGCAACTGGCAGATGATCTGCTGACCGAGGTTCTTAACCAGACACCCGCATTTTTCGAGCAGCTCGTGGTCGATCTTATGAAAGCCATGAACTATGGCGAAGGATTTGTAACCAAATACAGCGGTGATGATGGCATAGATGGCATCGTCCATGAAGATAAACTCGGATTCAATTTGATTTACATTCAGGCCAAACGTTGGAAACCTGACGTTACAATCAGCAAACCGGAATTGCAGAAGTTCGCTGGTGCAATGATGGGGCCGCCCAAAGTAGATAAAGGTCTTTTTATTACGACCGCAAAATTTTCTCCTAAGGCAAAAGAGTTTGCAAATGCGCAACATATCATTCTCGTAGACGGCAAGCGCCTGACTGAATTGATGATCGAATATGGCGTTGGCGTTTCTACCCAAAAAGCTTATCTTGTCAAAAGAGTTGACAGCGATTATTTTTCTGATAACTGATTTCCATTTTGTATTCTATGGAAAAAAATACAACCGCAGCGGTGTGATTCACCTACAATGCCTGTTTCCCAATACGACCCCTCTTGTAAAAATGCAATGCCGGGCAGACCGCAGTCTGCCCGGCATTGTTCTATAAATAAGATTCTTTCCGCTGAATATGGCCAGAGCAAGGCGGAGGCCATTAAAATCGTTCTCTACGCAGAAAAATCAGACCCGCACCATATCCGGGGTGATCTCCGCCAGCGTATGAGCACCGCACATCTGCATGGTATCAGCCAGCTCCCCGGCCAGCTTATCGATGTAGCACTTCACGCCCTCTGCGCCGCCGCCGTAAACAGCGGTCACGAAGGGGCGGCAGATCAGCACACCGTCTGCGCCCAGCGCCAGCGCCTTGAACACATCCACACCGGTGCGGATGCCGCCGTCCACCAGTACCTTTACGCCGGTGCCCTTGAGGGCTGCGGCGATCTCCGGCAGCACCTCGGCGGTGGCGGGGCACTGGTCCAGCACACGGCCGCCGTGGTTGGACACCACGATGGCGGCAGCTCCGGCCTGCTTTGCCTTCAGTGCGCCCTTAACGGTCATCACGCCCTTGACGATGAAGGGACGCTCTGCCAGCTGCACGATCTCGGCCAGTTCCTCCACGCTCTTGCTGCCGGCGGGCGGGGTCATGTTCTTCAGGAAGGGCAGACCCGCTGCATCCACGTCCATAGCCACGGCAAAACAGCCGCTGGCCTTGGCCTGTGCCATTTTCTCGCGGATGGTGTCGATGTTCCACGGCTTGATGGTGGGCACACCGCAGCCGCCCGCAGCGCCGATGGCGCGGGTAGCCATCTCCATCACAGTGGGGTTGGTGCCGTCGCCGGTAAAGGCCGCAATGCCGTTTTCGGCACAAGCACGCACCAGCACATCATTATAGGTCATGTCGGTGTAGGTATCGGAGTAGTGCAGGTTCACTGCGCCCACAGGGCCCGCAAAGAAGGGATAGCGGAAGCTTTTGCCGAACAGCTCCAGCGTGGTGTCCGGTGCACCGCCGGGGCACAGGGTGTCCATGTTCACCCGGATGTCCGCCCACTTATTATAATTGCGGATAGCGGTGTCGCCCACGCCCTTGGCACCCGGGCCGGGGATCTGGTTTTTACAGGCCACGCCGTTGCACACCGGGCAGGCCTTGCAGTATTGACCAATGCAGGTACGGGCATTGGCAAGCACTTCAGGATAAGTCATAAAAGCATCCTCCTTATATCCACCGCTGCGGCACAAAATGACCCGCCGCAGCGCTCTCTGCCCTCAATATAGACCCATTTTAAGGGTGCGTCAAGGGCTTTTTGTGCTTTCCGTCCATGCGGCAGAATACTTTCTCGCGTTTTTTCGTCATTTTTAAAAAAGTCTGATTTTTTTCAAAAAAATCCTTGACAAAAAGCCTGCTTTCAGGTATTATAGTGGAGCGCCAAGGGCACCCGCCCAAAGGCAGAACAAAAGATGTGGAAAGATGGCTGAGTTGGTCTAAGGCGCACGACTGGAAATCGTGTAACGTGTCAAAAGCGTTCTGGGGTTCGAATCCCCATCTTTCCGCCAGAAACCTGAAACAGAAATGTTTCAGGTTTTTTGTTTTGTCCGCAGTTTGCGGCGCTTGACATTTGCGTGCAGTTCCGTTATGCTGAAGCAAATACGTTTTACCGGAAGGAGAGGTTTCCCATGGCATCTTCCCACAAAAAGCGCACCGGTCTGCGGGCGGCGCTGATCGTTCTGCTGTGTCTGATTCTGGTGTGCGCGGTGGCTGCGGCAGTGCTGTACAGCTTCGTCAGCCGCAAGATCAAGGCATTCCAGAGCGGTGCCAGCTTTGCGCTGGACTACACCATCACCTCCACCGAGGCCGAGCCCCCTGCTCTTTACGCCCTGCTGGACAAGTTCGGCGGCACCACCGGCAGTCTGACCGGCCAGTACACCCCCCGGGCGGTGCAACTGGCGCTGTACCCGACGGGCACCAGCACCGTCAACGATGCCCCTCTAACCCGGATGTACATCAGCGAGGAAGAGACCCTGTACGATGCCGGACAGCTGTACAACAAGCTGCGCAGCACGGTTGTAGCCGAGTATCCGCTGGCAAGCCTGCTGCTGCCGGGCTGGTCGCTGGGCAGCTATATCTCCCAAGACCAGCTGGCTACCCTGCTGGGGGTAGACCCCACTGCCACCAGCTTGCAACAGGTGAACGACTTCCAGCTGGATCTCAAGCAGCTCAAAACCGTGCAGCCCGCCAACGCCAAGGAGGGTTACCTCTACCTTCAGTTGCCGAACCTCGCCGCCGGGGAGGATGCGCCGCAGTTGATTCTGGGCATCGAAAAGCAGGGTCTGCTCAAGACCCTGTCCCCCAAGGTGCACATCCTGCTGGACGTGCCCGCCCACCATATCCATGCGGAATTGACCGGCACGGTAACTGCTGCGCAGACCGTGGTGACCGCACCCACCTCCCGGATGCAGGACTCTGACGTGGAAAGTCTTGTGCAGCTGCGCAAGACCATCGAGAGCATCGTGCAGTTCGTGCAGACCGCCGCCCAGAGCGACGATGCTGCCGCCCCTGCTGCATAAAAAAGCTTCTATAAACACAAAAAATCGGGCAGACTGCGGTCTGTCCGATTTTTTTTTTGCGTTTTATGATCTCTTACTTCTTTACGGTCTTTTTGCAGGGTGCACGCTTTGCCTTGGGCTTTGCTGCGGCAGGGGCAGTCTTGGCTTCTGCTGCGGGCGCTGCCTTGGCAGCCGGTTCAGCCTTAGTAACAGGCTCGGCCTTGGTTGCCACGGCGGGAGCTGCCTTCACCTCTACTGCGGGGGCAGCAGGCTCAGCCTTTGCCTTAGCAGCCTTCTTCGCAGCGGGCTTTTCTGCCTTGACCGGCTCTGCGGCCTTTACTGCGGGCGCAGCGGGCTTCTCCTCCACCTTCTTGGTGGTGCGGGGCTTGCGGGCTGCGGGCTTCTTGGCGGGAGCGGCTTCCTTGGCCGGTGCTGCCGTAGTCTCAGCAGCGGGTGCGGGTGCTTCCTCGACCTTAGCAGCACGCTTTACGCGATCCTTTACCTCAGAGATGACCCACAGCTGGTCGCCACCGCCGGGCACCTCCTGCCAGATCTGCAGCACAGCGCCCACCTCGGCACCGATGCCTACGGTGTCCACGCACTTGCCGCCTGCCCAGGAGGAGCGCAGACGCACCGTGCCCTCCGGCGTGTGCTCCACCTTCCACATCTGGGACGTGCCACCCACGTCCTCCCACAGGTGCAGCCAAGTGCCGTTGGCGGTGCCGGTCATGGTCAGATCCAGTAACTTGCCGGAAGCGCGGTTGCGGATGCGGTACACGCCATCGCCCTCGCGGACAAAGCTCCACTCCTGCTCGGGCTTGTGGTCATACTTGCCCAGACGGACAGTGCCGCCATCCTTGCTGCCTTCCACTGCCTGAATGACATTGCCGGTGTGAGCAGCAATGGTATAAAAGCGGTCGGCCTCGATCACGGTTTGTGCTACGGATTTCATGTACAAATCCCTCCCAATCATAAAATGCACAGATTTTTCCAATTCCTTCTTATAAAGAATACCACATATCGTGATTTTTCACAAGCAATTCGACAATTCTTTAGCACTTTATATAGAAAGCACCCTGTTTTCGCCTGCTTTTTCGCCCCTTCGCAGGGGAGAAAGGGCCGTTTTTACTCCCTCTCGACATTTTGCCGCAACTGCGTTATACTGTTTTTACAAAGCTTATCTGCCGCTCTGGAAGGGGCGGCTTTCTCGTTTTTGAAGGAGGATATTTGCCCATGACCCAGCAGGACCGCACTGTGGTGCAGTATCACAAAATGACCGAGACCCCTATCCCCCGGCTGATCCTCAGCCTTGCCGCGCCCACGATTTTAAGTATGCTGATCACCAGCATCTACAATCTGGCCGATACCTTTTTTGTGGGGCGCATTTCCACCAGTGCTTCCGGCGCGGTGGGTGTCGTTTCCAGCCTGATGGCTATCATACAGGCGCTGGGCTTTATGCTGGGGCACGGCTCTGGCACCATCATCAGCCGCCGCTTGGGCAGTCAGGATACCCACGCTGCCACCCGCTTTGCTTCCACCAGCTTTTTTACGGCGCTGGCCTTTGGCGTAGTGCTGGCAGTGGTCGGTCTTGCCACCCTGCCGGACTTCATGATGCTGCTGGGCAGCACCGAGACCATTCTGCCCCACGCCTGCGCCTACGCCCGCCCCATCCTGCTTGCCGCTCCGCTGATGATCTCCAGTCTGGTGATGAACAACATTCTGCGGTATGAGGGCAAGGCGAACCTTGCCATGATCGGGCTTGTCACCGGCGGGCTTTTGAACATCGCGCTGGACCCGCTGTTCATGTTCGCTTTAGGGCTGGGCACTGCCGGTGCCGGCATTGCCACCGCCCTCAGCCAGACCATCAGCTTTGGCATTCTGCTGTATATGTTCCTGCGGGGTAAAACGGTCAGCCAGTTCCGGCTTTCCGCCGTCACCCGGGAGCCGCGTGAGTTTTTGCAGATCCTTGCAGGCGGCGCGCCCAGTTTTGGCCGTCAGGGGTTGAACAGCATCGGCGGGATGCTGCTGAACATCGCCGCCCGCAGCTACGGCGACGCCGCCGTGGCGGGCATGAGCATCGTGTCCCGCATTTTTATGTTCATCCTCTCGGTGGCCATCGGCGTGGGACAGGGCCTGCAGCCGGTGGCGTCCTTCAACTACGGTGCCCGCAAGTACCACCGGGTACGGCAGGCTGCCATCTTTACCCTGAAAGCCGCCTTTGCGCTTCTGGTGGTGCTGATCGCGGTGTGCTGGTGGAACGATGAATCTTTAATTCGCCTGTTCCGGGACGACCCGGAAGTCACCGCCGTGGCGCTGCCCGCCTTCCGCTACCAGTGCTTTGCCGTCCTTTTGCAGCCGGTGATCGTAGTGGCCAACATGACCTTCCAGAGCGTGGGCAAGGCCGGGCGTGCCACCTTTCTGGCCTGCTGCCGGCAGGGCGTGTGCTTTATCCCGCTGATTCTTGTACTGCCCCGGGTGCTGGGTCTTGTGGGAGTGGAGCTCTGCCAGCCCATTGCGGATGTGCTCACCTTCTTCATTTCTCTGCCCTTTTTGCTGGCCTTTCTGCGGCAGCTGGAGCAGATGGACAAGGCAGAAGCGTCCCATGCCCCGGCACAGCTGTAATGCAATTGTAACCATTTTTAGCCGCATTTTTCTGCAAGCTCTGCAATGAAAAATGCGGCTGTTTCGTATTCTGAGTGAACGGTAAAATTTTCCTCCCTGTTTTTTGCAAAGGAGTGTTTTTTATGAAGCGTGTTATCTTGCGTATCGGCTGCGGGGCGGTCTGCGCAGCCCTTGCCCTTACTTTAGGCTGTGGCTGCGCCCTGCTGCCGCCCGCCACCGGCGTGCCGGGCGCAGCAAGCTCTGCCTCCTCTGTGCCAACGGACGACAGCGGCAAGCCCCTGTACGACCCCGCCGTGCTGAACGATGGCCGTCTGCGGGTGCTGTACTACTACGGCCGTTCCGGGAGCAGCACCACCATCCTGTGCGGCAGCACCCCGCTGCATCAGTCTGCCCGCAGCGAGAACGTCTCGCTGGTGGAGGACAGTGCTACCGGTGCAGCAGACTACTGGCTGCGCAGCTGGTCCGACCCCACCGGCCGGGGCGGGCGCCGCACAGCCCTGTACGACAAGACCGGCACCGAAGTAATGAACTTTGAAGGCGAGCAGAACGCCACCCTGCAAAACGGCCTGCTGGTGCTGCAGGAGAGCCGCCTGATCGACGGCGGATACGTCCCGGAGTCCGGCTACGGCACCTGTCAGGTCATCGACCTTGCCACCAGCGCAGCTCTGCCGGTACCGGAGGGCGCATACAGCTGCACCGTATGCGGCGATAAGCTGGTATTCAGCTGCTACGCCCGCCCGGAGGGGCTGGACGATTACAACTGGGATACCGACTACCGCCAGAACAGCTGGGTGGTGGTGCAGGAAAAGGACGGCACCCCTGTCTACCGCGCCGACGCCGCCTCGGCACACCGCCTTTTCTACGACAGCGATACCCTGAGTGACTGGGTGGAGCTGGATGTTACCACCGGGGAAGAAACCACCGACCGGATTTTGTACAACGTCCTGACCGGCGAGCAGTGCACAGGCTTTTTACAGGTCTACCCGGGTGGGCTTGCCAGCTTTTCCACCGGCGACGGCCGGTACGAGCTGCGGGATATGACCACCGAGGATCGCGGATTGATCGCCGCCTTTGACGAACAGCCCAGTCAATATTTCCCGGGCTATGTGGTAACATGGCACAGCGGCGAGGATCACGGCTACGAACTCTATGATCTGGAGACCGGCACCAAGACCCCGCTGTACGATGTGAACGCCACCGACAGCACCGTAGCCGTCTACGCGCTGGATGGCAGTCTGCGGGTGTACAGCACGGACAACGGAAAGCTGCTGACCGACACCACCGTAGAACCGGTGGAGCACCAGCAGCGGGTACGGATGAGCAACTGCGGCAGTGGCTATGTCTGGCTGAAATTGCAGGATAACGACCGCTACGAGACCACCGCCACCCGGCTGTACGGCCCGCAGGGGCTTGTCAGTGACCTGACCGCCCTGCAAGGCAAATACAGTTACGTCAACTACCTGACCACCGACCCTGACGGCAGACCCATGTTCTACGGCAGCCGCAGCGCTGTGGGCAGCGCCTACGGCAACGTATACGATGTGCTGGACGCAGACGGCAAGGTAGTATTACAGGGGCTTGCCAGCTGCACCAGATACTATTCTAACAGCCTGAACGCCCTGCCCGACCATGTGTTTGCTGCACAGCGGGGCTTCTATGTGGGCTGGATGGATACAAGCGGCAACTGGCTGTACTGCCAGAGCATTTTCTCGTCTGCCACTGCGGACGATGAACCGAGTTACGGCTATTGAGTTAGGAGGGCTTTTTTATGAAAAACACTAAAATTTCCCGCCGCAGCTTTCTGCTGGGGCTGGCTGCCTGCTCCGCCGCCGGGGTGCTGACCGCCTGCAAGGGCACGGATGCGCCCTCCGGCAGCACGGCTTCCTCTGCCGCAGAGCAGCCTGCATCCTCTGCTGCTTCCTCTGCTGTGCAGCAGGCAGCGCCGTTTTTGACTGTGGAGGAGTTTCCCCCGCTGGACGGCAGCACCGCCTGCATCCCGCTGATGGCGCAGATGCTGGCCGATACCACCGGCATGGACTTGGAGGAAGCCCGCAGCAACATCACCGTGAGCACCACCGCCTACGCATGGGAGAACTTTGGTCTGTACGACACCACCACCCGGATGCTGGTGGTGTACGAAGCACCGGACTATGTAAAGGAAGAGCTGCAGGAAGCCAATGTGGAGCTGGAGCAGAAGCCCATCGGGGTGGACGCGCTGGTGTTCATCGTCAACGAGGACAACCCTGTGCAGGCGCTTACCCAGCAGCAGCTGCGGGACATCTACGCCGGGAAGATCACCAACTGGAAGGATGTGGGCGGCAAGGATCAGGAAATCGTTGCCTTCCAGCGCGGCGAGGACTCTGGCAGTCAGACCCTGTTCAAAAAGCTGCTCATTCAGGGCAGAGAGTTGATGACTCCGCCCTCTGAGCTGGCTCCCGCCGCCATGGGCGAGCTGGTGGACAGCATTGCCGATTACAACAACAGCGCCAACGCCATCGGTTTCTCCGTGTATTACTACATCGACCAGATGTACTCCAAGCCCGGGCTGCGGCTGCTGGCGGTAGACGGTGTGACCCCCAGCAACGACACCCTTGCCGACGGCAGCTACCCCCTGTGCAACGATTTTTACGCCGTCATCCACCCGGATGCCGCCGCCGACAGTCCGGAGCGTCGCCTGTACGACTGGCTGGACACCGACGCCGGGCAGGACTGCATCAAAAAGTCCGGCTATGTGGCCGTCGGCCCGCAGACCACCGTCACCATCGTGGATTGAAATTGACAGACCTTCTCTCGTCTGCTACAATAAAGGCAGGATTTTGTCGATCTTTATGCAGCAGAATGCTGAAAGGAAGGTCTTACTATGGAACATCCCTCTCACCCGGTAGAAAGCCACTGGCGTACCTCCCTGCGCAACCGCATTATTCAGGCTTCCAGTCTGCTGGAAGTGCTGTTATCCGGGCTGGTGCTGATTGGTCTGCTGCTCAGCGTTGTGCCTCTGATTCGCTGGATGCCCGGCCTGCTGTTCGATGGCAACGAGGCAGAGATCCGCACCTTTCTGGAGCGCAGCTTGGACATTGTGATCGGCATTGAGTTCATCAAGATGCTGGCCAAGCACAGCCCCGGCAGCAGCCTTGAAGTGCTGCTGTACGCCATTGCGCGCCATCTGGTGGTGGGACACGATTCCGCCGTGGAGAACCTGCTCAGCGTGGGCGCCATCGCACTGATCTTCATCGTGCGCAAGTTCTTCTTTGTCCCGGCCTTTGGCGCACACCTGCCGGACGGTCATCCTGCGCCGGATCTTACCCCCGCCCAGAGCGGCATCCCCGCCGACTGGTTCCGTCGGCGGAATTCCGAAGCAAAGCCTGAGGAAGAGACCGAGACAAAGGAATAAGCCTATACAAAAACCACCCCGCAGCGGCCGGTGAACGGCTGCTGCGGGGTGGTTTACTATTTTCTGTTACTTTTTGCCGTGACGGCCAAAGCGGTACTCCTTGCCCTCGCGGATGCGCTGGATGTTGGAGCGGTGCATGTAAATGACCATCGCACCCATGATCACCGAGCCAATGGTGCACACGGTAAGGTCGGCGGCAGAATAGCCCCGGAACACGCCGTACAGGATGGTGAGCACCGGGTAGAGTGCTGCCATGGTCACACTGCCCAGCGACACCATGCCGGTGGGCAGCAGGCAGACCAGAAAGATGACTGCCAGAAAGGGGATCAGCACCGGCTGGATAGCCAGAATGGTGCCGCCCGCCACCAGCACGCCTTTGCCGCCCTTGAAGCCGAAATACAGAGGCTTCAAATGGCCGATAATGGCAAAGATGGCGGCAAGGTACACCGCAAGATAGGGCGAGAGCGTGGTGCTTTCCGGCATCTGGGTGAACAGCCAGCGGCCGATGCACACGGCCAACACACCCTTGAGCACATCACCAAAGGCGGTAAGTGCCGCTGCCTTTTTACCGAAGGTGCGCAGCATATTGGTCATGCCTGCAGCGCCGCTGCCGTACTTGCGTACGTCATCGTGGTACAAAAACTTGCTGACGAGGATACCGGTGTCGATGCTGCCCAGCAGATACGCCTGCACAGCGGACACCGCAGCGATGAGAACAGATTTCATCATCTGAGCCTCCCTGACGTGTTATACGTCCTTGGCACCCACCTCGCCGGAGCCGCGCTCCCGCACGACCAGACGGATGGGCGTATGCTCCAGACCAAAGTTTTCGCGGATCTGGTTGATGAGATACCGCTGATAGCTGAAGTGGAACAGGTGCTTTGCGTTCACGAAGGCCACGAACGTGGGGGGACGGGTGGAGGCCTGCGTCAGGTAGTAGATCTTCAGGCGGCGGCCCTTGTCGCTGGGGGGCTGCATCCGGGCAGTAGCGCGGGCAAGCATCTCGTTCAGCACGCCGGTGGGCACGCGGGCACCGTTCTCGGCGTCCACATCCCGGATCAGCTGCATCAGCTTGTTCACGTTGTAGCCAGTCTGGGCAGAGATGAAGATAATGGGTGCATAGCCCATAAAGCTGAAGCACTCGGCATAGCCCCGGCGCTGCAGCTCCATGGTGTTGGTCTCCTTGCCTTCCACGGCATCCCACTTGTTTACCACGATGATGCAGGCCTTGCCCTGCTCGTGGGCGTAGCCTGCCACCTTGCTGTCCTGCTCGGTAAAGCCGACGGTGGCATCCACAAGGATCAGCGCCACGCGGCTGCGCTCCACAGCAGCCAGTGCACGCACCACCATGTAGCGCTCCAAGCCATCGCTGATGTTGCTGCGCTTGCGCAGACCGGCGGTATCGGTAAAGATGAACTTGCCGTAGGCGTTGTCCACCGGGGTGTCGATGGCATCACGGGTGGTGCCGGCCTCGTTGGCCACGATCATACGATTCTCGCCCAGAATGCGGTTGGTCAGGCTGGACTTGCCCACGTTAGGGCGGCCGATGATGGCAACGGGGATACGGTCCTCCTCCACCACAGTCTCGCTGAAGTCCAGATGGGCGCACACGGCATCCAGCAGATCGCCCGTACCGTGACCGTGCACGGAAGAAATGGGCATCACCTCGTCAAAGCCGAGGTTGTAGAACTCGTACAGCTCCATGGGAGCCTCGCCCACCTTGTCGCACTTGTTCACGGCAAGAATGATGGGCTTGTGGCTGCGGCGCAGCATGTGTGCCACGTCCTCGTCCGCTGCGGTCAGGCCGTTGCGCACGTCCGTGACCATGATGATGCAGTCGGCGGTGTCAATGGCGATCTGCGCCTGCTCGCGCATGTGGGCCAGAATGCCCTCGGTGGCCTTGGGCTCGATGCCGCCGGTGTCCACCAGCAAAAACTCGTGGCCGTTCCACTCGCAGTTGGCGAAAATGCGGTCGCGGGTAATGCCCGGGGTATCCTCCACAATGGCAAGGCGCTGGCCGCACAGCTTATTGAACAGGGTGGACTTGCCCACGTTGGGGCGGCCCACCACTGCTACGATCGGTTTGCTCATGGGGTCTCCTCCTTTCTTAAAAGGGGTAAAATACAATAAAAATGGCGTTATCAGCTGCCGCTCTTCCTTCTGCGGGCAATGTGCAGGCCGCTGCGCAACAAGGCGCGGGCTTCGTCCCCGCCTGCCGTGGGCAGCACCTCCACCTTTACGCCCAGCCGCTGCCCCAGCTGCTCCACCGTGATATCGTCAAGGAAGGTGTCCTTTTCCTCCCGCAGCATCACAGCCGGGATGCCCAGCGTTTTTGTGGCAAGGCTGCCGGCGCACTGGGCGATGATATCGGTGGCGGTGATGAGGCCGGTCACCCCCACATTGCCGCCGAAAAAGCGGTTCTGGATGGTGTGGACGTGCACAGTGATCATGGGGTACTGCCGGTGCAGCTCCTCCATCATGCGGGTGATGAGGGGCGCTGCCATGGTGCCGGTGACCACGTCCAGTTCCTTGGTGCCGTAGATCCGGTGGGGCTTGTCCAGTTCCGCCAGAAATTCTTCCTCGAACAGGCGCATCATGCCCACGCCGTTTTCCAGCTGGTCGTAGTCCTCGTAGAACGCCGCCGCAGGGATGGGGCGGCCTGCCTTGAGGTACCATTCATCGCTGGGGTAGATGATGCGCTTGCCGTGGCGGCGTTTGCATTCATCACCGAATTCTTCCATAATGTCGATGACCTCAGCGCTGGTCTTTGCATCGTAGGGCACCTGCGGGTACAGATTTTTGCGGTAATCCGTAATGCCGCAGGGCACGGCTGCAATGCTTTGCACCATGGGGGTCAGCTCCAGCAGGTCGGCAAGGGTGCGGCGCAGCTCGTCGCCGTCGTTCACGCCGCGGCAAAGCACCAGCTGACAGTTGACGGCAATGCCGCCCTCCACCAGACGGGGCAGGTACTTGAGCACCTCGCCGCCGCGTTTATTGGCCAGCATCCGCACCCGCAGCTGGGGGTTGGTGGTGTGCACCGAGATATTGATAGGCGAGATGTGCATCTTGATGATGCGGTCGATCTCGTGATCCTGCATATTGGTCATGGTGATGTAGTTACCGAACAAAAAGCTCAGTCGCTCGTCATCATCCTTGAAATACAGGCTCTCGCGCATGCCCGGGGGCAGCTGGTCGATGAAGCAGAACATGCAGTGGTTGGAGCAGGAATGCTTTGCATCGCCCAGATAGGTCTTGAACCCGCAGCCAAAGGGGCCGCGCTGCGGCCGCTGCACCTCCCACTCCCGGATGCCGTCCGCTACCCGGGCTTTCAGGTGGAAGCTGCTGCTGTCGGTATAAAAATCGTAGTCCAGCGTGTCGTTCAGCTCGTTGTCGTCCACGCTCAACAGCTCGTCGCCAGGGGCAAGGCCAAGAGCCTCGGCCTCGCTGCCGGCATCCACCTGCTCGATCCGGATCGCCATCTGCATCCACCTCCTTTAAAGCACAAGAAGGGGAAGGCTTTGCGCCCTCCCCTTCTGTACATAACACCATTATGCCACCAATTACGCGCAAATTAGGCCTTCTTGATGACTTCCTCGCCCTTGTAGTAACCGCAGTTGCCACATGCCTGGTGGGGGAGCTTCAGAGAGCCGCAGTTGCTGCACTTGACCAGTGCGGGGGCCTCCAGCTTCCAAACATTGCTGCGACGCTTGTCGCGGCGGGCCTTGGAAAGATGTCTCTTAGGTACTGCCATATTTTTGCACCTCCTTGATGGGTTTATCTGTTCAGCAGTGATTTAAGGATCGCGAGCCTAGTGTCTACGGGGGCGTCGGTCTGCTCTGCCGGTGGGCAGGTGCATTCCGCCTTTTTCTTACCGCACTGCGGGCAAAGCCCGGCGCAGTCGGGGCTGCAAAGCAGCACCGTAGGGATCTGGAACATAAACTCCTGATTGAGCCATTCGTCCACGTCCAAGTGTCCTTTTTCGTCCAGCGGAAGATCGAAATCCGGGTCATCCAGATCCCGCTCCTTGACGATCCACTCCGTATCGACTGTCTCTTCCCGGGTGACCGAGTCCAGACAGCGGGCGCACTCTCCGTGCACCGATGCCTTTGCCCGCAACGTTATCTGAACCTCGTCGCCATCGGTCTGCGCATCAAAGACGGCTGTGACCGGCTGCGGGATCCTTGCACCGGCATAATCGTATGCAGATAAATCACACTGAAACTCTGCATGGTACGGTCTTGCGCCGGCTGTGATAAACTTTCTCAGGTCAAATTGCATAGTACACCTCTGAAAAGGCTGCTTTGTTAGTATAGCGCCAAAGCAACCCTTTGTCAACACCAAAACAGGCAGAAAACCGAAAAAATTTATTTTTCTCCGGTCTTCTGCCTGTTGGAAAAGCCTTTAGCCCTGTTCTTTTATCAAATTACAGGTACTTCTTCACATCGTGGGGCAGTGCGGCCTCGTCTGCGCTGACGGTCACGGTGACCTTCACGCTGTCGCCGGCAATGGCTGCCATCTCATCCAGCACAACGCCCAGACGGTTGATATCGTGATCCAGCACCTTCAGGATGCCGTCAATGTACAGGTCGGTGATGTCGTAGTTGCTTGCCATCAGGCCGGCCACAAAGCCGTACAGCATTTCGCCGCCGGAGATCTTGTACTCGTCCAGATCGATCAGACGTGCTGCAGGAGCGATGTCGTAGGTGAGCTTCATGCCCTTTTCCACAACAACAACATTGCCTTTGGAGGTCTTGACCGCGTCGTTGATCTGGTCGATCATAGCCTTGGTCTTGCCGGAGCCCTTGGTACCAACAATCAGTTTAATCATAGTTCAGTCCTCCTGTATTTTCCACGCCTTGCGGCGGGAGATCATTTTTTACGTTCGGCTTTTACTTCAGCTTTGCTTCCAGCTCTGCGGTCAGGCCCTCGTAGCCGGGCTTGCCCAGCAGGGCAAACATATTCTTCTTGTAGCTTTCCACGCCGGGCTGGTTGAAGGGGTTCACGCTCAGCAGGTAGCCGCTGCAGGCGCAGGCACGCCAGAAGAAATAGATCAGGTAGCCCACATTATAAGCAGACAGGTCGTCCACCTCAATCAGCACTTCGGGCACGCCGCCGTCGGTGTGTGCCAGAATGGTGCCCTCCATGGCCTTGCGGTTGACCACGCTCATGTTCTGGTTTGCAAGGAAGTTCAGGCCGTCAAAGTTGCCCTCCAGCGGGTCGATGAACAGATCCTGCGCGGGCTTCTTCACGTCCACGATGGTCTCGAACATGATGCGGGCGCCTTCCTGAATGAACTGACCCATAGAGTGCAGATCGGTGGAGAAGATGCAGCTTGCAGGGAACAGACCCTTATTGTCCTTGCCCTCGCTCTCGCCGAACAGCTGTTTGTACCACTCGTTCATCAGGGTGAAGTCCGGCTCGTAGCACTCCAGGATCTCCACAGCCTTGCCCTTGCGGTACAGGATGTTGCGGATGGCGGCGTACTTGTAAGCATCGTTATCGGGGCTCAGTACGGAGAAGCGCTCCATAGCGTCGGCAGCGCCCTGCATCAGAGCATCGATGTCGATGCCGGCGGCGGCGATAGGCAGCAGACCCACGGCGCTCAGCACGGAGTAGCGGCCGCCCACGTCATCGGGAACTACGAAGGTGGGCCAGCCCTGTGCGTCAGCCAGCTGCTTCAAGGTGCCCTTGGCACGGTCGGTGGTGGCGTAGATGCGCTTGTTGGCTTCCTCCACGCCCATCTCCTTTTCCAGCAGTTCACGCAGCACACGGAAGGCCAGAGAGGTCTCGGTGGTGGTGCCGGACTTGGAGATGACGTTGATGGAGAAGCGCTTGCCCTTGCACAGGCTGATGATGTTGTTCAGGTAGGTGGGGCTGATGCTGTTGCCGCAGAAGTAGATCTTCAGACCATCTTCCAGCTCGTTGTGGTACATACCCTTAACGGCTTCCACAACAGCGCGTGCGCCCAGATAGCTGCCGCCGATGCCGGCCACGACCAGAACGTCAGAGTCCTCGCGGATCTTGGCAGCGGCTGCCTTGATGCGGGCGAACTCTTCCTTGTCATAATCCCGGGGCAGGGTCATCCAGCCCAGAAAATCGCTGCCGGGGCCATTCTTGGCTTCCAGCTGCTTGTGGGCGGCTTCTACCTGCGGGTAGATGGCTGCATATTCCTCTTCGCTGATGAAGCTGGAGAGGTGTTTCGTGTTCAGTGCGACACTCATTTTATTAAAACCTCCAAACGATCTGCCGGGCCCTTGCCCTGCGAGGAAATATCTTGGTATAAGTGTACCGTTCCCTCCGGGTAAAGTCAAGGTCAAATTCCTTAGATTTCATACAATTTTAATAGTGTTTTTTTGTTTCTTCATCCAGATTTGTTCAGGTATCCAACAGTCCCGCCGGGCGTCCGGCGCACTTTTGTGCGCTGAAGCGCCTTTTTCGGTGTAGAGTCATGCTGCTGTCCCCCGCAGGCTGTCCCACAGCAGCTGCAAGGCGGTGTCAAAATCCATGCGAGGCGCATCGGCGGCGGCGCACACCGGGTACTCCCCCTGTACTGCTTCGCCGCACAACAGCTGCGCCTTGCCTACCGTCTGCCCCCGGGTCACCGGGGCTTCCAGTGTCTCGGGCAGTTCCAGCTGCACGGTCAGCTGACCGGCGCTTTCGGCGGGCAGCAACGCGGTGGCGGGCAGCGCGGCGTAATCCAGCGGCACGGTCTCCTCGGTGCTGCCCTTTACCTTTAATTGCAGCGGACGTTCCTGCGGCAGGGGCACCGGTGCGGCACGGTAGGCCGCAAAGCCGTAGTCCAGCAGGGTGGTGGCGGCTTCGAATCGTTCCTTGCTGGAGGGTGCACCCAGCACCACCGCGATGAGGTTCAGCCCGTCCCGGGTGGCGCTGGCGGTAATGCACACGCCCGCTCCGCCGGTGGTGCCGGTCTTGAGCCCGGTAATGCCGTTGTACCGCCGCAGCAGCTTATTGGTGTTCACCAGCTGGGTCTGCCCGCCCCGCAGGGTGTCCGTCCAGATGCCGGTATAGTGCAGCACCTCCGGGCAGGTGGTCAGGATGGTGCGGCTCATGATGGCTACATCCCGTGCGGTGGAAAGATGTCCCTCCGTGTCCAGCCCGCAGGCATTGCAGAAGGTGGTGTGCTCCATGCCCAATTCTGCGGCGCGGGCGTTCATCTGCTGCACAAAGGCAGGCTCGCTGCCGCCCACAAGTTCCGCCACCGCCACTGCTGCATCGTTGGCAGAGGACACACAGATGGCCTTGAGCATCTCGTCCAGCGTGAACTGCTCCCCGGGCTCCAGCCAGATCTGACTGCCGCCCATGTGGTAGGCGTGCTCACTGACCGGCACAGCGGTATCCATGGTCAGCCGCCCGGCGTGCACCGCCTCAAAGGTGAGCAGCAGGGTCATCACCTTGGTAATGGAGGCGATGGGCATGGTCTGGTCGGCATTCATCTCGTAAAGCACCGCGCCGCTGGTCTGGTCGATGAGGATCGCCGCGCGGCAGGGCAGGGTAAGCTGCGGCGGGGTGACCGTCAGGGTCTGCACTGCCGGTTCTGCCTGTGCCTGCACCACCGGCTGGATGCGCAGCCCCTTGCCCTGTGCCGTGCCGAAGGCCAGCGCAAACAGCCAGAAGCAGACCACCCCCGCGCACAGCAGCGCCAGATTTCTCCGTTCCATTTCCGTCCCTCCCCGTGCGAAGTCTCTTGCTGCTACTGTATGCAGTGGTCTTTTCAGGCATGCCGCTCGTCAATTTTGCCGTACTATTTTTCACATTGTGTTCGTTTTCTGTTAACTTTGGTACCTGTCCCTTGACTTTTCACGGCAAAACTTGTAAAATTGAACTGTTCCCAGAAGGGAGCAAGCCCAGTTTCATACAATCATGCAATCACAAGGAGGGTCTCATTATGAATCTTTCTCGCCGTAACTTTATAAAGATCGCCGGTCTGTCCGCTGCTGCTGTTGCAGGTGCCGCCCTGTTCACCGGCTGCTCCGGTTCTCTGCTACCGTGATCGGTAAAGATATCCAGAAGGCTCTGGACACCAAGCAGTTTTCTGTCGTGGCCAGCCTGAAGCCGGACGCCCAGGAGAACGCCATCAACGCTTTTGTGAGACGTCAGCTTCCCCTGTCTATGTACGAGGTCGATTTCATTGAGCGCAAGACCGATACACTGGACGGCAAGGAGACCGATTATCTGTTCGTTACCCTGAAAAACAGCTAACGGCTCGTCATTCCTTCCTGCAGCTTTGGGACGCGAGATTTTTCGCGTCCCTTTTTGTTTTGACGCACTGCAAAAGACCGGTGTCTCCGTGCAAAAACAGTCTTGCACCCCGGTGGGCTTCTGTTATATAATGAGAAGAAATGCAAAACACCCCCGTTTTTATCGAAAGGATCGTTCCCCATGCGAGTTTGTTTTTATACCTTGGGCTGCAAGGTCAACCTGAACGAGACCGGCGCGCTGGAACAGCTGTTCCGCGCCAACGGCTTTACCATTGCGCAGGAAGGCGAAGCAGCGGATGTGTTCATTGTGAACAGTTGCACCGTGACCAACTTCGGCGACCAGAAGAGCCGCAAGTGGTTGCGCCGCAAAAAGCGCGAAAACCCCGGTGCGGTGACGGTGCTGACCGGCTGCTACCCGCAGGCCTTCCCGGAGGAGGCCGCACAGTTCATGGAAGCCGACCTTGTGTGCGGCAACGGCGACCGCAAGGCCATTTTGGAAAACGTACAAAAGCTGCTGGACGGCCACGAGCGCATCGTAGCCATTGCCCCGCACCAGCGCGGCGAGCAGTTCGAGGAGCTGCCGGTGGAGCGGTTCGAGACCCACACCCGCGCCTTTATCAAGGTAGAGGACGGCTGCAACCGGCAGTGTGCCTATTGCGTCATCCCCCGCGCCCGCGGGCCGGTGCGCAGCCGCGCCGAGGAGAGCATTCTAGCCGAGCTGCACCAGCTGGCCGCTGCGGGCTACCGCGAGGTGGTGCTCAGCGCCATCTCCCTGCCCAGCTACGGGCTGGACACCGGCACGAACCTTGTGGAGCTGGTGGAAAAATGCGCACAGGTGCCGGGCATCGAGCGCATTCGTCTGGGCAGCCTTGACCCCGATATGCTCACCCCGGAATTTATCTCCCGCTTGGCAGCGGTGGACAAGCTTTGCCCCCAGTTCCACCTGAGTTTGCAGAGCGGCTGCACCGCCACCCTGCGCCGGATGCACCGGGTGTACACCGCGCAGGAGTACGCACAGGTGGTGGAGCAGATCCGCGCCGCCTACGGCAGCCGCCCGGTCAGCTTTACCACCGACTGCATCTGCGGCTTCCCCGGCGAGACGGCAGAGGACTTTGAGGAGAGCTGCGAATTTCTGAAGAAGATCGGTTTCCTTAAAGTGCATGTGTTCCCCTACTCCCGCCGCAGCGGCACCCCGGCTTATGATTTCCCGGATCAGATCCACGAGCGGGAAAAGCAGGAGCGCAGCCGCCGCATGAACGCCGTAGCCGAGCAGGTGCGCTGCGAGGCACTGGCCGCCTTTGAGGGCACCGAGGATGAGGTGCTGCTGGAAACGCCCCTGTCCGGTACGCTGTTCACCGGCTACACCCGGCTGTACATTCCGGTGGTGGTCTCTGCGCCCGGCTGCGAGAGCGGGCAGATCGTGCGGGTAAAGCTTGGCCGCTACGACGGCGAGCGGGTGCGTGCAGCACTTTGCTGAAATTTTTTCATTTTACTTGTACATTCTGTGCATCCGCATGAATACAATAAATTTTTAACAAATTTTGTGTTTTGCCCTTTTCATACGCACGTCTTTATGTTAAAATGAAGATGGATTTATCGGGTCCGGCGTGCTGTAAGCAACCAGCACGGTACCATCCGTGCCCGTATAGTGCCGTTTTTATGCTCTGCACACAGGGCAGACGGCTCCGTTTTTTGGCTGTTTCTGAGCAAGGAGAGATTGGAATGAGTTTCAGAGGAATCAATACTACGGTCATCCAGATCCGCCGTCAGGTGTTTACCGAGGTCGCCCGCATGGCTTACGCCAATGTCAAGGGCGAGCAGGCCAACCACCTGATGCGCAAGATCCCCTACACCATCATCCCCGGTGAGGAGGGCAAGCTGCGCAAGGACATCTTCCTGGAGCGCGCCATCGTTGAGGAGCGCGTGCGTCTGGCTATGGGTCTGCCCACCCGCCGCATGGACGAGCACAACAGCGTGGTCTCCGGTCTGGAGGATGCCTCCATCGCCGATAAGTACTATGATCCCCCGCTGGTCAACGTGATCAAGTTTGCCTGCAACCGCTGCCCTGAAAAGCTGGTCAAGGTTTCTGACCTGTGTCAGGGCTGCCTTGCACACCCCTGTATGGAAGTGTGCCCCAAGAAGGCTATCACTTGGGAGAGCGGCCGTTCCACCATCGATCAGGACAAGTGCATCAAGTGCGGCCGCTGCGTCACCGTCTGCCCCTACAACGCCATCGTCAAGACCGAGCGTCCCTGCGCTGCTGCCTGCGGCATGGGCGCTATCCACTCTGACGAGCTGGGCCGTGCCGAGATTGATTACAGCAAGTGCGTGTCCTGCGGTCAGTGTCTGGTAAACTGCCCCTTCGGTGCCATTGCCGACAAGGGTCAGATCTATCAGCTCATTCAGGGCTTCAACCGCGGCGACCGCATCTATGCGCTGGTCGCTCCCGCCTTCATCAACCAGTTCCCCTCTCTGGCTTCCACCGGCAAGCTGAAGTCCGCCCTGAAGGCCATCGGCTTCTGCGACGTGGTGGAGGTTGCCATCGGTGCCGACCTGTGCACCGTGGACGAGGCACACGACTTCCTTGAGGAAGTGCCCGAGAAGCTGGACTTTATGGCTACCTCCTGCTGCCCGGCATGGAGCATGATGGCAAAGACCGCCTTCCCCGGCCTTGCCAAGAACATCTCCATGACCATGACCCCCATGGTGTTCACCGCCCGCATGATGAAGCAGGCCGACCCCGATGCCCGTATGTGCTTCATCGGACCCTGCGCCGCCAAGAAGCTGGAGGCCTCCCGCCGCACCGTCCGCTCCGATGTGGACTTCGTGCTGACCTTTGAGGAGCTGGCCGGTATCATTGAGGCAAAGGATCTGGATCTGGACAATCTGGAAGTGGATCCCGCCGAGATGGATCTGTGCTACGCTTCCGCTGCCGGCCGCGGCTTTGCACAGTCCGGCGGTGTTGCCAAGGCTGTTGCTGACAAGATCAAGGAATGGCGTCCCGACATGGAGGTGAAGATTGCCTCCGCACAGGGTCTGGCCGACTGCAAGAAGCTGCTGATGCTGGCCAAGGCCGGTAAGTACAACGGCTACCTGCTGGAGGGCATGGGCTGCCCCGGCGGTTGCATCGGCGGTGCCGGTACCATTGCCGACCCCGTGCGCACCGCAGCTGTGCTGAACAAGTATGTGAAGGATGCCGAGTTCACCGACCCCGAGCAGAGCGCCTTTATGTCCAATATCCACATGCTGAAAGACGATCCCAACTTTGAGGTCTGAGCCGCTATAACGTAACTACCCAAAAGGACGCTGCAATGCCGCAGCGTCCTTTTTTATCGCATCTTCTACATTCTGTGATGGATTCGAAACATTTTTGTGAAAGACTGCCAAGGCACATTGACAAGGCTGTCCGGTCATGCTATGTTAGCATTGACAAATTAGCACCTTATGGAGCATTATATACTCTGTTTCACCATGCCGTAGCTGCGGCAGAAAGGATAAAACCATGACTACTGCCTTAAAACGTACCGGCGCTGCCCTGCTGACGCTGCTGATGTTCTGTATGCTCACACTGGGCGCTTCTGCCGCCGCGAATACCCCCGTTGGGGTCAAATTCTGGAAGGAAAACTCCGACAAGGAATCCATGGCCAACTCCGGCATTGATTCTGACCGCGAGGCTACCCTTGCCCGCCAGTCCAACGGCACCTACACCCTGATGCTGCCCGTCAAGCAGGTGACCAAGCTCAATGTGACCGGCTGTCTGACCGGCCTGACCATCGGCGATGTGACCTACACCGGCACCCTGACCGGCGAGATCGAAAAGGGCAACGGCATCCTGACCATCAAAAACCTGCCTGCCTCGGTGCTGACCGGCAGCGATGTGAATAAGGCGCTGACCGTGACCTGCAACATCCAGATGGATCTGAGCCTGCTGGGCGAGATCAACACCACCGCCCGGATGTGCATCTGGGCAAAATAAACCGCACGATAACAAAAGCGCCGTTCCACCCGGGACGGCGCTTTTGCTGTTCAGCAGTCGATGTGCTTTTCCACAAAGTCGGCGGCCATTTTATCCAGCTGCATCACCGCATTTTCCGCGCCCTTCATCACCTTGCGCACATTGCGGCGCATCTGGCGCTTGCTCTGGGTAGCCATCATGGCACCGGCAGCCCCAAGGACTGCACCGGTGGCCATGCCCACCACCATGCCTGCGGCGGAATTTTCTCGCTGTTTCATCCTGAATTTCTCCTTTCAGCCTGTCATGACAGGGCTTGCAGTGCTATTATTTCCGCAAAAGAATCTGGTATACGCTTTTTTTATGCAGCAATTTGTGGTATACTGTTCTATGATGCTTTTTGTAAGCCGCTGCGCGCGGCTTTTCAGCAAGGAGGTTTTCCTATTTGCAAAAACCCGTTGAACCCAAAAAGATCCTTTGCATCCACGATCTGTCCGGCGTGGGCCGGTGCAGCCTTGCGGTGATCCTGCCTGTGCTGTCAGTCATGGGCTTCCAGCCGGTGGCGCTGCCCACGGTGGTGCTCTCCACCCACACCGGCGGCCTTGGCACCCCCGCCCGGATGGACGGCAGTGCCTACGGCATGGCCGCACTGGAGCACTACCAGACCCTTGGACTGCAATTTGATTGTATCTATACCGGCTATCTGGGCGGCGAGGCACAGGTAGCGCTGGCTGAAAAAGCCTTTGCCCTGTGGCCTGCCGCCTACAAAGTGGTGGACCCCGTAATGGGCGATAACGGCAAGGCCTATTCCACCGTTACCCCGGCACTGGTCGAGCGCATCCGCAGCCTGTGCCGCGCGGCAGATCTGATTTTGCCCAACTACACCGAGGCGCAGCTGCTTTTGCAGCAGCAGCCGGTCACCGATGAGCTGGACGATACCGCCGCGCAGGCGCTGGCAGATGCTTTGCAGCCGCTGGCCTCCAACGCGGTGGTCACCGGATTGCCGCTGGGCAAGTACATCGGCTGTGCCGGTACCGGCGCAGACCGCTTCGTCATCAAAAAGCTGCATATCAGCCGCAGCTTCCCCGGCACGGGGGATCTGTATGGTGCCGTGCTCATCGGCTCGCTGCTGCAGGGCAACGCCCTGAGCGCCGCCGCCGATAACGCTGCGGAGTTTGTTTCGCTGGCCATTCAGGGCACGCCCTACACGCAGGACACCCGCTTCGGCGTGTGGTTTGAGCCGCTGCTGCCCCGCCTGTGCCCCCTGCGGGAGGAACCGGAGGGCATTTTATGATGGACAAGCCGACTTTGAATATCGTGCTGGTAGAGCCCCGCATCCCCCAGAACACCGGCAACGTGGCGCGCACCTGTGCCTGCACGGCCTGCCGTCTGCATCTGGTAGGCCCCATGGGCTTTGCCATTGATGACAAAAAGCTCAAACACGCCGGGCTGGACTACTGGCACTATCTGGACATTACCTACTACGACGGCCTTGCGGACTTTTTTGCCCGCAACAGCGGCCCCTACTACTACTTTACCACCAAGGCGCCCCAGCGCTACACCGATGTACAGTACCCGGACGGGGCTTATCTGGTGTTCGGGCGCGAGGATGCCGGGCTGCCGGAGGCGCTGCTTGCAGAAAATCAGGAGCACTGCATCCGGATGCCCATGCGGGACACCTGCCGCAGTCTGAACCTTTCCAACAGCGTGGCGGTGGGCGTGTACGAGGTGCTGCGGCAGTGGGATTTCCCGGAGCTGCTGGACCACGGCCACCTACGAGATTATGAATGGAAATGAGGGAAATTATGAGCAAGATCGCAATTCTGACTGATTCCTCCTGCGATATCCCGCAGGAGATGGCCGAAAAATACGGCATTGATATCATGAGTTTCCACATCCTGCTGGATGATGTGGACTATGTTGAGCGTGTGGACTGCACCAACACCGAATTCTACGATAAAATGCGTGCGGCAAAGGGTGTGCCCTCTACCGCCGCCATTACGCCCATCCAGTTCTGTGAAAAATACTGCCAGTATGTGGACGAGGGCTACACGGATGTCATCCATGTGCCCATTAACAAATCCGGCTCCTCCACCTACAACAACGCCCTGATGGCACAGGGGATGCTGCGGGAGGAGCGCCCGGAGCACCATCTGAACATCCATCTGCTGGACCCCCACACCTATTCTATGGTGTTCGGCTGGTATCTGTGCGAGATGGCACGCAAACTGCAGAACGGCGCAGAGATCCGCCACGTCATCCACGAATTTGAACAGCAGATGAACTGCATGGAGGTCGTGCTGGGGCCTTACAGCCTGAGGCAGATGAAAAAGAGCGGCCGCATCTCTGCCGCAGCAGCCGTCATGGGCGAGTTGATGGGCATCCGCCCCATCATTACCCTGATCGACGGCAAAACCAAGGTAGAGGCCAAGGTGCGCGGCGATGAAAAAGTCGTGCCCGCCATGGTGGAGCTGTGCCAGAAGCGCGCCGGGGATGTGGAGGATTTTGAGTATATGATCGGCCACACCAACATCCCGCAAGCCGCTGATCTGGAAAAGGCCTGCCGCAAGGCCTTTGGCAAGCCGCCGCTGGCCGTGTTTGAGCTGGGCGGCGTGGTCTCTGCCAACACCGGCCCCGACACCGTAGCGCTGACATATACCGGCCACCCCAGAGGGTAAAAACATCCGGGAGAGGGTTGCCGCAGATAGCATACCTTCAAAATATTGAAAGCTCCAAGGCAGCTTCTCAAAAAAGGGTAAAAAAAGCTGAGCACCTGTGAAAGATCAGGTGCTCAGCTTTTTTGCATTTTTCGTTGACGCTGTTTCGCAGCAGTCCTTTTTGTTATTTATTTCTCGTGTTTTACCCGTTGGATATCTCCCAGATCGTAGGGGGTGTTCTGGTAGACGTAATAGTTCAGCCAGTTTTCATACAGCAGGTGGGCGTGGGCACGCCAGCGGAACAGCGGCGGCTTTGTGGGGTCATCGTCCGGGTAGTAGTTGACGGGCACATGAATGGGCAGGCCCTTGGCTACGTCCCGCTTATACTCGGCATCCAGCGTGTACTTATCGTACTCCGGGTGACCGGTGACAAAGATCTGCCGTCCGTTCTCTGTGCTCATCAGGAAGGGTCCGGCGGCGTCGCTCTCAGCCAGAATGCGCAGGGCGGCGCAGTTGTCCACATCCTCCCGGCAGATGCCGGTATGACGGCTGTGGGGAGCGTAGAACACCTCATCAAAGCCGCGTACAAGCGGGTTTGCCGGGCGGGTGACCCGGTGCTCGAACACGCCGAACATCTTTTCCGGCAGCAGCTGCTTGCGCACGCCATAATGGTAGTACAACCCTGCCTGTGCGCCCCAGCAGACATGGAGGGTGGAGTAGACGTTCGTTTCGCTGAAGTCCATGATCTCGCACAGTTCGTTCCAGTAGTCCACCTGCTCAAAATCCATGGTCTCCACCGGCGCGCCGGTGATGATCATGCCATCGTAGCGGTTGTTCTTTACCTCGTCAAAGGTCTTGTAAAAGGCCTCAAGGTGGGCAGCCGACACATGGGTGGCAGAGTGGCTGGCAGTTTGCAGCAGGGTCATGTGCACCTGCAGCGGGGTGTTGGCCAGCAGCCGGGCGATCTGGGTCTCGGTGGCGATCTTGGTGGGCATCAGGTTCAGGATCAAAATTTCCAGCGGACGGATATGCTGCGCCAGCGCCCGCTCCCGGTGCATGACAAAGACGTTTTCTTCATACAGGGCGTCAAAGGCGGGTAAGGTCTTGGGAATGATCAGCGGCATAGGAAAGTCGCTCCTTTGCTAGACGATTCAAAAATGGCGCCGCGTTCGCTTTGCCATCTTCAGGGGTATCATGATTTTTGATTTCACGGGAAGGCATCAGACCTTATCCAGTGCCTGCGCGATATCGGCGATGAGATCCTCGGCGGATTCCAGACCGCAGCTCATGCGCACCAGCTCGGCGGGCACACCGGCGGCAGCCAGCTGCTCGTCGTTCATCTGACGGTGGGTGCTGGAGGCGGGGTTCAGGCAGCAGGTGCGGGCATCCGCCACATGGGTCTCAATGGCGGCAAGCTTCAGCTCCTTCATAAAGGTGCTGGCAGCCTGACGTCCACCCGCCAGACCAAAGCTTACCACGCCGCAGCTGCCATTGGGCAGGTACTTCTGAGCCAGTGCGTGGTAGGGGCTGCTTTCCAGCCCGCAGTAGTTCACATAGGCCACCTTGGGGTGGTTCTCCAAGAACTGTGCCACCGCCATACCGTTGGCGCAGTGGCGCTGCATCCGAACGTGCAGGCTTTCCAGACCAAGGTTCAGCATATAGGCGTTCATGGGGGACTGCATGGAGCCGAAGTCCCGCATGAGCTGCGCGGTGGCCTTGGTGATGAAAGCCCCCTCCTTACCGAAGCGCTCGGCGTAGGTGATGCCGTGGTAACTGTCGTCCGGGGTGCACAGACCCGGGAACTTCTCGGCGTGCGCCATCCAGTCGAACTTGCCGCCGTCCACGATGGCACCGCCCAGCACTGCGCCGTGGCCGTCCATGTACTTGGTGGTGGAGTGGGTCACGATGTCCGCGCCCCACTCAAAGGGGCGGCAGTTGACCGGTGTGGGGAAGGTGTTGTCCACCATCAGCGGCACGCCGTGGGCGTGGGCGGCCTTGGCAAACTTTTCAATGTCCAGCACGGTCAGGGCGGGGTTTGCGATGGTCTCGCCGAACACCACCTTGGTGTTGGGCCGGAAGGCGGCATTCAGCTCCTCCTCGGTGCACAGGGGGTCTACGAAGGTGGCGGTGATACCCATTTTAGCCATGGTGACCGAGATGAGGTTGAAGGTGCCGCCGTAGATGGTACTGGAGGCTACGATGTGGTCCCCTGCCTCGCAGATATTGAACAGGGCAAAGAAGTTTGCGGCCTGTCCGCTGGAGGTAAGCATAGCGGCAGTGCCGCCTTCCAGCTCGCAGATCTTTTTGGCTACCATGTCGCAGGTGGGGTTCTGCAGGCGGGAATAGAAATAGCCGTCTGCCTCCAGATCGAACAGCTTGCCCATGTCCTCGCTGGTAGCGTACTTGAAGGTGGTGGACTGGATGATGGGGATCTGACGGGGTTCGCCGTTGCCGGGGGTGTAGCCGCCCTGCACACAGATGGTATCACGGTTCATACAACATACTCCTTTGCTGGTTTTTTGGTCGGGAAGGACGATTCCCCGCAGGAGGGGCTGCCTCCGGCGGGGAATCGAAAATTCAAAGCTTCTTATTTCCGCAGGCGCTTATCGCTCTTGGTGGCCCACAGGGTACCCACAGACTGGAACGCCTGCACCATCAGCACCAGCAGCACCACACAGACGATCATGATGTTGGTCTGGTAGCGGTAGTAGCCGTAGGAAAGGGCGATCTTGCCCAGACCGCCGCCGCCGATAACGCCGGACATGGCCGAGTAGCCCAGAATGGTGGTCAGCGCAGTGGTCATGCTGGAGATCAGGCCGGGCAGGCACTCCGGGATCATGACCTTAGTGATGATCTGGAACGGGGTGGCGCCCATGCTCTGAGCAGCCTCCACAACGCCCTCGTCCAGCTCCCGCAGGCTGGTCTCCACCAGACGTGCCACAAAGGGGAAGGCGGCGACCACCAGCGGAACGATGGTGGCCTTGGTGCCCACCGTAGTGCCCACGATGGCGCGGGTAAGCGGGAACACGCAGATCATCAGGATGAGGAACGGCACGCTGCGCAGAATGTTGATGACAATGTTGATCAGATGCATCAGCCAGCCGGGCAGGGGCAGAATGCCATCCTTGTCACCGGCTACCAGCAGCACGCCCAGCGGCAGGCCCAACACCAGCGCAAAGGCGGTGGAGAGCACCGTTACATAAAAGGTCTCCCAGATGGCAAAGCCGTAAGCTGCGATATTCATATACCGGTCACCTCCTCTACCGTTACGCCAGACTGGCTGCGCATATACTCCACAGCCTGCTGTGCGACCGCAAGTTCTGCGGGCAGTTTGAGCAGCATAGAGCCGTAGCACTGGCCGCTCAGATCGCGGGTATCAGCGCTGAGCACCGACACCAGAATGCCCTTTTCGGCGGCAAGGCTTGCCACCAGCGGCTTTGCAGTGGAGGAACCATTAAAGGTAACGCGCACCACATGGTCATCCGGCGCAAAGCAGGAAAGATCCCGCGCTGCGCTGCCGCCGTTGGGGGCTACCAGACGCTTGGCAGCCGCCGTTTTGGGGTTTGCAAAAATTTCCTGTACCGAGCCCTGTTCCACGACCACACCGCCGTCCAGAATGGCCACGCTGTCGCAGATTTCCTCCACCACGCTCATCTGGTGGGTAATGACCACCACGGTGATGCCCAGCTTGCGGTTGATATCCTTGATCAGAGTCAGGATGGAGTGGGTGGTGTTGGGGTCCAGCGCACTGGTAGCCTCGTCGCACAGCAGCACCTTGGGGTTGGTGGCCAGTGCGCGGGCAATGGCGATGCGCTGCTTCTGACCGCCGGACAGCTGTGCCGGGTAGGCGTTGGCCTTATCCGGCAGACCCACCATCTCCAGCAGTTCCATGGCGCGCTTTTCGGCCTCCGCCTTCTTTACGCCTGCCAGCTCCATGGGGAAGCAGACGTTCTTCAGGCAGGTGCGCTGCATAAGCAGGTTGAACTGCTGGAAGATCATGGTGATCTCCCGACGGCGCTTGCGCAGCGAGGCGGGAGACAAAGTCTCCATCGCCACGCCGTCGATCACCACGCTGCCGCCGGTGGGGCGCTCCAGCAGGTTGATGCAGCGCACCAGCGTGGATTTGCCCGCACCGGACATGCCGATGATGCCGTAGATTGCGCCATCGGGAATGGTGAGGTTGATGTTCTGCAGCGCTTTCACCGCGCCATCCTTCATCTGGAAGGTCTTGGAAAGATACTTGAGTTCGATCACAGAAATTGCTCCTTTAGCTTATCCCTCGATGGGTGCCAGACTGTCCTGCTTGCCGCCGTAGATGCCCATGGGCTCTACATGAATACCGGCAACAGTCACCAGATGGGTACCCTTTTCGGCGTTGAAGTTGTCCAGATACGGCTGATGCTGGAAGTAGTTGGTGTCTACCTGACCGTCCTCGACGACCTGGTTGGGGATCACATAGTCGTCGTACTCCTGAATGTCCAGCGTGATGCCCTTGGCGGCAAGGATCTCCTTGCACACCTCCAGCACCTCGCAGTGGGGAGCGGGAGTAGCGGCGCAGCTGACGGTCTGGCCGTTCAGAGCGTCATAATCCACAGTGGAATCATAGCCATCGGTGGGGTTCTCCACAACGGACACCACGGAGCCCTTGTAGGTCTCGTCCATGAAGTCCTTCACCTTCTGGCTCTGCAGGGCAGCAGCCAGAGCCTTGATCTTAGGCTCCTCCTGATTGCCGTCCTTGCACACCAGAATGTTGACGTAAGCAGAAGAACCGTCCTCCATGGCCAGTGCATCGGTCATGGGGTTCAGACCGGCAGAGATGGCGTAGTTGGAGTTGATGACGGCGTAGTCCTCGTCCTGCAGGACGTTGG
>ERZ840096.1127-NODE-1127-length-30733-cov-5.935687_pt1 | contig 30733 bp, 30 predicted proteins | sample MGYA00519878_ERZ840096 | MGnify/ENA primary metagenome ERZ840096 (study PRJEB31850, sample SAMEA3708865) | human gut metagenome | biome: human gut; feature: human-associated habitat; material: faeces | place: China | collected 2014 ...
AGGAATATTTCTTCGTCGCCACGCACGATGCCGCCGCGCTCGATAGGGCTTTGGCCCAGTTGAGCTTTGGCTGTCGCATCGCTGGCAGTAGGGAGCGGGCGTACATGCCCATGCCGGACGATGCGCAGGACTGGTACCGCAGCGTGCTGGACGACGACGGCGTGGTGCGCAACAGCGTCGCCCGCATAGAAGACGGCGTGTTGCACATAGAACAGGGGCCCTTGGTGGGGCAAGAGGCCCGCGTGCACAAGATCGACCGTCGCAAACGCTGGTGTTTGGTAGACGTTGGCGAGGGCGATTCCCGCTTTAGGGAAGTGCTTCCGCTTGACGTGCCGATTAAAACGTAAGGGGACGTTGAACCGGCAATTCATTCGCATTTTGAATTCATCGAGGGGGGTCCTGGGGACAGGGACATGGATTTGAACTTGACTACTAAAGAAGTGACTGAATGCAGTGCGTCCGTTGGGAATACGCTGGCAGTTCGAGAGATACAACCGAGTGGTACGCTGGCTTACCGTTTTTTGAAGAGGCTGTTTGATTTTGTTTTCAGTCTTTGCGTGAGTGTGGTGCTGGTAATTCCAGTGGCCATTGTCTGTGCGTTCATTTCCCTTGAATCTCCCGGAAACCCGCTGTACGCACAGGAGCGCGTCGGCAAGGGCGGTAAGACCATCAAGATCCTTAAGCTTCGCAGCATGGTTGCGGATGCCGGCAACGTCCAGAAGTATTTGAGTCCTGAGCAGCTGCATCAGTGGGAAGCCGAGCGCAAGGTCGACGGTGATCCCCGTATTACCAAAGTCGGGCAGTTCATCCGCAAGTGCTCCATTGATGAGATGCCGCAGTTCCTGAACGTGCTGAACGGCGACCTTTCCGTCATCGGTCCGCGTCCCATAACAAGAGACGAACTTGAACAGCACTTTTCCGATGAGGAAAAGGCTGAGCTGCTCTCTGTCCAGCCCGGTATTACGGGCCTGTGGCAGGCGACTGACCGCAATGCCGCGACGTTCGAGAGCGGTTTGCGACAGAAGATTGAACTCCGCTACGTGCGCAATCGCTGTTTCCGCATGGACTGGAAATGCTTTACCGGCACTTTTGGTGCCATGTTCGGCAAGAAGAGGACGGGGCGATAGATGACCACTTCAGTCGCCACGACCGCTTATAGCGTATTAATGAGCATTTACAAAAAAGAAAACCCTACTTTTCTGCGCCAGGCCCTCGACAGCATGCTCGTTCAAACTGTGCCTCCGGCCGAGATCGTAATGGTTAAGGACGGACCCTTGACTGCTGAACTCGAGTCGGTACTTTCCGAATATAACTTGCAGTGGCCCGATCTGTTCAAATTTGTTTCCTACAGTGAGAACCATGGACTAGGATATGCTCTTCATAAGGGCGTACTCTCCTGTTCTAATGAAATCGTTGCGCGTATGGACACCGATGACGTGGCGCGTCCTGATCGTATGGAGAAGCAGCTTGCCGCTATTGAAAGTGGGCTCGATATGGTCGGTAGCGATGTCGTCGAGTTTATTGACTCTCCTGAGACGCCAATTGCTTCAACGAATTTGCCCAAGGGACTGGACAATATTCTCGCTTGTTCCAAACGTCGAAATCCTTTCCGGCACCCACCTATGACGTTTAAAAAATCTAAGGTGCTGGAGGCTGGGAATTACAGCTCTGAATATCTTTATTTCGAAGATTGGGATTTATTTAACAGGATGCTAGCCAGTGGCTGTCGCGCAGATAATCTACCTGAACCACTTGTGGCGATGCGCGTGAGCTCCGATTTTTATGCTCGCAGAGGCGGCCCTTCGTATCTACCGCATATCTGGAAATTCAAGTTTGCTCAATTGCGTACTGGCTGGTTTAGCCCTGTTGATTTTGTTGCCTCATTTGTTCCGCATGCCGTTGTTTGTGTCATGCCTAACGGACTTCGTTCGTTTGTTTATAAGAAATTACTCAGAAAGTAGGTTTGTGCATGTCTCGACAAGTCGGAGTTATAACACTCCATAACTCGCCGAACTATGGCTCCTGCCTGCAGACCTATGCAACTCAGGTTGTTTTGGCTCGTGTGGGAGCAGATGCCGAAATAATTGATTACTACCGTAAGGATGCGATTCCCGAAAACGAAGTGGATCGTGCCCTTAACGGCCAGCTCGTAAAGAAGATGCCTATATTTAAGGTTCCTGGCGTCAAGCAGATTGCAAAAATACCGGTTTCTCGTATGGTTGCAAGGAGACGCGCCCCCCTTGATGAGTTTAGACATTCCAAGCTTGCGCTGACTGAGCGTTCGTACTATTCCGCAGATGAGTTGGACGCGAATCCTCCGGTAGCAGATATTTACTGCACTGGTAGCGATCAGGTTTGGAATAGCATTTGGAATAACGGTTTTGACCGTGCTTTCTATCTCTCCTTTGCTCCCGAGGGGAAAAAGAAGATTGCCTATGCTGCGAGTATCGGCAAGGCCACGCTCGAGGATTGGGAAGCTGAGCCGATGAGAAAGGCTCTCTCCTCTTACTCTTGTATCTCTGTACGCGAGCAAGAGGCGGCTGACCTTCTTGATTCTATCGGTGTCCATGGGGCTATGCCCGTTATCGATCCCACGCTCATGTTGAATCGTGATGATTGGGAAGCAATTGCAGATGGTTGGATTTCTCCGGAACCCTATGTTCTGGTCTATCAGCTCAACCGTAATGCCGAGTTCGATTCTTATGTACAAAGGGTCGCTAAGAAGACTGGTCTCAAGGTTATGCGAATTGCATACGGTGTGCATGAGAAGCGTTCTGGCGAGAATGCTGTTATCTGTCCTTCCGTGGGAAGGTTCCTTTCTCTGTTCCTTGGGGCCGAAATTGTCATTACGGACTCGTTCCATGGAACTGCCTATTCCGTAAATCTTGGAAAGAAGTTTGTCGCCATCAGCCCTGGTCGTTTTAACGGAAGAATTTCAAACCTATTAAATATGACTAATCTTGACAATCATTTGTTGGATGACTTTGGAAATCTGACTATTTCTGAACTTGATTACGACTCCAATTCGGTTCAGGCACAGCTTAATCTCAAACGAAATGAAGCCTTTTCTTTTATTGAAAAAGCCTTGGATATTTTGGAAATATGATGGGAAATATTTCGGTTTCTGCTTTAAAGGATCATTTGCCTGATCCTGTCATGGGGGTTGCGAGGGCCATTTTTAATGGCTATCCAAGTTTGCTCGCCGCTTCAATGCGGCAGGCGGCACGGTTCGGGAAGTCTTATTCTCGAAACAAGATCAAATATGCAGAGCAAGCAGAAGCTCATATAATTTATTGTACCCATCAGCTTGAAAAAGGGTTGAGCCACGAGGACTTTCGTGCTGGATTTGGAGTGAAGGTCCTCGCCGAACTCTCTCGCTACATGCATGTCTTTGAAGATATGGGTGGAAGTACGGATAGCCTGGCCTATCAATCCGCCTTGGGTGCGCTAATCGAATATCGTGACAGACATGAGAATAGTTCTGAATATACGCATATGTTTATGCAAGCAATTGGCGACCAACTGTTTTCTAAACTGGATTCAAAGCCTTTATATCCCGGTGGAAGCTGCAAAATCGCTCATGATTTTGCTGTGGCAGGCATTATTCCAGGTTCTGTTGACGAGCTATTAAGTAACCGTCATTCTGTTAGAGAGTATTCTGATACACCCGTTTCGTTGACAAAGGTCATTAATGCTATCGAGACGGCCACCAAAGCTCCGTCTGCATGCAATCGACAACCAACAAGAGTTCGGATTATCAATAACCAGGAACTCATCCATGAGACATTAGGAATTACAAGTGGATTCAGAGGCTACGCGATGCCTCCAATGCTCGTCGTGTTGACGGTTGATAATCGGGTTTACTTTGGACCGCAAGAACGTAACGAGGGCTTTGTTGATGGCGGCATTTTTGCAATGGCGTTATTGCTGGCACTTGAAGAGCAGGGTTTGGCTTCTTGTCCGCTCAATACAATGCTAAGACGAGGTCCTGAAAAAGCGATTCGCGGTCTATTGAAACTACCCTATTGGGAGGAATTGGTCATGCTGATTTCCATAGGGAATTATTCAAAGAATGCCCAATCATGCGTTTCTGCTCGTTTTCATGCCGACGCAATTGTTACGGTGGTTGACTAGCTTGATTACCTCATCTCCAATTCATGTTCTCCAAGTGGTTCCCTCATTAAGTCGTTCTGCCGGTGTTTCTCAATTTGTTCATAACATGTCTTTGGGCATTGATGAGCATCGAGTTGTATTTGATTATCTACACCATGCAACATTGAATGGTAAACCCTTGCGTGACTGCACTTATGATCAGGAGCTTATTGCGCACGGTTCTCGTGTCTATACGGTGTCTTTCGCTTCTGCGGGGCTTGGCCAGTTCATTAAAGAAGTCGAAGAGTTTTTCGTTAAGCATGGACGCGAGTACGATATCGTGCATTGTCATATGCCCAACTCGGCTTTTTGCGTTCTCAGGGAGGCTAAGCGTGCCGGCATCGAACATCGTGTCCTACATAGTCATCTGAATAGTTCATCTGACAACGTTCTTCATCGTGTTCGAAATGCTCCGTTGATTGCGTGGGGCAAGAGGTATGCAACTGATGGGGTGGCGTGCTCTGATGAAGCTGGTAGATACCTGTTTGGAAATAAGCCGTTTGCTGTAATGAAAAATGGAATCGTACTCAGCAATTATGCATATGACGATAGCTCCAATGCTTCCCTGCGTGCTGAACTCTGCATTGGCAATAGTGACCCCGTTATTGGAAGTGTCGGTCGTTTTGTCAAGCAAAAGAACTTTGAATTTGGCGTCAAGGTGTTCGCAGAGCTGAAGCGCAGTATTCCTAATGTTAAGTGGGTGATTTTGGGCGCTGGAGATGGCATGGACAGAGTTAGGGCCATTGCTAAGGAGCTTGGTGTAAACGAATCCGTCGTCATGCCCGGCGTGCGCGTTGACGTCGCTCGTTTTTACTCGCTGTTCGACGTCTTCTTTATGCCTTCGCTATATGAGGGGCTTCCTGTCTCTGCTGTTGAAGCTCAAGCCTCTGGGCTTCGTTGTGTTTTTTCGACTGGCGTTCCTGAGGAAAGTGACATAACGGGCGTGAGTAGATTTGTCGGTTTAAATGAGCCATATGCTGTATGGGCCTCTGCACTTGCTGATGCTATGTCGGTTGGTCGTGATAGCGGAGCTGTTGAGAAATTAACCTCCGCTGGCTATTCGGCAGCGGCTAATGCAAAGAAATTGATGGAGTTCTACGAGGGGCTTGTTGCTCAGCGTTAGATGCGTTTTTCGATGCAACGGGTGTGGTTTTGGTTGAAGGACGTAGACATGAATAAAGACTATTTTGGAATTGCTGAACGGGTAATCAGAGAGAAAACTAACAGTCGTTTTTCTAAGGGTAGGCAAAATCATCTGACACGAAGCGATTTTTCTATTATTTCCAATAATTGTTGGGCCGGAACGGTCTATCGGTATTTCGGCTTACCGTATCAATCGCCTACAGCAGGGCTGTATTTTTTTGGAACTGAATACGTAAAGTTCGCGGGAGATTTAAGGCACTATCTGAATACGCCCATAGAATTCATCGATTCTTGTGATTCGGCTCATTACGAGACTTTGAAATCTCGCAATGAGCTGAGTAAGCCTGTTGGAATTATCGATGACGTTGAGATTGTATTTCTACATTATCCAACGCCTGAGGAGGCTAGAGCTAAATGGGAGCGACGGGTTGAAAGGGTGAACTGGGACAATCTGTTTATTAAATTCAGCCAGATGAATGATTGTCGCGAAGAAGATCTTAGGGCGTTTGATTCTTTGGAGCACACGAACAAGATTTGCTTTACGGCGATGCGACGCCCCGATATTGCATGCTCGGTTTATCATCCCGCCTCTGTTCGGGGGGGGGAATAACAAATGATACGGATCGCTTTACACAAGGATTCAATTTAGTCGATTGGTTGAACTCGGAACCTGCAAAGTATTGCTGATGAAGGTAATTCTCTTATTGAGATGCATTGAGGGAAATGGATGTATAGAGTAGTTATTAAAAACAATGTAGATATGTCGCAGCCCGCACCTAAGGAGTAGGGTGACTATCTAAATGTTGGTATATTTGCAGCTTATTGTCTTTGCGGTAGTTTTTGGTTTTGTATTACGGCCTGAACGTTCCGCTTCCTTTAAAAAGACCTATCTTTTAGTCACTTTTTCAGCAATTTTCTTTGTTGCTTCAGTGCGATCAAGTTCAGTTGGTATTGATACTGAAATGCACTGTAGAGCGTTTTTAAGTGCCTCTCGTTTGCCGTTCTCTTCTCTTGTTGAGATGACAGACAGATTTGAGTACGGTTTCCTATTATTTTGCAAGGTTCTTTCACTCATCAGCGGTGATTTTCAGATTCTTCTCGTAGCATCAAGTGCGGTTATATGTCTCTGCACTGCATTATTTATTTTTAAGCTCGCTGATGAGCCTATTTTGCCCACTGTGCTATTTTTGTGTCTGCTGTTTCCGAGTTATCTGAACATCATGCGCGAGGCAATTGCTATTGCAATCGGTATGCTTGCAATAATTGTACTTAGGGATCGTAAGGTTCCTGTATTTATTCTACTCGTGTTCCTTGCCGCCTCATTCCATAGGTCCGCTCTCGTGCTGTTTGCTCTCATCCCTCTCAGCAAGGTTGAAATTAACTTAATGAGCATGACAGTTCTTATAATTGGAGCTATATTCAGCTTTCTATTTGTCAATCCACTCCTTAACGCGGTCGCGGCAGTCCTGGGCAAAAATAGTTTTTATGATGCGGACTTTATGGGGTCAAACTATTTTGGCGCTCTAATTTCACTTCTATTTAATGCCCTGCTCGTCGGCATATTTTTTAATTATCTAAAAGTTGCTGACCGCGCTGAGGGCGTGGCTCAAGGTAAGTCCGTCAGCCTTGCCTTGCGCTGGGGTGAACTGCTCTGGCTTGTCTTTTCCGCCGTCGGTATGAAAGTACAAATTGTTGCTCGATTCGGATACTATTTCGCGCCTCTTGTTCTTGTTGCTTTGCCTCTCGTTTTAAAGGCAGCTAATGACGGAGAAACGCGTTTCGTTCGGTTCTCATTGATTGCGATTTCTGTTATGTATTTCGTTGTTGTTCAATTATTTAGGCCTGAATGGTATGGAATCGTTCCTTATACGGCTGACTTGTCGCGGTTTATGTCTCTGTTTTACTGAGCCCTAAGTATTTAATTGTGCCGTGTGAACTCATTTTTCGTGATCCCGTCGATTCACTCTTGTAATTAATCGTTTACCACAGTAAATAAGTTCTTAGTTAGGATGTAATATGAATAATAAGCTGAAAATGGCTATTAAGTCCGTCCCCTTTGTTTCCGGTATCGCAAAAGGTGTAAATCGCACTGTGGGGATTACGGTGCGTACTGCTATGCATTATCCTGCGATGCGCAAGCTGAACAATGAGCTCGTTGATTCAATGGCTAGACTAGATAAGACTAGCGGCATGCGTATCTGGTATTTTGGGGTGCCCACTCACCCGAATTTGGGAGATCAAGCTCAAAAATTTGTTATTGAAAAATGGCTCCAAAATAATTATTCGGAAGCTGAAATTATTAAAATTCCAAGTAAGGCATTTAACGCCGGTACCAGCAGGATTGTCCGCATGATTCAGAATCTAATTCGCCCTAATGATCTGATTGTCATGCAGAGTGGTCATACGATGGACGGACTCCACGACGATGAGACGCCGCATAGGCTTGCTTCAACTTGTTTTCCCGATAACAGAATTGTTTTTTTCCCGACTTCAATTCGTTTTAACAGCAAACGTGGTAAAGAATTGGACCGTAAGGCAATAGGGTCACACGTTAATACTTTGTTTTTGGCTAGGGATGCCGTCTCTGCACAGATTGCTCGAGATTTGTATCCTCGACTTGATGTCCGTCTTTATCCTGACGTTGTGACCTCATTGATTGGGAAATATTCCTTTGATAACCAGCGCGAAGGTGTATTGCTTTGCGCTCGAAACGATGGCGAGAAGCTGTACTCTTATGCGGCCATCGATAAGCTTGCTTCTGCTCTTTCCGGTCTTTGTGATGTTTCTCGGACTGACACCACCGTTAAATGGGATGGTATCGATCTGGACTCTCATGATGCTTGGACCGGAATCGAGGGCGTCATCGAATCTTATTCGCAAAAGTGCGTTATTGTTACCGATCGTTATCATGGCACGATATTTGCCCGTATTGCCGGAACGCCCGTTGTGGTTCTTAAGACCAATGATCACAAGGTTGTCTCAGGTGCCAAATGGTTTACAGATGCAGGGGATGAGGGGATTGTTGTTGCTGACAATCTTGAGGAGGTCCCAGGGCTTGTGTCCGCTTTCATGAAGCGCTTCCCGGATGGCGTTTCCGCTCCTGCTTTCGCTGCCGATTATTATGATGGTCTGAAATCCGTTATTGAGGAAATGTAATAAATGAAGAAAAGCTATAAGGCACTTGTAAGCGATGCTGCAGTTTTTGCTGCCGGCAACATGCTTACGAAATTGATACAGTTCCTATTGCTTCCGATGTATACCGCACTGCTTACTACTGAGCAATACGGTATTGGTGAGCTTGTAAACAATACTGCCGAATTGCTTTATCCCCTTTGCTGCCTCGGTGTCTATGAGGGCGTGTTTCGTTTCTCAATCGACCGGGACTCCGATAATAAGGCCGTATTCTCTACGGGTATCAGTATCGCTCTTTTCCTTTTGCCAGTTGTGGCAGCTGCGGGAATTTTCGGCTATTCATTTACTGGCTTTGATTACACATGGCAATTGGTCATTCTCTGCTTTATTACTTCCTTTAAAGTGATTTGCCTTCAATTTTCCAAGGGTATCGGTAAGACTCGACTTTATGCCTCATCGGGGGTTTTGGGTGCACTAACGTTGTTCTGTGCCGGTTACCTTTTCCTCGGCGTCTTTGGCATGGGCGTAAATGGCTACCTGCTGGCGCTGATTCTGTCGCAGGGCATTCAACTTTTACTTGTCTTTTTTGGGGCCAAAGTCTGGCGCTTTGCCAGTATGGGTGCATTTTCAAAACCACTGGCTCGAGACCTGCTGCGTTATAGCCTCCCAATGATTCCTAACGCCCTGGCTTGGTGGTTTGTTAATCTCTCCGGTCGTTATATCGTTATGTTCTCGCAAGGCGCCGATGTCGCAGGACTATACACAGCCGCTTCTAAGTTGCCTGCGGTGATGAATATGGTTGTTACCATTTTCCAGCAGTCGTGGCAAATTTTCTCAGCACGCGAATACGATGCAAGTGATTCTAGGAGTTCCTTCGGAACAGTTTTTAAGGTCTTTACTGCATTCCTTTTGTGTGCTGGTTCATTGGTTATTGCACTGACCGTTCCACTTTCGCGCATTATGCTTAGCGGTGATTTTTTTGCCGCTTACGTCTTCGTTCCTTTTCTAATGCTCAGTTCTGTCATTAGTGGATATTCGACTTATTTCGGCACTCTATACAACGCGGCTAAGAGCAACGGCATGATATTTGTGACAACTATGGTTGGCGCTTTTGTTAATGTGGTGCTTGGCGCTTTGCTCTCTTTTGCGATCGGGGCATGGGGGCCCATCATTGCTGGTGTTGTTGCCTATGTTTTGATTTCACTCATGAGGGCTTATGACACAAAGAGACTAATTAACATTGATGTTGACATCCCATATCAGATCATTGGACTCGGGCTGCTGCTTGTTGAATGTGTCCTCATTTCATTTGGTTTTGCATTCGCAACTCTGGTTTCTGTCGTCTGCTCCCTCCTCTTCATGCTGTTCACGCTATATAGGTATCGCAGGATAGCTAAAACTCTCTTGAAATCATTGAAAGTAGGACATTAACGTGTGTAATGTAGAGACAATTGGTTTACCAGCTTCAGATAATTGCCTTGGTTGCTCGGCATGCGTGGCAGCGTGCGCTAGGGGAGCCTTGAATCTCGAACAGGATGAGCGCGGCTTCTATCGGCCGGCGGTTGATGATGGGCTATGCGTTGGTTGCGGCGCTTGCTCTAGGGCATGTCCCGTTGTTGGTTCGCCAACCTCACGACACAGGCCTTTAAAGACGATGGCTGCCTGGGACAAGGATCGGGGCCGTCGTTTGGCCGCAACATCTGGCGGTATGTTTATGCTTCTTGCTGATGCCTTTGTGCGTCAAGGCGGCTGGGTGTGCGGTGCGGTCATGAATGAAGATATGATTGTTGAGCACATTGTCTCTAACGATATTGATGTCATCGCCAAGATGCGCGGTTCGAAGTATGTTCAGAGTCGTATTGATGCGGCCCTGTCAGACTGTCTTGATTTGCTTAAACGCGGTGAGAGGGTTCTGTTTTCCGGAACTTCCTGCCAGGTCGATGCGATGCGCAGATTGGCGCGCGGCCGACTTTCCGCGAATCTTATGACGGTAGATGTTCTTTGCCATGGCGCTCCGTCTCCCAGGGTTTGGGGCGACTATGTTTCTTATCGTGAGAGGGAGGCTGGAAGTAAGGCTGTTTCTGCGCGATTTAGGAAGAAAGATCCTTCGTGGACAGTATTCAGCCTTGAAATGCTGTTTGAAAACGGGGATAGACGTTCTTGGTGCACTGTGGACGACTATTATCTCCGAGCTTTCCTCGGTGATTACATTACGCAAAATGCTTGCCATTCGTGTCCCTATACGGGGACTGACCGATTGAGCGATATCACGCTCGCAGATTTCTGGGGCTACGTTTCGGAGTCGCGCGCTGATAGAAATACCGAAGACGGTATTAGCCTTGTTCTTGTTAATTCTGATGCTGGAATGGGTTTGCTTAAATCCGTTGACGGTGTCCACTTGATTGACAAAGAGCTTGGCGAGGCGGTTAAGGGCAATCCCCCTTTGAGGACGGTGTTTCCCGCAAATGGCAGGTCCGATGAGTTTTGGGCCGATTATGAGAAAGGCGGTTTCGATTCTGTTCTTGACGAGTATTTGGGACCGCGTGCTTCTAGTAAAAAGCATCAGCTTAGTCTCTGGTTCAATGATCATGCCTATTTCTTCCCGGGTCCGCTGCGCCGCGCATTGGTAAGCGCGAGGGGTGGAAAATAGCCAGGTGGCTATTTGCTTATGGGACATGTATCGTGTCGGTTTGAGGGGTATTGGCGAAGGCCGGTGCCCCTTTTTAGTCGCGATGGCTCTAAAAGTCTTTGGCTTTCCGCTATACGGATCCTGCTATTTAAAAGTCGTCAAACGGTATACCTGCATTGTTTGCGCATGAAATGATGCCGTCAAGATTCTTTCGCAAATTGATTTAGCCGTCTTCGGCCCCGCCCTCTTCTAGCCCTCCGCCTTTTCCTTCAGCTCGTCCATCTCCTCCAGTTTGGACATGTCCAGGTACCTTCTCTTGCCCCACTCGTGCTCCACTATGTACTTCAGCCTCGCAGTGACCAGCATGAGGGCCGAGTTGCCGTCCGGGAAGGTCCCGGCGATCCTTGTCCTCCTCCTGATCTTGCGGTTGACGCGCTTGATCCCGTTGTTCGTCCTGATCCGGCGCCAGTGCTCCGGCGGGAATTCCGTGTAGGCAAGCGTCTCGGCGAACCCGTCGCGCACTTTCCTCGCGGCCGCCCCGAGCCGCATCGACTCCAACTCGTCCACCACCTCCTCGGCCTTCCTGCCATATGCCTCGTGCGATTCCTGCGCGTGGATCGCCTTTAACATGCACGCCACGGCCTTTCGCGTGGTCACGGCCGACCTGGCGCTGGTCATGTCGCACGTGAACTCCGAGCCCCGCGGCGCGCTCGGCTTCGCGACGTCCGCGCGCGCCTTCAGGGCGATGCTCGGGGAGGATGCGGCGGCGTTGCTGGACGCCTATGGCGTGGAAGAACGTGCCGCTCGGCGATCTCGACCTGACGCCGGGACTCATCGAGGGGCACGCGCAGAGAGGGGCGATGCCCCACTGGCCTAGCCTAGAAGAAAACGGGATAGACGGACCGACCGTCCGGCTGAGTCTGGGAAGAGGCGCCGGGCGACGGCCGGAGCATGGCCACCGGACCTATTAAACACATTTCCACCATTCCTTCAACTGGGAAAATGCCGCCCCCGGGTTTCGGATAGGGCCTCGGGGGCGTTCGGCTAACTGCGGGAGCGAACCATCAGCTCAATGTGGTCGGTTGAGATCTGAAATCAACCTACAAAGTGCTTAACATCTTTAGTGCGCACGTTTAGATGAACCATAGTTTTACGCATTTCGACAATTGTGCAAGTGTATAGAAGTATTCAAAACAAACTGCTAATTTGTTGCTTACGGGAATGAGTGGAATGCAAGCGTGAGCGCTTATTACCTGATGAGGGGACACGCGATGAATGACCTACACAATAACGATATCAAAGCTAATGCCCAGGCGGGCGCTGTAAATATTTCAACAAATGATGTGTCCTTTCAACCAACTGTTAACCTAGGCATTAATGGAAGCGGTGATATTGCGTCGTTCCCTGCGCGGTTTATTCGTAACGCGCGTAAGGCTCTTAACCCCATTGGGGCCGCGCGTGACGAGGCGGAGATGCGGAACATCGAAGCGAGCTCTATAGCGGATGTTGTTGCAATCTATAAACGGGCTTTTCCGACTTTTACTGATGGCCAGCTTTATTTAATGGCCCATGGTTATAACGCGAGCGCTTCTCAGGCAGATAATTTGCTAAATGTTCTTGAGCGCGCGGGAAAAATGTCAGATTCGAATAGAGTTGATGAACTGCCGGAGTCCTGCATTGATCTTGACATTCATGGAGCTCAGACAGCCTATGACGATCAACTGAGGGAGATGTGGGCGAAATTGATTTCTCAAGAAGTATCGTCAGGTAGCGCTCGCTCTAAAAGAACGAAGAAAATACTTGAACAAATGGATTCGGGAGAAGCGAGTCAGCTGTTTTCAATTCTTCGGTGCTGCCTATGGGCGAAAGTGGGACCCAATTCGGTGTTTACTCCAATCCCGGTTCTTTTGAGAACTTCTAAAGATGATTCTTGGACATATAATGGTGGCACAATTTCATCTGAGTCTGTTGTCGCAATGGCTTCGCTTGGGCTACTTTCGACAAATAACTGGACAACGTTCACGCTTGCGCCTAAAGGCGGTTTGAATTTATATTCTTCATCGTCTCATGTGCTTCTTATAAATAATAAGGATGAGAAAATCGACATTAATCTCGGCTATGCCAAATTTTTGAAACCGGGGATAGAGCTCATTGAGATTCTTGACGTGCCGATGGACGATCGGCTCATGTCCGTAATGGATGCAGTTCTGGAGACTGACGTTATTTATAAACCTTTGGACTAACTCAAGTAGATGCACTGGTAGCTCTCGCAGGTGTCCTGGTGGCGCGTGAGGCCGCTTTCGGCCGAGCACCAGTTGAGGTTGTGGTCGTACTCCAGCTGGTCGAGCGTCCAGTCGTGGAGCCAAAGCGCCATGTCGTATTCCGAGCCGTTTGTCTCTTGCCTGCACAGGTCCACGGCGTTGTTGACGATCTGCGTGACGCTTGGACGGGCGGCGTCGTTTACGGTCACCTCCGCCGTGGTGCGCAGGTAGTAGATCCCCTTGTCGTTTTGGGGATCGTTTCTGTCGTTGTCCATAAAGTAGAAGTAGATGCGGTACGTGCCCGATGCCGTGAAGTCAAAGGTAAAGTCGTGGCCCGCGGTGCCCAGGCTGTAGTAGCTGCCCCATGCCGGGTGCGACGGGTCGCAGACGCTTTCCTGGCTGCCGCCGTCCCAATAGGTGGGCACGTCCATGCGCGCCTTGGCCTGGGACGAGCCGTTGGCCTGGGTTACGTGGAAGGTCGTCGCGGTGCCCGCGGGGGCGTCGTTCCACGAGACGGTGAAGGTGATGCCGTTTTGGGTTGCGGTGGCGGAGCGGGCGTAGGTGGTTTGTGGCGCGGTTGAGATTGCGGCGGGTGTGGGGTTGGTCTGGGTTCGGAGGGATGGGGTGGGGGTGCCGGTTGCGGCGGTGGGGCCGGGCGTGGCGGCGGTGCCGGGCGTGGCGGCGGTGCCGTTGGCGCTTTCCGTGTTGACTGCGCTGGTGCCGGTAGATGTTGCGGTGCTGTTCTCTACGGTATCTGCTGCCGCATTTGTGCTGCTGTCGTCTTCAGCTTTGGCTGTATCGCTGTTCGTGGCGTCGGCTTGTGCCTGCTGCTCGGCGGTCTCCTGAGGCTGCATGGCTTCTGCGATGGCTGGCATAGGCAACGTCGCGCTGACCATGGACGTGCACGCGATCGCGCAGAGCAGGTAGTAAAGGGGTCGTTTCATAGCGGAGCCTCTCGGTGAGCAGCCAATAGGGTCCGAAGGCAGCTCCAGGCCAGCACTCCGCACATATTTTGTTGGGGTTTATTTTACGGGAACCCCAGTCGACATCAGCGAACTTTCTGGGGATTGTTGGGGTGGGGGAGGTAGCGGGCTTGTTTTAGTTCCCGACGGCGCTCTGACCCGAGCTGGGTTGACTACACGCGATGCGGCAGCTTCAACATGAGGCCGTCTTCCGCTTCTTCGAGGCTCGGCACCGAGACCTCCCGGGAAAAGTCCGCGAGGCTGCTGCTTAGGTCAAGTTCTGCGTGGTCGTATTTTTCAATTTTTCAGCCCGGGTGATTCTCGTCTGGTAAAAGGCGACATTCGACCGGTCGCGACCCGATGATTCGATACTCCTTCTGATATGCGTACTTGGGCGTTTTGATAACGAGATTGTGCGGGATGCCCTCAAAGATCTCGCGGATCAGTTTTGGCCCGGGGACGCCGTAGGAGATGGGGCCGTGAGCGTAGATGCTTCCGTCGTCGGCTATGTGTCTGTCGGCGAGGCGCGCGAAGCTGTCGTACTGCACGATGTCGATTCACCCGTCCGCGCATCCGAACTCCTGGATCATGCGTTTCGGGATTTTCACAGTGTTGTTGACGATATCGTTCTCGCGGACCGTGTACATGCAGTAGATAGGCAGGCAAGTATATCCGTAGAGGCGCGCCCCGGGAGCCATGGAAGCTTCGAGCGGATCGCCCTGTTCGCCAGGCAGGCCATGGTAGTAGCCGGCCGCGTTCATGTAGAGGCGACCGTTTATCAGGTCGTCGATATATGCCTCTTTGGGTACGAACTTGAGTAGGTGTGCGATGCCGTCTTTGAGCATATAAGATCCTTTCTTGGGTGGAGGTGCCCGGGCCGCCTTGTGCTTTCCGGCTTCTCACTGCCAAGATAAGGGAAATTCTCAGAACCTTCGTGCCGGATTGGCGTGGATCTGCGTCGCTTGGGGTGATGGCTCATTGGGACGCTGAGGCTTACGCGGCAAAGAGCTCCGGGGGCCTTATTCCGACCTGCTACGAAATGGTCTGTTGGTATATCGGTCGTAGTATCGCGTCTCAGCTTGACTGTGCGATGTTCACTTCCTTGTTTGCTTCACGAGCAATACGATGCTGGTCTTCGTATTCGAATTCAAGAGATACGCATGTCGATGCATCGAGGTCGAAAACGTAATTGTATCCAGGGACCGAGACGATAACAGATGCGAAGTGGCATGAGTGACCACTGGATTCTATTTTCATGTTGGAGAGCGCTTCGCGAAGCATTTCCTCGTCAGCAAGAATATTGGATCTGACAAACAGCTCGTTTCTCCTAAAGGGTTCGTAGTCTCCAGAGTCGAGTCTGTCCAGCTTTTTGCGAAGAGCCTCAATAACCAGCTCGAACGAATCCGAACCATTTGGGCCATACAGGACTCCTTTTTCGAAATGCGCTCCACATTGCTCGATAAGTTCGATTCGACGTTTTTCCTGAGAAGAATCATTCTCGTATAGGAGTTTGGAATAGAGGGATTCTGCCTTTCTGCTGTCTTGTGATTGGGAAGCTGTTACCTCGATGCCTAGGGACTGTGCCCGATCGATCAGATCCGGTTTGTCGCTGTAAGTCAAATTGCCGTATTTGTCGCTATCGATAAATTGCAGAACATGTCTCGCATAACACTCCCAGATATCAATCTTGGTCCTGCCAAAGATAGGCATGACGTAGCTTTCGCCATCAATGGGGCTATGCATATGGCTCACCTCTGTTGTCCGGATTATGGGTTTGGTGCTTGCCTAATTGCGGATTCAAGTATATTGAGGGCATTCTTCTGAGGATGTGCGACGCTGCATTGCTTTTTATTCTACGGCTTTAAGAGAGTGGGGTTGGGTGCCAAGTAGCGTTGAAATTGTCGGTCTATTTCCCCCGTACTTTCTGTGGTGTTTACCATGGCATCTATTACGGCACATTCAGAGCTGAAGTTTTCCAGCCTGATTTCTGAAATGCTCTTTGTTTGGACTGCTGATTACGGTATTTGCAGTGTTTTCTCTCATCTCAGGGCGGGACGAAAAGACATGTCGTCGTTTGATCGTTTATGGCGTCGTTTTAGCCTTTATTCCGATTGCCCTTTATGGAATCGTCTCTTTAATTGTTTGTTTAGTGCCGGGTAGATCGTGGGCTCGTCGGGAAGACTGCATGTACTGTGATAGCCGTCGAGCCTAACCGGATTTTCGTCATCCTGACGGCGACATCGTTCTCTGCGTGAGGGTGCATGTCATCTGCCTGGCGCGTTGCTTGGACGTGTCTGGGCCGTTCTCAGGCGGTTCAGTTTTCAGGTTACCATTCAACGAAAAAAATAAGATGCTGCGCCCTTCTCGATCACGTTGGTCTAATAGAGCGAACCTCATTTTGATCTAATGGACACTAATATATGAGGGTGTTAGATTGTTGTTTTCTGGTTTAATGTTGTGCCGAGAGAAGGTCGTAGCCTATGACTGCTTTCTATACAGGCGTTCAGGCATTTTGCGCTTTCGCTTCGTTTTGCCTGACGGTATATGTTGTTTTGCGCGACACAAGGCATATGAATGAACAAGACGAGCGTGAGAAAATGGCTGAGAAATTAGCGCAGCCATCTTCAATTGCTGCATGGCTCGAAAGAGATCCCACTGGTGAGTCGCGCATCGTGATTCGCAACGATAGCGATCTTCCTGTATATGAGGTGGTTGCGACAATTGTTGTTACCAATGGAGCAGGATACTGTAAGGTCGAGGATTTGGAATTCTCATATCAATACAGGAAGATACTCGATTTGATTCCTCCGGGACTTCATTCGGTAGCTATCGATATGGGCGGCTTCTACGGAATGCATCGACATCCGCTGGTCGAGATTGCCTTTGTATGTGCAAAGGGGAAATCCTGGGTCCGTCGGGGTGATGGCGCTCTTGATGAGCTTGATGCTTCGCCGTTTAGCCACTATGAGCTCGGTCTTCCCATCGATTATGATTCGGTCGCGCCATATCAAAACGGGTGACGGCATCTATTTTGACGCTAAGAATGTTGCGCCGCCCTTATATCAATAAAGGTTGTCATATAAACATTGAAAGGTGAGCTATGGATGCATATACAACGCAGGCTTTAGTCGATCTCGGGAGTTCTCTCGCTGTTCTTGCTGCAAAAGGTACGGCCTCTGCCGTTGCGACAAAGGTTAAGGCAATTAAGGGGGATAAGGACGCCGCTTCAGTGCGCGCTGCATATGATGAACTCGTCAATGAGCTTCTTGAAGAGCGCTCTGAGGCTCTAAGAATCGCTCAAGCGTATAAGGCGGAGCTTGAGCGTGTTCAGATTAGCGATGACGATATTCAGAGCCTTGATGCGACCATAGCTCGTGTATTGGAGATATTTGTCTCAATGCAATCGGATGGCGAAGAACCATCTTCGCCCAACGCAACGGCAATGGCGTTTGGCCAGTTTCGTCAGCTAATTTCCGCTGATACACTTCGAACCATGCAGCTTCTTGGTTTCAATTACAAAGCAGCAATCGGTGAGCCCCTAACAGAGCTTTGCGCCAATAAGATCAAGCAGTTCGGCAGTGGCTCCAAGGCAAAAAGGCCGTCTCAGGGCAAACGTTAGGAATCGTATGAGTTCATTGAGATCCAAGTGAGTGGAACTCTGTTCTGCCTGCTTTAATTCGGGCAGGATATTTTCAAGAGGCTAAATCGGTCCTGGCTCCAACGATAATGGGGCCAGGACCTTTCCTTATATCAACTCGTCCGCGGCAACCTTGGCTTATCTTCGTGACGCTCGACTTGATCGCGTCGAAAATGTTGGTGTAAGGGTGACGCCCTGGAGTCCGTTTAACGAAGAACGGCCTTCGTCCTAGAATCTGAAATCGCCACAACAACAGGTTCTAGGAAAGGACGAAGACCGCTATGGAAATCTAATCAGACCCGACGCCGGATATGCTCGCCATGCCCCGTTTCGACGACGGCGCCATCGACATGCAGGTAGTGCTGCGCGGGCTCGCCGCGCAGGTTTTGAACGTCGTGATGGAAGCCGAGGCAGACCTGCTGTGCGGCGGCGGGGTGAACAGCCGCAACGGCTACCGCGAGAGGTCGCTCGCCACCTACGTCGGCACGCTGACGCTGCGCATCCCCAAGCTGCGCTCCGGCAGCTTCTTCCCGGAGGACGTGCTCGAGCGCCACCGGCACCAGCGCACGCAAGGTGCAGCGCGTCGCGGAGAAGATGGGAGTCTCTAGGCTCTTCAAGGACCGGTGAGCGCAATTATGCTGACATGGAGTCCAAGTCTTGTGAACTGACAGCTCTGGGCAAGCAGTATTGGCGCCTTGCCTATACGGGTAAGATTTAGCTGCTTGTCGGATTCAATTGCTTTGCTTTCCAGACAAGTTAATAATCTAATGGATGTTTTTTCAGGCGCTTTAGCCTTGTCTGTATATAGGGTGTGTTGTAAATGCTGTTCAACTTAATTGTTCGTGCCAATGAGACGCAGCCAATGTTGCCTTCTAGGATGTTCGAGGGAACTCCTGAGCAGTTGACGAGCGCCTATAGGACTGGCACCGGTTTTGACTTTAATGCTCTTGCTCAGCTTCCTACTGTTATGACGCGCGAATTTGAGTCGGATGATATGGGTGCCGTGGCCACGCTAGGATATATGGATGCCCCGTCTATCAACCCCGTGATCTCCAAGCCTATTCTACGGTTTCCATCGCAGGCATTGTTGAATCTTGGTCTACTTGACGAGAACTGCTGGCAAAACAAACGTACTCATTGGAGACTTTGCGAAGGAGATCCTTTTCGCCTGTTCTCAAAGTCTCTTGATAACTCCCCCTTGGCGATCGAACCTAAAAGGTCTAATGCTTGTGACCCAAATCTAATTGCCGTCATGATGCCATTCACCGATGACCCTTCAATAGATCCTGTATATTCGGCGTTGGTCGAAGGCTCTAAGAGGGCGGGTAAGAATTGTAAACGCGTAGACGAGATATTGACTCCCACAGATATTACGGAAGACATATTTAAACTGATTGCGTCTAGCGCTTCGGTAATTGCAGACATTACTGGCCTGAATTCAAATGTTATGTTCGAAGCGGGCTATGCGATTGGAATGGGCAAGCGGACCGTTTTGATACACCAAGATGATGTTCCTAAACTGCCTTTTGATGTCAGTCACAGGAGGGTATTTACCTATAAGCGGAATAAGGACGGATTGGCGATACTTTCAGACAGGATTTTCAAAATATTGACGAATGCTCAATGAGTGCTTTCTTGAGCACTGCCGAATGCTGCGATTCTGCTGCGTCGATATTGCGCTTGGACACCGGGGCAGACTTGGCTTCGGTGTCCATTTGTTGCTAGTTGCCGGCCTCACGGTGCTGTCGTATGTCGCTTTCGCGCATGCCGACTCAGCACGCGTTGTGCGATACCGCTCATCTATCAAACGTCGTGACTTGTCGAATTGTTAGCAATCTGTTCGCTCACGGTCTCATAATCAAATAAACGCAACCCCTCTTCCACGGAGACCAGATGTCTGAGCCGATCGTCGTAAAACTTGCCTGCTACAACATCATTAACTGCGCAACTATTACGTTAAAACCCAATGTAACCACTGTTTTGCACCGAAAGGACAGGGCGATGCATATGACGGGGTCGAGGCCGTAAAAGTTACTTTTCGAAAGATTCTTGACGGCACCTTATTCGTAGGGTTTTCGCCTACGGTGAGGTCGTGAACATCAATCGCAAGCGCGGAACTATCAATCGGGGCCGAAAAGAAGGGCGAGCTGAAGTGCTGCATGTTGCTGCTTCCGAAAGCATCCAAGTGGGGGCTTGCTGGCGGTCTAGGGCGTACACTATGGCTGAAGCCATTACGGCGGGCTGGCTAATTGTTAGAAGGTGAGCATGGGATACATAATCCGTTCATCGGAAAAGACATCTTCCTCGGCTAGCGAGATGGAGACTAAGGCGCTCCTCCATCTGCTCTGTGAGGATGGAGGCAATGGAAACATCATTGGGTTTGCCATCGACTTCTTCAACGATGTTACAGGGATGGACCGGAACGCCCTTAGGCTTTATGACATACAGTCTAAGAGCACCGATTCTGGCCCATCGGCTTTAGGCCAAGAGTTGGTTACCTTATATAAGAATTACATCAGCGATTTCAAGAGGTTCTTTGTTGCTCAAATTCTTTTTGTGCGTAGCGTGACTAGGCCAGTCCTTGGGGACCAGTTGCTCACTGAGTTCAGGTACCGCGATATGACGGAAGCTGCTCAGATAAAGCTCCGTTCAAGTTTCGTGCAGATGTGCAGAGATAAGACATACATTGATAATGACTTCTTGGACGATGAAGCCATAGATGCCTTCCTTGATCAGGTCCTATTTGTTGTTGCAAAACCTGATAAGGAAGATTATATTCGTCCTCTCATCAAGACAAATAATGCTCTGGGCACGACAGACAGAGATTTGCGGGCAATATTCGCTGAAATTAGAAAAAAGCAACTCGGCATAAAAACCTCTTCAAAGGTCGAGGGACTTGAGCTTAAGAGTCCGTCTGAGGCCTACAACTCCGGTCGCATTCTTAGGAGATCTGATATAGAGTTACTTGTCATCTCGCGAGTACTTAACAGAAACCCATTAAAGGCGGGCGTGCCTAAACCCTTTGAATCAATTTACAACGGCTTCGAAGAGGATTATGCAGAAGAAATGCTGGAAGGTTGTCAAAACGATCTCGCCAAGCAAATGTTCACTACACCTGAGGCGTCTGCCTTTTGGAAACTTCTGAACGACATTGTGACAGCAATAAAAAATGATCCGGACAAAGGTGTCGAAGAAATTTATAGGGAAATCCCCTTATCTACTTTGGATAGCTGTAGGCAAATGGATGCTCTGTCACATCAATACTTTATATCGATTGTTAAGGAGGGGCTGAAAATTGATAAAGATTAAGGCTGTCTATATCGGAAATGGCGCAGAGTCCTATATTGAGGATAGGTTAACTGATGGCATCAACGTCATCTATAGTCTCGATAATAACCGTGGGAAAACAGTCTTGATGCAGGGTGCGATGTATGCTCTCGGTGCAATCCCGACGTTTCCTGAGCGCTTCCCTTATAAGGAGTACATTTATATCGTTGACCTTGATATCGACGGCAATGAGGTGTCTGTTCTGCGAAGCCGAAATACCTTTGCTGTTAAGACATCTGATAGTCTGAGTCTGTTCGAGAGCGAGGCGGATTACTCCCGATACTGGAGTGAGAATTTCAGAAGTTTGCCGAGCATCGTTAAAAACGGGCGATTGACGTCAGCTGGCCTTCAGCTCTATACGCAGATGGCGTTTATCGGACAAGATGATATTTCATCCGCAAAGATAACTGCTGGTCAGTTTAATAAGGATGATTTCACTGAGATGCTTTATGCCATTGCGGGGCTTGATGGGAGGGAACTTGATTCGGCCGAGGAGATTGCGCTCAAACGCCGTAGAGATGAACTGAAGGGGCAAATTAAATCGTTGGCGAATGAAGCATCTGCGTTAAAAGCGAGAGGCACGGCGCTGTCTGCAATTAGCGTAACAACTGACGCGCGTGATATGCAAGAGTTCCTAAAAGAACTTGATTCCGCACGTGCCGAGGTTGCCGATTTAAGGAAGACGCGCAGCCGCTATCTGGCTCGTTTGACCAAGAATCAAATAGTTCTTGACGAGCTTAATTCATTGAGACGCGAAGTAAAATCGGGTAAACTCGTGTGCCTTAAATGCGGCAGCGTCTCAGTTGGATATCAGATGGCCGACTCGGATGTTATTTTCGATGTCACATCTCCTGACATGAGAACTCAAATTATCAATACACTTAAGGAGCGTATCTATTCAATCGAGGCAGACCTTGATGACCTGGAACGCAATCTGCGGAAGTCGCAGAATCGCTTGAGCGATCTTCTTTCCAAAAATGATGAACTTAGCCTGATGGATGTTGTTGCCTGCAAAGATGAATATCTAAATGAACAGGAAATAGATCAAAAAATGCAGGAGGCTCAAAGGGAACTGGATGACGTTAAGGATAAGCTCGAATCAGACAGAGTTTTGACAAGTGAAATCGCAAAACTGAGAAAAGAGTTTATGGACGACCTTCTTGGAAAGATGAATCTGGCAAGAAGGGCAATCTCGGATAATACTGAGGAATCTTCTTACGAAAGTTTGTTCAGCACCAAAGCAAACGTTTATTCGGGGAGCGACGGCACCATCTATTTTGCCGCTAGGACCTTTGCGATTGCTTCCAAGATCGATCACGGCATGCCAATAATGATTGATTCGTTCAGGGCCGACGATCTTTCTTCCGACCGCGAAGACCGGCTTTTGGATCTCCTGGGTAAACTTGACAATCAGATTATCCTAACAACGACGATTAAACGCGAAGAAAGTGCCGGCCCCGATGCGTCAAAGTACGAGAGAGACCCGCGCGTCTATGCTATTAACTATTCGAACCATGAAATCAATAGGATAATGAGTGATGTCTATAATGATCGTTTTGCCGAAAAGGCGGCAGACTTCGGATTGGTTCTTAGATAGAAGCCCTCTATTTTTATGTCTATTGTTCGTGTCACGCGAGACCTGTTGATTGCGATATTGTGTATGGCGCCGGAGCCGATATGGGCTCCGGTGCCCTTTTGTCGCTGGTGGGTGATCGATTCTAGCCACCGTATCTTGTAGCTAGAAATGAATTGCCCTAATGGGACGCTTGTGTTCGCATGGATAAGCACGGCGGTAAATTTCTACCATGGATAAGCTCTGCTTTTCGTACGGCATGACCCATGCCGCTGGTCCAAGTATTTGCTCGCCTATACCCATCTCACAGAGGGCTGTTGGGGCAGGCTTTCGCTTGGGATAACCGGGTTTGCGGCTTGGCTTTTGTTGGTTTCGGGTTCTTCGTCAGCTTAGATTGACTGTTCTTGTGCTTCGGTAATTATTCCGACAAGGCTTTGAGGCCTTTAATTAGTTTCTCAAATAGGTCCCAATAGAGGTCAAGTTGCTCTACTGCTAGTGGTGTCGTGTCATCGCGACACAGCATGCAGCAGACTTCTGGAGTTGGTTGTGCCAGAGCGAGTGCTCCCTTTTGGCATGAATATTGAACGCCCGTAATGCGAATAGGATCCCTGCTGGAGAAATAGTTTGGACCTAGCACATCTTGCAACCCTGGAAGTAATTCCTTCGCTTTCTTGCCTAGGCTTTGGCCCCAATAAGAGAAGAGTACTTCTGGCCGATTGGAAAGATAGACTGACAGCAGTTTGCATAAATATTCGAGGGTTATTTGGGTTTGCATCATATTGATCCCACGGGATCCCGAGTCAGTTTTTTCTTTCATCTTCGTAAGAAACAAAACGTCACACGGTTTGTCCAACTTTAAGAAAAGATCGATGTAACTACTGCCTGTTTTGGCAAACTCGGTATCAATCAGCTTCGTTTCAATGAAGTTTTGCATTAATTCACTCAGCTGATCGAACACTTCTTTTGCCAAGGCATGAACGTCGGGTTCGGGATTACTTGTGATGAAGATTTTGACTTTGGCGTTGAGATAGCTCGCAATATGACCATCTAGCATTTTTGTACTATTGAGAATGATGCTCGTTTTAACAATGCCGTCTTCCCCGAAGCTCCTGCTTAGCTTTAGCGGGATGGCCCCCTCGTGTTGATATATATTTCTTAGCTTGTAGAGCAATGCATAAGCGTTGCCGTTGTCGTAAATCTCTGAAATCTCTTTATCAAAAGACTTTGCTACGCAGTCTCCGTAAGCGGTGCGCAATTGTCTTTTGTAATGGGTGACGGTCCTTACAACTGACTCTACGAAGTGCTCGGTAGCTGCTTGTGCTGCCTTCATCGACTTACGGTCATTTGGATCGATTGCATTTATGGACATGGTGAGCTCAGATTGAGCGTCTTCGAAATCTAGGATGGTCTCAGTTAAGTTAGAGATGCTTGTTAGTTTCTCGAGTTCTGCTTTTGCCACTTCATATTCGTCTATTTTAAGTGGTATTTCACAGTTTAGGAACGCCTCAGTATCTTGCTCTTTAGCTTTTGTAATGGTGAAGTATCCGTAGGAGCATCCAGTATCTTTTATTTGTCCCTTTTGTTTGTTTGATTCAGCCATAATCCATTTTCTTCTTTGAGAGTTGTTGAAGTGCGATGACTAAAGATTTTGGTTTCCTCTGCTCCGTTTTCACGCGATCGCATTCTTTGCTTTCTATATTCTTGCCCTTGGCGCTTTATGTGTTATTTGAAGCGGGACACCTTTGCTCCCATAACAAATGAAAGTCACGGTCTCATCTGGGGAGTTGCATAGTTTGAATAGCTTCGATCGCTCTATTGCTTGGTAAGCATCTGCATCCAGTCTTTGCATCATGAGTCTATTGAGTAGAAAAAGCGCTCCCATCGCTTTGATGACGTTGCCCTGATTGGCTTTTTCGTAATTGGCTAAGCCTCGATCTGGATCGATTGATGCTCTGGAGTGTTTGACTTTATTGTAGTCAGTCCACCATTGGAGGCGCTTTGAGCCTGGCGCTTTTACATAGATGGTTTGTCCCTTTTTATTTGTTGCTGTGGTTTGTTGCCAGCTATCAAAGGGTTTTAATTGCATCCCATTCTTAAATTGGAGGACTTTCGTATCTATCCCTGGGAAAGATTGGCAAAGATAGTATCCCCACTTAGAAATTGTGCAGTTGTTTAGATCTGCCTCAGGAAAGAAGTGCGTCCCAATAGCTTTTGCCAGCGAGTCAACTTCACCGCAGGTAGACAAAAGCAAGGTGAGGTATTCGATTGAAAATGCCTCTGTATTCCTCTGCGAGAATGCGCAGCACCTTTCTGTCTGCAGGAGACGATCTTCAAGGGCTAAGTAGTAGGTCCAGTATGTTTGCCGGAACGATTCGAAAGTGCTAATTGGTGACTGTTCTGACATGCGCATCTCCTCATGTCGTAATTAAGGGAAAGCCTCGTGGAGGTTCGTTAATTAGTTTAAAACTATCGATGTTAAGCAGGGCATCTACTTCTTCTTTTATGTTGATCGGATTGATGTTTGCTCATTCGATCGCTATCGGAAAAAGCCTGCTTGTTAGGGGCAAAGTTTTGTAAGGGGGTTCCTTCCCAATGGAGGGCACCCCCCAGTTATGTTTAGGTAGAAACTGGGCTGAACAGCTGCATTGCCATTCGTCGCCCTGTTGGGTCGCTTGACGTTACGGTAAGATGTTCCTAGTGATACAGTCGCCGCGGACTCTACGTGAGGCGGAGACAAAGAAGGGTCGTTGTTCGGTTTCCGGCAACGGCCCTTTGATGTTTCCACGGCTACTGGATGTTGTCGCGGATGCCGCCTTTGTTGCTAGAACCCTCGATGCGGAGCCGTTATTTCGGAAGTGCGGGGAAAATCAGAAACCTCTGAGCGCAACCCGATTTTCGGCAATAAAACCGCAGGTCGCGGAAGGTTAAAACAGGGGTCTGGTCGGTAGATCTCGGTTTTTCACCGCACTTCCGGATAGAGCACCAGCTTGGTTGGATTGTTTATCGATTTGGGGCTGCGGAATCTAGCTTATGCCTTGTTATTTGTATTTAAATAGTTACACTTAACTTATAAGTTAAGTGTAACTAGAAATGGGAGGTGGCTCTTGGTAGAAGGATATGAGATTGTCGAATATAGAGACCCCAAGGGTCGACCGTTTTGGGAGCTGACGACTTCTCCCGACAACTCTCAATTTCAGAAGATGACGGCAGATCCTAAACGTAAAATTTGTCGCTCGTAAAATGATCGAACAGATTTCAAAAATCTATGACTATGGGTTAAAGGTTGCCAGTGGGACCTCAAAGCTGTGATGTATTGAATCTAAGATTGGCCTCTATGAACTAAAAGGATTTGACGGGGCAAATCGAGAGATGTTTTATGCCATATGTCAGGGCGTAGACAAAATTGTTCTATTGTTTTGGTTTAAAGGACATCAGGGATCAGGAAATATCAGTAAAGAAATCGAGCGGGCCAAGCGATTAGCCGTAATAGCGCGTCAACTTCTGGAATCTGAGCCTTGACTTTTATACTTGGCTTTCGAAACGGAGAACACAATGAATAAAGTAGATTTATCTGATTTTTACGCCGATACAGAAACCAGCGAAACACGCGCTTATGAACACGCGCTAGATATCGAGTTTATTGTTCATCGCGAGATGAAGCGTCTGGGTTTAAGCAAAAGCGATTTGGCAAAGCGCATGGGCGTGAGCCTTCAGTCGCTTTCGAAACTGTTGAATTCTCAGCCCAATATGACGCTGAAGACGATCGCCAGGTTCGAGCTTGCTTTGGGTATCAATATTGTTCCTAAGGTCACCGTTAGCTATTCTAAAGAGCTACCGTTTCTCTCATCCAATGAATCCCTGCGCAAGCAATGGTCTTTTAGGAACGAGCGTCCGTCCTCGCATGTGAATCTTGAGATGATTTCCGGAGGTTTGGCAGCATGAGTGGGGATTTTATTGCTCCGATTCAAGTCGTGAATCTATTCGTCGTTGACTCCGATTTCCATATCGAGGACTCGCCCTCGGATAACATGGATTTAAAAGTTGACGTCAGCTATCAGGATGTTCACCTTTGGAAAAACGACAACGGTGCGCATGCAAGTTTAAAGATGTGCGTATCCGGCAGTCTCGTTGACAGGGATGGTGATGCACAGGAGAAGATGCACGCTGGCGTTACAGTATCCATCTCGGTTTCAGCGCAAATACCAAAGAGTTCCTCCGATGACGAGGCGCGTCACTATCTTCTTTCAAATGCCATTTCGATGGCATATGCCCACGCAAAGAGCTATCTGATGGTTGTTACTGGACTTTCACCCATGGGAGCGCTTACATTGCCTGCCATTCTCCCTGCAGAGCTGTCAGCAGATTGCGATGTGCCTTTTCAGGGTGAATAGCATTTCCTCGATGAATCTAAGTCGAATGAGTTGCCACTCTCACATCCTCTAAAAAGTTCTTAAAACAGCCTTAAAGGCGCCTTGGCTCGCTTTTACAGCGTACAATACGCATGTTTGACTATGGCAAAAGTAGTTTTTTGGGGAGGGGGAACGCCGTGGAAGTGCTGGCTGTTGGCAACACCGCATATGTTGACGATGGCTTTTGCTCCAAGGCGTTCCCCGGCGACCATGTGTAGGTCGTAGCCGCGCAGGACGCGCGCCGCGATGAGTCGTCGTACCATGCTTCGTGGAAAGAGCTCCTCCAGCACCTGGACCAGGCCTACGAGTTTGAGCGCGTGGTCTACCTTTCTACCTACCTCACCCCGCATACCGTGACTTTTGGCGACATTGGGCTGCTGCGCTCGGTGTTTCGTGCCTGTATGGGACGCAATGTGCAGCTGCTGTTTATTGCGGGGCCCGCGGGTGCAGAGGGCACCACTGGCGGATGTGACGACGACGCCACGGCCGCCAGTGGCGCCCAGACGGGCAAGGGCATTATCGCCCGCGCTGCCAACGACCTGTGCCGTTACTATGCATCGCGCGACGGCATCCAAGCCAAAGTCCTGCGCGTGCCGTATCTGTATACCGCATCGCCGGCATTAACCGACCCATTTTTGGTGCCGCTATTCGACGCATGCTCGGGCGGGTCGGTCGCGCTTCAGGGTGCGGCAGATGCGCCGTTTCCCCTGCTGTGTGCCGAGGAACTCGCGGTGTTGGTGCATCGTATCTTTGACTGCTGGGATGCCAACTTTGAGATGCTCGACGTTGCAGACGCTTTTGGCCACCCGAGGCCTATGGCGTGATCGTTGACGCTCCGGGTGCGAGCGTGACCTATCACACGCTCAGCATCTAGGCGTTTCGTCGCCCAACGGCGCTATACTGCAGCCGTTGCCCACGATGCGGGGAACACCCGCATCGTGGGTTTTTGCTTATGAAGGGACGGTGCCGCGTGGACGTACAGCAGCTAGAAGAGGCTTGGGCTTTGAGGGCCGGCGCGCGTGAGGCGCGATTGGTTGCGGCCTCGCATGTGCCGGCGGCGCTGTCTCTGTTGGGGATTGTACGTTCCGGCGATCGCCTGGTTGCGTTTGCCGATGACTTTGCCGATGCGTTTGCGCGCAGCTTTGATGGATGCGGCGTGGCTATGGTGGGGGAGCCGTCGGTTGCGGCGTTTAATGCCGCGTCCGAGGGCTTTGATGCTTCGTTTGATGCCGAGGGACCGCACCTGTGGTGGTTCGTCAACTCTATTGGCGGGTTTGGATTGCGCGTGCCCGATCTGCGCGCGCTAGGACGCGCCGCGCGTGAGGCTCATGCGCTGCTCGTGGTGGATAACACCGTGGCTGGTGTCTTTGGGTGCGATCCGCGGCGCTTGGGTGCCGTGCTGTCGCTCGAGGCACTTGATCGCATATGCGCGGGCGATGCTCCGCACAAGTTGGTTGCCGTATCGGTCGCGCGCTCGCAGCTCAAGCGCCATCGCGTGGATGCCGCTGCCGAGTGCGCGCATGCTCTGCTTAAGGGCTGTGGCTTGGTCAAACTTGATTTGCCTGCTGATGAGGCCGGTGTGCTGGAGTGCGGGCTGGACTCGCTCGATGCCCGCATGCAGGCACATTTCGACCGCGCACGTGCGCTGGCCGAGTACTTGGCTGCCAATGAGATGGTGCACGCCGTGCGCTATCCCGGACTGAGCTCGCATCCCGACCATGCGGTTGCAACTGGAATCCTCGAGCACGGCTTTGGTCCGGCAGTTGAGTTTGACCTTATTGAGCGCAGTGCGGGCGATTTGTTCGATGCTTTGCCGGGGGAGTTTCGTACATCGCAGGCCGGCGGCGCAACGACGCGCCTTTCGGCTCCACGCGGCAAGCAGGGGTGCACCATTCGCCTCTTCGCCGGCACCGACAACCCTCTGCAGGTGGCTGCCACCCTAGACAACGCCCTCCGCAAGTAGCTAATCGGGGTCTGTGCCACGAAAACGGCCTATTTACTACGTTTAAGCCGTAGGGGTCGACCATACCCGCTTATTTTGAAAATCGCCAAGCTGTTTACCAGCGGTTTTAATTTCATAATGTCCGGTATGGTCGTGGGTATTCAACTAAACGTAGTAGATGGGCCCGTTTTGTGGCGCGAGCCTCAGCCCGAGGGCGCTGTGGGCTAAAAACCGCCTAAAAGGACTACTCTGCATTGATGCTGGCGATGAGGGCGTCGGCCTTGGCAGCGATGACGTTGTTGATATCGGCCTGTAGCTCCTCGTAGACCGCTATGGCTCGCTCGCCGGCGGGGGTGAGGGTGGATCCGCGGGCGCCATCGCGCTCGATGAGTTTGCATCCCAGCTGACCTTCGGCTTCGTTCACGATGCGCCAGGCCTTAGAATACGCCATGCCCATGCTCTTGGCGGCACGGTTGAGCGAGTGCTCCCGGACAATACCTTGCAGCAGCAAGACGCAGCCATGGCCGAACACGCCCGGCAAATCCTTGTCGCACGCTTGAATGACCAACTTTGCCGTCGTCTTGTACTCCATGTGCTCCACGTCTTCCCGCTAAAGTGTTTGCTGGGCAAACGCAAAGCCTGCGTCAAACCCTCGTGTGCTCTTTCTAAACCATGCATTGTAGCAGTCAAAGTGCGTTAAGATACTTCCCCAGTATTGGGCGCCCAAGGTTGGGCTGGGTCCTACGAGGCCTGCAGCCGACCGGTCGCATGGAAAAAGGAGAAACATGGCTACGTTCTTTCCCGGTGAGTCCCACACGTTTTCGGAGTATCTGCTGGTCCCTGGTTACTCGTCCTCGCAGTGCATCCCCAACAACGTCTCTCTTAAGACGCCGCTAACCCGCTTCAAGCGCGGTGAGAAGCCGGCAATCACCCTGAACATCCCCATGGTTTCCGCCATCATGCAGTCCGTCTCGGGCGTCGACATGGGTGTCGCGCTCGCTACCGAGGGTGGCCTGTCCTTCATTTACGGTTCCCAGAGCGCCGAGTCCGAGGCCGCTATGGTCAAGGCCGTCAAGGATCACAAGGCCGGTTTCGTTCAGTCCGATTCCACGCTGACCCCCGACATGACCATGGAGCAGGTCATCGAGCTCAAGGAGAAGACCGGCCACTCCACCATGCCGGTCACCGACGACGGCACCCCCAAGGGCAAGCTCCTGGGTATCGTTACCAGCCGTGACTATCGCCCCAGCCGCGATGACCACCAGAAGAAGGTCTCCGAGTTCATGACCCCGCGCGAGCAGCTCATCGTGGGCGACAAGAACATCAGCCTCAAGGTTGCCAACGACGTCATCTGGGATAACAAGCTCAACGCCCTGCCCATCGTTGACGACAACGATCACCTCATGGGCATCGTCTTCCGCAAGGACTACGACAGCCACAAGACCAACCCCAACGAGCTGCTCGATAACGACAAGCGCTACATGGTCGGCGCCGGTATCAATACCCGCGATTATGCCGAGCGCGTGCCGCTGCTCATCGAGGCTGGTGCCGATGTCCTGTGCATCG
>ERZ840096.1152-NODE-1152-length-30244-cov-6.594852_pt1 | contig 30244 bp, 23 predicted proteins | sample MGYA00519878_ERZ840096 | MGnify/ENA primary metagenome ERZ840096 (study PRJEB31850, sample SAMEA3708865) | human gut metagenome | biome: human gut; feature: human-associated habitat; material: faeces | place: China | collected 2014 ...
TGCCGATTTTCTGGACCATATCCCCGGTAAAGACGCACAGGTCCACATCCTGCCATCCGTTGATTTCCCGGATGGCTGCTTTTTTATTTCCAATTTTCTTGGCCCGGAGTTCTGGTTCCGTGGTCTTGCTGCCATAATGGACATCGCTGCATACCACAACCCGTTCATAGCGCCGGGCCTGGACGGGCTGGCTCACTGGTGCCAGGGGCAGAAAACAGGCCAGGACAGTGATAAGAGCCGTCTTCCACCGCCAATTACGCTGCATCATACAACCAACTCCTTTCAATCTGTCCTCTATTATAGCAGGATGGGGAAATTGTGGGGAGCAGTTTCTTGAAGGGGAGAGTTGTGCCTGATTTTTTCATACAACAAGAGTATTACAATGGTTGCCTAAGGGTTGCATCACAACTTTTTTTCGTTAACCGGTTGAAGGAGTGAATTCTAAGACAAGAACGGAGCAAAAGTCCGCCCTTGCAGGGCGGATGGCTTTTGCGGGGACTGGAGTATAGAGGTCTTATCCCTCTGGGCGGCCGGGATGGGTTTGCCTGCGGCAAACCCCAACATCGTTGGGGGAAGAGACTCTTGCATCTGGCGAGCCGCCGGTTGTGCGGCCCCTACGGGCCCAAGCTCTTTACTCTGCACTCTGCACTTTCAGCCCATTTCTGCATAACGATACTGTGATGAAGGTTTCACCGAGAACTTGTTGACACGTACCACCCCGTTTTTGTTGCCAACTTCCTTTTCATCCGGTAATATAATATAGAAAACAACTGGGAAAAGGAGCGATCGTATGGGAAAATACAACTTTGACCGGATTATCGACCGGAAGGGCACCAGCTGCCTGAAATATGATTTTGGGATGAAACGGAAAGGGCGGACGGATCTGCTGCCCATGTGGGTGGCGGACATGGATTTTGCCCTGCCGGAAGAGATCCTGGAAGACTTCCACAAACGGATCGACCATGGGATCTTCGGCTACACGGATCCGGATGCCGAATATTTCGCGGCCCTGGACCGGTGGTTCTCCCTCCACCACGGATACCACATCCAGCCGGAATGGGTGACCCTGGGCTGCGGGGTGGTCTTTGGCCTGGCCACCGGGGTCAAGGCTTTTACGGAACCGGGGGATGCCGTGCTGATCCAGCAGCCGGTGTACTACCCCTTCCGGGAAGTGATTGAAGACAATGGACGGAAATTCATCAACAGTCAGCTCCATTACGAAAATGGAAAATATACCATTGACTTCGCTGATTTCGAGCAGAAAATCCTAGAGAACCAGGTAAAGGTATTCCTGCTGTGCAGTCCCCACAACCCGGCAGGACGGGTGTGGACCAAAGAAGAACTGACCCGGCTGGGAGACATCTGCCTGAAGCACAGGGTGATCATCCTGGACGACGAGATCCACTGCGACTTCGTCTATGCGCCCCACCATTTCACCAGCTTCCTGGCCCTGGATGAAAAGTACAGAGACAACCTGGTTGTTTTCAACTCCCCCAGCAAAACCTTCAATGTGGCGGGACTCCAGCCCGGGAATATCATTATCCCCAATAAAGAACTCCGCCGGAGATACCGGAAGGCCAACGCCGCCGCCGGCTACAGCCAGGGCAGCATCATGGGCCAGGTGGCAGTGAAAAGCTGCTATACCAAAGGGGATGCATGGGTGAAGGAACTGGTGGAATACATTGCCGGGAACATTGCCTGGGTCCGGGATTTTGTGAAGGAAAACCTTCCCAAAGCCACCTTTGTGGAACCGGAAGGCACCTACCTGGTGTGGATCGACTTCTCCGGCTACGGGCTCTCCGATGAGGAACTGGAGCACCTGGTGGTGGATGAAGCCAAACTGTGGCTGGATTCCGGGAAGATCTTCGGACCGGCTACCTCCCAGTTCGAACGGTTCAACATGGCCTGTCCCCGTGCCACCGTGGAAAAGGCCTTCCACCAGCTGAAAGACGCCTTTGACACTCTTGATAAATAATAAACTCGTATAATACTCGTGAGTATATAAAGGGGGCTGTTGCTCACGCAACAGCCCCCTTTATTTCTCTTTTTCCATATACGCTTCCATGGCCAGGGCGGCCCGTTTTCCGGCTCCCATGGCCAGGATCACCGTGGCGGCTCCTGTGGCGGCGTCCCCTCCGGCGTAGACTCCCGGGATGCTGGTGGCGCCGGTTGCCGGATCCGCGGCCACACAGCCTTTTTTCGTATGATCCAGATCCGGGGTCCCTTCCCCGCTGAGAGGATTGGGGGAGGTTCCGATGGCCAGGATCACCAGATCCACCGGCAGTTCATAGGTGCTGCCGGGAATGGGTACCGGTCTTCGGCGTCCCGAGGCATCCGGTTCGCCCAGTTCCATTTTCTGGCACACCAGGGCGGATACCCGTCCCGTTTCGTCCCCCTGGATGGACACCGGGGCGGTCAGGAGATCGAACTGGATCCCTTCTTCCCGGGCGTGGAGGACTTCTTCCTTCCGGGCAGGGAGTTCCTCTGCGCCCCGCCGGTAGACGATATGGACCTCCGCTCCCAGCCGCCGGGCGCACCGGGCCGCATCCATGGCCACATTGCCGCCCCCGATCACCGCCGCTTTCCGGCTGTGGAGCACCGGGGTGCTGCTGTGGGGATCCCAGGCTTTCATCAGATTGATCCGGGTCAGGTACTCGTTGGCGGAATAGACGCCAACCAGCCCTTCTCCCGGAATGTTCAGGAACTGGGGAAGACCTGCCCCCGAGGCGATGAAAACTGTTTCATACTCCCTCTGGAGCAGTTCCGGGATGGTGAGGACACGTCCAATCACCATGTCGGTTTCAAAATCCACTCCCAGTTTTTTCAAATCCTCCACTTCCTGGCGGACAATGGCCTTGGGCAGCCGGAATTCGGGAATCCCGTAACTCAGCACGCCTCCGGGAAGATGGAAGGCTTCGAAAACAGTGACAGCACAGCCCTTCCGGGCCAGTTCCCCGGCACAGGTGAGGCCAGCAGGGCCGGAACCGATGACGGCGGCCCGGTGGCCGTTCCGGGGCCTGGCAGGAACGGCGGACAGATGGTTCCGGGCGGCCCAGTCCGCCACGAATCGTTCCACCCGTCCGATGGCCACCGGTTCCTGCTTCAGGCCACGGACGCATTTTCCCTCACACTGGGTTTCCTGGGGACAGACCCGTCCGGAAATCCGGGGCAGGGCATTGGCCCTGGACAGGATGGCAAAGGCTCCGGCAAAATCCTCCTGGGCCACTTTGGCCAGAAACTGGGGAATGGGTATCCCCACCGGGCAGCCGGTGACACAGGCGGGATTTTTGCACTGGAGACAGCGGCGGGCTTCCCGGACCGCTTCTTCCGGGGTGTAGCCCAGGGCCATTTCCCTGAAATTCCGGCAGCGGACTTCCGGCGCCTGCTGGGCCATGGGAGTCCGGGTGGGCTGGAGATTGGGATTAACCATGACGGACACCTCCTGTCAGCCGGCAGATATGTTCTTTCCGTTGCCGGTCTTCAAAGGGCCGGTAGGTACGGTTCCGGGCGATGGCTTCGTCAAAGTCCACCTGGGTCCCGTCAAAGTCCGGTCCGTCCACACAGGCGAACCGGATCCGGCCTCCCACTGTGACCCGGCAGCAGCCGCACATGCCGGTGCCGTCGATCATTAGAGGGCTCATGCTTACGGTTACGGGGATCCCGGCTTCCCGGGCCGTCCGGGTCACCGCTTTCATCATTACCAGGGGACCGATGGCGAAAATGTGCGCATAGGGCCCCTCCGCCCGGATCAGGTCCTGCAGCCGGTCGGTGACGAACCCTCCATAGCCGAAGGAACCGTCGTCGGTGCACAGGTACAGGTTCCGGGATGCCTCCCGGAGTTCCTGTTTTAGGATAATCAGGTGCCGGGTCTTGAAGCCTCCGATCAGGTCCACCTCATTGCCCGCTTCCGTCAGGGAACGGGCCACCGGCAGGGCGATGGCACAGCCCAGGCCTCCACCCACCACCGCCACTTTTCCGTACCGGCGGATGGGGGTGGGCTGGCCCAGGGGACCGGCAAAGTCCGTCAGACAGTCCCCTTCCTGGAGCTGGTCCAGTTCCAGGGTGCTGGCCCCGGCTTTCTGGAATACCACGGTAACCCCCTCTCCTTTATGACTGGAAATGGTGAGGGGAATCCGTTCCCCTTCCTCATTGGCCCGGAGGATCACAAACTGTCCGGCCCGGGCCTTGGCGGCAATCAGGGGAGCATGGACGGTAATGGCGGAAATCTCCGGGGTCAGGATCCTTTTTTGGAGGATCTGGAATTTTTTCGGCATGGCCATCCCTCCTAATCCCGGATCCCGGCGATCTCTTTGGCCAGGGCCTTCTTTCCCTGGATGTTCCCCTGCCGGGCGATCATGATTCGCTGGGCCTGGGGAGAACCGGCTCCGTGGAGGGATTCGGTCCGGTAGCCTACGGCGGCGGCCCCCAGGCACATGTTTTCCAGGAACCGCATGATCCGCTGCCGGTCTTCCGTAGGCACATCCGCCCGTCCGGCAAAGAACTTGTGGCAGATTTCTCCGATGGTCTCCCCGTTTTTCCCCACCACGGTCCGGGAGGAGAAATCCTGTTCCGAAGGCATGGTGACCATCAGCCCCCCGGCAATGTCTTCCGCCAGCCGGACGATTTCATAGGGGAACCGGGTCACATTCTGCTTGCACACGTTGGCCAGCAGCAGGTCAATCTGGTAGTTCCCGGCCTTGGTGGGACAGCCTTCGCAGGAGCAGGCCAGGCCGCAGCTGTAGAGGGTTTCATTGAGATGGGTCATTTCGATTAGTTTGTCCTTGATGTGGCTGGCCTTTTCCACCCCGTTGTATTCCGCGGCCAGGGCGGCGGCGCCGATAAGCACATCTCCCACCCCCACCTTGCAGCCCCCGTAGGACTGGCGGTGGTAGCCGGCGAACCGTTCCACCATCATTCCGGCGAAGTCATATTCCCCGTTCAGGAAGATGTTTTCATTGGGGATGAACACATGGTCCAGCACCACCAGGGCTTCCTGGCCGCCAAATTTGGCATTCCCCAAGTCGATACAGGCTCCCGGTTCCATTTTCCGGGTGTCGCAGGACTGGCGGCCGTAGACCATGTACAGCCCGTCCGCATCGGTGGGGCAGGCAAAGCTGACGGCCCAGTCCCTGTCCGCTTCCTTCATGGCGATGGTGGGCATGAAAATGTGCCAGTGGGAGTTGATGGACCCGGTCTGGTGGACCTTGGCCCCGCAGACCACGATCCCATCCGGCCGCCGTTCCACCACGTGGACGAACATGTCCGGATCCGCCTGTTCATGAGGGGCTTTGGACCGGTCCCCCTTGGGGTCGGTCATGGCTCCGTCCACAGTCAGGTCATGGTCCTGGACGTAAATCAGGAACTTTTTGAAATTCTCATGGTAGTGGGTGCCGTATTTCTGGTCCACTTCGTAGGTGGTGGAATACACCGCGTTGAAGGAATCCATGCCCACACAGCGCTGGAAGCAGCTGGCGGTCTTCTGGCCCAGGAGCCGCTGCATCTTCACCTTTTTCACCAGGTCCTCTGCCGACTGATGGAGATGGGTGAACCGGTTGATGGTATGGCCGGTGAGGCTGGAGGTGGCGGTCATCAGGTCTTTGTACCGGGGATCCTGGGCCAGGGCGTAGGTCATGGCCACACAGTTGATGGAAGGACGGATGATGGGGTGGTCCACCCAGTTGTCCACCTTTTCTCCGAACAGGTACACCCGGGTATGGAGTTGCCGCAGGCTTTCAATGTATTGGGCGGGGGTCATGAGAGTCATAGTAAAACCTCCTTTGGTTGTACAAGGGTTGTATTTGGGTTGTTTGGAGGAGGGGGTGCCGCCAGGGCAGCATCCCCCTATCAGGGTCACTTCATTCCTGCCAGCCGTTCATAGGTGGCCAGTCTTTCCTGAGCGTCCTGTTCCGCCTTGGCATACAGTTCTTCCGCCTTTTCCGGGAAGGACAGCTTCAGGGAAGCATACCGGTTCTGGCCCAGGAGGAAGTCACGGAAGCTGCCGGTGGGTTTCCGGGAATCCAGGGTGAAGGGATTCTCTCCCCGCTGTTTCTTCTGGGGATCGTACCGGTACAGGTGCCAGTATCCGGCTTCCACCGCCTTCTTTTCTTCCCGCTGGGACAGGCCCATGCCGCATTTCATCCCGTGTTCGATGCAGGGGCAGTAGCAGATCACCAGGGACGGCCCCGGATAGGCTTCCGCTTCCCGGATGGCCTTCAGGGTCTGGGCCGGGTCGGCGCCCATGGCCACCTGGGCTACGTACACATAGCCGTAGCTCATGGCCATAAGGCCTAGGTCCTTTTTCTTGGTCACCTTGCCGCCGGCGGAGAACTTGGCGATGGCGCCGGCGGCGGTGGCTTTGGAGGACTGGCCTCCGGTGTTGGAATACACTTCCGTATCCAGTACCAGCACGTTGATGTCCTTTCCGGAAGCCAGCACATGGTCCAGGCCCCCGTAGCCGATGTCATAGGCCCAGCCATCCCCGCCGAAGGCCCAGACACTCTTTCTGGCCAGGTACTCCTTGTTGTGGCGGATCAGGTCCGCTTCTTCTCCCTGGACCCCTTCCAGGGCCTGGAGCAGCGCGTCGGTGACCTGCCGGGAAGTTTCCGCCTGATCTCCCTTTTCCAGGTAGGCGGTGCAGGCTTCTGCCGCAATCTCCTTGTCCCGGAGAGCGGCCACGGCGGTCTTCAGTTCCCGCTTCACCGCATCCTGGCCCAGGAGATATCCGTAGGCGTATTCCGCGTTGTCTTCGAACAGGCTCATGGCCCAGCTGGGACCGAAGCCCTTCTTGTCCGTGCAGTAGGGCGTGGAAGGAGTAGACCCGCCGTAGGCGGAAGAGCAGCCGGAGGCATTGGTAATGTACATGTGATCTCCGAACAGCTGGGTCACCAGTTTGATGTAGGGGGTTTCTCCGCAGCCGGCGCAGGCCCCGGAAAATTCGAAATAGGGCTTGGCGAACTGGGAGTTCTTCACAGTCCTGTCATTTACCGCATCCTTCTTGATGGTTACCTGTTCCACCCCGTATTCCCAGTTGGGCGCTTCCGGCAGCTGGGATTCCAGAGGCTTCAGGACCAGGGCCTTTTCTTTGGCCGGGCATACGTTGACGCAGCTGCCGCAGCCGGTGCAGTCATAGGGGGATACCTGCATCCGGAATCCGTATTTGTCCAGACCGGCCCCCAGGGCTTTCTTGACGGTGAACCCGGCAGGGGCAGCGGCCAGTTCCCGGCCATCCACCAAAATGGGACGGATGGCGGCGTGAGGGCAGACCAGGGAACACAGGTTGCACTGTATGCAGTTGGCCATCTGCCATTCCGGCAGATCTACCGCGGCTCCCCGTTTTTCGTACTTGGTGGTGCCGGCAGGCCAGGTGCCGTCTTCCAGTCCGTACCTGGTCATGGTGGATACCGGCAGACGGTTCCCTTCCTGGCGGTTCATCACTTCCACTACTTCCCGGATGAAGGCCGGGGCCTTGTCTTCCGCCGGTTGGTCTTCCGCGGCGGCCCAGGAAGCGGGGATCTGGATCTTCTTCAGCTCCCGGATCCCGTGTTCGATGGAGGCCCAGTTCTTGTCCACCACAGCCTGGCCTTTTTTCTTGAAGTAGGTGTTGTAGATGGCTTCTTTCATGGCTTTTTCCGCCTGTTCGATGGGAATGATCCCCAGCAGTTTGAAGAAGGAGGCCTGGAGGATGGTATTGGTCCGGTTCCCCAGCCCGATGCTCCGGGCAATGGCGGTGGCATCGATGGTGTAGAACTGGGCATTCTTGGCAGCCAGAGCTCGTTTCATGGAGGCGGGCAGGTGGGTTTCCAGGGCTTTTTCATCCCAGCTGCAGTTCAGCAGGAAGGTGCCACCCTCTTTCAGATTGCTGAGCATGTCATACTTGGTTACGTAGCTGGGGGTGTGGCAGGCTACGAAATCCGCCTGGGTGATCAGGTAGGGGCTGCGGATGGGGTGTTTCCCGAATCGGAGATGGGATTGGGTAAGACCGCCGGATTTCTTGGAATCGTAGACGAAGTAAGCCTGGCAGTACAGGTCGGTGAGATGGCCGATGATCTTGATGGAGTTCTTGTTGGCCCCTACGGTGCCGTCAGAGCCCATGCCCCAGAATTCCGCACTCCGCTGGCCTTCCGGTGCCGTCTCGATTTCCCGGGTCACCGGCAGGGAGGTGTAGGTCACATCGTCGGTGATCCCGATGGTGAAGTCGTTCTTCGGGGTCTCAGCGGACAGGTTCTCGTACACCGCCAGGATCTGTCCCGGGGTGGTGTCCTTGGAGCTGAGACCGTAACGGCCGCCTACGATGGTCATGGAGCGGCCCTGGTGTTTGTACAGGCTGCACACATCCTGGTACAGAGGTTCGCCCATGGCCCCTGGTTCCTTGGTCCGGTCCAGCACGGCGATTTTCTTCACTGTGTCCGGTACGGCGCTCAGGAAATAGTCCGCTGAGAAGGGCCGGTACAGATGGACCACCAGCAGTCCCACTTTTTCTCCCTGGGCGGTGAGCCAGTCCACGGTTTCCTTGGCGGTTTCCGCCCCGCTGCCCATCATCACCACCATCCGGTCCGCATCCGGGGCCCCGTAGTAGTTGAAGAGACGGTAGTCCCGTCCGGTGAGACGGCTGATTTCTTCCATATAATGGGCCACTGCTTCCGGGATCCGGCTGACCCGGGTGTTGCAGGCTTCCCGGCACTGGAAGAAAATATCCGGGTTCACGGTGCAGCCCCGGGTGGCCGGATGTTCCGGGTTCAGGGCATTTTTCCGGAAGGCCCGGATGGCGTCCAGGTCCACCAGAGGCCGCAGGTCTTCATGCTCCAGGGCTTCAATCTTTTGGATCTCGTGGCTGGTCCGGAATCCGTCGAAGAAATGAAGAAAGGGCATCCGGCAGTGGATGGCCGCCAGATGGGCCACCGCCCCCAGATCCATCACTTCCTGGGGAGATGTGGAGGCCAGCATGGCAAAGCCCGTGTTCCGCACCGCCATAACATCGGAATGGTCCCCGAAAATGGAAAGGGCATGGGCGGACAGGGTCCGGGCAGATACATGGAAGACTCCGGGCAGCATTTCCCCGGCAATCTTGTACATGTTGGGAATCATCAGCAACAGCCCCTGGGAGGCGGTGTAGGTGGTGGTCAGGGCTCCGGACTGGAGACTGCCGTGGACCGTACCGGAAGCGCCCCCTTCCGACTGCATTTCCACCACCTGGACCGGTTCCCCGAACAGGTTCTTTTTTCCGTTGGCCGCCCATTCATCCACATGTTCCGCCATGGGAGACGAGGGAGTGATGGGATAGATTCCGGCCACTTCGGTGAATGCATAGGAAATGTAGGCAGCGGCAGTGTTGCCGTCCATCAATTCAACCTTCTTTGTCATTTCAGGTTCCTCCTTTACCTTGCGTTCCAGTATGTTTCGGGTATTTTCCCCGGAGCGTTCCAGCAGCTCCGTCCGGCAGTTCCGGCGCAGAGGAGACTGCCTTGGGAAGTTACTTTATATATACCGTTTTTCCCAGTCCCTTGCTTTGCATCTTTTCATGTAATTTTTGCTTTTTGGCATTTTCCGGAAAAAGGATTCCACTCCCGAGCCACGGCAAAAAAATTGCCTCATCCCGCAAAGAACCGGTTCCGGGGGCTGGCTATAATAAAGGCAACCAAACAGAAAACGGCACCGGCAAAGCCGGATGCCTGGAAGGACGGTCTTCGGGCCGGACCTTGGTAAAGGAGGAAAACCACATGGACATGAGCTATCTGAAAGACAAACCCATTGCAGTACTGGGCGGCGGCGCCGTAGGCAAGACCATGGCAGCTGACTGCGCACTGGCAGGCAAGGAAGTACGGATCTGGGACCAGCCCGCTTTTGCCAAACGGAATTTCCTGAACATCGAAAAAACCGGCATCACCCTCAGCGGGAATCAGTTCAGCTTCTTCGGCTACAACCGGAAAGGCACCGCTCACGTGGCTCTGGCCACTGATGATCTGGCCAAAGCGGTGAAAGGCGCCGGCATCATCATCGTAGCCACCGTGGCCATTGCCCACGAGGACATTTTCCGGCAGCTGATCCCTCTCCTGGAAGACGGTCAGGTGATCTACATCCTGCCGGACAACTGCGGCACCCTGATCTTCCGGAAACTGATGCGGGAAATGAACAGCAAGGCCAAGGTCATCGTAGGCTCCTGGTACACCGCTCCCTACGGCATCCGTGTGGTGAAACGGGGCGGGGTGGTCACCAACGAATGCAAGGTGGAAGACCGGATCACCACCATCCGGGGCTGCGCCCTGCCGGCCAAAGACAATGAAGCCTTCATGGCCTCCGCCTATTACATCCCTGCCTTCGGTGCCATCATCGACGCGGAAGGGGAAGTGACCATCTCCCGGAAAGGGGAAGAATTCCATCACGGCTTCGTTACCGGCAATACGGTGCTGGATATCATCCTGTCCAACGTGAACCCGGTGATCCACGTACCCGGCACGGTGCTGGCCGTTTCTACCATGCAGAACTTCGACACGGTGCTGGGCCAGGAAAAGAAGAACTACTCCCTGTACGGGTTCGGGGCCTGCCCGGCCATCGCTGAGGTCCAGGCCAAGTTCTGGGATGAAGAAAAAGCCCTGGCCAAAGCCATGGACATCGGCCTGTGCACCGTGAACTACGAAGACTTCTTCTCCCGGACCACCATGTACGGGAAAGAATACATGGGACCGGACTTCGCCGTACCCTATGAAGAAAAATATGAAAACTTCTTTGGGGATGGCCCCTTCGATTTGGAAAACCGGTACATCACCGAAGACGTGCCTGTGGGCTGCTGGCTCATGAGCCAGCTGGGCAAAAAGTTCAGCGTGCCCACCCCCATCATCGATTCCATGATCCTCCTGGCCAGCACCATGCTGAAACGGGATCTGGCCAAGGGCAGCAAGTACACCCTGGATTATCTGGAAATCGGTCACATGGATCTGGACCAGCTGCACAAGTACCTGAACGAAGGGGTATTTACACCAAAAGCATAAGAAACAGGGGGCTGTTGCCTGGGCGACAGCCCCTTTGGCCGCGAGCCGTGAGCCGCGGGCGGGGGTGTGAATTTTTCATACCCTTTTTTTTTGCCCATATTTTTGCAGGGGTGCAAAAAACTGCTGAAACTGCCTGTATTTTTGCAGGTAAAAGGAATTTTTTGCACCAAGGCATTTTCAATCCATTCTGACAATTCTGCTAAATATCGGGACTCAGGGACTTTTTTTGCTTTTTTTGATTTTGGCACGGTTTTTGCATCATATACCGGTGAAACCAAAGAGAGTCCGGACGGAACCTGCCGGACCCCGTATTGTCAGAGAGAATGAAGGAGGAACCATCATGGCAAAAGCGTATCTGGACCGGATCAATGCACTGCGGGAACAGTATCTGAACACCCGGGTGGAAATGGATGTGTACAATGCCAAATATCTCACGGAAGGGTTCAAAGAAGCGGAAGGCAAACCCTGGATCCTGCAGAAATCCAACGGCTACTACCACCAATGCCGGGACAAGGCCATCTATATCCAACCCCACGAACTGCTGGTGGGCGGGGTGGGGTTCAAGCCCCGGGCCGGTGTCCTGTGTGCGGACAGCTCCGCCTCCATCATCGAAAAGGAACTGGACACCATCAGCACCCGTCCCTATGACCCCTTCTACCTGAGCGAGGAAGGCAAGAAAGTCTTCAAAGAAGATGTCCAGGACTACTGGAAGAACAAATGCGTCCTGGACCGGTGGCGGCTCATGGCTCCCAAAGACATGGAAACCCTCCGGAACAACGGGGTCATCTTCATTGACCGGAAGGCCGTCCGGGGTTACGGGGAAAACACCCCGGGCTGGGACCGGATCCTCCACAAGGGACTGGGAGCCATCCGGCAGGAAGCCAGGGAGGCTTTGGCCAAACTGGATGACGCAGTACCCGGGGATCTGGAAAAGATGTACTTCTATCAGGCCACCATCCAGGCAGCGGACGGGATCATCCTCCTGGCCAACCGGCATGCGGAGCTGGCGGAAAAAATGGCAGGGGAATGCCAGGATCCGGTCCGGAAGGCCGAACTGCTGAAGATTGCGGAAGTGAACCGGTGGGTGCCGGAACACCCGGCCCGGACCTTCTACGAGGCCTGCCAGAGCATGCTGTCCTATGAATACGCTATTTTCATGGAACAGAACGCCTCTTCCTACAACCTGGGACGGATTGACCAGTACTTTTATCCCTACTACAAGGCGGACAAGGAAGCGGGGATCCTTACCGATGACCAGGCCCAGGAACTGCTGGACTGCCTGTGGATCAAAATCGCGGAAATGTCCCTGTTCCAGGATGAAGTCACCGCCCAGTATGCCGCGGGCTACTGCATCACCGTCCAGACCAGCTGCGGCGGGGTGGACCGATACGGCAACGACGCCACTAATGAATTGTCTTATATGATGATCCAGGCTACGGAAGATGTCCGGTTCAAGGAACCCAATCTGGGCTTTACCTACAGCATCGCCAAGAACCCGGATTCCCTGCTCCACAAGGCGGTGGAATCCATCAGCCGGGGGCTCACCATGCCGGCTATCTACACCAACGATGTAGGGATCCAGATGCTCCAGAACAAGGGCATCCCCCTGCGGGAAGCCTGGGACTGGAACCCCTGCGGCTGTGTGGAAACCAACCTGTCTGGACGGCTGAAACAGTACACGGACATTGCGGACATCAACATGGGGGCCATGGTGGAACTGGCACTCAACGACGGGTACAGCCGGATTACCGGAGAAAAAGTGGGAGTATCTACGGGAGATCCCCGGAATTTCAAGAGTTTTGAAGATTTTTATGCCGCCCTCCTGAAACAGATCGATTATGCGGTAGATGTAATCACCAGCGGGAACCAGCTGCTGGATTACCTGAGCATGCACTACCGGCCGGTGCCGGCCCTGTCCCTTTCCTATGAACACTGCATGGAGAAGGGTCTGGACTACAGCCAGCCTCATGGAGCCAAGTACACCGCCGGAGGCGGGGTGATCACCGTGGGCCAGGCGGACATCATCAATTCCGTGGCGGCGGTGAAAGCCCTGGTCTACGACGAAAAGAAGATTACCATGGACGATCTGGTGAAAGCCTTGGACGCCAACTTCGAAGGGTATGAAGACCTGCGGAAACTGTGCCTGGACGCCCCCAAATACGGAAATGACGATCCCCGGGCGGACTTCTGTGTGGGACCCATCTACACCCATGTGGCGGATCAGTTCGAAAAGTACGGGACTCTGTTCGGGAAGATGACCCTGGGGATGCTGCCGGTATCCGGGAATACCCCCATCGGCCAGTGGGTAGGTGCCCTGCCTTCCGGACGGAAAGCACGGACTCCTCTCACCGACGGCATTGGAGCCACCGGAGGCACCGATGTAAACGGGCCCACCGGCCTGCTGAAATCCGTCAGCTGCCTGCCCCATGCCCGGTACACCCAGGGGACCCAGCTGAACATGAAATTCGAACCGGAACTGATCAAGGGAGAAGAAGGGATGCGCCACGCCATGGCCATGATCAAGACCATGAGCCTTTTGGATGTGTACCATGTGCAGATTAACTGCGTGGACCGGGAAACCCTGCTGGATGCCCAGAAGCATCCGGAAAAGCACCGGGATCTGCTGATCCGGGTGGCCGGCTACACCGCTTTCTTTGTGGAACTGAGCAAGGAAACCCAGGACGAAATCATCGGACGGACGGAAATCAACCAGTGGCATGTAAGCAAATGCTGCTGCGGCAACTGAACGGAATTTGAAGGAGGTCGGGAAGTATGGTTGCAGAACAGCTGGCAGGCCGGGTCCTGCGGATCGAACGGTCTTCCATCCATGACGGGGATGGGCTGCGGACCGTAGTGTTCCTGAAAGGCTGCCCCATGCGCTGTGCCTGGTGCTCCACTCCGGAGAGCCAGGAATTTGCCCGGGAAGTGTCCCGGGACGGGAAAACCGCGTACGGCCGGAAAATGACCGTGGAGGAAGTAATGAGGGAAGTCCGGAAAGACAGTCTGTTCTACTTCATGTCCGGCGGAGGCATGACCCTGTCCGGAGGAGAAATCCTGGGACAGCCGGCTTTTGCCCAGGAACTGCTCCGGGAGGCCTGCGGGGAAGGCATCGCCACGGCTGTGGAAACCAGCCTGTTCGGCTGCTGGCGGGCCCTGGAACCCATGCTTCCCTACCTCCATCTCCTGTACGGGGATCTGAAGCTGGTGAGCAAAGACCGGCACAAAAAATACTGCGGGGTCTGCAACCAGGTGATCCTGGAAAACTTCCGGAAACTGGATGCCAGTCCGGAAAGATTCCGGTTGGTCGTCCGGACCCCCCTGATACCCGGGGTCAACGATGATCCGGAAGAACTGGAAAAAATCGGGGCCTTCTGCCAGGGACTCCACCGGATGGAAGCCCTCCAGCTGCTGCCTTACCACCGGCTGGGAGAAGGGACCTACGCCAAACTGGGCCGTCCCTATCTGTGCCAGGGGGTGGAACCTCCCACCCCGGAGCATATGGAAGAATGCCGGAATATTTTAAGGAAGCACGGATTAAAAGTCATTTAAAAAAGCAGAAAAATTGGGAAAGAGGGAACCCTCTGCACGCTGCGCTGCTGGAAAAAGAGGAGGTAACAGAAAAATGCCGGAAGACAAGCTGAAAGGTACCATCTACAAAGAAGTCCTTACCGTCATCGGACTCCTGCTTACCGCGGAAATCGTCCTGGGTGTATTCTTCACCAAACAGTTCGGAGCCGCCATGTCCACCATGCTCTACTGGGTAGGGGACAACTTCGGCTGGTGGATCAATCTGCTGTCCATTGCCATTGTGATCCTGGGCATGGTGCTGATCCTGTTCAAATGGGGAGATGTGAAGATCGGGGGCGTGGATGCCCTGCCGGACTTCACCACCTGGCAGTGGTACTCCATCTCCATCTGCGGAGGCATCGGCTGCGGGCTGCTGTACTGGGCCATGGGGGAACCCATGTACCACTTCATGCAGCCGCCCCTGGCCATCCATGCGGCTCCGGGCAGCCGTGACGCGGCCATCTTCGCCGTCAGCCAGGCCATGTTCCACTGGTCCTTTGTCCAGTACTTCATCTACTCCCTGCCGGCCACGGCCTTTGCCCTGCTGTGCTTCAACTACCAGAAATCCCTGTCCATGGGGCCCATGCTCATGGAAACTACCGGGAAATATTCCCGTTGGGGGACCACCATTCTCCAGATCCTCTGCGGCTATGCGGTGGCCTGCGGGGTCTCCAACTCCATGGCAGCCGGGCTCATGCAGATCAGCGGGGGCATCAATGCGGTGTTCGGAGTGCCCCAGGGCCCGGTGATGTACCTGGTGCTCACCATCCTGGTGGCGGCCTTCTTCATCATTTCCTGCATCACCGGCATCAACAAGGGTCTAACCTATGTATCCAGTGCCTGCATGTTCTGCTTCTTCGGTCTGTTGATTTACGTGGTCTGCACCGGCAACGCCCAGTTTATCGGCAAGATCGGCACGGAGGCAACCGGCCAGATCATGGACAATTTCTGGGGGAAGATTACCCTTAACAACACCCTGGTGCCCCAGGACCAGTGGCCCAATGAATGGCCCATCACTTTCTGGAACTCCTTCTACATCTACGCACCGGTGATCGGCATGTTCCTGGCCCGGCTGGGCAAGGGCCGTACGGTCCGGGAATTTCTCCTGGTGGAGATCCTGGTGCCCTCCCTGTTCTGCTGCCTGTTCATTGCCATTTTCGCAGGCCAGAGCATGTACGTCCAGACCAGCGGCGCCATGGATGTGTGGGCCATGATCCAGCAGGAAGGAATGCAGACCACCCTGTACCAGGTCCTGGGGACCATGCCCGGAGGCAAGGCGGTCCAGCTGGTGTTCCTGGTCACCGTCTGCCTGTCCTTCATCACTCTGGCTGACCCCAATACGGCAGCCTTGGCCACCCTGTGCGTCCACGGACAGGAAATCGATGCGGAACCGCCCAAGGTCATGAAAATCGCCCTGGGGACGGCCATTTCCGCCGTGGCCTATCTGCTGGTGGTGTCCGGAGGGATGAACGCAGTGAAAGGGTTGTTGAACCTGGGCGGCCTGCTGATGACCCTGCCCACCCTGTGGCTGTGCCTGATGGTCTTCAAGCTGGAAGTGCCCCTGCTGGCCTCCAAGAGCCACCGGATCGCCGTGCAGCCGGAACAGGATGCGGTAGAGGCACCCAAGGAAAATCTCCAGGCCAAGGTCAAGGGGCTGGATGTGATTATCCACCAGAACCCCTACGCCGATTACTGAACGCTGAAGCAACAGAGGGGGGAGCGGAATGCTGAATCAGAAGTTCGATATCCAACTGTACCATGAATGCTACGGGGAACATGACCATGACTATCCCCAGATCCTGGTCCCACTGGAAGGACCCATGGAAATCACCATCGGGGACCTGGAATACCAGGTGACCTCCCAGCAGCTGTGTCTGATCCCGGCCCATACCCTGCATCAGTGCAGCTACAGCGGGAAACTGCTGGTGATCAACCTGACGGAGATCTCTCCGGAAGACCGGGATGCAGTGCTCCTGTCCTATCCGGTAATCGTGTCCATGTGCGGACAGATCCTGGAACTGGTGGATCTGATCCAGAAGGAACGGAAGCAGAACCCGGAGGGCACGTCGGTCCGGTATCTCTACAGCTATCTGTACAGCAAACTCCTGGACAACTGTGCTGCTCCCTCCATCCGCTATCTCAGCGAGCATTTCGACCTGCCGGTGACAGTGAACCAGCTGGCCGAAATGGAAAATTACAACGTGACCTACTACAATGACTGGTTCAAGCAGCAGACCGGCTGCTCCCCCAGCCTGTACCTGCGGAAGATGCGCATCGACCGGGCCAAGGAGCTGCTGCTGGAAAGCCGCTATACCATGATGGAAATCGCCCTGATGGTGGGCTACAGCAGCAATTCCACCTTCACCCGGGCCTTCCACAGCATTACCGGCAAGACTCCCAAGGCCTTCCGGGAAGACAACGGGATCGTCAGCGCAGGCTGATCCGGACTACAGAACAAAGGAGACGAGGAAAATGGACAAAATCACGGGAAAGGCAGCACAGCGGAAATTCAAACTTGGGATGCACAGCTACACCCTCCATCTCAGCGGATTCGGGGAAAGCTGGGGCTTCCAGAGCGAAGGGAAGACCTACGCTTTTGAAAAGGCGGCCACCCTCACTGATCTCATGGATCTGGCGGTGAAAGAAGGCATCGAAGTCCTCCACATCACCCTGGTGGATCTGGACAATGACATCTCGCCGGAACATCTGGCCCAGGTGAAGGAGGAAGCCGCCAAACGGGGACTGGACCTGGAACTGAACATCTCCTTCAATGCCCCGTCCGATCCCCGGGTGAACAGCACCATTGCCCAATCCCTGGAAATCGGGCACGCCATCGGAGCCAAACTGGTGAAGTACAGCACCGATGTGGAGCATCCCCATCCCATTTCCCACGCCTGCATGTGTCCAGAAGCCATGGAACAGATGGCCAGGATTGTCCAGGAATTCCGGAGGAACATCCCCACCATTGAAAAATACGGCATGAAGATTGCCATAGAGAACCACTGCGATCTGTTCGCTGACGAAGTGATCTGGATGGTGAAACAGCTGAACCATCCTCTCATCGGGGCCTGCTGCGACACCATCAATTCCCTGATGCTGGCGGAAGGGATCGCCGATTGTGTGAAGAAAATGGCTCCCTACGCCTACTGCGTCCACTTTTGCGACAACCGGGTATTTGCGGATCCGGACGGCACTCACTCCCTGGGCTGCGCCATCGGGGACGGGGATGTGGACGTGGTGGAAGTGATGAAGATTCTCCGGGCCGAAGCTCCGGAAGAACTGGATACCATTGACCTGGAAATCGAACTACCCCTGTCCGGCTACACTCTGGAAGAAGGCAGAAAGAAAGAGATTGAAGGGATGCGCAAGAGCATCAAGTTCATGAAAGAAGTCCTGGGCATCGGGACGAAATGACAGAGGGGGGTGTTGCACAATTCGTGCAGCACCCTTCTTCTATGCTATAATGAAAACCTATGGCAACAATCTGCTTACCGGGAATCCGGAAGAAAAGGGAGGCATGGTGGAATGAAATGGACGGAGGCTATCCGGGTCCTTTCCCAGAGCGGACTGGGGGCCCTGGTGCTGGACAGCGCCGGGGTGATCCTGGCAGTGAATCCCACAGGCAATGAGCTGCTTCACGGAGAAGGGAAACTGAAGGGAAAGAAACTGCCCCTGTTTGCCCGGACCCTTCTCCAGCCTCCGGACGAGGGCATGTATGCCAACCCGGCCTTTGGGGAATACCTTCAGCGCTGTCCGGAGCCTTTGGTGGACGATCTGCCGCCCGGAGCCCGGCTCCTGGTGTTCCGGAAGGCGGATCGGGAAGCCCGGTATGACATGATCCTGGGAGCTCTGAGCCAGATCCGTCAGTCGGTGATCCTCTGTGATGCCCAGAGCCGGATCCTGTACCTGAACGATGCAGCGGTGCGGATGGACAGCCTGGACAATACCCGGGTGGTGGGCCGGACCATTGCTGAGATCTACCAGAGCCGGGACGACCACGGGCTTCTGGTACCCTGGGTCATCGCCAACCGGAAGCCTCTGCTGGATGTGCGCCAGCACTATGCCACCTGCCTGGGGAAGGAAGTGGACATTACCGCCAACTGCTATCCTCTGGTCCAGAACGGCCAGACCCTGGGAGGCTGCAGCATCATGGAGGACTGGAGCCGGGTGGACCGGCTCCACCGGAAGATCATCGACCTCCAGGAAAAACTCCTCCAGGTGGGCCAGGGGAAGAACCGGCGGGAAAAACAGAGTGTGCTCCGTGCCCGGTACCAGTTCCAGGACATCATCTACAGCGGACCCTCCATGGCCCGGCTCATCGAACGGGCCCGGCATGTGGCCCAGTCCGAATCCAATGTGCTGGTCTACGGGGAAACCGGCACCGGGAAGGAACTGCTGGTTCAGAGCATCCACAATGCCAGCGGCCGGGCCCAGGGACCGTTCCTGGCCATCAACTGTGCGGCCATTCCCGAGAATCTGCTGGAAGGGATCCTGTTCGGCACGGAAAAAGGCGCCTACACCGGAGCGGAAAAGCGGCCCGGGCTTTTTGAACAGGCCCAGGGAGGCACCCTGCTCCTGGACGAAATCAATTCCATGAACATCAACCTCCAGCCCAAGCTCCTCCGGGTGCTCCAGGAAGGCACTGCCCGCCGGGTGGGGGGCATGCAGGAATATCCGGTGGATGTGCGGGTGCTGTCCAACATGAACATTTCTCCCCGGGAGGCTCTGAAGGCCGGAAAGCTGCGGCTGGACCTGTTCTACCGGTTGGGAGTGGTGGACTTGCGGGTACCGCCGCTCCGGGAACGGCGGGAGGACATCCCTCTTCTGGTGAAGCATTTCGTCATGGCCTACAACCGGAAGCTGAAGAAGAACGTCCGGGAGGTGGACAGTCAGGTCCGGGAGTTGTTCCTCCGGTATTCCTGGCCCGGAAATGTCCGGGAACTCCAGCACGCCATTGAATTTGCCATGAATGTGCTGCCGGACAACCGGAATGAGATCACTCTGGATGCCCTGCCGGACAGCATCCGCCAGGGAGATGCGGGAGAACGGCGGGAACGGGAAGAGCCGGAGTTCCGGGAAGAGGGAATTTCGGCGCCTGTCCGGGTCCACCGGGAAGGCCGGTCCCGCCGGACTCTTCGGGAAGTGGAGCGGGCCGCCATCGAACAGGCCCTCCGGGTGACCGGCGGCAACGTGTCCGCTGCTGCCCGCCAGCTGGGCATGAGCCGGCAGAACCTCCAGTATCGGATGAGAAGGGATGGGATCCGGCGGGAGCCGGAAGAAAAATAAAACAGCAGGACCGCCTGTACGGAAAGAGGGGGCTTTCCGTTCAGGCGGTCCTGCTGTTCTAGAAGGGTTTCTATGAAATTCCAGCAATAGGAGGATTTTGCAGTTGAGGGATTACAGAGCCATCCGGTAGATTTCCGCGGCGATTTCCGGGGTCAGTTTTACGAAATTCCCATGGTTGGGAGCCCCGTGGAACATGTTTTCCACCATCTTGGGGATATCCTCTTCCTTGCCTCCCAGTTCACTGATGTGGGTAGGCATGCCTATTTCCCGGACGAAATCCTGGAAAGCCTTGATCCCTTCCATGGCCGTCAGTTCCGGATGTTCGAAATCCATCTGGCGGCCCCAGACCCGGGTGGCGTATTTGGCAAACAGGGTGGGTCCCTGGGTCTTCATGGCGTATTCCATCCAGTAGGGGAACAGCAGGGCCAGGCCGGCTCCATGGGACGCCCCATACAGGATCCCGATTTCGTTGTCCATGTGGTGGGTGCCCCAGTCCTGGGCCCGGCCTACTCCGGTGGAGTTGTTCTGGGCCACCATGGCGGCCCACATGATGTTGGCCCGGGCATCGTAATCCAGCGGGTTCTTCATGACCCGGCGGGCTTCCTTGATCATGGTGAGCATCACCGCTTCCAGCAGCCGGTCGGTCAGTTCACATTCTTTGGTACGGGAGAAGTACCGTTCCATGCAGTGGGCCATAATGTCGGAGATGCCGCTGGCCGTCTGATAGGGAGGCAGGGTCATCATCAGTTCCGGGTTCATGATGGCGAACAGCGGGCGCAGGATGTCCCCGTCTGCACACCGTTTGTACTGGTGGCCGTCCGTGGTGTCCAGGGTCACCACGGAATCCGTGGAGCCTTCGGAACCGGAGGCGGCGATGGTCACCACACAGCCCACCGGCAGGGCTTCCGTCACCGGGCCTTTTTTCCCGCAGTAGAAATCCCAGAAATCTCCTTCATAGGGGACCCCCAGGGCGATCCCCTTGGCGGAATCCATGACGGAACCGCCCCCTACAGCCAGGATGAAGTCCACTTTTTCCTTTTTGGCCAGTTCGATGCCCTGGTAGATCAGGTCTGTATGGGGGCTGGCTTTGACGCCTCCCAGTTCCACATGGCTGATCCCTTCCCTGTCCAGGGATTTCTTCACCCGGTCCAGGAGCCCGGAACGGACGGCACTGCCGCCGCCATAGTGGATCAGCACCCGGGTGCCCTTGTACTTTTTTACGTACTGGCCGGTTTCATTTTCCGTGCCTTTTCCGAAGACGAAATAAGTGGGGCTGTAAAAAGTGAAATTGTCCATGGTCATTGCCTCCTTATGGATTCCGCCAGCTCTGGCGTTTTTCTTTTTGCTGGCTTTATTATAGCCGGAGAGGGACTGGCAGGATTTGCCCAAACCCGTTGTTTTTTTGCCGGAACTCGCCTGTTGGGAGAACCGGAGAAATCCGTGGTTCGGCAAAACATCCCCCGGAAGCCGCACATTGCTGTTTTCAGAAAAAAAGTACAATAAGGGGGAGGGAAAGGAGGGGGGAAACATGGATCCGCAGCTGGCAAAGTATTATCAGGAACGGAATGCCCTGCTGGGCACCGGGACTCCCCGGGAAATCGAAGAATTCTTTCTTGACTGGCAGAAAAAAATGGAAAAGAAAGAAAAGGGACCGGTCTGGCTCAGCGTGCTCCACGAAATGGGGTTGTTTTACCGGAGCGTGGGACAGGTGGACAAGTCCCTCCAGGTGCTGGAAAAGGCCCGGAAATCCCTGCTCCGCCGGGGCATGGAGGAAACCGGGGAATACGTATCCCTGCTCAACGCCCTGGCCGGTACCTGCAGGCAGGCCGGGAACCGGGCCCGGGCCATTGTGCTGCTCCAGGAAGCCATCCGGATCTACGGTGGACTGCGGCAGGTGCAGATGGGGGTTTGTGCCAACCTGTACAGCAACCTGGCCCAGTGCTGCCAGGAAACGGACCAGTGGGAACTGGCGGCAGCCAGCCTGGAAAAAAGCCTAGAATACCGGCAGCGGGAAGGTCGAAAGGCGGAACTGGGCCTGGGGTGGCACAACCTGGCTCTGGTGTATCGGCAGCTGGGAGAAAAGGGAAAAGAGGCTGCCTGTGTGGAACGGGCCCTGGCCCAGCTGGATGGCTGGGAGAATGGCTCCGATCCCCGGCTTGTCCAGGTGCTCAGCAGCCTGGGAGGTCTTCTGTACCAGGAGGGAAAGGGCCGGGAAGCGGCGGAGGTGTACCACCGGGCAGCCCGGATCCTCTGCCGGACCCAGGGAAAGACCCATGCCTATGCCGTCAGCCGCCAGCATGAAGCCTGGGCCCTCCGGAGCGCCGGGGACCTGGAAGGGGCCTGCCGGGCTCTCCAGGAAGCGGAAACCGTCTGTGAAGGGCTGTACGGCCGGGACAATGAACGGGTCCGGGCGGTGCTGGATGAACTGGAGCAGCTCCTGCAGCAGCTGAAACGGAAACAGGGGGGGTGAAACCATGGATGCTTCTTCTCTGGATATGGTCCGTGGGCCTCTTTTGGGAAAGATCCTCCGGTTCAGTCTCCCTCTCATGGCCACCAACCTGCTCCAGATGCTGTTCAATGCAGCGGATGTGGTGGTAGTGGGCCGGTTTGCCGGCTATGCCAGCATGGCCGCCGTAGGCAGTACGTCTTCCACTGTCTTCCTCCTGACCAACCTGCTTATGGGGCTGGGCATCGGGATCAATGTGATCGTGGCCCGATACACCGGGGAAGGAGGCCGGGGCAGGGACATAAGCCGGACCCTCCACACGGCCATGACCCTGGGACTCCTGGGGGGCATCCTGCTGGGGGCAGCGGGGATCCTGGCCTCGGACTGGATGCTCCGGCTTCTGGACACTCCGGAGGATATTTTCCGTCCCACCCGGCTGTATCTCCGAATCTATTTCCTGGGGACCCCCTTTGTGCTGCTGTACAACTACGGTACCGCCGTGCTCCGGGCGGTGGGGGATACCCGGCGGCCCCTATATTTCCTCCTGGCCAGCGGGGGCTTGAACCTGGCATTGAATCTCCATACAGTGGTGGTCCTCCGCTGGGATGTGGCAGGGGTGGGCCTGGCCACGGTGGTGAGCCAGCTGGCGGCGGCCCTCTTGGTACTGGGGTGTCTGGCCCGGGAAAAGCGGCCCATCCGGTACCATTGGAACCGGTTCCTGGTGGACGGAGCCGCCCTGAGGAAAATCGCCCGGATCGGGGTGCCGGCGGCTGTCCAGGCGGTGTTGTTCAGCCTGTCAAATGTGGTGATCCAGGGGGCCATCAACCAGTTCGGCAGTGTGGTGGTGGCCGCCAACAGCGCCGGAGCCAGTCTGGAGAATTTCCTCTATGTGGCCATGAACGCCTTCCACCAGGCGGGGATGACCTTCATCGGTCAGAACTTGGGAGCCGGGAAGTGGCACCGGGTGAAACAGGTGATCCGGATCTGTCTGGGGCTGACCCTGGGCCTGGGACTTCTGGAAGGAATCGGGATCCATGGCTGGGCACCGGAACTGGTGGCCCTGTTCAACAGGGATCCGGCGGTGATCCGGGCCGGTACGGTACGGCTCCTGTGGGTGGGCCAGTGGTATGTGATCTTCGGATTGGCAGATGTGCTGGTGGGCTGCATTCGGGGTTTTGGCACGTCTGTGGGACCCATGGTGATCAATCTACTGGGGACCTGCGCTTTCCGGCTTTGCTGGATTGCCGGCCTTGACCTTCCCCGGCAGGGGGTGGAAATGGTATACTTGAGTTATCCATTGTCCTGGGCTCTGATCTTGATCGCCCTTGCCGGCTACGGGATCATCCTGTACCGGAACAGTGCCCGAAAGGAGGCTGACCCCAGTTATGCCCAACACAAAACTCACTCTGGCTCCCCAGCAGAAACAGCAGCTGAACCTGCATCTGGTCCAGCAGATGAAGCTGCTCCAGCTGGGAGCGCTGGAAATGGAACAGTACATCCTGGAGGCGGTGGAAGCCAATCCTCTGCTGGACTTTCCCGGGGAAGGGACGGCTCCGGACTGGCGGGAGACGGCGGGAGAACAGAGGCGGGACCGGACCGTCCGGGACCGGGAGGATGATCCCCTGCCGGACCCAGTAGCCAATGCAGGCCGGCAGGAAAAGACCCTCCAGCAGGTGGTGGAGGAACAGGTGGGGTGTCTGCGGCTTTCCGGAGCAGAACGGCACCTGGCCTTTTACATGGCCGGGACTCTGGACAGCCGGGGCTGGTGGACGGAAAGCATCCCGGATACTGCCCGGGCCTTCGGGGTCACGGAAGAAAAGGTCCGGAAGGTGCTGGGGCAGCTCCAGCAGCTGGAACCGGCGGGGGTGGGAGCCCGGGATCTGTCCCAGTGCCTGCTGCTCCAGCTGGAAAACCAGGGAAAAGAGGCGGACCTGGCCCGGAAAATCGTCCGGGAAGGACTGGATCTTCTGGGGCAGAACCAGATCCCGGCTCTGGCACGGAAATTCCGCTGCACCCAGGAAGAAGTCCTCAAAGCCCGGGAACGGATCCGGGCCCTGGACCCCAAGCCCGGCAGCCGGTATGCAGCTCCCGGGCCTGTAGCTTACCAGCGGGAAGACCTGTGGGTGGAAGAAACGGGAACAGGGCTCCAGGTCACCGTCCATGATCCCTGGGGGCGGAAATTCGTCCTGAACCAGGCCTATGTGGACTGGGGGAAGGAACAGGAAGTCCAGGTAAAGGCCTATCTGAAGGAACAGCTTGCCAAAGCCCGGCAGCTCCAGCAGCTGCTGAAGGAACGGCACCAGACCCTGCTCCTGGTGTTCCAGGCTCTGGTGACTCACCAGGAAGCCTTTTTCCGGCTGGGTCCCGGCCACCGGAAGCCTTTGAAGCTGGCGGATCTGGCGGAAGATACAGGACTGTCCCTGTCCACGGTGAGCCGGGCCCTCCAGCACAAGATCCTGGGGTGCCGGTGGGGCAGCTTCACCGCCGGCAGTTTCCTCCAGGGCCAGGCGGCCTCCCGAGAAGAGGGCCAGGTGACGGAAGAGAAGCTCCAGCAGCTGATCCGGGAACTGATCAACGGAGAAGACAAGCACCACCCCCTCAGCGACCAGGCTCTCTGCAGGGCCTTGGAACGACAGGGCATCCAGGTGGCCCGCCGGACTGTGAACAAATACCGGATAAAGATGGGAATCGGGGATAAAAGTGCCAGAAGGGAGTGGTGAGGGGCAGGGGCTGCTGCATGGGCAGCAGTCTCCCTTGAATTATCTCAAATTCCGTAAAATTGTTTACAATTTACTTCTGAACAAAACATCTAAATGTGAACTGAATGTGAAGTACTATACATGAACGATATACGAGTTATAATAAAGACAGTTCGGAAATAGCCGAACAAAAAAGGAGGGGTTCTTATGGGAATGAATGGTAAAATGGAAACGATGGCTCGTACGGAAGCCGGCAGCGTAGAAGAGAAGATCCTGGAACTGTTCGCTCCCAGCCTGTCCGGAAGCGATGTCCCCAGCCTGAAAGACTGGGATCCCATGGGGTATTTCGATTTCGAGTAAACGGAACCGGTCCCTGGCATGATGGCAAGAAAGTAGGAGGGATGGATCATGGGAATGACAGCGAAAAGCGGTTACGAAATGACGAAAAAAGTGGAAGGTCTGCTGGATATCCTGACATTGGGTGTCCTGGCCACCAGTAAAGCGAAATCCAAAGTCACCGGGTATGAAGTAGAAATACCGGGGATGGTAAGACGGGAATTTCGGGTATAAAAAACAAGGTGTGCTGCAGTTTTTCTGTAGCACACCTTGTTTTTTTGTCAACCGGCCATTGACAATTGACCATTGACCGCTGACAAAAAAAGGGGCCTGCGCCCCTTTTTTTATTTCGTCGCCTTATCCGCTGCCGCTTTCACCAGGGCCTGGAAAAATTTCAGGGACACTTTGGTGTCGCAGTAGTCTTTGGCGTCTTTTTTGTTGATCAGCACCTGTTTCAGGTCGTTTTCCGGATGGAACTGGAGAGCCACCGTAAAGGTATTCTTGGGATATTCCACCCCTTCGATGATGGAAATGCCGTTGTAGGTGGTTTCTGCCGTCTGGACCAGGTCCGTGCCGGCGATGCTGCCGATGGCCTGATGGTGCCAGGAAGAAACGTTCTTCAGTTCATCAGCTCCCACGATTTCCCGGAGATGGGAATGGGCCGGCAGGATGTGCACATCATGACGGGCGTAATCCCGGTTGGGGGTTCCCGGAGGCATCCGGTGGAAGTCGTCATGATAGGTCTTCCCCTGTTCCTTGTAGTAATCCGTCAGATCCTGGATCATTTTGGCTCCGGAGACAACCCCCAGCATCTGTTCGCTGCGGCATACATCCAAAGTAGGGATGTTGTTGGCCAGGCAGTAGGCCTGGAGGGTATAGTCGGAAATATCCCGGGTGGCGTTGATCCCTTCCCCGTGGTTCTTTTCCTTTTCCGCATCTTTGTACAGGGACGGGCTGATGTCCTCCCCGCCGGTACCGAAGACCCCGTCCACACCCTGCATCACTGTAGCGATGTTGGTTTTGGCAAAGTCTTTGGCTTTGATCTTGTTGGCGTATTTCTGCTTCAGCATGCCGGATTTTTCCAGGGCAGATTTGTCCACGGCACCGTCGCTGTCATATTTCACATCCGTGCTTTTGATCTGGCCCAGTTCCACCGGAACCCCGCCGGCCAGTTCGATGATCTTTTTGAAGGCCGCATAATCCTGTTTGTTGCTCTTCCAGGAAATCCCAATCACCGGTTTCCCTCCCACCATGGCATGGACATCATAGGCCATCCCCAGGGAGAAACTCAGGGACAGGGCAGTTACCGCAAGGACTTTTTCCAGTTTCTTCAGCTTCATGGACATGCACTTCCTTTTTTAGAATGGTTCCGGATTCATAATGAACAGAACAAGGTCAGTGTAACCGATTATTCACAAAAAGTCAAAAAATATGTGAATAGTCAGTAAAGAAATGTTAAACTTGTTAGGAATGATACAGAAAAATAAGTATAAGTGCCTGCTTATACTGAACGATTTTTATGAGTAAAGATGTGCAGTTCGGAAATTAAAACTGCTACAGGGGTAGAACTTTAGTAATAACCGTTTTACTGAATCATACTTCAGTGAATTATAATTCAGTGAAGTATGATTCAGTAAATATATAGTAGGATTTTTTGGGGAGTCTGCAAAAAATGTTTATCCGTACATTTGGCCGTTGAATGTTGACAGCTGACCGTTGACGGGGCTGCAACCCCCTTGCATTCCTTTCCTCCACCCGGTACAATACGGTCAAAAGAGACAAAAAGGAGCGAGACACCATGATCCTGTTTTATGGAAGTGAAATCTGTATCGACTGCCGGAATACCCTGGCCATCCTGAAGGCCCGGAATCTGGAGGACAAGTTCCGGTTCATCGACATGACGGCGAACACTGACAATATGAAAGACTTCCTTACCCTCCGGGACCGGGAAGCCGCCTTTGCCCCGGCCCGGGAAGGGGCAAACGGCCGTTCCTTCATCGGCATCCCCGCCTTTGTAAACGAAGATGGAAAAGTCACCCTGGACCTGGACCAGGCCCTGGCCTGGCTGGGCCAGCCGGCGGTGAAGGAGGAGGAGATTGTGGAAAAATAAACAGGATAAAAATCCTGCTGGCAGGCTGAAAAAAAGAATTATCGTTGACTTGAAGGAGGTTGTATCATGCTGACTCTTGAATCCATCTTTCAGGCACAGAACCGGCTCCGGCCCTATGTGCTGCACACGCCGCTGCTCCGTCTTCCGTCTCTGGATGCTCTGTTGGGCTGTCAGGTCTATGTGAAGGCAGAATGCATGCAGCTGACCCATTCTTTCAAGATCCGGGGGGCTCTGAACCGGATCCTGCAGCTGACTCCGGAAGAACGGGCAAAAGGTGTGGTCACGGCTTCCAGCGGCAATCATGGCAGGGGCGTGGCCTATGGGGCAAAAATGCTGGGAATCCAGGCTACGGTGGTCATCCCGGAACATGCGCCGGCCATCAAGATCCAGGCCGTCCGTGACCTGGGAGCCAATGTGGTCCTGTGTGAAAAGCCCCAGCGTTTTGCCATTGCGGAAAGGCTCCGGGACGAACAGGGGCTTTGCTATGTGCCACCGTTCAATGATTATGATGTCATGGCCGGCCAGGGGACCATTGCACTGGAAATCTTCGAAGATCTGCCGGATCCGGATGGAGTGGTTGTTCCTCTGGGCGGGGGCGGTCTTACCAGCGGGATTGCCACGGCTGTCAAAGGCATCCGTCCGGAAACCCGGGTCGTCGCCTGCGAACCGGCCCGGATCCCCCGTTTCACCGTAAGCCTGAAAGAAGGGCGGCCCACAGAAGTTCCTCAGGTGGATACCATTGCCGACGGAGTGGCTACCCTGTGCCCGGGAGACAAAACCTTCCCCCTTGTCCGGGATAAAGTGGACCAGGTCATCGACGTGCCGGAAGATGCTCTGCTCCCAGCCATGAAGCTGCTCCTTACAGAAGGCAAGGTCCTGGCCGAACCCTCCTCCACCATTGGCCTGGCGGCCATCCAGAGCGGGAAACTGGCCTTCAAACCGGAAGACAAAGTGGTGTTCGTCCTTTCCGGAGGAAATGTGGATTTTTCCCTGGTGCAGGGATTGTAAATTCGATGCCGTTGGAAATCAATTTTTGCAAATTGATCTTGAAATGGAAAAAAACAGGAGGCAGATGGGGTCCGGCTTCCTGGTCCGTAGCCGCTGCCTTTGACCGTCAGGGCAAGGCGATAGGCTGTGAGCCTCCCGCCAGGGACGAACGGGTCTGCCCTCCCGGCGGAGAGCTCTCGCGGGTGTATGGGTATAGAAGTTTTTGCCCTCTGGGCGGCTGGGAAGGGCTCCACTTCGGGTAGTCCTTACAGTGTCAAGGTCAGAGTATGGTACAGATGGCGGGCCGCCCGGCGTGCGGCCCCTACGGTTCTTCACTCTTCACTCTGCACTTTCAGCCCCTTTCTGCATAACTATACTGTGATGAAGGCTTTACCGAGAACTTGTTGACACATACCAGCAGCCCCCTTTTCCCTTGACAGATTCCCTGCCGGTTCGATAGACTATAAAAAAATACCATCTTTAAGGAAACGAGGTTTTTCCTATGTCCATTCACGAATTGGAAGAAGCCAACCGGTGTCTCCAGTGCAAAAAGCCCCGGTGCCGGGAAGGCTGTCCCATCCATACCAATATTCCGGAAATGATCCGGCTGTTCAAGGAAAACGACCTGATGAAGGCCGCCCAGATGCTGTTTGACAACAACCCTCTTTCCGTAGTCTGCAGTCTGGTGTGCAACCATGCAGCCCAGTGCGAAGGTCACTGCATCCGGGGCATCAAGGGAGCTCCCGTGCACATTTCCGCCATTGAAAACTACATCTCCGATTCCTGCTTCGACCGGCTGAAGATCGACCAGGCTCCCTCCAACGGGAAAAAAGTGGCCATCATCGGCGCCGGCCCTGCCGGGATCACCATTGCCATCATCCTGGCCAAACGGGGCTACCAGATCACCGTTTTCGATTCCCGGGACAAGATCGGGGGCATCATGCGGTACGGGATCCCGGAATTCCGGCTGCCCCGGTACATCCTGGACCGGTTCGAAGACCGGATGAAGAAAATGGGCATCAAGTTCCGGTTCAACTTCACCATCGGCGGCAACATCACCCTGAAGGACCTGTTCGCCGACGGGTACAAATCCGTGTTCATCGGCACCGGTGCCTGGCGGCCCAAACGGATGCTGATCCCCGGGGAAACCTTCGGGAACGTCCACTATGCCATCAGCTACCTGAACAACCCGGATGCAGTGGATCTGGGCCAGAGCGTGGCCATTTTCGGGTCCGGGAACTCCGCCATGGACGTGGCCCGTACCGCCGTCCGTCACGGCTGCAAAAGCGTCACCGTCTATGTGCGCCGGGACCATGTGTCCGCCTCCCAGGATGAATATGAATATTCCCTGCTGGACGGAGTGAAGTACGAATTCAACAAAACCGCCGTGGCCATCAAGGACGAAGGCCCCATGGTGGCGGATACCAAAGTGGAAGACGGCCATGTGATCGTGCTGGAAGACACCGCCCGTCTGGTGCCGGTGGACAGCGTGGTGATCGCCGTATCCCAGGTGCCCAAGCGCCGGCTGGTGGAACACAACGAAGGTCTGGAGCTCAACGACCGGGGGAATCTGAAGACCAGCGAAGACGGGGAAACCACCCTGCCCGGGGTCTTTGCCTCCGGGGATGTGGTCACCGGAGCCAAGACCGTGGTCCATGCCGTGGAGTATTCCAAGAAGATCGCCGACGAAATGGATCTTTACATGAAAAATTTGGATAAAAAGGGTTGACAAAATCCGCTGCTTCACGCTATAATGATTAAGCTGTAACGCAATGATTCACTAGCTCAGTTGGTAGAGCACCTGACTTTTAATCAGGGTGTCCCGGGT
>ERZ840096.1162-NODE-1162-length-29920-cov-8.630571_pt1 | contig 29920 bp, 30 predicted proteins | sample MGYA00519878_ERZ840096 | MGnify/ENA primary metagenome ERZ840096 (study PRJEB31850, sample SAMEA3708865) | human gut metagenome | biome: human gut; feature: human-associated habitat; material: faeces | place: China | collected 2014 ...
CATAACCTTGCCAAGGTTAGGGTCGCGAGTTCGAGTCTCGTTTTCCGCTCTTTCTCTTATTTTTTATTTGAGGCAAAAAGCCCCGCAGGTGAATCACCTGCGGGGCTTTTTGTGTTTCGTCGGTTATTGTTTCCGTAAGGAAAATCCAAGCATCATGCCGTCGTAGCTGTCGGCCAGCGAGCCTATGGACTTTAAGGTAGCATTGCTGCTTTTGCTGGAAAGAAAAGTTATCAGTTTCAATAGCTTGTCCGATTCGAATAATAAATCCATATTGTCGGAAGTACAGTTCATTTTGGCGTTCATCCCTATCAGCTTTGCGAATTTCAGGTTCACCTTATGGGTAGATGCGTTGTAGGAATAGCTTCCTTTCATGTTTTTTTGTCCCAGCTTTGCACAGAAAGTGCTGTCGGCATTGAAAGTAAACGTCATCTGTCCGGCTCTGATTCCCACTTTTGCCAGTTGTTCGTCCAGTTTCTTCTCTGCGGTGGTGGCGGCGACGGCGCCTCCTGCTTTCTGTAGAAGGTTGTCTGATTCAAACTCAATGGCGGAACCTGTAAAGGACCATGTGCCTGTCATATCGGCGGTGTTTTTTCCCGTTACGGCATTGACGGCTTTCTCAATGTTCCCTTTGTTGAACAAATCTTTAAGGGATTGTGCCTGACTATTGGTGGTCATAAACACGGCAGCGACGAACAACTGCCAGAAAATAAATCTCTTCATTGTTTAATTGGTTTTACTTACTGTTCAGTTCTTTATTTATTTTTTCAATATAGTCTAATAACTCCTTACGTCCCATACGGTTTTCGGAAGAGGTGATGAAGTAGGGGGGGAGCTCCTCCCATTGTTCATGCAGCTTCTTGAGGTACAGGTTGATATGGGTATTCAGTCTGCCGCCTTTCAACTTGTCGGCTTTGGTGAATACTATGGAAAAAGGAATGCCGTTTTCGCCCAGCCACTCTATAAAGTCAAGGTCAATAGCCTGTGGGTCCAGGCGGCTGTCAATCAGAACAAAGAGATTGGTCATTTGTTTGCGCCGGAGTATGTAGCTCTCAATGATGCGTTGAATCTGTTCCTGGCCTTTTTGTCCTCGTTTGGCATATCCATAGCCGGGCAGATCGACAAGATACCAGTTCTTGTTGATAAGGAAATGGTTGATGAGCATGGTCTTTCCCGGTGTGGAAGAAGTCATGGCGAGTCCTTTACGCCCTGTCAGCATATTGATGAGGCTGGATTTTCCTACGTTTGAGCGTCCGATGAAGGCATATTCTGGAAACGTACCTGCGGGACATTTCTCTACGTCTGTGTTGCTGATGACGAATTCAGCGTTTGATATTTCCATCTGTTATGTCAATTAAATAGTTTGTTTTACGTTGTAAATAAAGCAAATAGCATTTTATTGCCTGCGCAAAGGTAATACTTATTTCAAAAACTTCATCCATAATGCGGAATTCTGTTTATCTTTGTCCACCAATAGGAAGTTTTTAGATATGAATGGACAATATCCCTCGATATTATTGGAGAAGGCGGTGAGTGAGTTTGCCAAATTGCCCGGTATAGGACGTAAGACTGCCATGAGGCTGGTACTTCATCTGTTGCGTCAAGATACGGCGGTGGTAGAGGCTTTCGGTAATGCCATCGTTACATTGAAGCATGAGGTGAAGTACTGTAAAGTATGCCATAACATCTCGGATACGGAGACATGCCGCATCTGTTCCAATCCGCAACGTGATTCTTCCGTGGTCTGTGTGGTAGAGAATATACGTGATGTCATGGCCGTGGAGGCCACCCAGCAGTTTCGTGGGTTATACCATGTGTTGGGAGGCGTTATATCTCCGATGGATGGGATAGGCCCCGGCGATTTGCAGATAGAAAGTCTTGTGCAGCGGGTTTCTTCCGGAGATATAAAAGAGGTGATACTTGCTTTGAGCACTACTATGGAAGGAGATACCACTAACTTCTATATTTATCGGAAACTGGAAAAGTTGGGTGTGAAGCTTTCTGTTATAGCCCGTGGCATTTCTGTCGGCGATGAATTGGAATATGCCGATGAAATTACCCTCGGACGAAGTATTGTTAACCGTACTCCTTTTACGGGAGTGACGTAGTGAGAGGCGGTAGCCTCAAATATCAATTGGACAAATCTCATTTAAATAAGATGGAACAACAAATAAAACAAGCCGCAAAGCGGACGCGGACTTCTTTCGCCTATTTCTGGGTGTTACCTATTCTTCTTGTCATATTGGGGGAGACCGGAGGTGCATGGGTGGGTGTCTATGCTGATGATGTACGTGCTACTTATTTTGCCGAAACGCTGACTATTCTGTTGACGGCCTCTTGTGTGCCCGTTTCCTTGAAACTCTTTTCATGGGTCCTTACAAAAAAAATAGACGTTGTGAGCATTTCACAGGCTCTCAGACTTTATGCCTTTTGGAGTGGTGTACGGTTGGCATTGCTGGCTGTGCCGGTGTTGGCAGGCTTCTTTACCTATTATATGATGTTGAGCAATAAGGGAGTGCTCTGCGCATTGATTGCCCTGACAGCCTCCCTGTTCTGTTTTCCTAGTGAGGAACGTTTGCGTAAGGAGCTGCATATCAATAAAGAAGAATAAAAATACTTGTACTGAACTGATTGTAAATATGAATACACCATATTTTATGGGTGAGTGTCTGCACCTCCGTGCAATGGAGCCGGAAGATCTTGAGATAATGTATGCCATGGAGAACGATCCCCGGACTTGGGACGTAACCAATTTCAATGTGCCTTATTCTAAATTTGTGCTCAGGCAATATATAGAGAATTCGCAGTGTGACATGTTTGCTGACCGCCAGCTCCGTATGATGATTGAGCGCCGGGAAGATGCTGCTGTAGTAGGGACGATAGATATAACGGATTTTGCTCCTTTGCATTCACGGGGAGAAGTAGGTATCGCAGTCCGGAAGGAATACCAGGGTAATGGTTATGCCAAGGAGGCATTGAAACTTTTGTGTGACTACGCATTCGGCTTTCTTTTTTTGCGGCAGCTTACTGCACATGTTGCCACAGACAATGAAGTGAGTGTGCAACTGTTCAAATCCTGTGGCTTCAGCGAGTGTGGTCTGCTGAAAGAGTGGTGGTGTGTAGGTGGAAAGTTCAAGGATGTGGTCTTACTGCAGCGGCTTCGCGAATAATCAGTTCAATGCCGGTATTTGGGGGAAGCGTGACCACAGTTCGTATTTGCTTCCCAATCTTCCGAGTGAATTCTTCCAAAGTTCTGTACCGGCATTTTCATTCATAATGGTATCCTTGCTTTCTGTGCTTACCAGCCAGGTGTTTTCTTCAAGTTCTCGGTGTAGTTGTTCATATTCCCAACCGGAATAGCCTAGGAAGAAGCGTATTTTACCTTTTATGGGATTTCCCTGTAATATGTACTCTTTTATAGCGTTGAAATCACCATTCAGATAGAGCCCGTTGGAGATGGGGAGAGAGTCGGTTATACCCTCCAGCGTGTGCAGGTAAAATAAGGTGTCTGTACTTAGCGGCCCGCCTTTATATATAGGTATGTTTTCTTGGTAGTTGAAATCCTGTAATATATCATTCAAGAATAAGGGTAGGGGCTTGTTCAGCACTAATCCCATTGTTCCTTCTTTGGTATGATCTACAAGCAGGATTACGGAACGTCCAAATATGTGATCACACAGAAACGGCTCGGAAATTAAGATTTTCCCTTGAGCAGGAACTATATGATTAGTTTCTATTTTGAATATGTCCGTATTGCTATACATGCCACTAATATACAAAAGATTTAGTGAAAGACAAATTATATCTCTTGTTTTTCACCTAAAAAGGCTCTTTCTTAACTATTGGGGGAGATAGGACCTGAATCTGCAGCTTACGGCTATGGGCTGTGACGGCCTCAATAAAAATACCGGTATCCCAATTGTGGTGGGATACCGGTATGGGCAAGTGAGATTCTGTCTCTTTTATTTTGTGGGATGATTTTCTGCAAAAACGGCCATGCGCTCGTCCAGTTGCGCATATTGATGGTCTTGGATGAAGGAGGTGCAGGCACGCAAACCTTCCTGATGGCTGCCGGTGGTTACCAATGAAATGGCGCTTACCCCATAATACATCAATTCTTTGGCAAGCTCTCCACTCGTCATGCCCGGATAGCCGATGGTAAAATAGAAACCGTCTGCCACAGGTTCGCCCAGATCGTTATCATATACCAGATGGAAACCATGACGCAGGAAGATTTCTTTCAGGCGGCGGGCACGTTCACCATAGACTTTCACTTCGTCAAGAAAATTATATTTTCCTTCATTGGCAGCTTTCAGCATGGCGGCAAGTGCATATTGCGCAGAGTGGCTTGTACCGGAAGAAAGTGCATAAAGTATGCGGTGAATGAATACGGTTCCGAATGTACCGCCTCCATACCGTTTTGTCAGTCCCGGGTAGGCACGGTGGTAAAGCTTGTCGGAGATGCAACTCACGCCAATGCGCTGTCCGGCATAGCTGAAAGCTTTGGAACCGGAAATAAGTAGTACATAGAGGTCTGTATAGTGTGCCACGGAAGGTTGGTAAGGTGCTTCGAACGGTTTACTCAAATCTTGACGGAAGTCCATGGCGAAATAAGCAAGATCTTCCAATACGATAGCGTCATATTGAGTGGCGAGTTCGCCGATAATGCGCAGTTCTTCCTCTTTCAGGCAAATCCAGCTGGGATTATTGGGATTTGAGTAAACAATGGCCGAGATATTTCCTTTTTTGAGATAGCTTTCCAACTTTTCCTTCAATTTCTCACCGCGGTAATCATAAACATCAAATGTTTCATACTTCTGTCCCATAACTGCCAACTGTTGCTTTTGCACAGGAAAACCGGGATCAATAAAGAGAATTGTATCTTTTTCCCCGTCGCATTGGCTGCAAGTAAGGAAAGAAGCGAAGGTGCCTTGCATGGATCCAGTAACGGGTACGCAACCTTCGGGAGCAATTTCCACATTGATAAAAGCTTTGATAAAACGGGAGGCTTCTTCTTTTAATGCAGGCAATCCATTGATGTCGGGGTAGAGGCTGGCAATACCGTTCTGCAGAGCTTTGACCTCTGCTTCCACACCTACTGCAGAAGGTGGAAGTCCGGGTACGCCCATTTCCATTTTGATAAATTCTACACCTGAGGCTGCTTCTGCATTGGCTGCAATGGCTTTAACTTCGCGGATAGTAGCTTTGGAAAAGTCTGCTATATTGAATTTTTCAATGGTTTCATCGATTAATTTACGTTCAATCGGGGTATTTTTCATGTTTCTTGCTTTTAAAATTCTTATGCAAAGGTAATATAAATCTCTTATAATCAACCTATGTTAAAAAAAAGATGATTTTTTTTCTTCTTAACTGTTGCAGATATAAAAAAAATGCCTACCTTTGCAACCGCAATCGAGAGAGATAGCAACAATAAAATGAAATAATGGTGCGTTAGTTCAGTTGGTTAGAATACATGCCTGTCACGCATGGGGTCACGGGTTCGAGTCCCGTACGCACCGCGAAAGCAAATAGCAAATTTAAGCAAAGCTCTGAAATTCAAGGATTTCAGAGCTTTTTCTTTTTCTCCGCTTCGGCAAAAAATAGTGGTTTTAGGCAGTTCTCACGTGGCTTATTCGTGGGACTTTTTGAAAACCGTTTTTGCTCCCACGAATTGACGCATTTGTCTTTGATTGTCAGCTTTTTGCGTAGCTGGTTTTTGAGTGTAGCAAACTAATTTTGTACCACTTAAAAATCAAAGAATTATGGGAGCAGTGAAAAGAAACACCCTAAGCGTATTGTTCATCATCAAGAAAGCGAAACTTCTGAAAAACGGTGAAGCTCCTATTTGTATGCGCATCACCGTAAACAAGCGAGTAGCCGAAGTTATGATTAAACGGAGCATTCCTGTAGACTTATGGAATCAGAAAAAGGAATGTTCCAAAGGAAAAGACCGTGTAGCCACTGAACTAAACTACTATATTAATACGGTTCGTGCCAAAGTATTACAGATACACCGTGAACTGGAAATAGACAACAAGCCAATAACAGCTGATATAATAAAGGATTGTTTCTACGGACGGGATAAGGTACAGCGTAGCTTGCTGGAGGTGTATGCAGAGCATAACGAAAAGTGTCGTGCCCTGATTGGCAAGGAATATACAGAAAGCACCGTTACCAAGTTTGATACTTCCATAAACCGGCTGAAAAAATATATCCGCAGTTGTTACCACTGTGATGATATAATGTTGGCAGAACTGGACGGGCAATTTATCCGTGATTTTGATTTTTGGCTGAAAACGGAGAAGCATTGCCAAAACAATTCCGCATTGAAACATTTGAAGAACTTGAAAAAGGTTGTTCGCATTGCTTTGGCTAATGACTGGATAAAGAAAGACCCGTTTTACGGCATCCACTTCAAGCAGGAGGAAGTAAATGTAGAGTTTCTCTCACGTGAAGAACTGGATATTCTGATGAACAAGGAATTTGCTATCAAACGGCTGGAGCAGGTAAGAGATATTTTTATCTTTTGCTGTTTTACTGCACTTGCTTTCGTGGATGTGCAGCAGTTAAGCCGTGAACACCTAATAAAAGACAATAACGGTGCTTTGTGGATACGCAAGGCACGACAGAAAACCAATCAGATGTGTAATATTCCTGTTTTATCCATTCCTCAAAGGATATTGAGGAAATATGAAGATAATGTAGAGTGCATAAAAAAAGGAGTACTTTTGCCTGTAATCAGTAATCAACGCATGAACGCCTATTTAAAAGAAATTGCTGATGTATGCGGCATAGCCAAACGGCTGACCACTCACTGCGGAAGACATTCAATTTTCCTTTTCTAATTGAAATCCAAGTAATTAGAATATTTATTTCTCTGGATAGGTAACGATTTAGAAACGAGCGAACTACACCTATCCGCCATATTTTGCATTAAGTCAAAAGAACACCTGATTACTTTACAAAGATAGTGTTTTTTAATTTATCTGCTATTTTTTCCTGTCACAATTTCAACCTTATAATACTCGAATTTTTATCTCTTCTTAATTATTTAATTCCAGTTCAGAACATTCGCTGGCAGAGGTATTGGAGAAACAGGATCAGCTTGTTAATTCCATGTTGTCACAACTCGGATGTAACATCCTCTGGAAAATGTTCAGAAACTGGATGATTGAGCATCATGAGGTGTTTCTTGATTTAGAAACAATGAAAGTAAATCCGATAATTTTATGAGTAGATATTTTGTAGAAAGTATTAACTTTCTTTTAAAATGAGCTTTATAGCAAACATCCCATGAAAATAATGCGCTAACTTTGCAAACAAAATAAAGACTGAATAATATGGAACAACTGAATGTATTTGACTGCTCGAACGTGCTCATAGCAAGTTTTTTTACCGACGCCCGGGGATGCGCCCACGAGAATCGGGAACATACGCTTATCTATCTATGTTCCGGTGAATTGGAAATAGAGGAGCGCGGAAAGAAAACGGTATTGCATCCGGGGGAGTGTGCTTTCATGCGAAGGGATAATCGGATGTGGTTACAGAAACACGCCGACAAGGAACATCCTTACCGTTCCATCGTTTTGAAGTTCACAAGACCTTTTCTGCGAGAGTTCTACCATACACTCGACAGAAAGGAAATTCCGATGGAATCAAAACGCGAAAAGGTGAGTCTGCGTATACTGCCCGACAACCGTCCCGATATACGGAGCCTGTTTGAGTCTGTCATTCCCTATTTTGATTCAGGAGTCAAACCGTCTGACGATGTATTAAAATTGAAAATGATTGAGGGTACATACGTCCTGCTCAATACGGACAGGAATCTCTATGCCTCGCTGTTCGATTTCGTCGATCCGTGGAAGATAGACATCATCGACTATCTGAACGAAAACTATATGTACGACCTTTCTATGGAGGAGATTGCAAGTTATACGGGGCGTAGTCTGGCTACCTTCAAGCGCGATTTTGCCAAGGCAAGCGACTTGACCCCGCAGAAATGGCTCATTAAAAGGCGTCTGGAAGCTGCGCATGACTTGATAAAGTCCGGCAGGAAAAAAGTAACGGAAGCCTGCTTTGATGTGGGATTCAAAAACCTGTCACATTTCTCAAAGGTCTATAAAGAGACATACGGTTATGCCCCAAGCATGGTTTAACCGGAAGAATATTCCGGCTGCCCCACAAACGGATTTGTAGTAGGATGCAAATCCGTTTGTGGGGTATTTTTATATATCATCAGTTTGCCGCCTGACCTATACTATTGCGGTATTCATTGGGGGTACACCCCTCCATCTTCTTGAACCACCGTGTGAAGTGCTGCGGATACTGGAAGCCCATCTCGTCGGAGATCTGACTGAGGCTCTTGCCCGTTGTAACGATGCGCTCCTTGGCAATCTCCAACGTCCTTTGCTGGATGTGCTTGATGGCGGACAGCCCGGTTTCTTTCTTTACCAAGTCACTGAAATAGTTGGCGGAGAGGCAGAGCTTGTCGGCACACCACTGCACCGTCGGGATACCTGCCGTTGCAGGCTGGCACGAGTTATAATAGTCGTCAAGCAGAGCCTCGAAACGTGCCAGAAGGTCACTGTTCACATTCTCGCGCGTAATGAACTGGCGGTCGTAGAAGCGTATGCACTGGTCGAGCAGCAACTTCACGTTGTCAATGATAAGCGAACGGCTGTGCTTGTCTATCGGATGGGCAAGTTCCTCGCGCAGACGGCTTATGCTGTCTGTGAAAATATTCCGCTCGTGTTCGGACAGGTGCAGGGCTTCGTTGGCATTGTATGAAAAATAGGTATAGTCCTTCATCAGGCGGGCAAGCGGCGTGCCGCGCAGCAGTTCGGGATGGAACACCAACGCCCATCCGGCTGGCTGGTGCAAGTTGCCGTCATCGTCGGCACCCATCACCTGACCGGGCGCGGCGAACAGCACCGTGCCTTTCTCGTAGTCGTACAGGCTGCGCCCGTACTTCATCGAGCCGCAGTCGGTGTCTTTCAGCAACACGGCATACACGTTGTACAACCGTTTGGAATGCCGTATAGGGGGCATCTCATCGCAGTTCACCACGCTTATCAACGGGTGTAACGCCTCGATGCCGAAAAGGTCACAATATTGCTGTACCGTGTCTATTCTCGTTATTTCGTTCATATCCATTGTTCCATTTTTGCAAAAATAATGATTTTCATTGATATACTGTGTTTTGTCACAGGCGTTTTATGATTTTGCAGGGATTTCCCACCGCCACGCAACGCGACGGCAGGCTTCTTGTCACCACGCTTCCCGCGCCTATGGTAGTACCTTCGCCGATTTCCACGCCCGGCAGAATGATTGCCCCGCCGCCAATCCATACCTTTGCGCCTATCTTAACCGGGCGTGTGGTAGCCTTTCCTTCGGCTCTCTCGTCAGGGTCGAGCGGATGGTTGGTCGTGTAGATGCGTACATCGGAGCCGATAAACACATCATCGCCTATCTCCACGCCACCGGCAGGCTGGAACGTGCAATTATAGTTGATGAACACCCGGCTTCCGAACTTCACGCGGCTGTCGCCGTAGTTGCAATGCAGCGGAGCATGGATGATCACACCGTCCATGTTCCGTCCGAACACCTCTTCCAATATTCTCCTGTCTCCTGTGCCGTTGAACCTAAGCAGTAATGCCATCGTGCGCATCCTTTCGTCCACTTCCGCCTTGTCCCATGCCCGGTATTCCTGTTCGGGCAACAGTTGTTTCTTTTCTTCCATATACCTTAATCTGTTTTATACGGATACAAAAGTAACCGGTTCCGGCATACGCGGCATGACCTGAATCATAGACTGTTTTACCATTTTCACAGATGAGTCTCCCGTCGGAAGCGGAACCGATGAATTTGGTAATTCTATCTGTGGTTAAGGTCTAAGCACCTGAATGAAACCTTCCTACCTTTGCAGGCAGAAAACGATTAGTAACAATTTAACTGACAAGCAAAATGAAAACGAAAGCATTATTATTCATGGTATTGTGCCTGTGCTGCATGGGCAGCGTGCAGGCACAACAGGACGGACGCATTCCGGCAAAGGGATTCGCACTCGATGCGCCTGACGGGAAGTTCCGCACATATGAGTTCACACGCCACGCGCTGGGCGACAATGACATACTGATTGAAACGCTCTATGCCGGTATTTGCCACAGCGACATCCACACGGTTCACGCAGACTGGGGTATGCCGGTCTATCCGCTTGTCCCGGGACACGAGATTGCCGGACGTGTGGTGGCGGTGGGCAAGGACGTGACAAAGTTCAAGGTAGGCGACCTTGCCGGTGTGGGCTGTCTGGTAAACTCCTGCCGCCATTGTGACGAATGCGAAACGGGCGATGAGCAGAACTGCACGGGACGGGTGCTTACCTACGCAAGCAAGGATTACCACCACGGCAATGAACTGACGCAAGGCGGCTACTCGGACAATATCGTCATATCGGAGGATTTCGCCATCAGGATTCCCGACGGGGCAGACCTGAAGCGTGTCGCACCGTTGCTGTGCGCCGGTATCACGACCTACTCGCCGATTGACTTCTCCCGAGTGAAAAGCGGCGACAAGACGGCGGTTGCCGGATTCGGCGGTTTGGGACATCTTGCCGTGAAATATATGGTAAGGCGGGGTGCGGAAGTCACCGTGTTCGATGTGACGGACGACAAACGTCAAACCGCGCTCGACATGGGAGCAGTGCGCTACGTCAATATCAACCGTCCCGAAGAGATGGAAGGCCTGGAAAAGCAATTCGACTTCCTCATCAGCACCGTCCCTGTGGGTTACGACATGAGTTCCTATCTGAAGATGGTACGGTGTGGCGGAGAAATGGCGGTCGTGGGATTGCCTTCTTTCAAGGAAATGCCGTCTATTGACGCCAATACGCTGATACATATCGAGCATTGCAAGCTTTACGGTTCCTTGATAGGAGGCATACGAAAGACGCAGGAGATGCTGGACTACTCGGTGTCGAACGGCATATACCCGGACGTGGAACTGATAGAAGCGGACTGCGCCGCTATTGACGAAGCCTACCGCAACGTACAGCAGGGCAAGGTGCAATTCCGTTACGTGATAGACATGAGTACAATGAAGTAAAAGTCGTAAGGATATGAAAACATTATTTATAACTCTCGTTTGTGCGTTGTTCGGTATGGGCAGCGTGCAAGCCCAAAACACAGAAAGCATGTTGAGCTTGAAAGAAAGACAGATAGCCGCCATCAGCGGCAGTGCCGCCAAAGGCGATAAGGAAGGGTTGGCGGTGGCATTGACAGCCGGGCTGGATGCCGGGCTGACCGTGAACGAAATCAAGGAGGTGCTCGTACAGCTTTACGCATACGCAGGATTCCCTCGCAGCATGGGTGCGCTGGTCACGTTCATGGACGTATTGGAGCAGCGTAAGGCGCAGGACATGGAAGATGCCGAGGGTGCATTGCCCACCTTGCAGGAAGCAAGCCGTGGGGTGGACTACGGGGCCGCCAACCAGCGCAAACTGTTCGGGCGTGATGCGCGGGGAGTCGTACTGACGTTCGCCCCGGCACTCGACCAATACCTCAAGGCGCACCTGTTCGGTGACATTTTCGGGCGCGACAACCTCGATTGGAAGACACGCGAACTGGCTACCATCGCCTCACTCGCCGCAATGGACGGTGTGGAGAACGAACTGAAAACCCATATTGCCCACGGCAAGCACAACGGTCTGACCGACGCGCAGATTGACGAGGCGATGACGCTTGTCCGTGCTTCGGAGTGGAGACCCGAACCGCCCAAGACTTTTGTCGCCGACAGTCGTGTGACTGTACGCAAGGTATTCTACACCAACCGTTACGGCATCCGCCTTGCCGCCGACATCTATATGCCCGTTGGCATGAACACGGACGCAAAGCATCCCGCCATCATTGTGGGGCATCCTTACGGTGCGGTCAAGGAGCAGTGTGCCGGACTGTATGCGCAGGAAATGGCAACAAGGGGCTTCGTGACACTGGCTTTCGATGCTTCCTATCAGGGAGAGAGCGGTGGTACGCCCCGTCATGCGGTGTCGCCCGATGCCTTGGTGGAGGACTTCAGCGCATCGGTGGACTGGCTCGGCATACAGCCCTTTGTCGATAGGGAGCGCATCGGGGTCATCGGCATTTGCGGCAGCGGAGGCTTTTCGGTCTGCGCCGCCTCCATTGACCCACGCATCAAAGCATTGGCAACGGTCAGCATGTACGACATGGGACGTGCCACACGCAACGGTCTGGGCGACAGTATGACCGACGAACAGAGGAAGGCGATGTTTGCCGAAGTTGCCGCCCAACGTTGGCGCGAGGCGGAAGGCGAGGAAGCCCGCATCCGTTTCGGCACGCCGGAACGACTCCCTGAAAATGCCAATGCCGTGCAACGTGAGTTCTTCGACTACTACCGCAATCCGCAACGCGGGCAGCATCCCCGTTACCAAGGCACACGCTTCACAAGTCAGGCGGCACTGACCAACTTCTATCCGTTCGCTCAAATCAAGGAAATCTCGCCGCGTCCCGTCCTCTTCATAGCCGGAGAGAACGCCCACTCGCGTTATTTCAGCGAGGATGCCTACAAACAGGCAAACGAGCCGAAAGAGTTGTATATCATCCCCGGCGTCAATCATGTGGACTTGTACGACCAAAGGGATAAGATTCCGTTCGACAAACTGACGGAGTTCTTCACGGAACACCTAAGATAAGATGAGCCTTGCAACAAAATCATTTGAGCCTGTAAACAAATAGCAGTTATAAGGATCAAAGTAACTTTGCAGCAGATAAACAACTAATTAAAAATATAGACAATGAAGACAACAGAAACGATGGAAGGAAAAGTAGTGATGGTAACAGGTTCAGCCGCAGGTATAGGATTGGCATGTGCGCAGGCATTCGCCAAAGCGGGAGCAACCGTAATTATGGCAGACATCAACGAACCGAAAGAGCAGGCGGAAAAACTGGCAGCGGAAGGCTTTAATGCCATTCCCTACCGATGTGACGTATCAAATGCGGCTGCTGTCAAGGAAATGATAGACTGGATTGTGGCTACCTACGGGCGTTTGGATGCCGCCCATAATAACGCGGGCATCCAGACCCCGCAACGTCCGATGGCTGAAATTACCGATGAGGAATATAATCGCACGGTCGCCGTTGATTTAACCGGAGTATGGAACTGCATGCGGTATGAAATCCGTCAAATGCTGAAACAAGGCGGTGGAGCCATCGTCAATACTTCCTCAATGGGTGGTACCGTCGGTTTTCCTGGACAGGCTGCTTACATCGCCTGCAAACACGCCGTACTCGGTCTGACGAAGACGGCATCCATTGATTATGCGGCAAAGGGCATCCGCATCAATGCTATTTGTCCGGGGGCTATCCTCACGCCGATGGCGGCAGAACTGATACAACACAATCCACAAGTGGAAACGGACTTGCTACGTGACATTCCGGCTGGGCGCATGGGCAGACCGGAAGAAATTGCCGATGCCGTATTGTGGCTGTGTAGCCCGCAGGCAAGCTATGTGAACGGACATGCTTTGCTCGTTGACGGAGCTTATACTGTGCGTTAAAATGAAATCAGGTAATAACTAAAAAAGATAATGATGAAACAAGAAGATAGAAATGACGGCATCAGCCGTCGGGGATTTTTGAAAAGGGCAGGATTGTTGGGTGCTGCCCTGTGTGTCAATCCCGTACTTGAAAAGGCTACGGCAGCGGAAAGGGTTTTGACCGGACAAGGACAAGTCGTGAGGGACATCCCGGCAGGTATGGCAGCGGTAAGGGAACTGCGGACATTGGGCAATGGCACAGCGGCATTCCGCGTGTCGGCAATGGGCTTCGGTTGCATGGGGCTGAACCACCACCGCAGCTCCTCGCCCGATGAAGCCGCCTGCATACGGTTGGTGCGTGAAGCCATCGAACGGGGCGTGACACTCTTCGACACGGCAGAGAGCTACGGTTATCACAAGAACGAGATACTGACGGGCAAGGCGTTGAAAGGCTACACTGACCGCGTATTCGTGTCCTCGAAGTTCGGACACAAGTTCGTGAACGGCGTGCAGGTAAAGACCGAGGAGGACAGCACTCCGGCAAACATCCGCCGAGTGTGCGAGAACTCCCTGCGCAACCTCGGTGTGGAAACGCTCGGCATATTCTACCAACACCGCAGCGACCCGAACACGCCCATTGAGGTGGTGGCGGAAACGTGCGCGGAACTGATGAAGGAGGGGAAAATCCTGCACTGGGGAATGTGCGAGGTGAACACCGACACAATCCGCCGTGCCCACCGCGTTTGTCCCGTGAAGGCGATTCAGAGTGAGTACCACTTCATGCACCGCACGGTGGAGGAGAACGGCGTGCTTGCCGCGTGTGAGGAACTTGGCATAGGCTTCGTGCCTTACAGTCCGCTGAACCGTGGTTTCCTTACCGGGGCAATCAACGAATACACCCGGTTCGATACCACGAACGACAACCGTCAAACCCTGCCACGCTTCCAGCCCGAGGCCATCCGCGCCAACACGCGCATCGTGGAAGTACTCAATGCTTTCGGCAGGACACGCGGCATCACTGCGGCACAAGTAGCTTTGGCATGGCTGATGAACAAACGTGCGTTCATCGTTCCCATACCCGGAACCACCAAACTTTCGCATTTGGAAGAAAACCTGCGGGCTTGCGACATCCGTTTCACGGCAGAGGAAATGACGGAGATAGAGAATGCCGTTGCAGCCATCCCCGTAGTGGGTAGCCGTTACGACGCTTTGCAGGAATCAAAAATACAGAAATAAACCGCTATCAGTCATGAAAAAGATAATTACAATGTGTATGAGTGCGGCATTGCTATTAGCCTCGTGTTCCAATGATAACAAGGTGTTGAGAATAGCCGAACAGGGCAGTTTCGCCGTGGGTGGTACGGTGCTGACCGATTCACTCGGGCGCAAATACCACGGTGACCATGCCTACGTGTTCTACCAGAAGCCCATGGATGCGCGGAAATATCCGCTTGTCTTCGCCCACGGCGTGGGTCAGTTCTCCAAGACGTGGGAAACCACGCCCGACGGTCGCGAGGGTTTCCAAAATATCTTCCTGCGCAGAAGATTCTCCACCTATCTCGTGGATCAGCCCCGGCGCGGCAATGCCGGGCGCAGTACGGAGGCTGTCACCATCACCCCGACGTTTGATGAAGAGTCATGGTTCAACCGCTTCCGTGTGGGCATTTGGCCCGACTACTTCGAGGGTGTGCAGTTCAGCCGCGACAAGGAGGCTCTCAACCAATATTTCCGCCAGATGACACCCAACATCGGCACGGTGGATTTTGAGGTCTACTCGGACGGATATGCCGCGTTGTTCGACAAGATAGGCCCGGCAATCTTCGTCACCCACTCGCAAGGTGGTCCCGTGGGGTGGCGCACGTTCTTGAAGACCGAAAACGTCAAGGCGATAGTCTCCTACGAACCGGGCGGGCAGGTGCCGTTTCCCGAAGGGATGCTGCCGGAAGAAGGAAAGTATGTCACCCTATCCAAGACCCACGAGGGCATAGAGGTGCCGATGGATGTGTTCCTGAAATACACGAAGATACCCATCATCATCTATTATGGCGATAACCTGCCTGAGACGGACGAACGCCCCGAACTCTACGAGTGGACGCGCCGCCTGCACCTTACGCGCAAGTGGGCGGCGTTGCTCAACGAACACGGCGGTGACGCCACGGTCATCTACCTGCCGGAAATAGGACTGCGCGGCAATACGCACTTCCCTTTCTCTGACCTGAACAATGTTGAGGTGGCAGACCATCTGTCGAAGTGGCTGCATGAAAAAGGCTTGGATTGAACTTAAATAACCGTTCCGGCATAAATAGAACTTTAGTACTAATAATAAATATCCGAAAGTAAAAAACGCTCATTCCTTTTTTACTTTCGGATATTTATTATTACCTTTGCAACGAAGAGTTATTTGACAGCATAGCAACGCAAAACGCTGAAATTCGCACAGTTGCTAAATCGTTACCTCTATTTCTCAAATAATTCGCTAAAAGTTTATTCTTCAATCGGTTAAGTCAAACCGATAAAAATCTAAAATAGAAAGGAGAAAACAGATGAGTCGATATATACCTATAGCCATCATACGCATCGAACACACTTACTACGATTCGTTTATGAACCGCAATGTGATTCTGGAGCCGACATCCGATACCCGAAAGCTGATGAGACAACGGGGAGTGATGTTCGTGCCCACCGGCACGAACGAATGGCAATGGGCGATGCCCGATGATGCGCCGGGCTTTATGGATGATGATGTGCTGGAGGTATCCATGAGAGTGAAAGATCCCTATTTCCTGCAACAGATAGAGAGCAAGGGGTATGAGCCGGGAAACCTTTACCTTTTCAGCATAGAAAACGGTGTGGTGGAAGTGAATGCCGATTATGTCTGGAAAAAGGAAACGAAGGAACAAAGACTGAAAAACGAGTTCTGCCGCATGAAACTGGAACCGGTAAAGTCGGCACCGGAGAGACTGCAAAGACTCCATACGAAGATGGAACAACTGGAAAAGGAAGGCGACGGGAAAGAAACCGGGAAGCGGTTGGAAGCCGTAAAGCAAGAAATCAGGGAGCTGCAGGAAATCTGTTGCCCGAAGTTCACCCTCCGGTTTTCTTCACCTGCATATTATTGGGAATATCTGTGCATATTTAAGGATGAAAACGACATGCGCGGAGAAAAACTCAGCCTGCGAACCAGCGGTGACAAAGTGGCTTTCGGGCTGCCGGAAAAGTACGAGAAAAAAGAACTGGGTACCAATGTCTGGAGAATTGTTTCTACAGAGCGGATTATGCTGAAAAAGCAGTACCAAGTTCCAATCCTGCTTTACATCGGTACGCGGGTAGAAAGCCGGTTCATCTCACCCCCGCAACCGGGAAAGTTCCTGTCGGACTCTCCGCATACATTGAGAGAGATATGCTATATTAACGGACAATAATTGAGATTTTGACAACAATAAGTCCGGGAGTGCCCACGGTGCAGATTGGAGGGTAGGAATTTGATAACAAAAATAATATAAAAAAGACAAGGATATGAACAAGATTGTATCAAATATGATTTTTGGGGCGGCACTTGGTGCTTACCTCCTGTACGCAGGACGATGAACCGGGTGGCGACATCCTGCCTGAAGGCAAGTACCCCTTGCAGATAAGCGGCATCACTCTCGGCGCGGAAGTGAGCGAACAGCTGTGGAGTGCCGATGCCCCGCAGACACGAGTGTCGGAAAGCAAGGATCGGAACAGCAGCGTATGGCAGGATGGTGACCGGATACGTGTCGGCATCAAGGGGTATGCGGATAATGACAGCCGGATATATGAAATTCAGGTTTCGGACAATAAGGAGATAACCGTATCCCCATCCACCGATGGTCCCATCTATTGGAAAGATAAACAGACAAGCAAGGTGCGTGCCCGGTATCCTGCCGATGGTAATGTGGATTTGAGCAAACAAACCAAAAGTAATGGCCTTGCCTACGCCCTCTATGCCGAAACTGAAAACGACGTGGATTACAACATGACTGACATTAACCTTCCTTTCAAGTGTTGATTGGGAATCTGGAACGTGCCCTCACAATCATATTTGTAATAATAGGCCAATACGAAGCGGTCGGTTTTATTATAGCGGCAAAGTCCATACTAAGATTCAAAGACACGGACACCGCAAAAACGGAGTATGTCCTTGCCGGGACATTCCTAAGTTTCGGCATAGCACTTCTCTGCGGACTGTTGGCGGCAAAATGAAATGGAAAACCTTAAAGAAAAATACGACACGCTTGTCAAGAAGTATGATACCTTGCTTGCCGAAAACGAAGAGTTGAAATCAATTCTTCTGCAACATGGTATTGCATATTCCGACAAGAAGATTTCAGATGAGACGTCTGTGTTCTCTTCCGTCATGTTCCCTCCTGTCAATTTCTCTCTACATGATAAAATTGAGTTGTTCCGTAATTTCTTTAGAGGGCGTGAGGATGCCTTTGCCCGAAGATGGTTCAGCAAGACAACCGAAAAGGGCGGTTATCAGCCGGTCTGTATCAACAAATGGCGCAGGGGTGTTTGTGACAAGAAAAAATACATATCCCTCCCATAGAATATCAGGACAGCATACGGACTGGTAGCAATCTACTGGCTGTATGCTGTTTTCTTTTTTTTATTGTACCGACTTTTCCGTCAGTCGCTTGTTTTCGCTGCCATCGGCCTCCATTGTACAGACGTGAAAAGGAAAAGGTTTTCGGGCTGAAATCGCAGAGTTGCGGCAGAGGGAATTTGTCCCCAGTCGCATGGCTCTGCGTTTCATGTTTATATTTGTTGCTCTAAAATTTCTACAAAAGAAACTAAAATAAAAGCAAACCGTTATCCAACCAACTCAATTTCTATTTTCTATCTTTGCACTTTCTCAATAAATACAATCTAACAGTGAATACTAAAGGAACTGAAATCACGCAGCGTATCCGGCTGCTGTTATCCGAAATGAATCGTGGAGTCTATGAGAAAGAGACCGAGATAAGTTTGTCCTTACTGGCCGCTCTGGCAGGCGAGAGCATCCTGCTCCTGGGTCCTCCGGGAGTAGCTAAATCCATGGTGGCACGTCGGTTGAAAGAAGCTTTTGTCAATGCTGAGGCTTTTGAATATCTGATGTCCCGCTTTTCTACTCCCGATGAAATATTTGGTCCGGTAAGTATCAGCCGCCTTAAAGAGTCCGATAAATACGAACGGGTGACGGAGGGATACTTGCCCACGGCAGATGTCGTTTTTCTGGATGAAATATGGAAAGCAGGACCGGCTATACAGAATACGTTACTGACGGTGATCAATGAGAAACTTTTCCGCAATGGGGATAAAGAATTGAAACTGCCTTTGAAACTGTTGGTGGCGGCAAGTAATGAACTGCCTGCCCAGGGAGAAGGCTTGGAGGCTTTGTGGGACCGTTTCCTGATTCGTGTCATCTGTACGTGTGTCAAGGAAGAAGAAGAGTTTTATAAGATGCTTTTGGATGATGACAATGAGCGGGAAAGAAGAAGTCTTGAAGGGCAGATTTCTGACGAGGAATATGCCGGATGGCAAAAAGAAATAGGCAAAGTCACGGTATCACCGGAAGTCTTGTCGTGCATCACGGCCATCCGTAAAGCCTTGACGAGTGTGGAGATGCAAGACACCGAAATACGTAGGAACATATATGTCAGTGACCGACGATGGAAGAATATTGTCCGGCTGTTGAAAGCTTCCGCTTTTATACATGGGCGTAAGGAAGTGTGTATCATAGATTTGCTTCCTATCTACCATTGTTTGTGGAGCGAGCCGGATGAATGTGCCGAAGTCCGTCAGATTGTTATCCGGGCCTTGTTCGTTCTTTATGTAAAAGAAATAGCTTCCATAACTACCTCTTTGAAATCCGATTTGAAGGTCAGCCGGGTACGGGAGGCGTTGGACAAGGCGCGATTGAACGGAGACCGCCGTGACGATGACCTTCTGATAACGGATCATTTTTATTATCAGGTGGAGAATCATGGTACAGGCAACACCTACATCTTCATTGTAGATTATAAGAATATGAAAGAATACCATCCCAAAGATACGCCTACCATAGGCGTGATGTACCTTGACCCCTTGAATCCGAAGCGGACGATTATCCGTGCCTTCTCCGACACCGGCCGGATGAAAGAGCAGAAAATGGAACGTGTCACGCTTTACCGTGACGACAGGCATCTTTATATAAACGGAGTACGTTTTCCGATGAGACGTCTGAAGAGGGGAGAGGAACAACAGCTATGCTTTGGAAATCTTTCTGTTACAGACAGGGACTATGAAATGGAATTGGAAACAGTTTCTGCCCGGATAGACAAGCTGGTGAAGGATCTGTCAGACAATATCTTTGTTTCTGAGGATGACAAGAAAAGTGTGAGTGAATATGCTGCTACCCTCCGCAAGGAGATAGCCTGGGCACGTGTTGATGTACGAAAGTTAAGATATGGCGATGAGTAGCGGCAGGTATGATTCGGGATTCTACGTGCAGGTGTTGGACAGGTATGTCGAAACCGGCGAATGTGCGGAAACGGATAGTGAACCGTTGTATGCCTATCTGCTTTCCGTGATGAACGAACCGATGGTCAGGCTCCAGGTATTGAATGATGAAATCTGTGCCCGGATCTTTTATGATACCATGGTCCAGTTTATTCAGTTGAATTTGGAAAAGGAAAAATATAATCTGCAGAAAAGCCAGTCGGAACGGAATGAGATGAGACTGGTATTGGAATGGTCGGTACAGAAGCGTAAAGATGGTTGGCAGGCTTTGTTGCAGAAGATTGCCGACAAATATGCAGGTTATGGCTTTGAACAGCGTTTTTACCGGGGGCAGTTTGGCTGTGAAGGGAAGTATGCCGACGACGATGTCTGGGAAAAGATGGTGGATGATTGGGAAGAGGCTTTCCGCAGAAAACAGGAAGAGCAGAAAGAGAATGAAATAGAATTGCGTAAAGATGCTTTGGAACGCAGACTTCAGGCTAATCTGAAAGAAATTCCGGAGTACCTCCGGCGGAATCATATAGAGAAGGATGAATTCATGCAGGCATGGGGGATGATGAGCGGGATGTGGAATACGATAGACTTTGAACGGATACGCAAGATTGTCCGTATCCAGAGAAATTATCCGGAGATTGTGAAAGTGGCGCATAAGATGGGGCGTATTGCCGATGACGAGGGAAAAGACCGGATACATGTCAAGGAGGGGGATACTTATCAATTGGAACATTCGTCCAGATGTGACATAATGGGGATTACCGTAGGAAATGATTTGAATGCATTGCTGCCTATGGAACTGGCGCACTGTGCCGATGATGATCTGGAAGATTTGTTTGTCTATAAGTATCTGACCCGTAAGCTTCAGACTTTCCATTACAAATCAGAGATCATGCACCCTGCCCGGTGTCTGGAAACCAAGCCTGCCCGGCGCAAAGGGCCGATGATTGTCTGTCTGGACACCTCCGGCAGCATGGCGGGAAAGCCGGAAAAGATAGCGCATTCCTTATTGATAAAACTCTTGGAGATTGCCGACAGGCAGCAGCGCAACTGTTTCCTCATAGCCTTTTCCGTCTTTGTCAATCCCATTGATATCAGAAAGGACCGCGCACGTTTGCTCGAGTTTTTCTCGAAGACGGCTTGCGGGGATACGGATGCTACCTGTATGCTGAAAACAACTCTCCGGCTGCTCCGGTCTTCCAAAGACTATATGAATGCCGATGTCCTGTGGATTAGTGACTTTAAGATACCGTTACTGTCTCCGGCCTTAACAGGTAAGATACAGGAATACCGGGAGGCAGATACACATTTCTACGGCTTGCAACTGGGCATGGCTGAGAATGAATGGGCACCTTTCTTCGACCGTGTCTATAGGGTCGATTACACTCCCTCCCGGCATTATTGATGTTTCTTTAGAGTCGCTCTTGTTTCAAGTCTTCTACAAACCGGTCTATTTCCTGTAACTTTTTAGGAATATCTATACCTTGCGGGCAGTGTGGAGTGCATTGGTTGCACCCTGTGCAATGGCTTGCCTGGCGTAGCCGGGGTACACTGCGGTCATAGCCGATGAGGAATGCACGCCGTGCTTCCCGGTAGTTTTCGTCCTGGCTGCTTTGGGGGACATTGCCTTCGTTGATGCAACGGTTGTAGTGCAGCAGAATGGCGGGAATATCCAGCCCATAAGGACAAGGCATACAATATTTACAGTCGTTACACGGAACTGTGGGGTATCTGAGCATCTTTTGTGCGGTATCTTCCAGTAAGGCAAGTTCTTCTTCCGTACAGGGTTCGAGCGGAGAAAAAGTGCGGAGATTATCTTGCAGATGCTCCATGTACGTCATTCCGCTCAGTACTGTCAGTACATTGGGGAATGTCCCGGCAAAGCGGAAAGCCCAGGACGCCACACTGTCTTGCGGACGGCGCTGCTTCAGGCGCGCCATCAGATGGTCATTCAGTTTGGAGAGCCGTCCGCCAAGCAACGGCTCCATGATGACGGCGGGGATGCCGCGTTTTACCAGTTCGCCGTACAGGTATTCGGCATCCGTGTTGCGGGTATTTACTTCCTTGGCATGCTTCCAATCCACGTAATTGAGTTGGATTTGCACAAAATCCCATTTCAGTTCGTCGTGCCGGGAGAGTAGGTAATCAAAAACTTCGATGTCACCGTGGTATGAGAAACCAAGGTTGCGGATGCGCCCGGCTTCGCGTTCTTTCAGAAGAAAATCCAGCATGCCGTTGTCCAGATAGCGGCTGTGGAGGGCTTCCATGCCGCCCATGCCGATACCGTGCAGTAGCAGGTAGTCCAGGTAATCTACCTGTAGGTCACGGAAAGAACGGTGATACATGGCAAGCGATTCTTCCTGGCTATGGGTACTGGGGCTGAAATTGGACAATTTGGTTGCCAGAAAGAATTTTTCACGCGGGTGGCGTTTCAGTGCAATTCCTGTGGCACGTTCCGACAGACCTTGTACGTATGCCGGGGAAGTATCAAAATAGTTCACTCCGTGTGCAATGGCATAGTCTATCAGTTCGTTTACTGCTTCTTGGTCTATCTCGTCTCCGCTACCGTCGGATTTGGTGCGGGTGGGCCAGCGCATACATCCGTATCCCAGCAGGGAGACTTTGTCACCCGTCGTAGGATTGGTGCGATATACTATCTTGTCAGTAGGTATTTCACCGAGTGCAGCCGCTTCACTGCCGGAGTTCGGTTTCCTGCTGGAACAGCCATATAATGCAGCGGCAGAAGCAAACGTACCGGCACCGGCAATTTTTAAGAAATCCCGGCGGTTTATCTTATCCTTATGATTCTTTTCCATGGTTATCTTATCTACTTTTATGATGCTGTTTTGGGATATGTCATACTGTCCTGTGCATCTTGTGTCCTTCCACATAAATTGCACTGAATGGTCTTGACGGGCAAAGATTTTCGCATGCTCCGCAACCTATGCAGCGTTCGGTATTCACTACGGGAATCTTGATGGACTGCTCGTTCTTCGGATCGGAAGGTACCATTTGTATGGCACCGGCGGGACAATGCCGTGCGCAGTTTCCACAATCCACATGATCGGTCACACAGATGCAGTTCTCTTTAATCCAGACCGCATGCCCTATCTGGATAGCCGATTTGTCTGCTTTCGTGATAGAATGTATGGCGCCTGCCGGACAAACTTCTGAACATTTGGTACATTCGGGGCGGCAATATCCACGTTCATAGGACATTTCAGGTTGCATGAGTTTCATCAGATTCCCCGAAGGGCGAAGCACTTGGTTGGGGCATACCGATACACAAAGCTGGCATGCCGTACAGTGCTGTGCGAAATTGCGTGCACTTAATGAGCCCGGAGGAGTGATCTGTACGGCACGTTCGGGAATTTTTTTTTCCTCGATAACGGCGAGTCCTCCGTCCACCTTCTTTTCCTGTGCCTTTACGGCTGCTGTGGCTGCCAGCAGGGCTGTGGTGGAAAGGAAAGCGCGGCGGGTATCATTGATTTGCTCTGCAGTGACGGATGTACCTTTTGCAGTAGTTGGTTTCGGATTCGGTCTGCGCCGTGTATAAGTGATGGCACCCTGTCTGCATTTATTGATACAATCCATGCAGGCCACGCAACGGCTATAGTCTATTTCGTGTGCTTTGGAGTCGATGCATGAAGCTTTGCAGTTGCGGGCACAAAGTCCGCAACCGTTGCACTTCGCAGTGTCTATCACTGGTTTGAAGAGGGAATATTTGGACAGAAAACCAAGGACGGTACCCACCGGACAGATGGTGTTACAATAGGTACGTCCTCCACGTGCGGCAAGTATTATGAGGATAACAGCTGTCATCCCGGCAATGGCGAGAGTAGGAAGACTCTTTATCCATATCTCTGTTTCATAGAATGCATAACTGCCGGCGCGTTCCGCCAGATAAGCCAGACCATTATTTGCCCATTGGTAAACCGGTGCGAAAAATCCTGAAGCTATACGTCCATATGCGCTGTAAGGCGCCAGCAAGGCAACAAAAGAACCTAATCCGCCGATGATGGCAAGCAGGAATATGCCAAGCATACAGTAACGCAACCATGTCAGTGCAGGTGAGTAGCGGAAACGGTTCTTCTTCCGTTTCCCCGACAGCCAGGAAATAATGTCTTGAAATACACCGAGCGGGCAAATTACGGAACAATAGACGCGTCCGCATACCAGGGTCAAGATTACTAGCAAGAGGATGATACTTATATTTAGTCCCAGCACAGCCGGCAGGAATTGTATCTTTGCCATCCAGCCGAACCAAGTATGCAATGCTCCCGTAAAATCCAAGAACAGCAACGTGATGAGTACAAAGAAAACGATGGCCAATGTCAGTCTGATAGTACGTAGCATAATAAGTACAGTTTGAGTTTTATGTCCTATATTCCCTTACCCATTTCGTATGCCTCTTTCATGGCAGGTTTGTCGTTGATTTCGCCTGCTTTCCATGCACCTACGCCATAGATAACGCCGCATTCTTTGGGGGCTTCCAAGCAATCGAGGAACCCACGGAAACCATCGATGGTACGTTCCATCATGGGGACACTCTCTTCGGCAGCCGCAACGATGAAATAAAACTCTTTGTTCTTTATTTCAAGATAACGGGCACAGCAACGGTCAATCAGTGTTTTCATTTGGGCACTCATGGTGTAGAAATATACGGGGGTTGCCATGACAATGACATCTGAGGCAATCATCTTTTCCACTACTTCGTTGGCGTCATCCTTCTGTGGGCAAGGTTTATTGTACATGCTGCAAACGCTACATCCGGTGCAGTAATTGATGTGCTTGTCTTTCAGGAATATCTTTTCAACCTGATTTCCAGATTCTTGTGCACCGTGCATAAATTCATCGCACAGAGTGTCGGAGTTTCCGTTCCGGCGGGGACTGGAGGAGAGAATCAATACTTTTTTAGCCATAATACGTCTTTATTTGTTAGGTTTCTTACTGAATTATGTTGTGTTATCGGCACTAGCCGTTTTCCTGTTGCAAAAATACAGAGTTTGAATCTGAGTTCTTGTATATGAATTACAGATATTTTTACCAATTTTACAGATAAGTTGTTTCAGTATGGTGAGGTTATCACGCCAAGATTTCCTTATCCGGATAGGTATGGCTAAGGTCTTTGATAATGATGCTCATCCGGAATGTTTGTCTTTACTTGGATATTCTCATCGGTGACACTTATTAAGTTAGCGGGTGCAAAGACAGCATTCCTTTTTTATTCCATGGCAGATGCATTGAAAGAAAGTGGTAGCAATGCTCCCACATTTTTTAATTCATAGATACCCTTTTGGCCGAATAATAAGATGCGCATAGGATGTTTGAAACGGTTCTCTGTTTCCATCATAACCTGGCGGCAGGCACCGCAAGGAGGAATGGGATCTTCTAGGTATTCTCCCCGTTCGTTACGGGCGGCTATGGCAAGTGTATCTACAGCCTGGTCGGGATAGCGGGAATTGGCATAGAACAGGGTAGTGCGTTCTGCGCAAAGTCCGGACGGGTATGCGGCATTTTCCTGGTTGCTTCCAGTGACAATGGTCTTGTCTGCTAGGCGGGCGGCTGCACCTACCGAAAAGTGGGAGTAGGGGGCATAGCTCCGTTGGGTTGCTTCGCAGGCGGCATTCACCAGCTCTCGATCTTCACGGTTCAGTTCTTCATACTCGTATATCTTGAGGGTAATCCGGATGTTCAGCTCTTTCATGGGGTAAAGAATTATATGATGATTAATGTCACAAAGATAGAAAAGATTATGTAAAGTTGGAAGGTAAAGGCATAAAAAAGGAGTTAATCGTTTATTCTGGCTCTTTTTTGTTTCTCCATTTTTGGACTTTTAATGGTTTATAATTATTTGATTATCAGATATGTAAAAAGGGCTACACCATTTGCCCCGGATGGCTACACCCTTTTATGCTTAGGGCTACACCATCCGGGCGGAAGGGTGTAGCCCTTTCGTCCGTTTGCTGACGGTGGCAAAATCAGTACCTTTCCGTGTCTCTGCCTATCCCGCCAGCAGCTTTTCCCTTACTATGGAGGTGTGCGCTACCGTATTTCTTTTTCTTCTGCTCTGTTTATCAGATTGATAGGACTTTCTTCTCAGTTGGTTCTTGTTGACTTTTGTCTTTTTCTAATGGACTCCATTGTCTAAATAGTTTATGAATTTAATAAATATTTATTGGTTAAAAGATTTAAATATTATAAAAATGGAGTGGAAAACAGAAATTGTTAGAGGATAAAAAGAGAAATAGTTTTGTAAGTGGCTGTAGGGTAATGGATTATAACGTTTTTTAAACGTACGTTTAATGGACGCAAAGATAAAGGCGTTTTTTGTATTGACAAAATATTTGATGATAAATATTTCAAAGCATATCCAGATTTACCTATATTATTTTGATTCACAACAAAATAGCATACACCTATAATCAGTTAATAAGTTTTTATTTTTAGCCTCATAGGGCAATCTTCCAATGCCATAAAATAGGTGTCCATTAAACGTACGTCTATTGAACGCTTTTATTTATCTAATTTTCTTGTTCATAGTACGTTATACATGCTCGAATGATACAATCGGTTTGAAAGGGAGAAATGTCTCGTTCAAACCGCGAAGCGCACCCGGAACTAAAGTAATATCCTTGATTTTATCCATAACAAGTGATTGATACACAGAAATATTGGTTTGCAGCCCGTACCCGTGACAAGCAAGAATTTGCAATCCGAAATTCTCTTGAAAAGCTAAAAGTGGAAGAAAATCTGGATATTGACTGCTATCTTCCTACCCGGAGCGTAATAACCCAGTTGAAGTATCGCCGGAAGCGGAGTGAAGTGCCTGTCATTCGCAACTTGATTTTTGTCCGTGCCACGAAACAGACAGCCTGTGACCTTTCCAATGTCTATGGTGTGCAGCTTTTCTACATGAAAGACCTTTTTTCCCATTCCATGCTTGTTGTCCCCAATAAGCAGATGGAGGATTTCATGTTTGTCATGGACTTGAATCCTGACGGGGTGAGTTTCGACAACGAGCCTCTTGTTGTCGGTCATAAGGTCAAGGTTGTTAAAGGTGATTTCTGTGGAATTGAGGGTGAAGTTGCTACAGAAGCCAACAAAACTTATGTGGTCATTCGTATTAAAGGCATTTTGTCCGCCAGTGTCAAAGTGCCCAAATCCTATCTGAAGATAATTAAATAGTATCTGTCACTTTAATACCAGTGAATTAAGCAGGTTAATTTTATCCATAATACTCTGTTATCCTGAGCTTGTTGCAGGATCTTCTTCCTTTCTGTAATTTAAAAAACTTAATATACAATGAATTCCTTATTATTACGTGCTTTGGAACTTCAAGAAGCAGCTCATAAGCTTATGCATCTTGGTACAGACGGTACCCCCATTTACTCAGATGATTTTAGCCGACTGAACAAGGAACTGCTTCTGAAATCCGATTCTCTCTATTCTTTCAAAGGTTCTGATATCGATGAAGAAGCCCATCTTTGTCTTGCCCTTTTGATGGGTTATAACGCCACTATTTATGATAATGGGGACAAGGAGCAAAAGAAACAAGCAGTTATAGAACGTATTTGTGAGGTATTGGAACAACTTCCGGCTTCTCTTCTTAAAGTCCGTCTGTTGACTTATTGTTATGGGGAGGTTTATGAAGAATCCATGCTTCAGGAAGCGCATTCTATTATTGATAGTTGGGATAAGAATACACTGACTTTCGATCAGATGGAGATTATTGGAGAACTGAAGAATATAGAAGAGAATCCTTATCCGTTTGAGGGGATAGGAGGCTAATATATAGTACATTGTCAGATTCACTAAGGCATAAAACCATTCATGGTGTTGGCTGGAGTTTTGTTGATAATATATCCAGTTCCGGCATTACTTTTTTGGTAGGACTTGTCCTCGCACGTTTATTGACTCCTGCCGAATATGGTGTGATGGCAATGATTGCTATTTTTATAGCAATATCAAATTCTATTATTGACAGTGGATTTTCCAATGCGCTAATACGGAAAACACATGTAGAGAGAGTTGATTATAATACTGTATTTTATTTTAATCTGACAGTCAGTATTCTTATATATATATTCTTATATTTGGCTGCTCCCATTATCAGTGTGTTTTTTAAAGAACCAATTTTGGTGGAAGTCACAAGAGTAATGGGATGGATATTAATAATCAATGCACTTGCTATCATTCCTCGTACTCAGTTTGTGCGGGATGTGAATTTTAAAACACAAACTAAGGTGTCTTTGATCTCTTCTGTCAGTAGTGGTTTCATTGGAATAGGAATGGCATTAGGAGGATTGGGGGTATGGAGTCTGGTTGGCCAGCAACTTTCCCGACAATTATTGAATACATTATTTTTGTGGCTATATAGTAAATGGCATCCTGTATGGGAGTTTTCCATGAAAAGCTTCAAAGAATTATTTGGCTTTGGCTCTAAACTTCTACTCTCGGGATTATTGGATACTATCTATAAAAATATCTATTATATTGTAATTGGTCGTTTCTATACTTCTGCACAGTTGGGACAATACACCCGTGCGGAGCAGTTCAATACGATATTTTCCAGTAATTTGACTTCAGTGGTACAGCGTGTCAGTTATCCTGTTTTAAGTTCTATACAAGAAGAGCCGGAACGTTTACGGGAGGCCTATCGGAAAATAATAAAAATAACTATGATGGTAACGTTTGCTTGTATGTTGGGATTGGCTGCTGTTTCTAAGTCTTTGATTGTTATTTTGATAGGTGACAAATGGTTACCTGCTGTCTATTTTTTACAAATCATTTGCTTTAGCGGTATGCTTTATCCTCTTCATGCTATTAATCTGAACATGATTCAAGTACGAGGGCGTTCTGACTTAATTTTGAAATTAGAAGTTATAAAAAAAATAATAGCTATTGTTCCTATTATTATTGGTGTTTTTTGTGGTATTGAATATATGCTTTGGGGGAGTGTTCTCACTTCATTTATAGCTTACTTTTTAAATAGCCGCTATTCAGCAAGTTTGATATTCTATCCGACCAAAGAACAGATAAAAGATATACTTCCCACATTTATAACTTCTTTTGTAGTAGCATTTGTCATGTGGGTACTTTCCTTTTGGGATATTTCCGTTTATATTTTGTTACCGCTCCAAATTACAACGGGAATACTGTTGGCTTTATTTATTTATGAGAAGTTGCACCTTGGCGAATATCTTGAAGTCAAGCAACTGGCGCTTTCTGCACTTAAACGCAAGTAGAAAATCAAAACATATAATTGTAATATGATGGAAAATAAAGTAATTACAGTTACTTCTCCATTACTTCCTTCATTGGACGATTTCATGCCTTATTTGCAGGACATTTGGAATCGCAAATGGTTGACCAATAACGGTCATTACCATCAGGAGTTAGAGAAGGCGTTGTGCGAATATTTAAAGGTACCTTATATCAGTCTTTTTACCAATGGAACCTTGCCTTTGATATGTGCCTTGCAGGCATTACGTATAACAGGTGAAGTGATAACTACTCCTTACAGCTTTGTTGCTACCACACATGCTTTGTGGTGGAACGGTATAAAGCCTGTTTTTGTAGATATAGATCCTGGTACTTGCAATATTGATCCGGACAAGATAGAAGCGGCAATCACTCCCAAGACCACAGCCATCATGCCTGTCCATGTGTATGGTAAGCCTTGTGATGCGGAACGTATTCAGGCGATAGCCGATAAATATGGATTGAAAGTGATTTATGATGCAGCTCATGCATTTGGAGTGGAAGTTCACGGGAAGTCAATTTTGAGTGCCGGTGATATGTCAACGTTGAGTTTCCATGCCACAAAGGTTTATAATACGATTGAGGGCGGTGCTTTAATCTGTCATGATGAAAAGACGA
>ERZ840096.1163-NODE-1163-length-29901-cov-3.788146_pt1 | contig 29901 bp, 14 predicted proteins | sample MGYA00519878_ERZ840096 | MGnify/ENA primary metagenome ERZ840096 (study PRJEB31850, sample SAMEA3708865) | human gut metagenome | biome: human gut; feature: human-associated habitat; material: faeces | place: China | collected 2014 ...
CGGGGTTCTTCTCGACCTCGGTCTTGTCGGACGGGGTCGTGGTGCCGCCACCCGAGGGCGGGACGTACTCCTTCTCTACGCCATACTTGCCGTCACCAAGGTCAACTGGCCTGTATCCCTCCGCGCAATACTTCTCGTCAACCGGAACATTAAAAGTTCCGCCAGACACTTCAACTGTATTTATCTGGTCGTTTTCATCAGCGAAGGAGGCCAGTTCGCCCTTCACCTCGACGTTGCTACCGTCAAATATCTTGACTACGTTCCCGCCTTGCCTCCCGTAGGAAGAGAACAATATCGCCGACTGGGTTGACGCTCCCGTTGCCGAAGCAATGATGTTCGCATCCTTTACGGAAACATTAATGCCACCATCTTCGAAGACCACAGTTCCGAAGCTGTTTTGTCCCGCTGGATGGGGATTGACGCTTTCGAGCGTCGCTCCCCCAGAGACCTCCACTCTTGAGCCTTTGCTTCCCGCGGAACTATCTACGCCCTTGAAATAGAGCGCCGCATAGCCGTGAAGCCTGCTTTTTCCGTCAATCGTCATCTCCACGGGATTGAACGACATAAACGCGTAGCCAGCATCTCCAGTGGTTAGAGCCGATTCATTAGTTATGTGAATAGAAGTTAAATCAGGATGATTACCCCCTATTACCAGCGCGCTGGTATTGCCCGTTCCCGTTTCTCGAATAACCGCCTTGTTAAACGTTACGTCAAGATATCCGCCCCTGGTATCAACGCAGCGCCCGCCATTAACCTTGTTGACAATCACGATATCCTTGAAGACCACCTTTTTGGTCTCTTCAGCGGAACCTCCGCCAGCAACCCTGATGCCCCTTGCAAACGCACCGCAATCGACTGTGAGTCCTGCGCCGTCGAGGGTAATCGCCTTATCGATATTGAGTCCGTACCGGCTATCATCCGCATACGCCGTAGATAGGGTGACGCCCTTAGTCAGCTTTACCGTCTGGCCATCTTGGGCGGCATCCACTGCGGCGGCAAGAGAGGGATAGCCCTCAATCACGTTACCGGAAGCATCAAGAATCTGAGCTTCGAGAACCGACTCATCGTCCATAGCGCCCGCTATGAGCGAGTCAGGCTGAACCGTTCCGTTTTGAGCCTGCCAATAATTGGAAACCCCGCCCGCGGTATTGAGGGCATTGGCCAGTTCCGTCCTGGTAAGCTCCTGCTTTGTGCCGGGATCCTTTCCATCGGCAGCAGCAAGGTAAATCTCGTCCCCTTGCCTGTAGTAGCAGCTCTGGTTCATTGAGCCGGTTGCCCCAGAGAACCAATAGCCGCTTTTGCCAATCTGGTACGTTGTTGCTTCGGCGGGGGCGTCGACGGCGCCATCGTTGTAGCACGCCTTTACGGAGCAGGAGCTATTGTTGCCAGCGTAAATACCAGCCGCAGTACCATCCGAATTACTAACGCTAATCTTGCCAGCGTTGTACCCGTTGGTAATGAAATCGCCAGAAGACTCGGAGCCTCCTATGATGCCGCCCGCAGCCTTTGCACCGGCAACCGCGCCCGTGTTTGCGCAGCCAGAAATCTGCGCACCGCCTGACGCTCCAGATCCAAGAACACCGCCGGCAAAGCCCGATTCCCCGATAGATGAAATGTTCGCATCATTGAAACAGCCTTCGACCTTAAGGCCAGCGTAGCCGGAGGCAACAATTCCGCCAGAAACCGTGCTAGATTCAACTGGTCCGTGATTCTTGTTGTTTTTCACAATCGGCCCAGCACCACCGCCTACAATGCCAGAAGCATATGCCGTGTCTTTGCCGCCAATTGCGCCATAGTTGAAGCAGTTCTCAATAACCACACCCCCGCCATCCGATGGCGCGGAAGTCCAGCCAACTATGCCGGCAGCCTTTGTGCCTCCCGTAACGGTCGCTTTGTTAACGCAGTTCTTGACCGAGCCCGTTGCGCCGTCGTAAGCACGGCCGATCACTCCGCCGGTGCCGTCCGCGCCGAAGATGCTTCCGGAGCGAATCTCAACAGAATCGATGTTGATTGCCCCGCCGCTCTGACCAACAAGGGCTCCAACAGAGTCGCCCGCTGAGGCATTAATGCTCACGTTCTCCAATGCAACATTTTTGATAGTTGCGCCCTTAACCACGCCAAAGAGCCCATAGGTTTGCTCACCGACATATTGAGCAGAATAGCCATTGTTATTGAGACCCTTAATGACTACACCAGCGGTCGCGCCGCCGTCGAACGTGCCAGCAAAATAATGCGTATAGCTAGCCGCAGCACTCGGACGCGCCTGCTCACCAATAGGAACCCAGGCCTCGCCGGACAAATCAACGCTGGCGGCCAGCTTGACGTGCTTGCCAGCATAGTTGTCTCCAGCATTAACGGAATCGCGGAAAGCCTTGAACTGCTCAAGCGTACTCACAATATACGGGCTCTGCTCGGTTCCCTCGCCGCTAGCGAAAACCGCGTCCGAAGAACTGGCCGCATCGTTGGTCGATTCACCGGCAGAGGGAGCATCGCCCTCTTGATTGGCCAAAGCTCCATCGCCAGGCTGAACAATGGCAGTCTCCGCGATTGCAACGCTCGCGCCAGTCAGGGTCAACGCCGCGCACAAACCAGCGGTAACAACGGCCCTGGTCCTCATCTTGTTAACCATGGAACAACTCCGATCTTTCTCCGGCGCGCTCATTGCTTATTAGCCCGCCGCACTTATTTTTGAGCGTACATTCCCCGTCAGAACCCTGTCAACGCATGTAGAAAGTCCCTCGGCAAGCGGCAAGACCTTGACTGAGAGGCGGCAAAAAGGGCCGCAGCCCCCTTTCGGAAAGCCGCGGCCCATCTAGGTCCGTCTATGTCTGCGTCTTTGGACGAGAAGCGCTTGCTGAAACCCCGCAGGCGCCCCTCCGACGCCTACGCGTACATCAGGTTGATGAAGCGCATGAGGACCGTGGCGACCTCGGCGCGGGCGGCGCCGTCGGTGGGGTTCAGCTCGCCGGTCACGTCGTCGCCGGTGAACAGGCCCTCGGCGACCGCCCAGGACACGGCGTCCCTGGCGAAAGAGCTGACCTCTCCGGCGTCCGGGAAGTCGATCTCGGCGCGCTTCGAGACGTCCATGCCCAGGTGCTCGGCGTAGCGCATGAGGAACACCGCGACCTGCTCGCGGGTGACGTCGGCGTTACCCTGGAACTGCTTGGAGCCGTCGGGCATGTCGACGCCGGAGAGGATGCCCTCCTCGAGCGCCCACGCGGCGGCGTCGGCGTAGAAGGCGTTCTCGGGGACGTCCGCGAGGCTGCCCTCGGAGGCCGCCTCGGGGTTGGACTCGAGGTTGTGCAGCATCGCCACGAACATGCCGCGGGAGGTCCTGCCGTAGCCCTGGAACTGCTTCGTGCCGTCCGGCATGTCCACGCCGTTGACGATGCCGCGGGCGGTCGCGAATTCCACGACGTCGCCGGCGAACCAGTCGGCGTCGGTCACGTCGGGCATGTCCTTGGCGGCGTCGACCACCTTGATGGTGACGTCTCCCGTGGCCTCGAAGACCACGTTGCCGTCGTCGTCCACGGCGCACTTCGGGATGACGGTCTCGTTGCCGTCCTCGTCCACCGCGAACACCACGACGCCGTAGTTCGGCTCGTCGCCCTTGGCGACGGGCACGGTCACCTGGACGGGCTTCTCGGCGGTGACGCTGGAGGGCACCTTCACCTCGACCTCGGGAGCCTTCTCGACGTCCGACCCTGGCTCGGACTTATCGATGGGCAGCTCCACCTTGCCGGACTCGGCGTCCTTCTTGGAGACCGTCACCTCGGTGGACGTGACGTTGCCGTCCTCGTCCTTCTTCACCACGGACTCGGTGCCGGTGGCGGTCTCGTGCGTGATGGTTTGAGATCCGTCGGGCTTGGTCACCGTGGTCGTGGTGGAGCCGTCGGGGTTCTTCTCGACCTCGGTCTTGTCGGAGGTGGAGCCACCGCCGCCACCCGCAGGCGGGGTGGGAGGCACGTACTTATCGACAACAAAGTGGTTGTTCTCATCCGGACGCACCGTATCAGAAGCGCCCACCGAAGTCATAGCAGCCTTCGAGGCATCCGTAGCGCTGCCTGCCTCGTCGACGTAATAACCCTTCTGCTGCACCATAACGTTGGCAGCGGTGCCCGTCATTTCAAGGGTCACAACGCCTTGCTTCTCCGCGGCGACGACACGGCCGTCACCAATAAGGGTGTCGCCGTTTCCCCAGTTTTCCTTACCCTCACCGTATTCAAATACCGTGTTTTTAATACTCAGGCGAGTGGTAGCCCCATCTTTGGAAACCACGCGCACGGGAGCGCCGTAGGTCTTAGTCAACGCAACACCGGCGTCACCAGAAAGCGCGCAATCAATAAATTTGCAGCCGTCCAACGCAATGGTCTGCTCACCAGCAGACTTATGGTTGATGTTCAGGCCAACCGCGATCCCCTTGAACACGGTATCTTTGATAGAAATGGCGCCGTTGGAATTCGAATACACCGAGGTATCCCTACTCGATATCGGCGCGGTCGTGGCGTCAAAGCTACAGCCCTTCACGTCGACGTTGATAACGCCCTCGGTATTTCCGGTGTTCGTAAAGTAGATGCGGTGCATATTCTGGCAGTCTTCGAACACCAGATTGATCGTATGGGGCGTGTTCCTCTGGCCCCAGGCGGCGATGCCGTCTAGAGCAATCACTTTCACGGTGATGTCTTTGTCGAGGAAAACGCCCTCGTTGCTCTGCTTGCCCGTCGCGCGGTCGTACTTGTAGGTATCGATTTCTAGGTCGCGCTCTCCTCCCGTTACCTTTGCATTGTTGCCGTAGATCACAATGTTGTCAGCAACGTGGCCGTGAGTCATCGTGCCTACATCTGCACCAGGCTTGCAGTACACCTTTGCGGTCGACGCGGGCGCGCTTGTGTACACGGCTTCAAGAGCCGCGACAAGAGTCGGATAATAGCCTCCGTTGTAGTACACGGCATTACTGCCAAACGAGGATTCGGTCAGCTCGGTTCCATCAAACTGATTCGCCGCCATCATCTGGTCCAGAGGAAGAACAGATTCCTCAATAGTCGTGTTCAGCTGTCGAACCACTGCAGCGCCGCCCGTAGACGTATTGCCCGTAATGGCGATGGTGGCCGCCGAATAATCACCATTCGCGGAAAAATGAATCAGGCCGCGCGTCATCGCCTTGCCCTCGGCAGCATAGTGATCAACATCCTTGAATACATTATCGGTAATCGTGATAGACGTCTTGGCAGTAGCGCCCTCAAAATAAACGCCGCCACCGCAGTTTGTGAACGTGCATTCCGTAATAACAGCCTCGGGGGAGCGGATGTCCTTAATCGCGTATGCGTCGTAGATATCGCTAAAGCCGCAGCTCTCAAAATGAGCGTCTGCCTCGCTGCCATACGGGCTGGCAATCACACCGTCAAAGGTGCAGCCCGTAAAGGCAACGGACCCGGTGTTCAGCAGCTGAAGTTCAGCGTTCTTGATGTCGTCCGCCTTATATACGCCTCCCCAGCCGCTGTTCATGCAAATGGTGAAATCAGCCGGCTCAAACACAAAGTTGACGTTCTTAATAGAAACGTTCTCCTGACCAGAGAATATCTGGTACTGCGCGTTAGGAGCCTGGCCGCGCTGGGGATTGTTGCCATCCGGCTTATGCTCCCCCTCGCCCAAAAGGCACTCATGGCCCGGGCGATTGTCGGTACAAGCGGACGAGGGGCTCCACTTCACCGTGACGCCCTGCCCGTCATAGTCGTAGTTCGCCGTCTCAACCGCTTTCAAGAATGCCGCAAAGTCAATCGAATTGTCCTCTTGCCCCTCGACAGCGTAGGCGGTGGCCGGCAGCAACAAAGCGACCAGCATCGCCACCAGCAAGCCTCTCATCAATTTTTTACGTCTCAAAGCAACTCCTCTCCTCACTTGAAGCCACGCGCCAAGCGCTCCATTGAGCCCCAACCAAACGCGTCCTTCAGGGTCCGAAGACCTACGGCGGAGGGGCGAAACCAGCAGCGCGCAGATACCGCGACAAACCCTCAAGCTGCACTTTCTACGCAATGAGGCAACAACCCCGCATTCATATTTGAGACTACCTTCCCCCATTAGCCCCTGTCAATTTGCTCCCATTGAACGGCTGGCATTAATCGCCTAGGCGCCCCCTTTTTCTGAAGCAGCCTCCTTTCACCTTCGTTACATCGATCCCTCCGACTCAATCAGTCCCGTCAAAATCCAAGCGCACCGCCGTGCGGCGACATCAAAAAGGCCGCGGCCCCCTTTCGGAAAGCCGCGGCCCCACTCGGTCCGTCTATGTCTGCGTCTTCGGACGAGGAACCTTTGCGGAGACCCCTTCCGGCGCTTACGCGTACATCAAGTTGATGAAGCGCATGAGCACGGCGGCGACCTCCGCGCGCGCGGCGCCGTCGGTCGGGTTCAGCTCGCCGGTCACGTCGTCGCCGGTGAACAGGCCCTCGGCGACCGCCCAGCTCATGGCCTCCTTGGCGAAGCCGGAGACCTCACCGGCGTCCGGGAAGTCGATCTCCGCGCGGGCAGAGACGTCCATGCCCAGGTGCTCGGCGTAGCGCATGAGGAAGACGGCCACCTGCTCGCGGGTGACGTCCTCGCCGCCCTGGAACTGCTTGGACCCGTCGGGCATGTCGACGCCGGAGAGGATGCCCTCCTCCAGCGCCCAGGCCGCCGCGTCGGCGTAGAAGGCGCCCTCGGGGACGTCGGGCAGCGTCACGTCGCTCGCGGCCTCGGGATTGAGCTCCAAGTTGTGGAGCATGGCCACTAGCATACCGCGAGAGGTCTTGTCGTAGCCCTTGAACTGCTTCGTGCCGTCCGGCATGTCCACGCCGTTCACGATGCCGCGGGCCGTGGCGAAGTCCACGACGTCGCCTGCGAACCAGTCGGCGTCGGTCACGTCGGGCATGTCCCTGGCGTTGTCGACCACCTTGATGGTGACGTCGCCGATGGCCTCGAAGACGACGTTGCCGTCCTTATCGACCGAGCACTTGGGGATCACGGCCTCATTCCCATCGGCGTCCACGGCGAACACCACGATGCCGTAGTTCGGCTCGTCGCCCTCGTCCTTGGCCACGGGCACGGTCACCTGGACGGGCTTGTCGGCGGTGACGCTGGAGGGCACCTTGACCTCGACCTCGGGGGCCTTGTCGACGTCCGTCGCGGGTTTAGCGTCGGCGAGCGGCAGCTCCACCTTGCCGGACTCGGCGTCCTTCTTGGAGACCGTCACCTCGGTGGAGGTGACGTTGCCGTCCCCGTCCTTCTTGACCACGGACTCGGTACCGGTCGCAGTCTCATGGGTGATGGTCTGCGAGCCGTCGGGCTTGGTCACCGTCGTGGTGGTGGAGCCGTCGGGGTTCTTCTCGACCTCGGTCTTGTCGGAGGGCGTCGGCGGCGTCACGGGCGGAACATAGACAGACACCGTGTACACGCCATTAGATTCAGACAGAACGAATCCGTCGGGGATATAGCCCTTGTTGGGTTCGGTCGTAAAACTTCCGCCCTTAATGGTGGCGGAGTCAGACTTGTTTCCATCATTGGACGTAAAGATCGGCTTCTGGTCTCCCGTCGTCAAAAATTCTCCGCCCTTGACTTCAACCGTACCCTTCTCGGGCGCACCATCCTTAACGTTATAAACTGCCCCAGTCGCGCCATCCGCAGGGTCGAACTTTCCTCCGTTTACAGTGAGGTCGTTCCAGTTCAGGATGGACGCGGCAGCGCCATTCTTGATCTCGCCGCCGTTGATAACCATCACACCGTAAGAATCGTTCTTAAGGTACTTTCCACCCTCAATCACGCCGCCATTAACGGTCAGTTTCGCGTTGTAGCCATCGGTCGATGGTGAACCGCTGCTCCAGCCGTTATCTATGACGCTGGAGAAACCCGCAGGCAAGCCGCTCTCGAGCAAAAGCTGCACCGTAGTCCCATCATTGATGGTAAGGTCGCCCTTGTTGAGAATGGTGTAATAAGAGTTGCCGTTCGCGCTCTTGCTCTCCAGCGTGCCCTTCTCCGCAGAACGCTTAAAGGTGCCGCCGTCCAGCGTCACCTTAGCGCCCTCGGCTATAGACAGCGCTGCCTTTCCGTGCGTGGTGTTGTCGACAACACCCGTCCCAAACGGGTCCATAATGTGGAGGCTCGCGCCGCTTTCAACCGTAATGGTATGGCCATTCAAATTGGTGATCTTGTGGCCAGCGAGGTTTATCGTCGCGTTCACACCGGCCTTAACCAGCACGTCAGCAGACACGTCACAAGGTATCTTAATAGTTTGGCCGTCTTTGATATCGCCCAACGCAGACACAAGCCCCGCCTTGGTACCCGGTATTATGCTTTCCACGCCATTCTGGATAACCTTAAGATCCTTGCTATTGTCCGCAACGTTGTAGTACTGCTTTCCAACCAGCACGTTATCAGCAATAAACGGAGTGTAATCATCCCCGGCAGAGCTCGTCGACTTCAACGAGCCCCCAAAGGAGCAGTCCTCAATGGTCGCTTGGCCCCTAGTGTCATTCATCCATGTTCCGGCAATTCCGCCAATTTCCAGCGTATCGGCAGGATGCTCAGCAGGGACAGCGGCGGTAACTTCAACCGTTACTCCAGAAAGCACCTTGCAGTTTTCAAACGTATTACCGTAATGAATAATTCCCGTAATGCCGCCAACATCAAGCGTTGAGCCTTTGACGTCGATGTTTGAAGTCACATTACTGACAGTAATGTTGCCCTCACCCATAAAGCCAATAAGTCCGCCAACATAAGTCCTGTACGCCTCGGAATCTGCCTGCACAAAGCTGCCGTCTTCAACATCCATGGTCAGATTCGTTAGATTCGCATAGGCATTCTTGCCAAACATGCCGCCAACGTAGGAATAGCCACTAACCTGAACATCGCCGGTCAGCTTTAAGTTCGTCATTTTCGAGGTATAGGGGGTACCTACAAACGCACCCACTTCCAAACCACCAGTCACATGCGCGTTGTGCAGATTAAGGTTCTTAAGCTCTCCATTCACGGTATAGCCAAAAAGACCAACATTGGCATTGGCCCCGTCGGCATTTATTCCCTTTGTGACCTTGAGGTTGGAAACGGTAAAGTTACCGCCATCAAAGAAGCCCATAAACTTAGAGCTCGCATTTCCAATCGGCGTCCACTCTTCATTATTAAGGTCAATGTTCGAAGTTAACTTGATGTACTTCTTGGCGTAGCTTTCACCCGCATTTACGTTGTCGCGAAACGCCTTAAAGGTTTCGACACTGGCGATCTGATAAGGATTCTCTAAAGTTCCCTCGCCGCCATCAAACTGCATGCCCCGGCTCTCGCCGCCATCAGCAACGTCAGCCCCATCGACGGCTGGCTCATCTTGAGCCGTCGCCACAACAGCCGACTCCGTTGCATGTGCGTCGGCGGCCAGAGCCGCCACGGGAAGCGCAACCATTCCGCCAGCCAGCGCGGCAGCCAAACCCGCTCTAATAGCAAACCGAGTCTTGTTCGCACCGTTAAATGTCATTTTTCCTCCCAATCAAAATGGCCATTTCCACATAACCATCTTCGATGCTATCCTCCCGCTATCACTATTTCCAATCTTGAATCGGCGTCCAACTGATGCTTGTCCGCTAAACGGCTATCCGCATCTTTCCAAATCGTTTTCGCTTCTTTCAAAAACTGGCGCTCCATCTCAACAAAACGGCTGCCATCTGTGGTGGAAAGCGGCAGGAACAAACAAAAAGAGATGGCAATCACACGTTAATCGCACCCTTGCGTCGCAGACCCCGTATCAGCCAGAAAAGCCGCGGCCCCCTTTCGGAAAGCCGCGGCCCTTCCAGGTCCGTCTATGTCTTTGGGCGAGGGATCCCTGCAGGGACCCTTCCGGTGCTTACGCGTACATCAGGTTGATGAAGCGCATGAGCACCGTCGCCACCTCAGCGCGGGCGGCGCCGTCGGTGGGGTTCAGCTCGCCGGTGGCGTCGTCGCCGGTGAACAGGCCGTTGGCCACGGCCCAGCTCATGGCGTCCTTGGCGTAGGAGCTGACCTCATTGGCGTCCGGGAAGTCGATCTCGGCGCGCTTCGAGACGTCCATGCCCAGGTGATCGGCGTAGCGCATCAGGAAGACGGCCACCTGCTCGCGGGTGACGTCGGCGTTACCCAGGAACTGTTTGGACCCGTCGGGCATGTCGACGCCCGAGAGGATCCCCTCCTCGAGCGCCCAGGCCGCCGCGTCGGCGTAGAAGGCGCTTTCGGGGACGTCGGCGAGGCCGTCCTCGGAGGCCGCCTCGGGGTTGGACTCCAGGTTGTGGAGCATCGCCACGAACATGCCGCGGGAGGTCTTGCCGTATCCGTCGAAGACGCGGGAGCCGTCGGGGCGCTCGACGCCGTTGACGATGCCGCGCGCGGTCGCGAAGTCGACCACGTCGCCGGCGAACCAGTCGGTGTCCTTGACGTCGGGCATGTCCTTGGCGTTGTCCACGACCTTGATCGTCATGTTCCCGGTGGCCTCGAACACCACGTTTCCGTTGTCATCGACCGTGCACTTGGGAATCAGGGTCTCGTTACCCTCGGCGTCGACCGCGAACACCACGATGCCGTAATCGGGCTCGTCGCCCTCGTCCCCAGCGACCGGGACGGTCACCTGGACGGGCTTGTCGGCGGTGACGGTGGAGGGGACCTTCACCTCGACCTCGGGGGCCTTGGAGGCGTCGGCCGCGGGCTCGGCGTCGGCGAGCGGCAGCTCGACCTTTCCGGATGCGGCGTCCTGCTTGGAGACGGTGACCTCGGTGGAGGTGACGTTGCCGTCCTTATCCTTCTTCACAACGGACTCGGTGCCGGTCGCGGTCTCGTGGGTGATGGTCTGGGAGCCGTCGGGCTTGGTCACCGTCGTGGTGGTTGAGCCGTCAGGATTCTTCACGACCTCCGTCTTATCGGACGGAGTCGGAGGAACAACAACGGAATTAGAAGACCACTTTGCGTTCAGCTCGACATCTGCAGTAGCGGTATACGGATCATTTACCTTTGCTGTGCCGTCAAACCACCCGCCGAACGTATAGCCAGAACGCTCGGGCGTGGGAAGGCTTATCCCGTTAGCGCCCTTCAGTACCTTATACGCAGCGTCAGGTGTTTTACCGTCATTGAACTTAAAGGTGATCGTAACCAAGGTGGCATCTTCGGAATTATTGACAGCAGTGATGCTGTCCCCGGGTGCCGCCTTTTCGATTGCCTGGTTCATATCCGTATAGTAGCTATAGGGAGTAACGGTGTTGGTAGCGCTCTTCAGCTCAGCCTTAATATCATCCGACAGATAGCGCTCGGCAACGCTGATCGCAAACCGTCCGCCAGAAACCGTCATCTTCGCAAGAGACTCGTCCTGTGTCGCAGTCACTTTTCCACCGTTATGGGTATATGTCCCAAGCCGACCCAGAATCTCGGCCTCTTCAGAAATGGTGACCTTCGGAGCCGTCTGGGCGGCAGCCCCATTTTCGTAGTAGTTAATCGCCTGCACGGGGCCGTCAATATGACCGCCCGTTATTGCCATCGTTGCATTGTTTGGAACTGTCGTGTAGCTCCAAGTGATAACCTGGCCCTTAATCTGACCGCCCGCGATCTTAGCTTCATCCCAATTCTGGATGGCCTGATTGGAAGCAGAGATAATCTCTCCTCCATTTACCTCCAGAATGCTGTAGTCATCATTTTTAATGCAGATGAAGTTATCCTGCTGAAGCTTGCCACCGTTTACAACAAGCTTTGCGGATTGACTCGCGCTACCGAAGTTCCTGATAAGCGAAGCACCAGCCGCGTTGTCGCCAGAATTGTTGTAGACGGTTCCGCCATTGATAGTAAGCGTGCCCGCATTATCGATTACGTAGTACGCGCTCGTTTCGCCGTTTTCCTCGCGCTTAATGACGCCCGTCATGTCAGCACTGGAATCTTCGATGATCAACGTACCGGCATTCTTGATGGCAGGCTTACCATTGGCCTTTTTGCCATTGAGCGTGCAGCCGTTCAGATTGATCGTAATATTGGAATTGGCACCAACCTCAACGTTTTCTTCGGTATCAACGAGCAGTACGACCTTCTCGCCTGCGGCCGCAGCATTAATCGCTTCCTGGAGAGAGCTGAATACCTGATTGCCAATCTTCGCAACAGGCTTGCTCACCTCTCCGGTAAGGGTTCCGCCACTAACGGTTCCGCCTGCGTCTGAGAACGTTGCGCTCTCGTCAACGGTAATAGAAGAGGAGCTATCCATCTGAATGGTGCCAGCGTTTACAAACACTGAGTCAGCCGCAATGGACAGCTTAACGTTTTCCATATCGAGCACACTGCCCTCAGGAAGTGCAGCCTCAGCGATCTTTGTTGTGGAATTCGCCTCGAAAGGCTTCATCGAGAGCGCCAAAGGACTCTCGGCGGGTGCCTTAATGATAAGGCCAGGATAAACCGCCGTAGTACTGTCTTTTTTACGAGTGACAAGCGGGGTCAGCGCAGCAGAGGTAACAGTGGAGCCTGCATCGATAGAGATGGCCATCTTCCCAGTTACGCCGGCGGCATCAGGCGTGCCAGAATCGCTTTGCATGCAATAAGGCTCTGCCCCGGTGTTCAGCTGCGAAATCGTCGTGCTCTTGATCTCCACGTTCGCATTTCCAACGAAACCCCTGTTTGTGCCACTTAGGTTCGCTACGGTGCAACCGCCTAGCTCGAGATTGGATTGGCAGACCTCGCCATTGATTCCGCCCAAATACAGCGAATCAACTTTGCAGCCATCCAGCTTTACAGACCCAGAGACAACCTTGGTGCTACCAGATCCTCCTGCGCCCAAAAGATAGAACTCGCTACCCTTTGCGGCTATCTCAACATTATTCGCAACGGCATAAGTCTGCATTGTTCCGTTATCAATATCGCGAGAACCCTCCGAGCCGTTACCGTAAACTCCCCCGTTTACATAAGGACTCAAGGCGGCGGGATCGCTGTCATCACAGAAATCGACACCATCGAACTCCATAGCGACCGTGCCTTTTACGCAAGAATTAAAGGCGCCGCCTCCATGGAACAGGTTGGACACATACGAATCTTTGCCAGAAACCTTGATAGATACGTCTCCAGTTACCTCAGAGCACTCATCCGCAACCTTGGACTTTTTACCAAGGTTGCCACCAAACAGATTCCAGATTCGTCCGCCAGTCATTACGATGCTCGTATTGGGCACAACCACCTTGCTGGCGCTGCCATCGCCACCGCCGTAAACCGTAGCGTCCTTGGAAACCCCAAGATAATAAGTAGCGCCCTCGTACTCCCAAGAGACGTAAGCACTCGTTCCGGCAATGTTGTTCGTTCCGCTAATAGTAGACTGAGCAGCACCGCTAGGAACATCCTCGGTAATGGTAATTGGGGTTCCATTAGCAAAGAACGATTTGTCGCTAACGCTTGGTTCGGCCTACCCGTCTGCAAACGCCGAAAGAGGCGCAGCAAACAACGCAAGCGCGAATCCCAGCAACAGCTTTGGAACAGCACTCTTCATTGGACGGCTCCTTTCTAATTGCAAAACACTCATAGTTCCTCCCATTTCTAGAAAGGCCATTTCTTCACACCTAGCCTTATGTTATCCCCCACTATCATTTTTGACAATTATGAATCAGCCGTTTAGCTGCAGGTTTTCCGATGAGCGGTTATCCGCATCTTTCCAATATCGTTATCGTTTCTTTCCAAAACCAGCACCCCCTCTTAACAAGATACGGCCGCCTTCCGTGGTGGAAAGCGGCGTAGAAGCAAGCTCGATGCAACGTTGTCAGCGCCTGCGCCGGCACCCCTAGCGGCAGCGGCGGAGTGGGTGGAAGCGGGGCAGCGGGGTACGGGCAGCAGCGGACGGCGGCGCTATGCCTGTTGCAGCGCCTGGGCTCCCAACGCAATGGCGCCAAGCACGCCTTGGTTGCCGTCGCAGGCGGGCGGAACAATGTAGGAGTCGATATCGTCCAACTCCGGCGTGGAGATGTAGCCGTTGTTGAGCTGTAGCACCTTGGCGCGCACGCGATCCATCAACTTGGGGGCGTGATCCGGCACGCCGCCACCCAGAATGATGCGCTGGGGCGACGCCACGTACAGGTAGTTGAGAATACCCTGGGCAATGTAGGTGCCTTCAAGCTCGAGAAAGCCCTCATCGTCCGCCATATCAGACGCGCGCTCAACGCCGTAGCGCTTCACCACGGCCGGACCGGCGGCAAGGCCCTCAAAGCAGCTGTCATGCGTGGGGCAGACGCACTCAAAGTCCTGGTCGCCAGCCGCGCGCGGCAAGGTGATGTGGCCGGCCTCCGGGTGCAGCATGCCATGAATCAGCTGGCCGCCCGCGTAGATGCCGGCGCCAATGCCCGTGCCCACGGTGATGTACATGGCCGAATCCAGCCCCTTGGCGGCGCCGTACATGACCTCGCCCAAACACGCTCCGTTAACGTCCGTGTCGTACCCGCAGGGCACGTTAAGGCCGCGGCTCATGGCACCCAAGAAGTCAAAGTTTCGCCAGGCCAGCTTGGGCGTTTGCAGAATATGGCCGTATGTGGACAAGGACGGGTTGACGCCCGTGGGGCCAAATGCGGCGATGCCCAGGGCCGCGATGCCCTTGTTGGCAAACCACTCGATCATGGCCGGCACGGTCTGCGCCGGATCCTGCGTGGGGATGCTCGTGCGCTCCGTTATGGTTCCATCGGCGTAACCGCAGGCCAGCACCATCTTGGTGCCTCCGGCCTCGATCGCGCCTATGAGCGGGCGGTCGGCAACGGGCGCGGCCGTTGCCTGGTCGATAGCGGGTGCGGCCGTGGCCTGGTCGGCAGCGGGCTCGGAGCTCTGTCGGGTGGTTGGCTGGTTCATGGTTAGCCCCTTTCGCAAAGCGCAGCATCTAATTTTCGGATAGATACTCGTCCAAAAATACTCCATCAGCACGCAATTGAGCTCGCAGGGCGCTCGTATCCAAACTGTTTGCAGGCTCCTCATTTAGGGCAGCTTGCGCCGCAGCCGTACCCGCCGCTTGCCCCATCGCCATAACAATTGGCGTAACGCGAATCGCAGCACACGCCTCATGCGTAGCGCTTACGCATCGGCCGGCAACGATCAGATTTGAGACTTCGCGGGTCACCAGGCAGCGATACGGAACAGAATACCAGCTCCCGCTCTTGAGGAATCGATGATTCGTCTCCTCACCATCAGGCGAATGAACATCGATTGGATAGCCGCCCATGGCAATTGCATCTTCAAACATCGTGTTACTCAAAAGATCGTCAGCGGTCAACTTATACACACCGTCTATTTTTCTGCTCTCGCGGACGCCGATGTTGGGACCAGTCGACACAATATGACTCTCGGAAAAACCTGGGATGTGTTTCTTTAAGAAGGCGTATATCTCCCACGCCTGCCGCCTGCCCTCGACCTCCGCATAGGTAAGATCAATCGGGTCGACCGCAGAGCGATGTATGATTCGAGACATATTGACGATATACTCGCCCAAGGTGTTGGTCTCGAAGCATAGAACCATATCGCGATCAATGCTCAGCTCTCCAGCACCGCGCGCCGCCTTGACTATGGAGTAGGCACCTTGGATACCGGAGCGTGGGATAATCCGCAGATCATCAAACGGAATAGACGGAAGCATGTCGCTACGATTGCTCTTAACGAAATCCATCAGCCTGTCTCGATCGACATTCCCCACTCGAAGGTTCATAGTCATTGGCTGTGCGAGATGGTCAGACTCCCTCCCATAGCATGAAGGCACGCCTGCACTGGTTGCGACGTCGGCATCTGCGCTACAGTCAACCACCACTTTTGCCTGAACACGCATAAAGCCTTTTTTGCTCAACAAGCGTAGCGACGCAATCTCTCCGCCTTCGCATGAATCTGCTTCGCAATCAACGAACACGGTATGGTAAAGCAAGGTAACGCCAGCATCTAAAGCCATAGATTCAAGCACATACTTCATCCCTTCAGGATTGAATGGAGTAACGCTGCTTGCATATCCCACAAAATCTGCCATATGACCCGGCGAGGCACCCAGGGCACATAAACGTTGGACTATTTCCTCTGGAATGCCACGCACCACCTGCGTGTCTCCAGCATGATAAGTCATCTGAGGCCCAACGCCGGCCGCCGTAAGGGCTCCTCCCAAATAGCCGTTTTGCTCAACCAACAGCACGGTTGCCCCGCTGCGCGCCGCGGCTATTGCCGCCACAGAGCCTGCAGGCCCACCGCCCACTACAACGACATCGTATTCGTTAACGACGCTCACGGGCAGGTCCCTCCTTGCAAGAAGATCTATTGTTCACCAAATCAAAATACGTACGTGCAAAAGCATGCGCGCCAATTTCTGACAAAGCATGAATTCCCGTGCGCCCCAGAGACAAACTCCCGATACGCAACATCGGAACTTGATAGATACGGCTTGTTAGGCCCAATCCATTACATTCGAGGTAGTGAAAGTACTCGTGACTAAGAATGAGATTGCAGGCGTTCTCATATTCAAGAGAGTTCTCCTCCGCCCAAAGACGAATAGACTTCTCATATAGAGTCACCCGGTTTTTCCCTGACAAATAATCACTGAAATACCGCTGCTTTCCCACCACGTAATCAACGTTCCGAGTCTCAACGCTCACACCACGGTCTTCAAAGATGCTTCGAAAATCATTGGATCCCATTGTTTTTTGATACTCGTCGCACGCCGCAAGCTCGCCTATGCTCCAAGCCTGCTCAACAATGCCCCTTCTCTCCTTTGGAGGTATTTTTACATAACATGGATCGGCTTTGAGCTCGCGCAATGCCAAGCTCTTGCCCGGAAATGGGAACTTTGATTTGGACATCTTATGCCTATTCGACTCGTTTTGTACCTACAAGAATCACTCGTTCATCCGCCCCGCAGCTTGATAGCTCTACCGAGCCCAAGCCCTCAATCTGCTCTGGTGTAGGCAACCCGGAGAGATCGATGATGCGCGTTCCGAGAACGATGTACACATTCGGCAGGTTTGTGCCACCGTCGTTGTAAATAGTCAGCTCATCGAGCAACCAAGAGAGCGACTTTTTCCATGTGGCTACCGTCTCCTCGCAAACAAGCGCGTTTGTCTTTTGGAGTCGAATAACCCCTTCAGAATCAACAAGTCTAACTTGGGACGTACTCTTTTTGACCAAGCCGAACAACCGCTTCTCCACGCGCTCGTGTCGCACGGCCATCATCTGCTCGGTTCTGGCAACAATGGACAGCTCGCTCACCGGAACATTTAGGTTATCGGCAACGATTGAAAGCCTCTCGTCTTCCGTCAGTCGCTTCTGAAGACGGTCCTTGCTGCGCATCTCCGTAGTACCGACAGCAATTGCCCTAACAACGTTCCTTTGCGTGTCAACTTCAACGCTAACCTCGATGGAATCCGGAGCGGCGCCAGAAGCAATTGCCTTTAACTCTGCTTCACGTCGCACGGCAATAATGTCGTCCTGAGTCGGATCAGAAACGCTACGCTCGACCATATCTCGAACCATAGCCAGCGCAACACCGATAGTGGAAATAACGGCACCGTTCTTGGCGATATGCTGAGAATGTCCCATGAATTCCGCCAGATGGGGAACTACACTTGCAGCTCCTCCGCCACCGCCGACAAATACCGTCGTACGCGTGTCCATTTTATAATCTTTCATAAGCTGAGAGGCCACGCGCGCGTTCTTCTCGGCAGCGAAATCCATCACCTTTCGCGCCGCCTCTTCCACCGTGCAGCCCATACTGTCTGCCAAGGGCTTCCACGCCAACTTAGCGGCTTCTACATTTCCGTAAGCATAGTCTTCAGGACGAACGTAACCCGCGATATTTGCCGCGCCCGCCATAGTCAACGATACTCGGAGCCCCCCATCGCACTCGATGCAAGCGTATTCGGGGTCTCCCTCCATCGGCCTCACAGCTACCAAACGGGGATTCACTATCTTGCTCGGATCCGTATACACTTCGTAATCCAGATTGGCAATATGCGCGCTACGCGGACCAGTGCTCACCGCCTTTCCGTTCTCGATTTGGACCATCGAACCGCCGCCGATTCCCACCGTGCGCACATCGAGACTGTTGAGGTACGTCTTATGGCCTCCCACCTCAGCGTATTGAATCATCACCTTGCCGTCTTTAACGCATGAGATATCCGTAGAGGTTCCACCAACCTCAAAAAACAGGCCGTCTGTCAGCTTCTCATACATAAGGGCCCCCGCAACACCCGCCGCAGGTCCACTAAGAATTGTCAAAATAGGTCGGCTGCGCACCTCGTCAACAGTCATAACGCCGCCATCACAACGCATGACCATCAAGGGGGTCTCGATATGGGCCCCCTTAATACTCTCCTCGGTCATGTTTGCCGCTTCAAGCATCTTCGGCATGATGGAAGCGTTGACAACCGCCGTCCGCGTCCTGATTTTTAAGCCATACAGCTTTGAAATATCGTTGGTTGCGGTCCCCGGCACCCCACGACGGCGACAGGCTTCAACAACCTCGTTCTCATTTGCAGGATCATCAACCGAAAAGGCCTCAGCGGCAACGAAGCTCGTGCAGCCATCTTTCTGTAAGGCATCAAGTGCGCTGTCAATTTGTGTACTCAAATCGGAGCCGTTTGTATCGATATACTCGTTACCAGTGGGCAAGAATTTACCCTGAGCAAGCTCAATCTTGCCCATGTCCGTATCGCTCTTGCTCTTTGCCCCCTGAAGACCGCTGCCCAACGTGACGATTCCGACCTTGGCAACATCGCCCTCAAGCAAAGCATTGGTCGCCTGGGTGGTGCCGTGGGCAATAAATACAACATCTTCGGGCTTGATACTACACTCATCCATAACGCGATGAAGGGCTTGAACGATGCCGGCAGCAACTCCCTCCGCCGCTTTATGCGTTGTGGGCACCTTTACTGAGCCCACCAGCTCAAATGTCTCGTTGTCAATTGCAACCGCGTCTGTAAATGTGCCACCCACATCGATACCAATGCGAACCTTCATAACTCCTCCTAATTCACATTCCGATGACGAAGACTGTTTTTTTCTTGCGCCGGCGACGGACATTATTCTCAAAGGCAATGCCCCTCGCCGGCGCGGCAGGAAACAACCCTGCCGCGCCCGCGGATTTACTTTGACGAAACGTCTTAACGACTAGTAGTACACAACAGCAGAGACGATGACACCAATGATGGAAATGGCCCACAGATACGGGAGGAGGCGCTTCGTGATCGAATTGACATCGACCTCGACAAAGTTGGCCGTCCAAACATTCTGGGTGTTTGTGGGGTCGCCGCATCCCTGGATACGCTCAGCCGACAGGAATGCACCCATAACAGCAAGCGGATTAATGGTTCCAAGGCCGCTAATCAACGCAGCGATGCCGCTACCAAGTCCAAACAAATTCATGGGACCGCGGTAAAGCGAAAGAGGAGCAAGCAGCGAGAAGAAAATGATGAAGCCGATCTTGCCGGACGGAATAATGGCTTCAAGGAACGGATTGAGCACCGCCGTCACCATCGGATGGCTAACCGCAAGGAACAGAATGCCGATTCCGACCATCAGGATAATTGCGGGGCCGCTGTCGGTAATTCCATCGTAGCAAGTCTTGACAAGCAGGTTCATAGATTTCTGGAAGCCCGTGGACGTCCAAACGAGAATCCAAATGATGCCCGCCATAAAAGCCGGGCAAACCGGACACTTGAAAACTGCAACCAAGATGATAGAGATCAACGGGGAGCACATCGCCATAGCGCCACGTACGCCACCGATCTGGGTACCACTCTTTGCAGGCTCAACCGGAGCAGAGAATGCGAACTTAACACCATTGCGCTTGAACTCAACAAAGATCAGGACAAGCGTGGCCACTGCCGTCGCCACAAGCATATAGGTCTCAAATCCCTTGATGACCTCAACATCAACCGAGAAAATCGATGCAAAAGTGTTCCAGTTGGCAATGTTAAACGTAAGACCCGTTGTAAATGCCATAAGGAAGATGCATGCGGCACTCATCGCGGGAACGCCAACGGACACCAAAATCGGCAGCACGATAGAGCCAACCATGATGATGGAGCCGAGACCGGAAAGGGTTGTAAACAGAACAGCGCATGCAACAGCCATAACAAGAGTGATGATCAAAGGGCGGTCGCCGCCAAGCTCGGCGCTCTTCTTAATGATTGTCTCGGTAACACCAGTCTTATTCATCAACTGGCCCAACCATGCGCCGAAGATAACAGCCATAATTGCGCTGCCCATTCGAACCGTGCCCGCTTCAAGCACAGATGCAAGCCAGCCTATCGCCACTCCATCTTCGTCTACCCCCACTGCAGGAACACCCGCAATGATGCAGATTACCACCGCCATAAGCGGAAGCGCTACCAAAGTCGGCAGCTTTTTGGTCATCATCAACGCAGCGATGATGACGAATGCCACGATAATCAGGGATCCCTGTACCATGCCATCCTCCTTTCTCTGCCTCACAAGAGGCAGGTTGACCCTTACGTTCCCACGAACACCGGCATGCTTGCGGAATGCAGCTGGTGAGCGTTACCACGTTTAGAGGGCAAGCCCAAACGGCCCGCTTAGATAATTATTTGGATCTTGGTTAATAATCTGAGCAGATAATCTGAACAAGCATCATTCTAAAAGAAGCGTTGCTCGTCGTATGTCGGCAGCGCACGTTTTGGATACATCGGAAGGAGCAAGCTGTCGTCCTCGCAACCACTCCAGCCACGGAGATTCCGGGCCAAAAACGGCTGTCAGTACATGTTCAATTCCTTGGACAAACCTGTCCGTCATAATTTCATCGGGGCCAAAAATCAACATGCGATCCAAGGAAAAAAGAGAACACAGGGACACAACCGCGCGCGATACGCAAGCAATTCGATCTTCTTCGCCAAGCGACAGCAAGAACTCGATGCATCCGCCCTCATACTCATCCGATTTGTCGCAATATGCCTCGCCACACACCATCGGCGTAATATCAGCCGTAGCACCACCCTTTAGCGATACGAGCGCATCGTCTGCCTTGACGCTAACGACAACTTCAGAACCAATAGAAATAACGGCGGCATTCGACACGTCCCGATCAGCTTCATCTAGAACCTGACTAATGGTATAGCCTTGCGAGTGCTCTTCCTTGATTGGAATCTTATACTGCGTGAACAGGGCATCTTTCAGAGAAATCGTTGCATCCTGAATACCGGTGGAATACATCACCATGCAATCTTCGGTACGAATGCCCTCTTGGTATAGCAGCCCCATGCCGAGCAAGTCACCCACCATGGAGGAGTTTTCAAGCGCGCGGTCCACGGCATTGCACACCGCCACGAGCAGCGCGTTGCCCTCGAGTGAATCGCGCGAAATGGTCTCAGAATGCACGGGTTCAAGCATGAGGTCGAAAAGCGTCAGAAGAACGCTGCGACGGCCAACCTCCAAGGTCGCAATCACTCCAAGATTGCGATTAACCGACAATTCCGTCCTGCTACGCCCTGCCGTAAGAGCCTTGTTACCCGTCTCAATAAGCAAGCCATCCTCTAGCAAACTTGATACAAGACCAGTCACTGTGCTCGGAGACAAGCCAGCAGCTTTAGATATCTCGATTCGAGACAAGGGGCCGTGATTGAGAACGACGTCGACAACCTTTCGCCGATTCGCTGTTTTGAGGTCCTTAAGGCGCATTCCCAATCACCCCTTACTACCTTTTTACGAAGTTCGAAATAAGCAAGTTAAGTATATCTCCACCAAGTTGAATTATAGGATCGCCCCTCCTACCAATCGGCCCAGCGGTTGTTTTACCTTCGCGAACGTTAACCAGTCGTTAATCCACCTGCAACTTTTTGCTTGGGCGATAGTCTGCCAAATCAACCTTCTCTTCCAGCGCGACAACGCAAGCGCGACCAGCCGCATCGCCCAAATCGATAAGCGTGGGCTGTATGCGTATGCTGGCTTGCACCAAAAACGTAGTCGAGATACAACGACCAATGGTCATCAGGTTCAATACGTAATCATTAACAAGACATCGATACGGTATTTCGTAATACTCCCCCTTGTTGAACTTATCCATGTGGACAAGACCCGCGGTAGCCGAATGGACATCGATGTACCAGTCCGCTCTCGCAACGGCGTCATCGAACCTCGCTCGACCGATATAGTCGTTTTCCGTAAGCGTATATTTGCCCTTAATGCGGTAAGACTCTCTGATACCAAGGGCCGGTGCGGACCGAATCAAATATGAGTTCTCGAATCCCGGCATATACCGCCTTAAGAAACTCACGAGCCGATCAATCATCCTGTGCGCTTCAGACACCTCGATCGACCGCATCTTTGGATCGGTATTGTCCTTGAGCTCTGCAAGGTGCGGACAATTGAAGGACATGCAACCGGGTTGACCGGGAATCGAGAAGCACTGATAGTAAACGAGGTCCCGCTCTTTCAATACGCCGTCCTCTACGCCTTTTCGAAAAAGAGGCTCGAGCTTAAAAGACTTCCCTGCAACCATAGCCGATTCCCAAAAAGGACCTTCGACCAAAGGAGAAAAATGGTCATCGATGCTCAGACAGTAATCACGATACTTCTCGACATCAATGCCGCCCATTTCGAATCTGAGTGAGGACATCTGGTCGTTTCCTTGATCATCACCGTGGTCAACGGGAACTCCAGACAGTCTTGAAAGCCATGCATCACCAGAAGCATCGACAAATTGCTCCGCCTCCACCGCCACGAAGCCACCCGATGTTAGGACTATGACCGCAATAATACGATTGCGGTCTACGATGCAATCAACAACCGTCGCATCGTAGAGAATCTCACCACCCGATTCCAGATACAGCTCTTCCAAAGCCCTGGATTTACTTTCAGGCGTCGACCAAACATACTCCGACATTTGTTTGCTGCGAGTAGGCACGCCATAAGATATCAAGCGCTTCTCTATTAAATGGAAATTCTCATCATGAGGAACAAACGACTCCATCATGGGGGTCACCAGGGCGCCAACAGCAGCTCCGCCAAGATATAGGCCCTTCTCAATAATTAAAGTGGAGTTACCCCCACGAGCACAGCTAATTCCCGCCGAAGAACCAGCAGTGCCACCACCAACAATGACGGTGTCATAGCGACCGTAGGACGAGACCTCTCGCCCAGCATAATTGTATGTTTGCATCTTAAGACCTTTCCTTTTATAGGATTAAGCCCATAGATGCATTCCGCAAGCCTCTCGATAATACACCAGCGATGGATGCAGCCCACTAAGAAAAACTGCGTCAGAATAAAGCCACTTTTTTTACTTGATGCCAGCTGCCTCTGTTAACACCCAACCGCCGGCAGATGCCAGGCTAAAGTGCGGCCACCGCAACGGTGTCATTCAACCTGCATGCAACCCCTGCAATAGGATGGTCGTTACCATGAACTAATTCTCCCGCACCCGGCGCCCCCGGCGTCCGGGCAAGCGTTATGGCCGGGATCGCCTGCGCGCCCCTTGCAGAAACACCGCGACGGCTACGCCTCAATATACACGGTTGCAAACTTGCAGTGACCCAGCGGCTTGAGCGTGACCTCGCAACCGTTGACCTCCACGTCACCAGATCGCTGCTCGCGCGGGTTGCACAGGTAGACCTGCTTGACAGGCAACACCATCACACCGCTCTGCTGTTTTTGCCCTCCAGTTGGACTTGGCGTTCTGCTGAAATCAGCCTTCGTTTGCATCGCGTTGCTATTTTCGAGCTCCAGTTGGACTTGGCGCTGCTACTTTTAGCCTTCAGTTGGACTTGCCCCACCCCGCACGAAGAGACGCCTCGGGGAAGCAGCTGGTAGATAGCCCGGCGCATCCAAGGGCCTTCTTGCACAACTCCAACTGAAGCTCATTTTTAGCAATCGAGTCAAACTGGAGGCGTTTTTTAGCAGAGTGCCAAGTCCAACTAGAGGGCGTTTTCAGCGATTGAAGTCCGCGAGGCGCGGGCCGCCTCTGTTAACACCCAGCCGCTGGCAGATGCCAGGCAAAAGTGCGGCCACCGCAACGGTATCATTCAACCTGTATGCAACCCCTGCAATAGGATGGTCGATACCATGAACAAACTCTCCCGCACCTGGCGCCCCGGCGCCCGGGCAAGCGTTATGGCCGGACTCGCCTGCGCGTCCCTGGTGTGCTCGCTGGCCATGCCGCCCGCTCTGGTCGCCATGGCGCAAACCGCGTCGTCAACGTCTTCGCCGGCGTCTTCGCAGGCAGCAGCCGCGGACGCAGCAGGCCAAAGCACCGCAGCGCCCAGCACGCCCGGCGTAGACGGCACCGCTGACAGCACTGGCAGCGACGCAACCTCCGGCAACTCCACGGGTAGCTCAGACTCCGACAGCACTGCGGCCCCCGCGGATCCAACGGACCCCACCGCCCCAGGCACCGCCACGGACAGCACCGCGGATGACGCAACCACCCCCGCAACCCCGGATAACATCACAACCCAAGACACCCCCGCAGAAGAGACCCCCGCGCCGGACAACGACCGCGCCGCCCTGGACGCCCTCGCCGCCCAACACGCCGCAGTCGTGGCCGACGGCACCTACGCCATCGCGTCTTCCGCGTCGCAGGCAGCCAACCAGCGCGGCGTCCTCGATGTCCAGGGAGCATCCGCGGCGGGCGGCGCGACCATCCAGCTCTACGCCAGCAACGGCACGGGAGCCCAGCGCTGGCGCGTCACGCATGATGACGCGGGCTACGTCACCTTTATCAACGTCGCGTCCGGCCTGGCGCTCGACGTGCAGTGGGGCAACTCCGCCGCGGGAACCCCGGTGCAGCAGTACGCCCCCAACGGCAGCTGGTCGCAAAAGTGGATCGTGATTTCTTTGGACGAGGAATCCGGTAGCGGCTCCACCGCCACCGCATTCCCAACGCGCTGCATCATTGTCTCCGCCCTGGCGCCCAACATCGCGCTGGACCTGCGCGGAGGCTCAATCGCAAGTACCACCCCGGTGCAGATTTGGGACTCCAACCACAGCGCGGCGCAAACCTTCACCTTTATCGATGCCTCGCCCGCAGCACCCGCCGCGGTGGAAGACGGCACCCTGCCCCAGGGCTGGTTCAGCCTCAAGCCGCAGTGCGCCCCCACAAGCGGCGTGGACATCTACAACGCGTCGCGCAACAACAACGCCAACGCGCAGCTGTGGAGCGCCAACGGCACCTTTGCCCAGCTGTTCACCTTTAAGTACTGCAACGGCTACTACCTCATAGTCAACGCCGCCAGCGGCAAGGCGCTCGACGTCGAGATGGCAGACGTTGTTCCCGGCACCAACGTGCAGCAGTACCAGGCAAGCAAGGTCAACCCCGCGCAGCTGTGGGCGCCCGTAGCCAATGCGGACGGCAGCTACACCTTTATCAACAAAGCGACGGGCATGGCGCTCAACATCGATGGCGTGGCATCCTACAACGGCGCCAACGTCAACGCCTACACCCCCAACGGCAGCGCGGCCCAGCGCTTTACCCTTGCCAAGCAGACCAACCTTTTGGCAGAGGGCGTCTACACCCTGGGCGCAAGCGCGGCCGCCAACAGCGTGCTCGAGGTCTCGGGCGCAAGCCAGGCGGCCGGAGCCTCCGTGCAGGCCTACGCATCCAACGGCACCCTGGCCCAACGCTGGCGCATCGCGCTTGTTCCGGGAGCGGAGAACACCTACACCATCCAGAACCTGGGATCGGCCAAGTTCCTTACCGCGGACTCCGCCAACACGGTGAGCCAGCGCACCGCATCGGGTTCCGCGTCGGGCGCTACGTCGAGTACAGCAACGGGCGCCGGAGCTGCGGCGGGCGCCGGAGCTGCGGCGAGCACCACAACAGGCACGGGCACCGCGGACCCCACGCAGCAGTGGACCCCCGTCATCACCGCGCACGGCATCGCGTTCGAGTCCGTCGCCCACCCCGGCCGCGTGCTCGACCTCACCGGGGGCAGCACCGCCAACGGCACCCGCCTGCAGCTGTGGCAGGCAAACAACAGCCCCGCGCAAGCCTTCGCGCTCGCGTCCACCACGGACGCCCTGCCCAGCGGCACCTACACCTTTACCGTCGCAAACACCAACCTGGCCATCGACGTGGCAAACGCATCCCATGCCAACGGAGCCAACGTGCAGGTGTTCCAGTCCAACAACTCCGGCGCGCAGAAGTGGAACGTCACCCGCAACGCAGACGGAACCTACACCATAGTCAACGCCGCCAGCGGCAAGGCGCTCGACGTTGCGGGCGGGTCGGCATACTCCGGCGCCAACGTGCAGCAGTACCAGCCCAACGGCAGCGCCGCCCAGCGCTGGAACATCACGTTCGACGCCGGCGGCTTTAAGATCGCCAGCGTGGCGGGCGCGGGCGGTGCCTACGTGCTCGACGTCTCCGGCGGCATCTCTCCCAACGGAAGCGCCGCAAACGGCGGAAACCTGCAGGTATACCAGTCCAACAACTCCGCCGCCCAGCGCTTTACCCTGCAGCCTACCACCTACGTGCCGCCCATGCCCCCTACGCAGCTGTCCATGTACACGCGCGCGCAGGGACGCTTTAGCGCCACCAACCGACTCATCATGGTAGACACCACCAACTGCCGCGTTGGCATCTTCTCCGGCGGCATGGGGTACTGGAACATGGACGCCTACTGGACCTGCAGCACCGGCAAGCCCAGCACGCCCACCGTCATCGGCGAGTTCACCGTCACGGGCAAGGGCTATTCCTTTGGCGAGAACCACGGCTATAGCTGCTATTACTACACCCAGTTCTACGGCGACTACCTTATCCATTCCATCCAGTACTACGCCAACAGCTTCCGTGTAATGGACGGACGCCTGGGCGTTCACGTCTCCAACGGATGCGTGCGCATGAGCATCGACCAGGCCAAGTGGATCTACGACAACATTCCCTACGGCACCAAGGTGGTCACGTACCGGTAGCGCGACCACGTATCGGCAGCCCGGTCATCCGCGGCTCCGCCGCATCCGCCTAGCACCAGCCGCACAACGCGTACCCAAAGCAATGAGAGGGCAGCCCCGTTCAAGTAAGGGCCGCCCTCTTTTTTTGGACGAGGAACGGCTGAATAGGACCGCCCCCATATGCGTATTTGGTCAACATTGACCGATATCTCGCGGGCGAGGGTCCGTTCATCGCCCCTCGCCCTATCCGTTACGTCAGTCGCAGCAGCTTAAGAGGCGCTGCCATGGCTTCCAGCGCACAATCGCCGGCGCACAGAGCCCTAGCTCATGTAGCGCATCAAAATCGCGACCAGCTCGGCACGCGCGGAGCCGTCAATGGGATTGAGCTCGCCAGTGGTGTCGTCGCCCAAGATCAGGCCCTCGGAAACTGCCCAGGACAGCGCATCGAGCGCCCAGTCGTTCGCGGAACCGGCATCGGGGAACTCAAGGTCGCCGCGGCCGGTGACGTCCTTGCCCTGGAACGCGGCGAAGCGCATAAGGATGACCGCGAGCTGCTCACGCGTCACGGGGTCATCGGGACCAAAGTAGGTACCGTCGCCGTAACCCTCGACAATGCCGTTCTCTGCCGCCCAAGCCACCACGCGGGCATGCCAGTCGGAATCGGACACATCTGCGAATCCGGAGCTCTTGTACTTATCCTCGTCAACGCCCGCTATGCGCGCGAGCACGGCAACAACCTGAGCGCGAGTTGCCTTGCCGTAGGGGCGAATGGTCCCGTCGTCGTCAAAGCCCTTCAGGTACCCATTCTCGATTGCCCAGTCCATGGAGTCGTGATACCACTCGTCGGCGTCAAAGTCCGGGAACTTATGAGAGATGCAGAGGTCGCCGCCGTCGCAACCAAACACCGCCGAAATCTCGACGTCGCCGTCGGGCATAGTGAACGTAAAGGTGCCGTCCTCATTCTCGGTCAGCTCGATGGCCTTGCCAGCGCCGTCAGTCGCCTTGAGCTCGCGAAGCTCCTGACCGGCATCGGGGGTTACAGTCAGCGTGACCTTGTCGCCCTTCTCTGCGGACGCGGGCTTGGCAGCGATCTTGCCACCCTCTACCACAGGGATCTCGACGTCATTCTTTGTTGGAGGAGTAATCACCGGGGGCACGTAGGTGTAGACCCACTTAGCCGTAAGCTCAATATCTGCTCCTGGGGCATAGGGGTTAGTTGCCTTAACACCATTGGATGTGTACCAGCCATCAAAGTGGTACCAACCGTCATTCTCCAAAGTGGGAAGCAGGATCTCAGCACCGTTCAATACGACCGTCTTAGTCACGTTACCGGAGTGATCCGTATATTTAAGCGTGACCTTATAAGTTGTCGCAGTCGGGTCCTTTTCTACCATGGAAATGCTGTCGTCACTACCTGCGGCGTCAATGGCATCATCAACGCTCTGATAGTAAGATACCTGGCCATTCCCATTCCTGACGACAGCCTTCACACTCTCGTCAAGATACTTGTCATCCAACTCAGATGAGAACTTTCCACCGGATACCGTCGCGCTTGCCGCGCCTCCAGCCTCTACGTCAAACAGCTTATTACCCTTTGAAGAAACCTCTCCGCCAGAAATCTTCACAACGGAGTTGTCTTCCAGCTCGAAGGCTTCTTGCGAGCTCTCGCTCGCGATCTTTCCGCCGGATACCGTTACGACAGCATTCTCCTCAGCACTAATTGCGGATCCTTGTTTAGAGATTATCGTGCCACCCTCTATGACAGCGGAAGCGTCATCTGCAACCGTAACGCCAGTAACGTTCCAGCCGTCCGCGGTTATCGTTCCACCCTTGACAAGCAAGGACGAAGACCTGTTGCCCGCTTGAAGTTGAATGCATGCGCCGTCTGAAGCCACTATCTCTGCGCTTCCATCGATCACCACGTTTGCGCCGCTATAAATCTGAATAGCGCCCGACATCCCGCCATGATGCTCAATCTTTCCGCCTGTCATATTGAACGAAATGGCGTCCTCGGTGAAGCTGCTAACAAAAATGCCCGTACGACCATTCGAAGTAATCTCGCCGCCGGTCATATTAACAACAACGTTCTTATTGCCACGAACTCCAATTACATTGTCACCAGCAGAATTAATCTTGCCACCATTGATAGCCAGGGTAACGTTTTCAGAAGAGGTATAGATATCAATAGCGCCCATACCGGAATCAATAGCCCCTCCGTCGACAATGAACGTCGAATTGCTGAAGAGCTGCACGGCATATTGGTTTACCGCGTGTATTTTTCCCGTTGACCCCGAATCTTTAACTGTCAGGGATCCTCCGTCACGCACCACAAACATGTGGAAATTCATGACATTGCAATTCGCCGTCACGGTGAACCCATTAAGGTCCAACGTCACCGGCTTGGTAATAACAATATCCACCCTATCGTCATAGGCGATGCTGCCACCCAGAGCAACCTCGCCGCCAGCCTCAAGCGCGGCCTCCAGCTCCTCGATGGTGTCTACAACGCCATCGTCAACGACAGGGGCATCAACGCCACTGCCAGTGTCTACTGAGTCACCCCCCTCAACAAAATCGGCCCACATAGGAGCCGGCGCGCCAAGCGAAAGCACGCCAACAACCAACAGTGCCCATAGCGTCCTACATAACCGCATCGTCGTTCTCCTCTCCTATCAAAGCCGGAGACCGGATTGCGCCTCCGGGCCAATTACCCTAAACGTATCATATGGTACCACAATTTCAATACCATTCGCGCGAGAGGACGGCCAGCGCAGGCAGACGGCGCGCCCCACTGCCCAATCGGCCCCATACGTCAAATCCCCCACCACACCAGAAACCACCCATACCAAATAACAGAGCCCCTACACATCCGTATCGCTCTTTTTTGGACGATAAGCCCTTAAAGCGAGACCCCCCTCGCGCCGCAATCAGCCCTTCCAAGCAAACGCAGCCCAAAGATCTGCAGGTCAGAAACACCGTAAAACGCCGCTACCTGCACTCGTCTCGATAACTGGCGATTATCTGTTCCTTTGGAAGGAGAAGACGTATGACAGCTTG